>DSLMC04103__coassemble_346_pt1 | contig 48933 bp, 47 predicted proteins | sample DSLMC04103__metabat2_high_PE_018 | metagenome-assembled genome bin DSLMC04103 | reverse complement strand
GGCCAGAACCTCCTCATAGCTTGACAAGTATTCCTTCATGTCGTTCTTCCTTTCTTATTTACAGGATCAGGGTGTCACTTTTCATGACTCCCTCGATCCTGAGACTGTCCACTCTTCTTATCGGTCTTTTCCACGTCTCCCGTCTCAAAAAAACAGGTTCTCGCCACAAGCGCGGCAGCCCCAATATACGATATCTTTTTACTCAGCTTTGATTTCTGTATATAACCTTCTGTGTATCTTTCATCATACCTGCGGCAGCATTCCATAAAAATCCGGCAGATCACATCATTTTCCAGCATCGGACCAAACAGGATGGTATGATCCGGAGCAAGGATCGTCATCGCGTTTACCACGACTCTCGCAAGCCTGTCGCCTGCCGCCTGGAAGATCTTGTAAACACTTTCGTCTATTTCTCCCGTGCAATCGCTTTTCTCCACCCACTCCATAAAGAGTTCTTCCGTGATCCGCTCCTTCTGTCCTTCTGTATATTGATAGAGAAGCGGGGTACTCTCTTTTGAGTAAACGTTTTGGATTCTATCCACAATGGCGGGGATCGATATCCGTGTCTCCAGACAGCCTCTCCTGCCGCACCGGCACGGTATGCCGCCGGGTTCTATGATATAGTGCCCGATCTCGGCGGCATTGTGGTGATGTCCTTCATACAGCTCGTCCGCGATCACGATAGCGGATCCGACTCCAGGTCCCCATTTGATGAACAGGAGATCATCTCCCTTCTTTCCTGCCCCGTAGAGAAGCTCCCCTTCCGCGAAGGCCTTCACATTGTTTTCTACAATAACAGGACACTTCATGCTTTCTTCCATGATCCTGCCCACCGGCACCGCCTCGTTCCAGATGCCGTAGGCCCGGATACTGATCCCCTGTCCGCGGTTCACGATCCCGGGAATACATACGCCCATTCCAAGCAGCTCCGAAGCATTCTTTCCCGCTTCCCATAAAAGGATCTTGCTCTCTCCCGCAATGGTTTTGAGGAACTCCTCCGGCGCTTTTCCGGTCTCTGTAGCAATCTTCTTTGCGGCCAGCATGGTTCCTTTCAGATTTGTGATGGTAAGCCAGGTAAACTCCGTCTCAATGCTGACTGCCACGATACACTGGCAGTCATAATTGATATCCACAAGCACCTTCCTTCTTCCGGCCCGCTTCTCCTCCTGGAGTTCGCCTTTTTCCACAATGATATTATCTTCGATCATCGTATTGCACAGCATCGTGACCGCTGCGGGCGTAAGGCCGATCTGGGCCGCTATATCCTTCCTCGACATTGCCCCCTGCTTCTGCAGCAGCGCGAGGATCGCCGCCTTATTTCTATATTTTACATTTTCCAACGTAATGCCTGATTTGCGCATAATTCCTCTGTCTTTCTTTTTTTAGATTGGAATAAAGGCGCGTATTTTACGCGCCTGTGTACATTCCGTTATGCGCTTTTATCATAGCACTTTTTATCAGTAAATGCAAACCTCCAGCTCCAGCATACGGCCAAGCACTGCCAGTTCTTCCTTCACATCGCCGTATATTACCACGAAATGCGGCTCCCAGCCGTCTTTCACACTCTGGGTTACTATGTCATAGGAAGGATTCTCTGTTTTCACGACTACCGAGCTTCCGTTAAACTGTTTCGGCTTATCCAGCGCCTCGCCCGACGCAAGGAAGAAACGGAAGCTTCCGTCTGCTTTTCTTCCCACACGGAACACCGTCACCTGCTCGCATGATTCACAGCCGAAGTCCATAACCGGCCCGATCTTGCGGTTCGGATGTACGCCGATCTGTGCCCCCGTGTCCCTGCGCGCCAGAGAGCACGGAGCCATGCCACAGTGCCAAAACGTGATCGAATTCTCTTCTTCATCAAGAGATACCGGATCCCCAAAGAAAACGGCCTTACCGGCAAGCTGCATCCCCATGTACATAGACAGAGCACCGTATGTATCCGCCTCACAGCTTGATGCCACGCCCATATCATTAAGCATCGCCAGTACGCCGCATACCGGTGTGCCGAAGGCAGTGAAGAAATCCGGCCAACATCTGGAAGACAGAGCGCCGATCTTATTCTTCTCTACATATTCCTTATAAGCCCTGCACAGCCTCGCAAAGTCCTTCCTGTTCTGGTCCGGAGTTTTTTCAAGTCCTGCCGTGCAGCAGGTCATCTTTTCCAGATATTCCGCACATTCCTCATCTGTGTAGCCCTTCGCCATGTCGATCAGTTCCCTAGCTTCGATGGATTCAAGGGTGGTCCCGAACACATTGAGCATGTCTGCGTCAAGGGCTCTTCCAAAACCGAAGCCCTGAGGCGTATGCCCCACAGACGCCACCTTTAAACCCCTTAAATCCTCTTTCAGTTTTGCCGCGCGGATGCAGGCGTTGATCTTCTGTGCCACCCGTTCCTCTTCAGGACTTCCGAAAATGTACTCAAAGTTCCCTCTGCGGAATGCCATCAGGGCATTTCCCGCGGAATACGCGCCGGTGAGAGAATTAAGCCGAAGCCTTCCCCCGTCGATCACAGGCTCCCGCAGCGTCCACAGAAGCACCGGACACTGGAATCTTTTCAGCACCTCGCCCGCATACGCTGAGTTCGCAAATGTAATGTTCTGCAAAACGATCAGCTTCGGGTCAATGGTATCCAAAAAAGCCGTCAGATCGTCGATGGAAAGCAGCATCTTCTCCGGAACTGCCACAGCATCGGACAATGACTGAAGCAGACTGATGGATTTTTCAAACTCTGCCTGGGCGCTCTCTAAATGAAATGTCGGTACTCCCACAGGGATATACGCAACCTGAAATTTTGACATATCTTTTTCCTGCCTTTCTTTTTGTTTTCCCGGCAGCAATCCGGCCTGTATCCTGTACATCTGCCTGCTGCCTCAGCTTGATATCTTCGTTTATATTTTCGTTTCTTTCTCAGTTCCATTTATCGGCTTCGCTTCCCGCGCCGCCTTTTTACTCCTCGGACAGGGCGTCCGCCAGATCCTTGAACACTACGCCGAGAGCATAGGCTCCCGCGTCAGGATAGCCGATGCTTCTCTCGCCCACCGTACCGGCGCGGCCCATGCGCGCGGCGATCTCTTCTGTCTTCTTCGCCCCGTCGGCAGCCGCCTTCGCCGCCTCGGTAAACACAGCTTTCAGGGACATGCCCTCTCCCGCGCATTTTGTCCAGGTGTCCGCACAGGGCACCAGCGCGTCGATCAGGGTCTTGTCGCCCACTACGGCGCCTCTCCCAAAGGATCTCTCGCCGGTGGCCTGGATCCCTTTTACCGCTGCCTGCATCATTTCCGCGAACGCTGCCTCGTCAAGCTCCCTGGCCTCTCCCACGGCTTTTCCAGCCGCGCGGAACGCAGAGCCCCAGATCGGCCCGGACGCTCCGCCGCAGTACTCCATGATCACCATGGAGCAGGCATTCAGGAAGCTTCCAATATCCTGCGCGTCATTCTCAAGGATGTCCGTCCACTCGCGTTTGAGCTGCTTGAAGCCCTTTGCCACGCTCATTCCGAAATCCCCGTCCCCTGCATGGGAATCCAGCTCACAGAATGGAATCTCATTTTCAATAATGCAGGCGCCCATCCGATCTACAAGGTACTTCATGTTGTCAAGGCTTATCCTGCCGTTTCTTACTACGGCCCAATCCGCGTCTGCCGTAAGCCCGTACTCTGCTTCCCTGTTCTCCTCACTGACAGCCTTGAGGTCCGTATAAGGAATATCTGTCTCGCAGGCGGATACATGGAAGGCCGGAGCGCTGCTGTCGGCGTCGAGGAAATGTTTCAGCCGCTCGTCCATCTTCATCATAGAAACAGACGCCCCGAGCATATCAATGCTGGTCATGTAGTTTCCTGCAAAGGTTCTGTATATCTTGATCTTCTTCCCGGCAAGGATCCGGCACACTGCGTTATTCAGAAGGTAAAGCTCCATCAGCGGAGTGCTTCCGAAGCCGTTCACAAGGACAGTGATCTCATCTCCTTCCTTCGCGCCCAGCTCTTCAAGGAGCGCGTCGGTCATTCTTTCCGCCAGTTCATCCGCCCCCGCGATCTCTTCTCTTTTGATACCCGGCTCGCCGTGGATCCCCACGCCGTACTCCATCTCACCGTCTCCAATCTCAAAGGTAGGGGTCCCTTTCGCCGGAACAGTACAGGAGCTAAACGCGAACCCGATGCTGCGCACATGGGACGCCGCGTTCTCCGCCTCTTTTTTGACTACCTCAAGGGAGAGCCCTTCCTCGGCAGCCGCTCCTGCCACCTTATGTACCAGAACGGTTCCCGCCACACCTCTACGGCCTACCGTATAGAGACTGTCCTGAACGGCGATATCATCGTCCACGCGGACATAATCAACCTTGATCCCGTCCTCTTCCGCCAGATAGGCGGCATTTTTAAAGTTCATCATATCGCCGCTGTAGTTTTTAATGATAAGAAGGGTTCCTTTGTCGCTCTGCGTCTCGCGGATCGCCTGATATACCTGGATCTGAGACGGGGACGCAAAGATATCGCCGCAGACTGCCGCGTCCAGCATACCTTTGCCGACGAATCCCGCATGGGCCGGCTCATGACCGCTTCCGCCGCCGCTGATCAGGCTGACTTTGTTTTTATCGATTTCTTTCTTCCTGACAATCTTATATTTCCTGTTGAACTCCAGCTCCGGGTGCGCCATGACAATGCCGCTGCACATCTCAATGACCACAGTCTCCGGACGGTTGATAATCTTCTTCATCATAGCTTCGCTCCTCCTTTAAGCCTGATACCGGGCTTTGAACTTCCTGCCCGCCTCATCAGCCGCAAGGATCGCCGCCATCACACTCTCCACGGTTACCGGGAAGGGCATCGCGTGTACGGATTCCTCCGGAATGCACGCTTTCTCTGCTACCTGGCGGAGCTCTTCCTCTGAGATCTCGGTCACGCCGATGTCTTCAAGGCAGACCGGAAGTCCTACGCTCATGCAGAATGTAAGTACTTCTTCCAATTCCTCTGTTGGGGCGTTCTCAAGGGCAAGCTGCGCGATGGTTCCGAATGCCACCTTCTCACCGTGGAAGAACTTGTGGGTTCCTTCAAGGATCGTAAGCCCGTCGTGGATCGCGTGTGCCGCTGCCAGTCCGCCGCTCTCAAATCCAAGCCCTGAGAGGAGGATGTTTGTCTCTATGATATTTTCAAGGGCCGCTGTCAGCACATTCCTGTCGCTGGCCTGTTTTGCCTTTACTCCGTCCTCAAGGAGTGTCTGGTAACAGAGTGTGGCAAGCGCGAAAGCCGCTTTCGTGCCTCTTGCTTCCGGGCAGCTTCCCTCTCTGACACCGCAGGGCAGCCCCGCATTGACCTTTGTAAAGGATCGGACATTCGCTCTGGCTTCAAAATAAGTGGAGAGCGCGTCTCCCATGCCGGATACAAGGAAACGGGTCGGCGCTTTCGCGATCACGGAGGTATCGATCAGAATCACGCTGGGGCTCTGCTTGAAGTACGCATAATCATCGAACGCGCCTTCCGGTGTGTAGAGCACCGCCGAGTGGCTTGTAGGAGCGTCCGTAGCCGCAATCGTCGGGACGATGATCAGAGCCTCGCCCTCTGCCACGCATTTCGCTGTGTCGATGGCTTTGCCGCCGCCAAGCCCGATGGTACAGGTGCAGTTCTTTTCCTTTGCCAGCGCCTGAAGCCTTGCTACTTCCTGACGGGAACACTCTCCGCAGAATCCGCTTTCGACGAAGGTCACGCCGAACTTCTCCGCGGTCTTATCCAGCTTGTCTTTTACGCGCTGCACGTCGTCCGGGTGGGCGATCAGAAGCGCGGAATCGCCGAATGTCCTGACAAAGTAACCAAGATTCAATATTTCGTCTTCGCCCTGAACATATTTTGTCGGGCAGATAAATGCTTTTCTCATAATCTTTAACCTCCATTTTTATTTCAATTTTTAAGTTTTCTCACTTTGTATCTATAGAATCCATGAAAAACGCGGTTCCGGCAAACCATTACTTTACAAGCAGTGTGATGCCTGATATGAAGAGCAGGATATAGGTAAGTTTCATGAAAAGAAGCTGGCTCATCCTTTTATAGAGCACGGTTCCCGCGATCATTCCCGCCGCAAAGAACGGGATGGAGATCATCTGTGTCACGATCAAATCCTGTGTCCACAGTCCCTCGCGGATATCATCAATCAGTATAATAGTGTTCAGGATGATCCACACTGTCGATATGGTCGCCCGGAACCCCACCTTATCCCGGATCTTTTCTGACAGATAGCTGATAAGCAGAGGTCCTCCGGAAACAAACATGCCGTGCGCCACTCCCGATCCCACCAGAAGTGCGTAGGATTTCACCTCTACCGCCCCATGCCGTGTGGTTTTTTCCTTCTTCTCCGGCCGCACAAGCTTCCAATATCCCTGTACAGCCAGAACAAGAACGAACGCCCCGAGACATTTGTAGAGAAGGCTCTCATAGTTGGCAAACAGAGCCTTCAGGAAGATCCCGGAAAAGATGCCCACAGCCATGACCAGCACCACTTTCCTTAATTCCTTCCAGTTCACATGCTTTCCCTGGCTGATGAACACATAGATCCCGGCCAGTATTCCCAGCACGTTGAGAACCGGTTTCGCCACATCATACCCAACCAACATCAGGCCCGGGGGCATTGCGAGGATCGTCCCCGCAAAGCCCGTAATGCCCTGTATGATATTTGTCAGAAATATTATGAGGTAGAATGCGATATTGTTCATTTACTTTACTCCGTATTTCTCTCCGATCTCCTCAAACAGACCCGCGTAGCCGCTGCCTTTGCGGTAAAATACCGGCGTATATCCCAGCTCTGCTGATACGGTCACTTCTCCGCCGCCGTACGCTTCGCCGGTCCAGAGATGGATCCACTCATCCTCCGGCAGGTACAGCGTCCAGTCATGCCTGCCCTCCTCATATACCGGGGCTACCAGCATGTCGCGGCCGAAAAGGTATTCGTACTGAATATCGTAAGCTCTCTGGTCGTCCTCATAGTGCATGAACAGCGGTCTCTGAACCGGATGTCCCGTCTGGGAATTTTCTTTGACCAGTTCTTTTGTATACGGGGCCAGCATGGTGTATACGTCCACCAGCCTTGCCATCCGGTTCATGGTGTCGTCATCGTCATAATACTGGAAATTCGTATCCGGCCTGTTGCCCTCGTGGGTTCTCATAAACGGTGTGAACGCCGCCATCTCGATCCAGCGCAGGAACAGTTCTTTTGTCCTTGTATTGTCAAACAGGGAGGTATATCCCCCGATGTCGCTGTGGGTGATCCCGCAGCCCATCATTCCGGCGCTTAACGCCCCGCAGATCACGGACGCAAGACCGTCATGGATGGTAAAGTCTACGGACTGATCGCCCGCCCACAGGAGGGTGCAGTATTTCTGGCTGCCGGCGCCTCCGGCTCTCATGAAGTAGACTGCCTCTCCCAGCTTGCCGGATTCTTTTACCGCCTCATAGTTACATTTCGCCCAGAGCACCGGCCAGTGGTTGTGCTCGATCATCGGAGACACCCCGTTGTAAAGCTTGATATCGTCTGTGGGAAGGTACTCTCCGAAGTCCGCCATCCAGCCATCTATACCGATCCCCAGCGTATATTCCTTGATCACACCCTTGAACCACTCAAAGGCATCGGGGTTGGTCAGGTCTACCACACCGCAGTCGAACTCGCCGAAATCTACCAGATAATCGCTCCCGTCACTTTTTGTGGCAAAATATCCCTTCTCTTTTCCTTCTTTATAAAGTTCGCCGTCATTTACAAGATACGGGTTCACATACCCCAGGAACCGAACGCCTTTTTTGTTTACTTCCTTTATCTTTTCCGGAAGATCAGGGTACATCTCTTTATGGTATTTCCAGTCCCACTGGAGCCGCTTCCCGAAAGAAGTCACCCTCTTGCCGCACCAGTCCTGGCACCAGATACCGGATACCTTGATTCCCTTCCCAAGGGTCTTGTCAAGCAGACCGAAGGAGCGCTCGTTTCCTCCCTGCACGCCGATGATCAGGCCGTTGTACACCCAGTCCGGAAGCTCCGGCTGTCTGCCGAAATACGCGGTCAGTTTTTCCAGAAGCGTAAGATAATCCGGTGCCGCCTCGATGCGGATCTGTTTCGGCACTTCCCAGATCTGAAGCTCGTGGAAATCTGCATTGCGGAAGTCAAAATCAGCGTAAGCTGTGGAATCCACATGCAGGTAATAACGCTTCGTGGAGACAAAGGTCGGCTGCGGATAGTTGGTATTATAGTAGTCTCCGCCCGCTTTGTTTTCCACATCCGAACGCCATGTCACATAGGTCGTCTTGTCCCTGCCCACACCCGGCTCGGATGTCCAGAGCGGGAAATTGCGTCCTCTCAAGTTAAAGTAGGACATCTGCTCGCCGCAGCCGTAGCATTTCTCTTCCTTGTCTGCGGACACGCGGAACCAGAAGCGGTTGATGCGCTCATCCTTCCGGGTAAAGTCCAGTGTGCAGACATCATTTTCCACCTTCACCAGGGCCGTGAGCCTTCCTTCAAAATCAAGCTCCAGAGCCCCGTCCGTCTCTTTTATGCCAGTGACGCTCAGCGGACAGCGCTCGATCACATAATCCCGGATCTTGAAGTTCCCGCGGTACATATCCACGTCTTCCTGCCCGTATCCCACATACACCATGGGGGATGTCTGACCGCAGGACAGGATTTCCTGTCCGTTGGCCGTAAGCGTAAAGCCGTCTTGTTCCTTTTTGATCTGCATCATAATGATATACCTCCTTTACAATATCTCCTTTCGCTCCCCAGGAATATTTGTGCAAACTGACACTTTCGTCCTTATTCCCGATATGATAAAATACCCTTGAAAATTTTTATTTTCATTTCCATACAAGCCGGAAGCAGCCAAATATGTCCAGTATTTCGCCTCCGGTAATGTATGGATTTTTTTAATAATACAGTTCTTTGTTCTCGCCGATCACTCCCGGGTGCGCCCCCTGGCGGATCAGCGGCTCTCTCTGGGGATGTGCCAGTACCCATTTGTTCTTCTGGAGCAGGAGCCTGCCTTCCCCCTCGTCGCATTCTTCCCTGCGCTCCAGAGGAGTATTGGTGCCCTTCGGGAGAACGACAATGTCCTTAAAGCCCTCATCGCATACACGGCAGGGAGACAAATGCAGAGTCGTCTGGTACATCTCAATGGCCGTCCCCTTCTCCACATAGAATACCTCGGCATCCTCCACTTTGTAGGTATTCTCCTTGATATCCCATGTATGTCCGAGCACAAGCATAAAATCCGTCACCGCAATGTTGATCTCGCTTCCTTTGTGGTACTCAAATCCGTTATACGTTGTATTCCGCCCGTTGCAGTAACCGATCTCGATGGGCATTCCCCCGTACATCACTGCCTGGAGTTTCTCAGCCGCTTCGGTCTGCTCCATCTCAGGGACAGAGGGCGTATATACATTTCCTTCCGCCGGGATCTCTGTTTTTTCTTCCATGTAGGCCGCCAGCTCCGAGAAATCATACCCTTCAACCACCCGTCCATAGCTTTTAAAACATGCTTCCCTGACACTGTGGATCACAACGTCGTTTTTCTGATTTAATCTTTTCAGCATATTTCCACATCCTTATTCGTTCCAGTTCCTTTTGAGACGCTTCTATTTCTGCATCTCCCGGACGGCTTTGATCGTCGCGCAGAAATCTTCTTTGCCGTATCCGCACTCCATGGCCTTGTCGTAAACTGCCTTTGCAGCCGCTTCTCCCGCAAGATTTATTCCCTGCTCCTTCGCCATGTTCATGCAGATATTTACGTCCTTGTACATGTTCTCGACAGAGAATGCCGTCGTATAGTCCTCATTCTTGATCGGCGCTGCCTTGGAATCAAGGTAGAAGTTCTGGCCTCCGCCGTAGGAGATCGCCGTGGTGTAGCTGTCAATGCCGATCCCGTATTTCTGCGCCAATGTAAGCGTCTCGTTCACGCCGTTCTGGATCTGAGATACAAGGGCATTATGGCAGATCTTCATGACAAGGCCTTTTCCGTTGCCGCCCATGCGGATAATATTTTCTCCCATATACGCCAGGATTGGCTCCGCCTTTTTACATGCCTCTTCGTCTCCTCCCATGTAGATCCCCAGCTTTCCTGCAATAGCCGCCGGTTTTGACTTTACGACAGGGGCGTCCACAAACTGCGCTCCGGTTTTCTTGACCATCTCGGAGATCTCCACAGACACCGACGGGTCGATGGTGCTCATGTCGATACAGAGCTTGCTCTCATTCAAAGCCGGAAGGATCTCCTTATAAACGGACATGGAGTGCTCTGACTTCGGAACCATGGAGATGATCACATCCGCCAGCCCTGCCAGCTCCAGTGAACTTTCACAGCCGATCCCGCCTTTTTTCTCCAGCAGTTCTACCTTTTCTTTTACAAAGTCAAATACGTAAACTTTATCGTCATGCTTTTTGATAATATTTTCGCTCATGGATTCTCCCATGATCCCAAGTCCAATAAAACCTATTTTCATTTCTTCTGCCTTCTTTCTTATTATTTAAAACAATCTTCTGACGGTCCGATCCATACATTCCTGCATAAATCTCAGTCGTCCATTCCGCCTTCCAAGGCCTTTGCCAGCTTCTCCTGACGGTCCTGACGTCCCAGCTTCTTCTCCACTTCTTCCATCTTCTTGTTGTTTAAGTTATAGATCAATCCCATGGATATGAAGATCAGCACTGCTCCCACCAGGAGATATCCGGCGGCAAGGTTCTTTACGTTCATTCCAACATTGGCTGCCTGCTGGGCCACATCCAGATTCTGGTCATATCCGGTCATGCCAAGGGCGACTCCCAGGAGGGCAGAACCTACTCCGGATCCGATCTTGCGGAACAGTGTCACGCAGGAGTAAACCGATCCTTCTTCCCTGCGTCCGGTAGTGGCTTCCATGTAGTCAATACAGTCGGAAATCAAAGCCCACACCAGCATTACGAAGGAGCCCTGCAGGATTCCGATGGCAAACTGGCAGATAACCCAGCTTATGGGATTCGTCATAGGATTCATGATCATAAACACCGTGATGGCAATGATCGCGATAAACGGTACAGAGCAAAGCACCTTGCGGTCAATTCGCTTTAACAATGGGCGAATAAAAATCATAGTCAGAATCTGCGCCGCATAGGAGAGCAGCATAGTCACGCTGATCCAATTCGTATCCCCATAATAAAGCATGAACACATACTGATTCGTTGAGTTATTGGACTGCATGAACATTAAAAGCGCTACGCTGGCGATGATAAGGCCGATCATTGGACGACTCTGCATACAGTTGATAAAGGTTCTGAAAAAGTGAGGTTTCTCCTGCTTGTCATCCCCCGCCTCAGGAACATGAACCACTCGCTCAGTACACAGGCGGATGGTACCCTGCAGGCAGACCCAGCTGAAAATACCGATGATCACAGCAGTCCACAGAAAACGATTGCTTAAAGGATCGCCTGTAACGCTGTCATAAAGGAACAGCGGGAGAATCACGCCTGCTGGAACATTTCCCAAAAGGCTTCCCAGGGAACGGTACTTGGATAAATCTGCCCGCTCCAGATCATCGGTCGTCATAACGGAAGCCATACTGCCGTAAGGTACGTTGACGATCGTATAACACATATCCCACATCACATAGGATAGAACACATACTATCATCCGTACTCCGTAAGACGCGTTGTGGATCGGCATAAACATGAACATCGTCACAATGCTCAGAAGAATACTGCCGTAAAACAGCCATGGTTTAAATTTATCCTTTCCTTCTTTTGGCCGGATCTTATCCGTCAGCGAACCGATCAGCGGATCATTGATTCCATCCCATATTTTCGTCAGCAAGATCAGAAGACCAAAATGCGCGGGATTAATTCCCAGACAGGTCACATAATATACCATAAAAAATGAGCTCTGCATAACAAAGGACAGATTACATCCGAAATCTCCCAGAGCGTATCCAATTTTATCCTTCCAGCCAAACGGCGCTGCGTTTTCTTTTACTTTAATTTTTGCCATATCGTTTAACCCCCAGACCATGTCAGGCCGGCAAAGGCCTGACGTCCTATTTAAAATAATCTGTATATTGCGTCAGCCGCTTACTACTCTGCCGCTGTATTGTCCCATGCATTCCTGAATGTATCCAGTCCCTGGTTCGTATACGCATGTTTGATGCTGTCCTGATATACCGCAAGTCCTGTTGTCACAATGTCAGCCCCGGCCTCAGCGCAGTCAGCGATCTGCTTCGGCGTCCTAATGGCCGCGCAGATGATCTGGGTCTTGCCCTTGAACCCGTAATTCTCATAAATCTTTACGATATTTCTGATATACTCCCGGCAGTCCTCTCCGTTAGCCTCTTTCCATCCGATAAAGGGGGATACGAAAAGTGAGCCATTCTTCGCCGGAAGGATCGCCTGCGCCGGGGAGAATACCAGAGTTACGTTGGTGCGTACGCCGTCTGCCTCAAGCCTGCGCGCTGCCTGGATCCCTGCGTATGTAGACGGGATCTTTATCACGAAGTTGCTGCTCATCGCGGCAATCTTCTTACCCTCTTCATACATCATGTCAGCGTCGTCAAGGTGCGGATTGATCTCCACTGAAATTGGAAACTTGTCATAACCTTCGATCCCTTCTTCCTTTACCCAGTCAGCCAGTTCCTTGATCACCGTAAGAAACGGCTTTCCGCTGACCATGATATGTCTCGGATTCGTGGTCACCCCGTCAATCCCGAATGTGTGGTAAGCCTCTTTGATCTCCTCAATCTTTGCGCTGTCCAGAAAATACTTCATCTCTCGTTCCTCCTTTTGATTAAATCTTTTAATTAATAAGTTTTAAAATTTGATCACCGGCATATATTGTTATATTTGCTTAATTACAAGTGCCTTACCGGTGATCTTTATATGCATTATATCCTCTTAGCAACCACCAATCAATAGCTTTTTTACATAAATTTTATTTTCGTCTATTTTGATTAAAATTATTAATCAATTTTGTGTAAACTCACCAAAAATATCTTCCGCTGATAATAAAGAGCCCCCGCACGGAAATTCCCGTCATAGAAATTTCCGCACAGAAGCTCTGTTCAAATAATTTCTTTATCAGCCCTGGGATAATACGGAGCGCACATGCTCCACCTCTTCCCGGGTGGCCTTCGCGGCGGGAACATAATAGCCCTTCGCCCGCGCGATGTTGTAAATCTCTTCCTGAGACATCTCGCACTGATTGCGGATCTGTTTCAGCGTCTGCTTTAACTGTGGGTTTTCGGTCTGAGGAATCATCTCGCCGTAGCGTACGAGCTCTCCGTTAATTCCTGCCAGTGTATCTGCTACCATTGTCTTTTCATTCATTTTCAATACCTCCTACTGTAAGAACTGCATAAGCTGCTGCTTTGTCTGCTGCGCGGACTGGGCGGATTTCTGGAAAAACTGTTTCACTTCCATATCCTGTGCCTTTTCAGCATAATCCTGCATTTTACAGTGCGTGGTATCAAAACCTCCGATCAGATGACGCAGATTCTGTAAATCCAATTCTGAAATTTCTGTCATGATACTACCTCCTCATCGTTTTATGGTAGATAGTATCCCAAAAACTCACGATTCTATTCACTCGCCGATGAGCCAGTTGTACATTTCCTCATACTGCCTTGCGGAATTATTCCAGGAGAAGTCAGCCGCCATGGCGCGGTCAACCATCTTGTTCCATTCCCGCTTATTGTCATAGAACACGCGCTCCGCGTTCCGTATGGTAGACAGCATCTCGTGAGCATTATAGTTCCGGAAGCTGAATCCGGTGCCCGTTCCCTCAAACTCATTGTAGGGCTCTACCGTATCCTTCAGACCGCCTGTTTCGCGGACGATGGGAAGCGTGCCGTAGCGCAGGCTCATAAGCTGGCTCAGACCGCAGGGCTCAAAGAGCGAAGGCATCAAAAACGCGTCGGACGCCGCGTAGATCCGGTGAGACAGCGGTTCGTCATAATAAATCTGAGCGGAAACCTTGCCGTGGTATTTCCAGTCAAAATGACGGAACATGTTTTCATAGCGCTCGTCGCCGGTTCCCAGAACAATGATCTGAACCGCGTCCTGGCACAGCTCGTCCATAATATAGGCGATCAGGTCAAATCCCTTCTGGTCCGTCAGACGGGATACAATACCGATCAGCATTGCCTTGGGATCCTCATTGAGGCCGAAATCTCTCTGAAGCTGTATCTTATTTTTCACCTTTTCCTTGCGGAAAGTCTTCGCGTTATAGGTCTTTGTGATATACTGGTCCGTCTCCGGATTGAACACGTCATAGTCGATACCGTTCACAATGCCTCTCAGACTGTTGGAACGAGCCTGGAGCAGTCCCTCAAGACGCTCTCCGTAAAACGGAGTCTTGATCTCCTCCGCGTAAGTATTGCTTACCGTAGTCACGGCGTCCGCGAAAACGATTCCTCCCTTCAGGTAGTTTGCGTCTTTATATGCCTCCAGCTTGTCCGGAGCGAAATAGTAGTCGGAAAGACCTGTGATCGCCTTGATCGTTTTTACATCCCAGACGCCCTGGAATTTCAGGTTATGAATGGTCATGATCGTCTTGATATTCCAGAAGAAATCATTCTGCTGGAAGGTATCATGAAGATACACCGGAACAAGTCCCGTCTGCCAGTCGTGGCAGTGGATGATATCCGGGCGGAAGCCGATCACCGGAAGCACGGACAGAACGGCCTTGGAGAAGAAAGCAAACTTCTCCAGATCCCAGGTTCCTCCGTCATATGGTTTCGGACCGCTGAAATAATATTCGTTGTCAATAAAATAGAACTGAATCCCGTCATATTCCATCTGCATGATTCCGACATAGCAGTTTTTATATCCCAGATCCATGTAAAAATGTGTGATATACTGCATTTTGTCCTTCCATTCCTGTTTCATGCAGGCATATTTCGGAAGAATGACACGAATATCAAAGTAACGCTTGTCAAAGCATTTCGGAAGTGCCCCCGCTACATCGGCCAATCCTCCGGTTTTGATAAACGGTACTGCCTCTGAGGTTGCGAATAATATCCTTTTCATCTGTAAATACCCCTCCTTGGTAACTTCTGCATGTGTTTATTATAACCCAAAACAAACCTATTGGAAAGAGTGATTTTTGTATTCCAGCCGTATCTTGTCCGCGATCAGGGCAATAAACTCAGAGTTGGTGGGTTTTCCCTTACCGGTGCTGACCGTATATCCGAAAAGCGCGTCGATAGTGTCCATTTTTCCCCTGCTCCAGGCCACCTCGATGGCATGGCGGATGGCTCTCTCCACTCTGCTCGGGGATGTCTGATGCTTTTTGGCAATGGTAGGATACAGTATCTTTGTAATAGAATTGAGCATTTCCATATCATTTACCGACAAAATGATGGCGTCTCTCAGATACTGGTATCCTTTAATATGAGCCGGAACTCCGATCTCATGGATCACATTGGTCACATCCGCTTCCAGATTGCGGGCGCCGTATACCGCCGCTTCCTCCTTCACCGCCTGCCGCACAGGTTCTCTGACCCGCCGCTCTCCTGAGCGCCTGAGCTGCTTGATCCTGTTTAAAAGCACCTGATTATCAAAAGGCTTAAGCATATAATAATCGGCTCCCAGATTGAAAGCGTCTTCTGTGATCCGTTCCTGGCCCACAGCAGACACAACAATAAAGGACGGCGTTTTTTTCACCGCGGAATCATGGCTGAACTGCTCCATTACTGTCAGGCCGTCCATTTTCGGCATTATAATATCGAGAATGACCACATCCGGTTCTTTTTCTCTGATAATACTGCAAATTTCCTCTCCGTTGTGTGCTTTACCGACTAATGTCAGGTCTTTATCTTCATCGATCACGCGACCAAGTATCTCCAGCATTTTCTCATTATCATCTGCAATCGCCACATTTAATTTTTCCATGAGGCCAGTTTCCTCCTAACTTCTAACTTGGAACCTTCTGTATTTCTGTCAGATCACTGTCCCAGGGCACCCCTCGTATCACCCGGACTGCTATGTACAAAACAACGGGCCCGTTCATTCTGCTCTTGCACATCAAGGATATTATAGAAGAAAGGCTGGTGCGAAATCAAGCCGAAAGTGGCCGAAATACTGGATTTTCGTTCGTTGACTTTCGAGCTTTTAAAACATCTTTTTCTCTCTTTTTTCTCTGTTTTTCGAGCTGTTCCACGGTTCTTTCTTATTTTGCCGCAGCATAATCTTCCATTTTCCTCCAAATTATTCCGGACAAAAGAAACAGGCCGCGCCCAAACCTCTTGAAAACAGCGGTTTTGAAGCGCTCCTGTTCTGTTCCGGCAAAGCCAGGCTTTTCTGCTTTTATTCCACAAATCCCGCGCGACGGATTTTTACAAAAGCCCCGCCTTATTTCGTCAGATTTTCCAGCATGGTTTCCGCGAAGATTCCGTAGCCGCTTGTAGAATCCTGAACAAATACATGGGTGACGGCTCCCGCGAATTTACCGTTCTGGAGCACCGGACTTCCGCTCATTCCCTGGACGATTCCGCCTGTCAGGTTCAGAAGCTCAGGGTCCGTCACCTGGATCACAAAGCTTTTATTGGTGTCCTCATGATTCATATCGATTCTTGTGATCTCGGCCGCATATTCCTTCACTTCTCCGTCCACACAGCAGAGAATGGAGGCGGGGCCTGTTTCCAGTTCCTGTTTGTAGGCCACCTCCAGTTTTCTGAGAGACAGATTTTCGCTTCCCTGAGAAAACTTTCCGTAGATGCCGTTTTTACTGTTGTCTGTAATACTGCCAAGTATCCTGCCGGGCTCGTATCGAATGAGGCCGGAAAGCTCGCCCGGGCTTCCGCTGCTTCCCTTCTGGATGCCCAGGATCTCCGCCTGATACAGGGCTCCCGCGCTGATATTCAGAAGATCCCCGGTATCCACATCGCTGATCCCATGTCCGAGAGCGCCGTAATTTCCCTGCCCGTCCACAAAAGTCAGCGTTCCGATCCCCTGGGTATTATCCCGCACCCAGATACCAAGCTTATACTCTCCCGCCGAATCCTTTACAGGCGTAAGCGATACAGGAATCGTCTCTCCGTCCCGCATCACATCCAGCGTTACGTCGCCTCCGTCGAGAAGATCCAGATCCTCCATCAGTTCTTTTTTGCTCGATACCTTTTCCTGGTTAAAGGCCACGATATAATCCCCCGGTTTTACAATATTCTTCGCCGGTTCCTGAGTTTTTCCGTCCTCCGACTGGATCGCTCCTGTATCTATGATCAGCACTCCCTCTGTTTCCATATAAATCCCCACCGTATTACCGCTTACAAACACAGACGAGCTGTCCGCCGGCGTCACTTTGATCTCTTTAAAAGGAATAAAACCCAGAAGGCGGCAGGGAAGCAGATAGCTGCCCCCGCCGGAAGCCGTGACCGCCTCGTCGAAGGCCAGAAAAGGCGAATCCAGAAGCTCCTGCACCTGGCCTTCCGTGCCCTTCGACACACGGATCTCATCGGGAACCTTCCGGTCTATATAGCGGTATCCCAGCCAGCACATTCCCAGCAGGTCCAGACAGAGACACCACAATAAAAACCTTCGGTATTTCCTTCTTTTGTCCATTCTGCCACATCCTTTCATCCTCAGTTCAAGAAAAAAAGAGAGAATCATCTCTCCTGGATCATCCTCTCTTATTATGCGGTGAACAGACCTATTTCAGTCTTGTATTTTTATGTACCTGTGCCAATTCTTTCATTTCTTTGGCGTTTCTGAAAACAGCCTCCGTGATCTCAGCGCCGCCCAGAAGTCTCGCCAGCTCGCGAACCGAAGCGTCGCCCTCAAGGGGATGGATCTCTGTGATCGTCTCTGCTCCTTTCTGGTGCTTTTCAATCTCAAAATGAGTATCCGCCATTGCGGCGATCTGAGGAAGGTGCGTGATGCACAGCACCTGATGATGCTTTCCGATCACGGCCATTTTTTCGGATACCTTCTGAGCGGTCCTTCCGCTGATCCCGGTATCGATCTCATCAAAAATCAAAGTCTCGATCTGGTCGCGGTCAGCCAGGATCGCTTTCAGGGCAAGCATGATCCTGGAAAGCTCTCCTCCGGATACGATTTTTCCCAGAGGCTTCACATCCTCGCCGGGATTCGTGGAAATTTCGTATTCGATATCGTCAAATCCATTATCCGTAAATTCCTTTTTCTTTTTAAAGCTGATGCGGAATTTTACGTCAAGGAAATTCAGGTCTCTGAGCCCCTCCAGGATTTTTTCTGTCAGGGTATGACTATATTCTTGCCGGATTTTCGACAGTTCATGCGAATATTTTTCAAGCCTGCTCTTTGCTTTTTCCAGATTTTTTTGAGCCTCCTGGAAGCGTTCCTCATATTTTTCAATATCTTCCAGCTTTTTCAGGCGTTCTTCCTGATAAGCCTGTATATCTTCTATGGTTCTCCCGTATTTTGCCTTGAGGCCGTTCAGAAGATCCAGCCGTTTCTCCGTCTCATAGAAGGCTTCGTCATCAAAGGTCATTTCCTCCACATAGGAGGACAGCTCTCTGTTGAAATCATTCAGCAGGGCGTCGATCTCCTGAAGGGATGTTTCCATTGTTTCAAGCTGCTCGTCATACTCTGTCACCCTGGAAAGCTCCCGGACCGCGGAACCGACAGACTCCCCCGCTCCCTGGTCGTATCCGGTCAGTACATGGATACTCTGAAGAGTCTCCAGGATCAGCCTGCTGTTGCTGAGCTTCCTGTACTGCCGCTCCAACTCCTCGTCTTCCCCCGGGGTCAGATGGGCGCTGTCGATCTCCTTCAGCTCAAATTCCAGAAAGGCTTTTTCCCGGTTTCTCTGCTCCTCGTCCGTATCCAGACTCTTTAAGGACTGCAGACAATTCCGGTAATCCCTGTACGCCTCTTTTACCTTCGCCTTTGCGGGATCGGTTTTCTCTTTGCCGTAGGCGTCCAGAATTTCAAGCTGCTTATCCTGATAAAGCAGCGACTGATGCTCATGCTGCCCGTGGATATCCAGCAGGCAGGACGCGGCGGCCTTCATCTGGCCGACGGTACATGTCTCGCCGTTGATCTTGCTGATGCTGCGGCCTTCAAGAATTTTTCTGGATAAAAGCACCTGGCCCTCTTCCGGAAAGATCCCTATGGCTTCCAGCGCTTCCCAGGCCTTTTTATTTTCCACCTGGAACAACAGCTCCACAAGCGCGTAGGGCGCCCCGGCCCGGATCATATCCCTGGCGCTCCTGCCTCCGAGAATTAACTGCATGGAGCCCAGAAGGATAGATTTTCCCGCGCCGGTCTCACCGGTAAGGATATTCAGCCCCGGACCGAATTCCACTTCAATATCCTCGATCAGAGCCAGATTTTTCACATGCAAATGAACTAACATATTCTCTCCTCTTAATGCAGAATGCTCTTCAGGCGCTTTACAACGGCGGAGGCCTGCTCCGAGGTCCGCGCCGCGCACATCACAGTATCGTCTCCGGCGATGCTTCCAAGAATTTCCTCCCATTTGAGTGCGTCCAGGGCAGCGGCCACGCCCATAGCCATACCCGGCACCGTGCGGATCACCACCATATTCTGCCCCTGATCGATGGACAGCAGCGCGTCATGGAGTACTCTTGTATATTTGTCGCCCAGCTCCTCGGGAAATTCCTTCAGGATCGCGTAGTGGGATTTCCCGTCGGCTCCGGCCACCTTCGTCATTTTCAGCGCCCGGATGTCCCGGGAAACTGTAGCCTGAGTCACCCGGAACCCCGCCTCGTTCAGTCTGGCCGCCAGCTCCTCCTGTGTATCAATGTCATATTCCTGAATCAGTTCTTTTATTTTTTCATGTCTAGCTACCTTCAAAGTATTACCTCCGGCCTCCTAATTATTCCCGATCTTCTGACGCAGAACCTCCACAAAGCTCATATGGTTCAGCTTGAGGATCCTGCTGCTGACAGAAGCCTTCTGTATCACAATTCTGTCTCCGGTCACCATCGGCACCACCGTGTCGCCGTCAAAGGACGCCAGTCCCTTCTCCTTATCCTGCCTCCGGCCTTCTCCAAGCTCTACGGTGATCACGTCCTCCGCAGGAAAAATAATGCTTCTGGTGTTCAGCGTATGGGGAGCGATGGGTGTCATCAGCGTCATGGCTGCGTTTGGAGATACAATCGGCCCCCCGCAGGAGAGGCTGTAGCCTGTAGAGCCTGTGGGAGTGGCTATAATGATCCCGTCGGCGTTGTAAGAATTCAGATATTCGTTATTGACGTAATTTTTGAAGCGTACTACCCTCAGGGAGCCTTCCCTGCTGATCACGATGTCGTTCAGAGCCACGTCTCTTCCGATGATCTCACCGTCCCGGTAGACGGTTCCCTGGAGCATCATCCTCTCCTCGATCTCGTAATCGCCGCTGATAAGCTGATCCAGAGCGGAAGGGATGGAGCTTTTGTCCACCTCTGCCAGAAATCCTAATGTTCCAAGATTCATCCCCAGCATGGGAATTTCTCTATGTACCACGTCTCTGGCAGCCTGGAGAAGCGTGCCGTCTCCGCCCAGCACGAGGATACACTGCGTTCCCTCCGGTATCAGATCCGGGTTGGTGTAATGATAACTGCCCTCCAGCTTTCGCTCCGCCGGCTGCACCCGGCACTGTTTTCCCCGTTTTTTCAGATACGCCTCGATCTCGCCTGTAATCTCAAGGTTTTTGTCTTTTGCTGTGTTTGTGATAATATAAAACTTATCCATCTCTGTCTTCCTCAATCCAACTGCAGGTGCGCTTCCCGCACCACAGTCTCCGGCATGATATCCGGCCGGGAAAGGATTTCCTGTTCTTCGGGACGCTTCCTCAGGTGCAGAAGATACTCAATATTTCCTTCCGGCCCTTTGATCGGTGAAAACGACAGATGAAGGGGCTCCAGCCCGATGGAAGCCGCGTACGCGATCACCTTTTCGATCACTTCAAGATGCACGGAGGGATCGCGCACCACGCCTTTCTTTCCCACCTTCTCTCTGCCAGCCTCAAACTGAGGCTTGATCAGGCAGACGATCTCCCCCTCCGCTGTCAGAAGATTTCTCACAGGCAGAAGCACCTTGGTGAGGGAAATAAACGATACGTCGATGGAGGAAAAATCAGCGGGCCCTTCCAAATTCTCCGGCAGCACATAGCGGATGTTGGTTTTTTCCATACAGACGACCCTCGGATCATTTCTCAGCTTCCAGTCAAGCTGTCCGTATCCAACGTCAATAGAATATACCTTCACAGCTCCGTTCTGGAGCATACAGTCCGTGAACCCTCCCGTGGAAGCTCCCACATCCATACAGATTTTTCCTTCCAGGGCAACGTCAAAATTTTTCATGGCCTTTTCCAGCTTCAGTCCGCCCCGGCTCACATAGGGCAGCGTATTTCCCCGTATTTCGATGTTCACGGTTTCCTGGAACATCGTTCCGGCCTTATCTTCTTTTTGTCCGTCCACATAGACGTTTCCGGACATAATATAGGCTTTCGCCTTTTCACGGGAGGGGGCAAGCGCCCTCTCCGTCATCAGAATATCCAGTCGTTTCTTCATTCCTGCTCCTCATACTCCTCGATGGCGCTGAGAATGTCCGGCGCTGACAGGCCGATTTTGGCCCGCAGGCTGCTGATCTCTCCATGCTCAATAAAACGGTTCCAGATCGCGATGGGAAGCACCCGCGCCTCAGGATGGCAGGCTTCCATGTAAGCCGCAACATGCTCTCCGAAACCGCCGTTTTTTACATTTTCCTCCACAGTCACAAAAAGGGTGTGGTCCTTTGCCAGCTCATCCAACAAAGCGGTATCCAGCGGTTTCACAAACCGCGCGTTGACAAAGGTAGGATTCTCGCCCCGCGCCTTCAATTCCTGATAGACCTGCCCGCAGACCTCTGTCATACTGCCTACGGAAAGGATCGCTGTATTCTGTCCTCTGTAAAGCACCTCGCTCTTCCCATGCTCGACGGGCGCCTGGAATTCTTCGAATTTCTGACAGGCAGACCCTTTTGGGTAACGTACGGCACAGGGGCCCTCCGCCCTCACACAAAATTCCAGCATTTTTTCCAGCTCCCACTGGTTCTTCGGCGCCATTACCGTCATATTCGGCATCATGGTAAGATAAGAAAGATCAAAGCATCCGTGATGAGTCTCTCCGTCCGCTCCCACAAGCCCGGCTCTGTCCACGGCGAATATCACATGAAGCTTCTGCATACAGACATCATGGAGCATCTGATCCACCGCCCTCTGCAGGAACGAAGAATAAATGGCAACCACAGGGATCATTCCTCCCAGGGCCAGACCCGCGGCAAAGGTCACCGCATGTTCCTCGGCGATCCCCACGTCAAAAAATCTCTCAGGAAACATCTTGCCGAAGCTTTTCAGCCCGGTGCCCTCCGGCATGGCCGCCGTGATCCCCACCAGCTTTTTCTCTTCTTTTCCCAGTTTTTTCATGGTTTCCCCAAACACGTCCGTCCAGGTGCTCCCTTTTTTTACGGAAAGCGGTTTGCCTGTCTGTATATCAAAGGGGCCCGTTCCATGGAACCTGTCCGGATAACGGCTGGCAGGGGCGTACCCCCGTCCTTTTTCCGTAAGAACATGGACGATCACCGGGCCTTCCACTCTTTTGGCCTCGTTGAAAAGCTTCATCATCTGGCGCATATTGTGCCCGTCCACAGGGCCGAGATAGGTAAGGCCCATATTTTCGAACAGCATTCCCGGGATGATAAGCTGCTTGATGCTGCTTTTTGTCTTGCGCACTGTATCTACCAGCGCCGTTCCCACCTTCGGAACCTTTTTCAGCGTTTTTGTCACGCCCAGCTTCATTCCCGTGTAGGCCTCCGCCGTACGCAGAGCGCTTAAATAGGACGACATCCCGCCCACGTTCCGGGATATGGACATATTATTGTCATTGAGGATAATAATAAAGTTCGTTTTCAGCTCCGCGGCGTTGTTCAGCGCTTCATAGGCCATCCCGCCTGTCAGGGCGCCGTCTCCGATGACCGAAACCACATGATAATCGTCCCCGGAAAGATCCCTCGCCCTTACATAGCCAAGGCCCGCGGAAACAGAATTCGAGCTGTGACCGGCGTCAAAGGCGTCGCAGGGACTTTCTTTTCTTTTGGGAAAGCCGCTCATGCCGCCTTCCTTCCGCAGCTGTTCAAAGCCGTCCTTCCTTCCTGTGAGGATTTTATGGGTATAGGCCTGGTGGCCTACGTCCCAGATGATTTTATCCTTGGGAAGATCCAGTACATTGTGAAGGGCCAGAGTTAATTCCACCACTCCCAGATTGGAAGCAAGATGGCCGCCTGTACGGCTTACTGATTCTATCAGAAATTCCCGGATTTCCTGGGCCAGAGCCGGGAAATCCGCCAGAGCGATCTTATGAATGTCGTTTGGTTTTTTTATCTTCTCCAACATCCTTCGTATCCTTCTTTCACTTCCTGCGGCTGACCATCTCACGGATCAGATCCGTCAGGAATTCATTTTTTTTGTTCAGCCCCGAAAGAGCCGACAATGCTTTTTCCGAAAGTCCGGCCACCTGCCGGGATGCTTCCTCTATGCCTAAAAGCGTCACATAGGTGACTTTATTATTTTTTTCGTCGCTGCGGACAGGCTTGCCCAGCTCCTGGCTGGTGCTTGTCACATCCAGGATATCGTCCCGGATCTGAAAGGCCAGGCCGATATTAAGGGCCGCCTCCTCCACCAGGGAGGTCTGCCTTTCGTCCGCTCCGGCCAGCACCGCTCCAGCCATCATAGCGGCCTCGATCAGCGCGGAGGTTTTATGCTGATAAATGTAATCCAGCATATCTTTCGTTATGGGCTTGCCGTCGTTCTCCACATCCACGCTCTGTCCGCCCAGCATACCGCGGATCCCGGTTTTTTCCGCCATGATCTTGACTGCTTTGAGAACGCGCCCGTCTCCCGGCGCCATGGAAAAGGCGCGGAACATGGTCTCATAGGCATAATTCAAAAGGCACACGCCGCTTAATACGCCCATAGCCTCTCCGTAAACCTTATGGGTGGTCAGGCGCCCTCTCCGGTAATCGTCGTTATCTATGGCCGGAAGATCATCATGGATCAGCGAATGTGTATGGATCATCTCGATCGCCGCCATAAAAGGCTCCGCAAGCGCCTCGTCTCCTCCAAAAAGACGGCAGGTTTCCAAAAGCAGGATGGGACGCAGTCGTTTTCCTCCCGCGCACATACTGTAGTTCATGGCCTCGGCCATGGTCTTCGCAAAGCCTGTTTCCTCCGGCAGCCAGCGGCGGATCACTTCCTCCGCCTTTTCCGTCCTTTTTTTCAGTTCATCATTAAAATTCCCGTAATGTCCCATCTTCATCCATCTGGAGCATCTTTTTTTCTACTGTGTCCAGTTTTTCATTACAGTATTTCAAAAGCTCCATTCCTTTTTTATATAAATGAAAAGAATCCTCCAGGGAAGTACCGCTGTCCTCCAGCTTTTCCGCCAGCCGGTCCAGCTCCTCAAATACTTCATCCAAAGGCCTTTCCTCCAAAAGTTCCCTGTTCTGGTCTTTTTTGTCTGTCATACGTTCCAGCTTTCCTTCCTGCATCCTAAAACCTCCGCCTCGACCACTCCGTCGGTGACGGAGATTTCCAATCTGTCCCCCGGTTTTACCTGGGAGATCCCTGTCACGGCATGTCCTCCTTTATCCGCCACAAAGGAATATCCCTGATTCAGCTTCTGAAGAGGCGAGAGGCCCTTGTAGCGTTCCAGATAAATTCCAAGCGTATGCCTGTACCGCTGAAGCTTCCATTCCATTCCGCCTCTGAGGGATTCTTCCAGTCTGAGAAGCCGTTCCCTGTTTTCTCTCAGCCGGCTCTCGGGACTTAAATACTGAAGCTGCATCTGATAACCGCGGAGCCTGGTCTGATAAAGCTCCAGCTTTCCTTTCATGCCGCGTCTCATACGGTCGTGGTAATTCCAGAAGGATTCCACGGTATTCCGGTAGTTGTCCACTGCCAGCTCCGCCGCGGCCGAAGGCGTGGGAGCTCTCAGATCCGCCGCGAAATCCGTAATGGTAAAATCCGTTTCATGCCCCACTGCCGATATCACCGGAGTTCCGCACTCAAAAACAGCCCTGGCCACCTTTTCTTCATTAAAAGCCCAGAGATCCTCGATAGAGCCGCCGCCCCGGCCTACAATGATCACATCCACCCCGGCCTGATCCAGCATACGTATTCCTTTCACAATGCTGTCCGCGGCGCCCTCTCCCTGAACAAGAGCAGGATAAAGAATGATCTGCAGATACGGATTCCTTCTTAAAGAAATGTTTTTGATGTCCTGGACCGCCGCTCCTGTGGGGGCCGTCACTACGCCCAGTCTCTTGATATATTTCGGTATGGGCTGCTTGTACTCCGGGGCAAACATTCCCATTTCCTCCAGCTCAGCCTTCAGGGCAAGGAAACGCTCATAGAGCGCTCCGGCTCCTTCCAGAGTGATCTCCTTCGCGTAAAGCTGATACCGTCCGTCCCGTTCATAGACATCCACAGTGCCTCCGGCCACCACCCGGTCTCCGTCCTTCATGCGGAAGGCAAGGCCGCGGCGGTTTCCAGCGAACATGACACAGGAGAGAACCCCGGTCTCGTCCTTCAGCGAAAAATAAATATGGCCGCTGGGATGATATTTGCAGTTGGACACCTCTCCCTTTATATAGATCTTTTTCAGGACAAAATCCTGGACGAACATATTTTTTACATAGCGGTTTACCTGGCCCACAGAATAGATTGTTTTCATGATCAGTTCTTGCTCTTTTCGGATTCCCTGTCAGCCGGATTCTTTTTGGACCGGATGATGATCTTTGCCTGGTGCGTCGGACGGCGGGTTTTATGGGCCTCGCCGGGATCTGTCCTCCCGCTGGCGATCTTGCCGAGAACGCCGTTTACAAAAGATCCGGAATCCTCCCCGCCGAATCTTTTTGCCAGCTCCACGGCCTCATTGATGGCGACTCCCGTGGGAATATCCTCGTCAAACTTCATCTCGAACACCGCGAGCCGCAGAGCGGTGAGATCCACCCTGCTCATACGGCCGGTTTTCCAGCCGTAGCTGTATTCGTTCAGCGTCCGGTCGATCTCCTCCAGATTCGCGAGAATGCTGTCGTATTTTTTCTGCATGGAGGACTGTTCCTCCTCCGAAAGCTCCCCAAGGCTGTCAAAATAAAGGGAAAGCTGCTCCGGCATGTCCCCCTCTGAATTAAACTGCGTCATAAACAGCAGTTTAAAAATATGTTCTCTCTGTTCCCTTCTTCGCATGTTTCCTCCTAATATAGAAAAAAGGAAAGGGTTACTTTCCTTTTTCGTTCTCCATATCCACGCCTGCAATACGGATATTAACGTCCGCCACTTCCAGGCCGGTCATATTCTCGATGGATGTTTTTACCTTATCCTGAACCTTTTTGCTTACATCCAGCACATTTTTGCCAAACTCAATATTCAGGGTCAGATCCACACTTACGACACCCTCCAGAACTGTGACCTTCACTCCCTTGGATAAATTCTTCATTCCAAGCTTGCCTACCAGCTCATTGGTGATATTTCCGCCCATGGAGGCAACTCCCTCAACATCTGTAGCCGCAAGTCCCGCGATGATCGTCACAACCTCGTCCGCGATCTTTACTTCACCAATGCCGCCTACATCCTGCAGTTTATAGGTTGTTCTCTTTTCTGCCATTTCAACTCCTCCTAAGGATTAACGAATCTGATATTTTTCCTAATATGGTTATTATATCAAAATCGTTCCGAAAATAAAAGGCTTATTTACTGAATTCTGTCAGCACCAGGTTCGGATTCCGGTCCTCAGTCATACCCACGCTCCAGGCGTTGACAAAGAGGAGAAGAGGATTCCCTTTCAGATCCGTTACTTTCTTCATATCGGAAGTTCCTGTGATCTTTGATACGTCCACCTCGTCCTTGTTGGCGATCCAGCGGATGTGTTCATAAGGCAGGTTCTCTAGACGGATCTCTACGTTATATTCGTTTTCCAGACGATATTTCAGCACATCAAACTGCAGGACGCCCACTACGCCTACGATGATCTCCTCCATGCCGGTGTTAAACTCCTGGAAGATCTGGATGGCTCCCTCCTGGGCGATCTGGTTGATACCCTTCACAAACTGCTTCCGTTTCATGGTGTCGAGCTGGCGCACTCTGGCAAAATGCTCCGGCGCGAAGGTAGGGATTCCTTCAAAGGCGAATTTCTTTCCCGGCGCGCAGATGGTGTCTCCGATAGAAAAAATACCCGGGTCAAACACTCCGATAATATCTCCCGCGTAAGCCTCGTCCACCACATGACGGCTCTCAGCCATCATCTGCTGGGGCTGGAGGAGGCGCATTTTCTTGTCTCCCTGAACATGGAACACCTCTCCGGAGGCGTCAAACTTTCCGGAGCAGATACGCATAAAGGCGATCCTGTCCCGATGGGCCTTGTTCATATTCGCCTGGATCTTAAAAACAAAGGCGGAAAAATCATCGGACATAGGATCGATCTCTCCCTCGTCCGACATACGGGGAAGAGGGGATGTCGTCATAGCCAGGAAATGCTCCAGGAAGGTTTCCACTCCAAAATTCGTCAGGGCGGAACCGAAAAATACAGGAGTCATGTTTCCCCGGCTCACCTGCTCCTGGTCAAAATCCACGCTGGCTCCGTCCAGAAGCTCGATCTCCTCCAGAAGCTGTTCCTTCTGATCCGGATCCACGATCTCGTCCAGATGAGGATCGTCAACGGCGATCTCCTCGATCTGCCCCTCCCTGGTTCCCTTCTGGGTATCAGAAAAGCTCAGCACCTTACGGGTATTCCTGTCGTAGACGCCGCGGAATTTCTTTCCTGAGCCTATGGGCCAGTTTACCGGGCAGGTAGCGATCCCCAGCTCCTTTTCTATTTCGTCCAGAAGGTCAAAGGTGTCGTTGGCGTCTCTGTCCATTTTATTGATAAAAGTAAAAATAGGAATATGACGCATGACGCAGACCTTGAACAGCTTTCTGGTCTGGGCTTCTACGCCCTTGCTGGCGTCGATCACCATAACGGCGGAGTCCGCCGCCATCAGGGTACGGTAGGTATCCTCCGAAAAGTCCTGATGGCCCGGCGTATCCAGGATATTGATGCAGTAGCCGTCGTAATGAAACTGAAGTACGGACGAGGTTACGGAAATACCTCTCTCCTTCTCAATCTCCATCCAGTCCGACACCGCGTGCCGGGCAGTGGCCTTACCCTTTACGCTTCCGGCCAAGTTGATGGCGCCGCCGTACAGGAGAAACTTTTCTGTAAGAGTCGTCTTTCCCGCGTCCGGGTGAGAGATGATGGCAAAGGTTCTTCTTTTTTCTATTTCTTTCGCATACTTAGACACGTTTGGCCTCCTATGATATCATGTATAATTTCCAGATTGTATACGGTGCCGCGGCTGAAGCCGCGGCCGGGGAATAAGTTATCCAACATGTTATTCTAGTATAAGCACAGCCGCACTGTCAAGGAATTTTGTACCTCGGATTCACATCAACACGGTCAGTCATAGATTCCCTCTGTTTCGATCACATAATCTCCTGAGGTCTCCGTGGAATCTCCGCTTTCGTCCTCGTATTCCACACTGTCCTCATACTCTTCTGTCCCGGCGGAATCTGCGGATGTCTCCTCCGCGGACGCATCCTCATAGGTCTCCCCGGAAGCCGCGGTTTCTGTGCTTTCCGCCGCCGCGGACGCATCCTCTCCCTCATTCAGAGGAGTGATCACAATATTTTCGGCGGCGATTCCTGTTTTCCGTTTTACAATATCCTCGATCTGAGCTCTCTGGGCGTCGTCCAGCTCGCTCTGGGGCACAACAATATCCGCGGTCTCCCCGGTGAGGTTCACCACAACGTTTTCAAAGCCCTTGGCTTCCAGAAGGAGCTCCGCCGCAGCCTCTTTTTCCGCTGTATCCGTCATGGCCACCATGGTATTGACGGCCTCCTGCTTCTGTTCGTCCCCGATTTCCGCGTTATTGATGATCTCCTGGAGATCCGCCTTATTCTGGGAGCGTACCTGTTCCCTGGAAAGCTTCGCCTGGGCGGCAAAGTCAGATGCTCCTGTAAGTACGGCCTCGCCGGGAGTTCCGTTTTCATCCGCTTCCGCTCCCATATCCTGGCCATCCGCCCCGTTCTCATCCAGAAGGGCTGTTTCATCTGTCAGATCATAATCCACCTCTTCAAGAATACTGCTGCTGTCTGTGCTGGTCTCCTTATCCTTATATCCCAGATCCACATCCGCGAAATTCAGATATCCGGCTACGGCGATCAGGATTGCAAGGGAGGTGATAATCACCTGATTCTTTTTGATAATTTTCTTCACTTTACTCTCCTCATTTCATTTTCATTATTTTAATTTTATGGGCTTCTATCTGGAATAATGCCATTACAGCCTCCTGAATATTCTGTACGGTCACAGAATCATCCGCTCCCTCCGCCGCAATCAGCACCCCCGTCACCTCTGTATTTCCGGAACTGTAAAAGCTCTCCTCATCCTGCCCGGTCATCAGCATCACCTGTATCCTTCCCACTCCCTCCACACTTTCCAGAACTGCCTCCAGCCTGGATTCCAGCTCCGTCTTTTCCGCCTGGTTTTCCGAAGCTTTTTCACCTGTGTTCCCGCTCTTCGTTTCCTGTCCCTCCGGCGCCGACACCGGAACCGCGATTACTGCCAGCAGAAGCCCCAGAAGAAGGATCACTGCCCACTGCTGCTTCGTCATTCCCGTCAGCCACGATCTGACAGTCCTTTTTTTCGATTCCGAAGTTCTGCCTGAGTGCATCGTAAATCCTCCCCTCCTCTTCTTCCGTCATGTCATTTGGCACATAAAGAGTTACCGATACCTTCTCCCCTACTATATTTACGGCCGTATCCTCAAGCTTTATGCCTGTATCAGCAAAGCTTTCTATAATTTTTTCCGCCAGCTCGTTCTCGTAGCCCTGGTTCAGGTAAAAGGCCTGCAGATTTTCAGTGCCCTTCTCCTCCAGCAGGATCTGCTCCTGCTGAAAATTGACGCGGAAGTTTTCCATAAGCTCTCTGCTCTTTCCAAAAATGACAAATACCGGCGTACAGAGCATATAGATCAGAAGAAGTCCCATGAAGGAGCGCACATAGCGTTCATATTTTTTGTCCGGCACCAGATGCAGCACCGCGGTAAACATCATATAAAAAACGGCCAGGTTTTTCATCCAGAGATACAGCTCTTCCTTCATGCTCCGCCTCCCAGACTTGCCGTCAGAATTAAAAACGTCAGCATACAAAGCACCTCCGCGGTAAAAAGAATTTTTAATAAAAGCCCGTACCCTTCCCCCACCGTACTCAGACATTCCACGATCCTCCTGTCGGAAACAGGCTGAGCCGCCGCCGCCAGAAAACGGTAAACAAGGGAAAGCAGACCGTAGTGGATCACCGGTCCCGCCCCGGCAAGGACAAAAGCGATCAGAATCATCACACCCAGACAGTTGCGCACCAGTACAGCGCTTGTCACCACCAGCTCCGTCACCATATTTACCGCGTTTCCCACCCCGGGAAGAGCGCCCGCCGCTTTTCCGATAAGGCTCCGCTTCAGTGAATCTACCACCGGAGCCACAAGCCCCTTTACGATCTGGAGACCCGCTACGATTCCAAGAAGGGATTTCAGCCCCCAGTTGATAACCGTAGCCAGCAGCTCCGAAAGCTTGCCCAGCATCTCTTCCCGTGAGAGATGATTCACCAGGCAGAGAAGCACATAGAGATTGGTTCCCGGCAGTATCACGGTCAGGAGCACCCACTGGATCAGCCACACAAGGATCAGCACCCCCTCATAAAAAACCGCGGCGGCGGCAGTTCCGGAGGATGCGGATACCGTCATAAAATAAGCCGGAGCCAGGGTTTTCATGAAATCCGACATCCACGCGATCACGCTCTGAAGGGATATGCTTGTCTCAGAAAAAGAATCCATGAGAAGCATGAACAAAAGAAGATACACAATATAAAAGCTGATCTCTCCGATCTGGCCATTATCAAAAACCGACGCGAAATTAGAAAGCACCGCAGCCAGCAGGATCAGCAGCAGCAGCTTTATGAACAGCGCCTTCTCCTGTTTCAGACCGGAAAACAAAACTCCCCTCAGCAGCTCCCGCGCGGCCTCCTCTGAAAACGCCTCCTCTCCGTTCAGCAGGTTTTCCAGAGCGTCCCGGAAGGAAAAGCTTTCTTCTCCCAGCATATCATCCAGCATTTTCTGTATCCCGGCAAGATCCAGCTCCTCCGTCAGCTCCCGCTGGATCTCTTCCTCCTCTTCCGCGCTGCTTCCGGAATCTTCTTTCTTCTCTTCTCCATCGCCCGGAGAGCCCGTCTTCTCCGTCCCTTCCGCCGCCATCAGCGGTTCCGGCCGCCAAAGGCAGAAAAACAGCGCCGCAAGAAAAAACGCCGCCCATTTCAGGACAGCTCCTCTCATATCAGGAACTCCTGTATGGTATCAAGAAGCGCCATCAGGATCGGAATACTGAGCACCATAATAGACAGCTTACAGAAAAGCTCGATCTGAGCCGCCGTTGCCTGATGGCCCGCGTCCCGGCAGATACCGGCTGAAAACTGACCGATATAGGTGATCCCCACCATCTTCACAAGCGTGGAAAGGTATCCGTTGTCCGATGGCAGGCTGTCCTTCAGACGTCCGATGGCCTCAAAAAGATATTCCAGCTTTCCTACCGCCAGCCCCAGGATCATGATTCCAATGCCCATAGTCACAAACGCGGCGTATTCTGGTCTGGTTCCCTTCAGGAAAAACCCCAGCATTACACCGCATACTCCAAGTAATGAAATTTTTACAATATCCATTCCGCCGCCTCCGTCAAAGCCGCCTATAAAACAAATAAATTTTGAATACTTTCAAACAGATCGTAGATATATGGAACAATCCAGAATAAAACAATCAAAAGCCCTGAAAGGCTTACCAGGAAGGCCTGTTCATCCCTGCCGCTGTGCTTCAGGATCTGGGAGAGAATGGAAACCAGGATTCCCACCGCCGCTATTTTAAATATTATGCCGACTTCCAATCTCTTCTCCTTTCCAAGTCCGCGTCACCACAAAAGTACTGCCAGAAGAACTCCGCCCAGTACACCCAGACTCTGATAGATTTTCTTTTTTTCCGGCATCTCCTTTCTCAGCACATCCAGATATCTCAAAATTTCTTCCTCGCACAGGTCAAGCTGGCGAAGCTGCATTTCTCTGTCCAGATAACCGAGACGTCCTCCCAGAGAACAGAACAGCTCTCTCTCCTCCCTGGAGAAATCAAGGTCCTTGAATTTTTGCTCCGCGCACTGACGGTAAATCTCTCCCAACGGACGTCCCGAAGCTTCTCTCAGGCTGAGACAGATCTCCTCCAGAAATTCTCCATATTTTCCCGGCAGTTTTCCGGCGATCTCCCTGAAAGCCTCAGGAAGCGACAAATTCCCGCAGCGGATCTCTCCCTTCAGACAGATCACCATCTGAAGAAACAGTCGGAGATTTCTTTCCCGCAGGGTCAGCTCTCTGCTCCTGCTGTAGCCCATTCCCACGCCCGCGATCAGAATCAGGAGTATGCCTGCATTTTTCAGCATCGTTCACCCTTTCCGTTAAAGATCCCCAGTACCGTCCCGGCTCTTTTTTCTTTTCCGAGGACAATATATCTCTCAAACACCTTCATTTCCTTCAGTCTGCTGAAAAAAGGGGTGCTCAGTACATCCTCCACAGAGTTTCCGTGAGCGGTGGCGATCAGCTTGCATCCGCAGTGTATCACCGATTCCACTGCTTTAAAGTCCTCCTCTTTTCCCAGCTCGTCTACAGCCACCACAGAAGGAGACATGGAACGTATCAGCATCTGCATCCCCTCCGCCTTTGGACAACTGTCCAGTACATCTGTTCTCATTCCCAGATCATTCTGGGGAATCCCCTGATAACACCCGGCCAGCTCGCTCCGTTCATCCACCACTGCCACTGTCAGGCCGGGGACATCCCCGCGCCCGTTGCTGAGCTGGCGGATCATGTCCCTGAGAAGGGTCGTCTTCCCGCACCTGGGCGGAGATATGACCAGCGTATGGGCTGTCCAGTCCTTTGTCCGGATATAAGGCATAACCGCGTCCGCACAGCCGGGGATCTGATGCGCAAGCCGCAGATTGATGCAGGAGATATATTTCATTCCCCTGATCCTGTCCCCATCCAGGATCACCTTGCCGGTAACGCCCACCCGGTGGCCGCCCTGCACGCTTAAATATCCCTGGCGGATTTCATCCTCATATGCGTAAAGCGAATATCCGCTGACATATTCCAGAGTTTCCCTGAGATCCTCCCTGGTGACCAGGTAGGGTTCTCTTCCTCTTCCACGAAGAAAACATTCTCCTCCGTCATAGGTCAGAAACAGCGGCCGTCCCGCCCGCATCCGTATCTCATATAGCTTTTCGTAGTCCAGATCCGCCTCGATCAGAAGCTTCCGGACATTTCCCGCAAACAGATCCTGAATCTGGCTGGCTTCCATATCCCTCACCTCTCTTTACACTTAATATATGTGGACAATCCCGATTTAGTACAAAAAATCCCCTTTCAGACACCGGAGAAAAGAACAGGCCGCGCCGCCCGTCTCTTCTCAGATCTCCAAAAGGGGTGTTTTGTTACCCGGAAAACCAAAATATTTTTACGGGAGCTGTACTTCCACATACTCCCAGCGGAGTTCCATAGGATTCTCCGACCATACCGCCCCGCTGTACCCCGGATCCAGATCCAGCATCAGATAGAAGCCCTGATCCATGGGAATGGTGCGGACATCTCTGGAGAAGCCCTCTCCCGTCCATTTAATATAAGCCTCCCGCAGCACCCACTGTGCAAAGAAAGCCTTCTGAAGGCTGTCCGCCTCCAGGATCTCCCTGATCATGGCCGCGGGAACCATTCTCTCCAAAAGCCGGGCATAGTTCACCTCTTTATGCTCCTGGATGTCAATTCCTACCTCCTCGCCCGCAAAAACGCATACCACATACTTCCCGGAATGGCTGATATTATAGTGGATCCTTGGCTGCAGGGTAAAAAACGGCTTCCCATGCTCGCCTCTGGCTCTTGGCTCATATTTCAGATTCAGGCCGTACTCCTTTTTCAGTCCTGTCTCCAGCAGCTTTTCTCCGATCATATGCTCCATTCTCTTGTTCTTGTACATCTCCGGAATTTCTGTGTAATAGATGACGCCGTTCATACTCCTGCCTCCTTTAAAAAACGGGAAGGCTCCCGCTTTTTTTCATATTGTTTTTTTACATAACATAATGTAAGCCGCTTCTTCGCCCTGGTCATTCCCACATAGAACAGTCTTCGTTCCTCCTCCACAGCAGGCTCGAGAACCGCTTTTTTATAGGGTATGCTCCCTTCGTTCACATTCAGAATATAAACCTCGTCATATTCCAGGCCTTTTACCCCGTGCAGAGTGGAGATCAGCACGCCCTTCTGTTCTTTTTCCTGCTTTGCGGCCTGCTCCTCAAGCCTGCGGGTATAATCTTCTATGTAAGCCTCCCAGTCTTTCAGGCTATCCATTCCTTTCGCGCTCTCCAGAAGACGGTCCAGGATTTCTGTAAGCTCCTCCGGTTTAATTTTCCGGTACCGGGCGTATTCCTCCAGGTATTCTTCATACCCCATGCCTTTCCGTATGAAATTCATGGCCGCGAAAGGAGCCAGCCCTCTGAGTATCCGAAAGTGCGTCTCCAGTGTGGTGATCCTGTCGCACATCCAGTCCTTATCTCTGTAAAATTCTCTCAGCCGGTCAAAGGAAATCTCCCTGTCCGTCCCGAGGGCGTCTCTGGACAGATAGCGGTTGGGGCGGTTCATGATCTCCAGAAAATTTTTTCTGCTCCGGTCTCCCGCCGCGAAACGCATATAGGCCAGCATATTACGGCAGATCCAGTGATGAAAAATGTTGGGGAGCTTTTCTTTCATGGAAAAGGGTACCTGCCGCTCCATCAAAGCGCCGATCAGCCCCTCCGCCTCCTGGTTGGTCCTTAAAAGCACAGCCGTGTTTTCCAACTCTTCCCCGGAATCCAGCTTCTTTCTCAGCCTTCCCGCCAATTCTATATACTCTTCTCTTGGATTTTCAAAGGCGCAGAGCCTTACGTTCTCGCCCTCTTCGTTGGGCGTGGACAGCTCCTTGGAAAATCTTGTTTTATTCCCGCCGATCACCTTCATGGCCGCGGACAGGATTTTTCCGCTGCACCTGTAATTTACATTCAGGACCACCTGCTCCGCTTTGGGATAATCCCGGGTAAAATTCAGCATGATCTCCGGTCTGGCTCCCCGGAAATGGTAGATCGACTGATCGTCGTCCCCGACGATAAAAAGATTGTCCTGGGGCTTTGCCAGAAGACGTACGATATCATACTGAAGCTTATTGATATCCTGAAATTCATCCACAAGAATATACTGAAATTTCCTCTGCCAGGCCTGGAGAATATCCTTCCTCCTGTCGAAAAGCTCATAGCAGTAAAGAAGCATGTCGTCAAAGTCAAGCTTGCGCCGGGACCGGCAGGCCGAAAGATAGCCCTGATAAATCTGGCGGAACACCTCGTCGGGACAGCAGGAGGAATAATAATGCTCCAAGGAGATCCTGTTCCCCTTCACCAGGCTGATCTCCTTTGCGATCTCCTCCGGAAAATCTCCCTCCTCCGCCAGATCTCCTCCATAGGAAAGAGTCAGCTCCTTCAGGATCCCGTACTTTTCCTCCTCTGAAAGAATATTGGCGGCAGTGAGCCCGTAGGCCTGCTTCAGGATGCCGTAAAACACCCCGTGAAAGGTGCCGAAGGTCACCTGGGTGCGCGTCTGTCCTGTAAAGGCCAGAAAACGTTCCTTCATCTCCGCCGCGGCCGCCCTGGAAAAGGTTACCACAAGCACGGAGGACGGCGGTATCTTCCCTCCGTCTGTCATATATGCAGTTCTCTCAACAATTACGGAAGTTTTCCCCGAACCGGGGCCTGCCAGAACCATCATCGGTCCTGACAGGTGGGCGATTGCCCGTTTTTGAGATGGATTTCTGTTCATATGGTCTGTTCTTCCCGTCAGCCCAGCTTTTCGATGGCTGCTTCTACGCGTTTCAGAGTCTCTTCTTTTCCAATGATCTCCATGATCTCCGTAGCTCCGGCAGGAGTCATCTGTTTTCCGGAAACGGCGGTGCGCAGCGGCCACATCACATATCCGTTTTTATAGCCTTTTTCTTTTACAAATTCACTTAATGAAGCATACAGGGGATCGTTGGTGTAATCCTCCTGGGCCTCGAGGATGGGAAGCACCTCTTTCAGCACCTCCAGAGAGGATTCCTCTGTCGTCTTCATTTTTTTATGTCTGTACATAGAAGCGTCATATTCCGGCACTTCCTCAAAAAAGTCGATCAGGGCCGGGATATCCGGGAAGGTTTCGATCCTTGTCTGAACCATGGCCGCGATCCTGCGGAAATCATACTCTCTCTTAAGTACCTGCTTCATGTAGGGAAGCGCTTTTTCATAGAAGGCCTCCGGATCCATTTTCTTAATATATTCTCCGTTCATCCAGCGCAGCTTGGTGACGTCGAACACCGCCGGAGATTTACTGATATGGTGGTAGTCAAAAGCCTCCACCAGCTCCGGAAGAGAATAAATCTCCCGGTTTTCCTGAGGGCTCCATCCAAGAAGAGCCACAAAATTCACGATAGCCTCTGTCAAAAATCCCTGATCCACCAGATCTTCATAGGAAGAATGGCCGGAGCGCTTGCTCAGCTTCTGATGCTCCTCATTGGTGATCAGCGGACAATGCACATAGACCGGGATCTCCCAGCCGAACGCCTCATATATACGGTTATATTTCGGCGCGGAGGAGAGATACTCGTTGCCTCTTACCACATGGGTGATCCCCATCAGATGGTCGTCCACCACATTGGCAAAATTATAGGTGGGATATCCGTCCGATTTGATCAGGATCAGATCCTCCATCTCCTCGTTATTGACCGTGATATCTCCGTAGATCACATCATGAAAGGTGGTCGTCCCCTCTGTCGGCATATTAAAACGGATCACATGAGGCTCTCCCGCCGCAAGTCTTCTCTCCACCTCTTCCTTCGGAAGATGGAGACAGCGCTTGTCATAAATGGAGATTTCCTTGCCCGCCACTACGCGCTTCATAGACGCCAGCTCCTCCTGACCGCAGAAGCAGTAATAGGCGTTGCCCTGCTCCACCAGCTTTCTGGCATAGTCCAGGTAAAGACCAGACGCCTGGCGCTCGCTCTGCACATAGGGGCCGACTCCTCCATCCTTATCCGGTCCTTCGTCATGAACCAGTCCCGTCTTTTCCAGAGTACGGTAGATGATATCCACCGCTCCCTCCATATATCTTTCCTGATCTGTATCTTCAATCCTGAGAATAAAATCTCCGCCTTCATGCTTCGTGATAAGGTAAGCGTACAGCGCGGTACGCAGATTTCCCACATGCATTCTTCCAGTCGGACTTGGTGCAAATCTTGTCCTGATCTTTGTCATTTTCCGGTTTCCTTTCCCATGCTGTAATATTAATATATAAAATGCGGCCCGGTTAAGCTTCCCTCTCTGACCGGGGCTTCTCCCCGGAGCAAAGCTTCCCCGCTCCGCCGGCATACATAAAAATTCCCTGAGGCATCTCTGCCCCAGGGAGTTCTTCTCGATTACGCTTCGATGCCTTTGCCCTTCAGATATTCGATCACATCGCCTACTGTCGCGAGCTCCGCGAGCTCTTCCGCCGGAATCTCAACATTGTACTCATCCTCCAGAGCCATTACCAGCTCGAAAAGATCAAGAGAATCCGCCCCCAGGTCATCCTTGAAAGAAGTTTCTGCGGTGATTTCGCTTTCTTCACAGTTTAACTGCTCCGCAATTAATTTTTTCATTTCTTCTAACATTGCTATCTTCTCCTTTATCAACGTGTTTCAACACTGCTTTGATGTGGAAAGTATATATTCTGTAAACCTATTTGTCAATAGATTTTCTGTTATTTTATGGGTGAAACGGCTATATTTCCCGCGAACCCGGGTATTTTACGGCCCGTCCTTCAGGCGTCCTGGAATTTAATCTGCCTGGACACACTGAGCGCCAGACCCATCTCCGCCATCAAGAACAAAATAGAGGTGCCCCCATAGCTGATAAACGGAAGCGTAACGCCGGTATTCGGCATCAGATTCACCACAACGGCAATATTAAAGATCACCTGAAGCGCGATATGGATAAAAATTCCCGCTACCATCAGGGATCCGAACATGTCCGGCGCGTTCTGAGCGATAAAGAACAGCCGGTACAAAAGATAGGCAAACATCACGATCACAAAGATCCCGCCCAGAATCCCAAGCTCCTCGCACACGATAGAGAAGATCATATCGTTCTGTGCCTCCGGAACGCTTCCCAGCTTCTGGATACTGTTGCCGAGTCCTCGGCCCAGAAGTCCTCCCGAGCCGATGGCGTAAAGAGCCTGGATCGTCTGATAACCGGAGCCGGAGGCGAAATCCTCCGGATGCAGCCATACCAGGATACGGCGGATACGGAACCCATTGTCAAGATCCGTTGGGTCTACGGTCGCATTCAGATAAAGCACAAACATCACCACCGCCACAAAACCCACGCCTATGATAATAAGGAAGGGCTTCACCCTGGGATGGGCGATAAAGATCAGACCTGCCGTAATGCAGAAGATGATGATCGCCGTACTCAGGTTGTCCGTGAAGGCATAGGCCACGAAGGCCAGGCCGCCTCCCATAGCCGCAAGGATCATACAGGCCTTTAAGGTCTGTACCTTCTTGCCCATATGTACGATCATATAGGGCAGACAGACGATCACGGCGATCTTGGCGATCTCCGAGGGCTGAAACTGGAGCGACTCTCCCACGCCCAGCCACCTGCGGGCGCCGTTGGCCTCAATTCCCAGAGGAGTTTTTACCAGCATCATCAAAATCATCGCGGCTGCATAAATAAAGGTTATAAAGCGTGTCAGGATATGGTAATCAATCCTGGAAATAACCAGAGCCGCGACAATACAGGCGGCGCTGATCAGCGCCTGCTTTTTGAAATAGAACATGTCGTCCCCCTGCTGCACCTCCGCCATGTAAGAGCTGGTACTGTACAGCATGATCAGTCCGAAGCAGGTCAGAAAAATAATAATCGCCACAAGATTGTAATCATAATAATCGCTTTTTCTTTTTTTCACTGTACGGCTGAGGGTCGGTAACAGGGCTTTCCTCTGCCCCTTTGCTTTTTCCATGGCATCACCTGATACTTTCTTTCTGCATACAGATTTTCTGCTATAACAAGTTTCTGTTCAGGAACCCATTATAGCAGAATCCTCAGAGCTTTTCAATCTCTATGCCAAGTTTCTCAGCGGCTGAAAGCAGCTCCCGGTTTTTCATATTGCCCGGCCCGAAAACATCTGTGCAGCAGATCAGCTTCCCGCAGGATTCCAGAAGCTTTTTCGCTTTTTCAATGTTTTCACTGCTGACCGGAGAAAAGGGCTCCTCAGAAATAACGGAAGAGGCCAGAACCTTTGCCACTTCATAATCAATGTCACTGCGGTGCAGTACACCCGCGGCGAATGGGATTCCCGCTCTCTGAAGCTTCCGGTACACAGAAATACCCGTCCCGTTTCCCCCGATCACGAATACCCGGGGCTCTCCTGACGGCCGTTCCATCTCAAGACAGCCGAACCGGTCGCTGTAGCTTCCTGTTGTGATACCATAAAGGTGGTGGATATATTCCGAGGTAAAAATCTCCTCCGGCGCGCCGTATTTCTCGATCCGGTCTCCATGAACGCAGAGCACATAATCCGAAATCTTCTGGGCAAGATCCAGCTCATGGAGAGACATGAGCACCGCCGTGTGTTTTTTCCGGACCATGTCCTTCAAAACCGCGAGCAGCTCCAGCTTATGACGGATATCCAGAAAGGACGTCGGCTCGTCCAGCACGATCACCTCCGGCTCCTGACAGATTGCCCTTGCCAGAAGGACTCTCTGACGCTGCCCGTCGCTGACCGCTGTAAAATCTCTGTCTTTAAAATCCAGCGTATGGACAAGCTCCATGGCCTCCCATACCTTTTCCCTGTCCTTTTTTGTCAGTATTCCAAGTGTTCCCGTATAAGGATAACGGCCTGTGGCGACGATATCCTCGCAGGTCATCAGCTCCGGCCGTATTCGCTCCGTCATAACCACCGAAAGCCTTTTCGCCACCTCGTTTCCCGACATCCGGCTCATGATCTCACTGTCCAGGTATACGGTTCCGCCGATAAGACGAAGCTGTCTTGTCATACTTTTCAGGATCGTTGATTTTCCGGCTCCATTGGGACCGATCAGCGTCAGGATCTCTCCCTGCCTCATCCTGATCTCAATATCTTTGATCAGAGGTTTTCCATCATATCCTACCGTCATCTGTTCCGTACGAATAAAATATTCACTCATTACATTGACCTCTTTCTCCGTATCATAATGTAAATAACCACAGGCGCTCCAAATACGGCCGTCACCGTGCTGATGCTAAGTTCAGTGGGCGCGAATACGGTCCGGGCGATCAGATCGCAGAAAAGACAGAATACCGCGCCGCCCAAAAAGCAGCCGGGGATCACCAGGATGGGTTTTGCCGTTTTCAGAAGGCTCTTTACCAGATGCGGAACCGCGATGCCCACAAAGGAAACCGGTCCCGCAAAAGCAGTGACGCAGGCGGAAAGTATACTGGACAGAAGGATCAGCGCTATACGGAACGCCCTGATATTCACCCCCATGTTCTGGGCGTAGGATTCCCCGAGCTGATAGGCTCCGATGGGCTTTGACATAAGGAAAGTAAGGAGCATGCAGATAAAGATCACTGCCGCCGCAAGCTTTACATTCTCCCAGCTTATTCCCGAGAAGCTTCCCATAGACCAGTTATGGAGGTTCACAATGTTGGAGTCGTCCGCAAAAGTGACCACAAAGTCCGTTACAGCGGAACAAATATATCCGATCATGATTCCGCAGATCACCAGCATGGACATATTTTTCACCTTACGGGCAATGAGGATGACAAATCCCATAGAGATCATGGAACCGCCGAAAGCCGCGACGACCATAAGGCCCGAGGAAGCCACGGCAGATTTTTCCAGCATATAGATCATCACCAGAGAAACCACCAGCTTGGCCCCCGAGGAAATTCCAAGGACAAAGGGACCCGCGATAGGATTGCTGAAAAATGTCTGGAGAAGGAACCCCGATACGGACAGAGCCCCGCCCAGGATCAACGCGGCCAGGATCCTCGGCAGCCGGATCTCCCACACGATATTGTAGGCTGTTTCGTCTCCCTGTTTCTGAAACAGGATCTGCAGAATCTCTTTCACGGATATATGGATACTGCCCGAATTGATATTCCAGACAACCAAAAATATCAGGAGAATCAAAAGTATGATAAATGCGGCCGGCGCTCTGTGTTTTGATCTTCTAAGCATGTTTTTTTCTTCCTTTATCTCTATTTCAGCTTATGCATGTATGTCATATCGCCCGCGGCGTCTTTGTCCGCGGTCAGCATCGTATGAATATCCTCGATCATGGTTCCCAGACCCATAGGCTCCTGGAACAGATTCTGTTCCGTACACCATACGTTTCCTTCTTTTACAGCCTTAAAATCCTCAAGAAGGGAGCTTTTTGAAAGAAGCTGGTCCATAGTGGTCAGCTCTCCGTCAATGGTGCTGTTGTAGATAATATAATCCGCGTCTCTGGCGGAAGCGTAGAATTCCTCCATCTGCATATTCATGGTGGAAAGCGCGCTGTCGTCCTCTCCCAGATCCTCAAAAATATACCGGCCTCCGGCCAGCTCGATCATTTTTGAGATGTAATCGTTGGATTTTCGGACGTTTGCCGCTCCCACAGAATTAATATAGAAAAAAGCAACCGTTTTTTCTGTATTTACACTGTTCTCCACACTTTTCAGCTTAGCGGACTGCTCGTCAAACAGCTTTTCAGCCTCTTCTTCTTTATCCAGCAGGACAGCGTACAGCTTCAGCCACTCCGTCCTTCCCAGCGGATGGCTTTCATAGCTGGAGTGTTCCACCATTACCGGAATCCCGAACTGTTCCAGCTTCTCCTTCACCTCCGGGGTATGATAGATCATGGTGGATTCTATGGCAAGTCCGCAGTCCCGGTCAACGATCTGCTCATAGTCAGGAGCGCTGTATTTCCCGGCATAAGAAATCTGTCCGCTTTCCAGCGCTTCTTTTGCCTCATCGATATACCAGCCGTCCGCGTCTGTTCCCGACAGACTGATATGATCCAGACCATCCAGAGCACAGAAAAAGTCCATCGCGGAGGTGGCTACAAGATAGATATTCTCCACTGGCTGCTGAATGACGGTAATATCCTTGTCAAGAGACTCCGGAGTCTCCTTTCCTTCCGGAACAAGAAGGAACTGTCCGTCGTCCACAATGGTGATCAGCTTATAGCCGTCTTTATAATAATCCACGGAAAACTGCGTGGCATATTCCAGCTCAAGACTGTGGTCATAGGCAAGTCCGGCCAGATCCTCCTTCCCTTCCGCCGCCGCGGCCGCAGGATACGGGCACAGCGCCGAAGCCGCCAGAATCACACACAGGAGCATGCTTCTGAACCTTTTCAAATTTTTTCTCATGTTCTCTCTTCACATCCTCTGTTCCAAATAAAACCGCTCATCCCTGCCTTTTCCGCAGCAGGGATATTTCAGTTCCCGGCCTCCTCGAGGGTAGACGAATCGAACTGCAGCGTATAGTCGATCTCATGTGGCGCGCTCATAGCTACTGTGTCGGCTGTGATCTCAAGCTTACTGTCAAACTCCGCGACAGGGATCTCAAAGGTGGAATTCCCCTCTGTATTGGTCATTGTATATTTTTCGCCGTCCACGATCATGTAATCATAGTTGGGACTGCTCCAGGTCAGTACGGCTGTAACCTCGCCGCCTTTCACAATAAGCTCCGCCGGACTTTCTACTGTGGCTTTTCCGGTACCTCCCTCAAGGCTCACTTCCACAGTATAGCTGCCGTCTTCCAGCTTCAGCTCCTCCGCGGTGGTTCCCTCTGTATCCGCGGTTTCCTCCGCTTCCGACGGCACAGGATTGGAAACGCTCACCTTATGATCATACCATTTTCCCTTTTTTCCGATCAGCGCCACGTCAAATTCTTCGTCGAGGGCCGGAACAGGGATATCAAAGCCGTAAACCTCTTCTGTATATCCGTCGCTGTAGGTAACGCTGTCCGTGGTAGGCTCCAGAAGCTCCGCGCCTTCCTTCTGGGCGTCTTCCGCAGTTCCCGCGAAAAGCTTCTCGATGGACTTTGACACAAGGCTGACATGGATCGTCATTTCTCCGTCCTTCACGGTGAGAGTTCCTTTTCCCTCATAAGCCTCATTCACATGGAACATGGTGCTGTCCGTGTCAAATTCCGCCGTATATACCCCGTCTTCCAGAATCTGCCCCGCCTGTGACGCCGAATCCGCGGCTCCATCCTCCGCTTCTGTCTCAGAAGACGCAGGTGCCGCCTCTTTGTTCTGCTCCTCCGCTTCTTCTCCGGCGCTTTCCTCTGTCTGCGCTTCCGCGTCCTCCTGGGCCAGAACCAGGCTGGAGCTCCCCAAAAGTGCACATGCGCTCAAGGCGCACATTGCCATAGCTAATTTTCGCTTCATTGTCATTTACTCCTTTCAAAATAACTGCCCGGATGTTTCAGGAACATTCCGGGCAGATCTGTTTTTGCTGTTCTGCAGGCTGTGGAGCCTGTTTTCTTATTCCGCTGCTTCTGTTTCTGCAGTTTCGGTCGCTTCAGCGTCTGCTGCTTCTGTCTCCGCCTCTTCTGTGGTTTCCGCTTCTGCTGCGTCTGCTTCCTCTGTCTCTGCCGCGTCCGCTGCTCCGATGGAATCAATCGCTGCCTGCGTATGCGCAACATAAAGCTCTTTTACCGCGTCAATACTGCCAAGTCCGGCAATCTGAGTATCTACGCTTTCAAAGCTTCCGTCTGCTTCAAACATGCTCTTCCAGGAATCCTCTTCGCTTCCGGCCATATCGTTATTCGCATGGTCTCCGGCAACTACCATCAGAGGACGAAGAACAACCTTCGTAAATCCCGCTTCCTTAACCGCGCTGATCACAGCCTCGCAGGCGGTCTCCTCCGGCTCGCCCTCAACTGTTCCAATAAACGCGTTCGTGTATCCAAGCTCGTTCATCTGGGTCTGCATCTGGCTGTAGCTTACTTTTGCGGTATGGGAGGTGCCATGTCCCAGGAAAACAAACGCGGTGCCGTCCTCCGCGGCTGCCTCCATGCTGTCGTAGCCTGCGTCCGCAGCTGCCGCGTCCGCAACTGCCTGAGCCACTGCGGCCTTGTCTTCATTGATCACAGTCGCGTCGTCGCCTACCTCGCCCAGCATCGGTTCAGCAACAGCGATCGCTTCAAACTGATCCTGATATGCGTCGAGAGCTTCCATCATCTCATCATACTCAGCGCCGTGCATCAGATGTGTAGGCTGTACAACAAGATTCTTCACTCCGTTGGCAACGGCTCTGTCAAGAGCCTGCTGCATATTGTCAATGACTTCGCCGTCTCTCGCCTGTACATGATTAATGATGATCTGAGCGGTAAAAGCTCTTCTTACAGACCAGTCCGGATACGCTTCCTGCAGAGCGTCCTCAATTCCCTTGATATCTGCTACACGGCTGTCATTATAAGAGGTGCCGAAGCTTACTACCAGAAGCTCGTTCTCTCCGATCTCATCTGCGTTGAGCGGATCGTCCTGAGCGGCGTCGCCTGTATCAAGTCCGAAATAATCAGGACTTGCGTTCTCGCCTTCCACCAGCTCCTTCTGAGCGTCTGTCAAAGCGTCCCATGCCTCTTTAGCGGCAGCGCAGTCCTCGTCCGTTGTCTCTGTTCTCTCCTGCACATAAATCTTGTCGATCAGGGCCGCTGCATGATCGGCTGCCTCCTGGTCTGCGTCCGCGCCGGCCTCTGCCTCTTCTGCATCCGCAGTCTCCTCTGTCTCCGCAGCCGCTTCCGTTGCCTCGGCCTCCGCGTCCTCCGCATAGATGCCGACGGTACCCATCATGGATACTGTCGCCACAGTCATAACGATCGCAAGCGTCTTCACCATTTTGTTTTTCATGTTTCTTGTCCTCCTTTTAATCATATGCTTCCACGGAATACTTCTGATTCCATGCCCTGATGTATGTAAATCAAGCATCAGCATGTTTATAAGATACGAGGACAAGCTCTCTGTCTGAACTGCTTTTCTAAATTCCTGTCAAAAACAGCTATACTCCCGGATTATGATTATGAAAAAACATTTCTGTAAACAGAAAAACCCTTTTACACAAGGGTAAAAGGGCATCGCAGACAGCAAATACGGTACAACCAATTACTCGTGATCTGGGACATATGTCCCCGTACCAATAGCAGGCAGGTTTCCTGGCTTATAGATCAGCATATGAAGCGGCCTTCCCGGTTTCCCAGTGGCTGTGCGCAAGCACCCGGCTCCATACTCCCTAAATACAGTGACGAGATCGTACAGGATTCACACCTGTTTCCCTTTTAACCTGATAATTATCGAAAATTATCCGGCACCTGTTATTTTCTCTATTCAATTTTCTTTATCATAGCATTTAACAGAGGAATTTTCAATATGTTTTTTCCTGAGTTTTCACAATTCCGGTAACAGTTCAGCCATACAGTGGTCGGGAAGTATAAAACATGCTTGCATGTTTTTACGAGCGGACAACTGTATGAGCTGAGCGCCCATTTATGAGTAAAACAGTGGTGTTAGCCACAGTAAGCACGCAGTGCGGTTTTACGAATGGCGCGGGTTGAACTGTTACCAATTCCGGGCATCACCGTCTGCCGGTATAATCTCTGCGCTCTCTTTTCTTCACCCAGTGATTCAGGATCCCTCCGCCCACAATGATCACCGCCGCCATGATCAGCACCCGCTTCGCGCCCTCCTGGGGCAGACTGCTCTTCGTACCGACAGAGTCCGAATAAAAATGGAGCACATATTCCACTTCATGAGGCGTTCCCATTGCCAGGGTGTCGGCGATCACCGTCATATCCTCGTCCATCGCCGCAACCGGGATCACAAATACAGAATTTTCACCCTCGCCGCTTTCATTCAGATATTTTTCTCCCTGGACCAGCATGTAATCGTAATTTGGGCTGCTCCAGGCAATCCGGGCATAGTACCTGCCGTCCTCCACTGTCAGGAGCGTAGGCGTCTCGATGCTGGCCTTTCCGCTTCCGCCCGTCATGCTGACCTCCACGGCATATTCACCGTCGGAAAGCGTTTCCGCCGCCTGGGCCGGAAAAGGAGCCGCCGTACTCAGCAGCAGCGCGGCCAGCAGAAACATTCCGCATTTCTTCATCCATTTTATCATCATATACCACTCTCTGTTACAGATTTTTCTTTTTGTAGAGGAACCAGGAGGCGGCTCCAGCAAAAACAACAAGATAAACAAGAAGCACCACGATCCCGCTCCAGGACCAGCTTTCCCCCGCCGCGATCCGGCGCATCATGCCGCTTGTCTGGGACAAAGGCAGAAGGCTGATCACCCGGTGCAGCCCCTCCGGCATATTTTCCGTCGAGAAAAAAGTGTTGCACAGATATGCCATGGGCATAATCACATAGTTGGAAAAACGCGGCACATCCGCGTGATTTTTTGCATAGAAGGACACCACCACGCCGATGGTGGAAAAAACCGCTCCATTCAAAAACATGATCAGAAAAGACCAGCCGTTAAAACGCAGATTCGTCCCAATCGGCAGCACCAGCAGAATGATCACGCAGCCCGCGTATACGCCCCGGAGGCTTCCTCCTATGATCTGCCCCACAATAAACTGCCACAGCGGCGTGGGAGAGATCATCACCTGGTCAAAGGCCTTCTCATACAAACGCTGCACGTTCAGATTCTGGGCGATGGCGTTAAAGCTGCCGTTCATGGTAGTCAAAGCCACCACGCCCGGGATCAGGAAGTCCAGGTACGACTGGCCGTGAGATATGGTCTGCACGCCAAGCCCAAAAACAAGAATATACATCAGCGGAGCGATCATAGCCGCCAAAGTGATCTTATAAAAATCTCTGCGGAATTCAATCCATTTTTCCCATAATACTGTTACGATTCCCATTTTTACCTGCTTTCCAGATGCTTTCCGACTTTTTCCAGAAATACATCCTCCAGCGTGGTATTCCTCAATGCCGTTTCTCCGCTGAGCCGGGCAAGATATTCGATCGCATCCTCTTTTTTATGAAAATATTTGCTCTGCAGTCCCTCATCCGAATTCTGATCTACCGCGTACCTTCCGAAAGCTTCGATCATATTGCGGGGAGAGTCTGTCTCCTCCAGCCTTCCCCCGTACATCAGCCCCACCCTGTCGCAGAGGCTTTCCGCTTCTTCCATATAGTGAGTAGTCAGCAGGATCGTCAAATTCCTTCCATTTAGCTGCTTTAAGAGATTCCACATCTGTCTCCTGGCCAGAGCGTCCATACCGGCTGTAGGCTCATCCAGGAGAAGGATTTCCGGATCTGTGAGAAGAGCCCGGCAGACCATCAGCTTGCGCTTCATACCGCCGGAGAGCTTCCGGACCGTCCTTCTGCGGTAGTCGGTCAGGCCGCAGAATTCCAAAAGCTCCTGGGAACGGGACCGTATGGTCTTCAGCGGCATAAAATACAGTCTTCCCTGATATTCCATGATCTCGTCCATCGTCATATCCTGACGCATGGAATATTCCTGGGTGATCACGCTGATTTTTCTCTTAAGCCTGTTATTCTGACGGGTCAGCTTCTCCCCGTCGATACAGACCTGGCCTTCGCTCGGCAGCAGAAGGGTAGATAACATTCCGATGGTGGTAGTCTTACCCGCGCCGTTCGGACCAAGCAGGCCGAAAAATTCCCCCGTCTCTATCCTGAGATTCAAGTGATCCACTGCCGTGAACTCGTCATATTTTTTTGTAAGATTGCTTAATTCAATCATTTTCCTCTTTTACCACGATCACAGAGTAATAGCTGGGATGATCCGGAATCTCCCGGACACTGGCGTAGCGCCTTTCATTTTCCATCCCGCAGTTCTCGATCATAGTCCCCTTTAAGCCTTTTTCTTTGAGGATTTTTTTTACTTTCGGCATTTTTGACGCAGCTTTCATCAGCACCTTCGTTCCGGGCAGCTCCAAAGCCTCCTCAATATCATAAGTAGAGGGAATGATATGAAGCTGCTGGGATCTGTCGGCCAGACTGTCCCCGAGTCTGGCGCTCACAGCGCAGAAAGAAGGCACGCCGTTTATGATCTCCGCCTGATATCCGCGCTCCTTCACCAGCCGGTGAACATAGATATAGGTACAGTAGATCGTGGGATCTCCCAGAGTCAGATACGCCACGTTCTTTCCCTCGTCCAGCTTTTCTATGATCTGCTCCGCCGCCTTCTCATAGGCAGCCTGTAAAACCTCTTTGTCCTTTGTCATGGGGGTGACAAGGTTCAGACATTCTTTTTGATCCAGATCTTTCACGATGCCCGCCGCGATCTTATAGCTGACCGCATTCTCTTTTCCAGCCGCAGGTACGGCAAGCACCGGACAGGCGGCTATGGTCTCTACCGCCAGATAAGTCATCATTCTGGGATCCCCCGGCCCCACTCCTACGCCGTATAATATTCCGCTCATATATTTCGTTCCTTTCTAACAATATTGATTTCACAGCTTCTGTCTGCCGTTCTGCGCGGTATGGCTCCTGACGGAGCGTTTTTACATCGTAGGAAAATCATCACTTTCACACATTCATAGAGCAAGGTATTTCCTGTGATATAAAAAACCCTTTCACACAAGGGCAAAAGGGTATCGCAGACAGCATATACGGTACAACCAATTACTCGTGATCCGGGACATATGTCCCCGTACCAACAGCAGGCAGGTTTCCTGGCTTATAAGTCAACGCATGGAGCAGTCTTCCCGGTTCCCCAGTGACTGTGCGCAGGCACATTGTTCCATACTCCTTAAATACAGTGACGAGATCGTACAGGATTCACACCTGTTTCCCTTT
>DSLMC04103__coassemble_340_pt1 | contig 49828 bp, 44 predicted proteins | sample DSLMC04103__metabat2_high_PE_018 | metagenome-assembled genome bin DSLMC04103 | reverse complement strand
GCAAAACATATGTTACTAAAAAGGTTGCCCCACTATCATTAGGCGAATCCTTTATTATAATTTGCTCTCCTGCTGATTTAAAACCTGCCTTTTGCATTCCATTGAATCCCAACGCAATTACAATCGTAATTATTAACCAAATAGTACTGATAATTGAAATAATAAAACTTCCAAAAGAGACGTGATTTACTGCAACACTAAACGCACTTATTCCTGTGTTAACCAGAACTTCCCAAAATCTATGAACCAATTTCAAATATAAACTTATGTCCAAATGCTTCATAAATAATAGCAAAAATAGCGGTGCGAATGACTGTAGAACAAGACATCTTTTTAAGTTTAAATTCTCAATATCCATGAAATCCACCCCTTTCCGATTTCTTTATTACTTAATTCATGCCTAGTGTTTACAAGCTACGTTTCCCAAGAGTACCTATTTTCGCTTAGAACTATATTTTTTGCTTTTCCTCTGTGTACCATTACCACTTCTTACCACGTTGCTCCTATGTGCTTTTTCCACCTGCACAGCCTCAAATACTTCTTTGGAAATTATCGCAGGATTATTATCCGAAGACAAATATTGAACCTCACCCTTACCAAATTTCAGAAGCCGGACATCACCCGTATACTTCTCATTGCTAAGCATTACATCAATCGTTCTCTTACACCATTTCTCTTTTCCGGTAGGCGAAAGAATTTTTCGTTTTTCAAGTTCCTTAATAATGCCTATAACACTTTGACCACTGAGATACAAATCAAATATCAGCTTAACATTTTTAGCTGTTTCTTCATCAATAATCAGATGGCCTTCCTTATCATGCTTATAGCCATAACATTTTCTATCGTAAAGTTTTGATGTTCCAGATGCCGCTTTTTGCTTAATTCCCCATCTGATGTTGTCGCTTCTTGATTCATTTTCAGCCTGTGCAAGAGATTCAATAATCGAAATCATTAAGTCGCTATCTGTATTCGCAGTATCCAGTTCTTCCTGTTCAAATATTACACGAACACCTAATGCTCTTAACTGATTCAATGCATCCAAAATCTCTACAGTATCCCTTCCGAATCTGCTGATATTTTTCGTAATTACTATCTCAATCTTTCTCAAATTACAATCTTTCAGCAAACGATTGAATTCTTTCCTTGCTGAACCCGTCTTGCTGGTAGCAATGTCCATATAAACATCTGCCAACACCCATTGTGGCATGGCAGCTATCAATCTTGTCAAATGAGATACTTGAACAGTCAAGCTTTGTAATTGCTCCATACTGTTTGTACTGACACGGCAATAAATCCCGACACGTTGTTCTCTTTTCGGTACCGGAGGTATGAAATGTATTTTTGAGTTTTCCTGCATATTTTATCATCCGCCCATCTGCCGCCTAATCACTATAAGCCAATAATAGCATATAGTAATTAGCCAATTCAACCATACTGTCAACTCAACATATTAAATATCCATCCTGTCTACACAACATATCCAATATCTATTCCGTCAACTCAACTCTTCCGATGGATATGTTCCCACGCATTGATTTCACAAGGATTTTCGCCAACTTGATGCAGTCAAAAATTGCACCTCATTTTTGAAAATCCCTTGTTTTCAAGCCTTTTTCTTACATTTACTTCTTGACTTTTGACATCAACACGACACTTTCAACATGCACCCCCTGCGGGAACATATCTGCTCCGCAGACCTTCGTCAGTCCATACCCCCGGTCGCAGAGGTACCGCAGGTCTCTTGCCAGGGTTGCGGAATCGCAGCTTACATAGACCACCCTCTCCGGCTGCATTTTGACGATGGTGTCAAGGAGGGCTTCGTCGCAGCCCTTCCGGGGCGGGTCCACCACGATCACGTCTGCATGGGCTTTCGCGCCGTGCTCCTGCTCGTATCGGGCATAATACTCCGGCAGCACCTCCTCGGCCTTTCCCACATAAAATTCCGCGTTCTGAATGTCGTTCAGCCGGGCATTTCTTCTTGCGTCTTCTATGGCCTCAGGGACAATTTCCACGCCTCTGACAAATTTCGCCTTCTGTGCCAGAAACAGAGAAATTGTTCCGATACCGCAGTAAAGATCCCAGACCGTTTCCGTTCCGTGCAGATCCGCATATTCCAGCGCTTTCGCATAAAGCTTTACCGTCTGTCGGGGATTTACCTGGAAGAAGGAAAGCGGCGATATCTGATAAGCCACCTCCCCGATCTTATCCGTAATATATCCCTGCCCCCACAGAATCTTCACCTGATCGCCCAGAATAACGTTGCTTCTTTTCCGGTTGATATTCAGACAGATGCTGGTCATGCCGGGAATCTCTTTAAGAGAAGCCGTCAGCTCTTTCTGTCCGGGAACAGACGCTCCGTTAATAACCAGACAAACCATCAGCTCACCTGTATAAAATCCGCAGCGGATAAAAATATGCCGGACAAGCCCCTGTCCTGTGGTTTCATTGTAAGGTTCAATATGAAATCTTTCCATATGAGCCAATACTCTGTCTAAAATCTCCTTATTCTGTGGTACGCCTAAGGCACAATCTCTGTTCTCAATGATCACATGGGTGCGGCCGGCATAAAATCCTGTGATCAGTCTGCCCTCTTTATTTCTTCCTACCGGAAACTGAGCCTTATTGCGGTAATGCCAGGGTTCCTCCATTCCCATGATGGGTTCCATGGGGATATCTTTAAATCCTCCGATGCGCTCCAGATTCCCCCTCAGCTTTTTTTCCTTAAAAACAAGCTGCTGCTCATAGGAAAGAGCCTGGAGCTGGCAGCCGCCGCACTGGCGGGCGGAAGGGCACACCGGCTTCACCCGGTAGGGGGAGGGCTTCAGAACTTCCGTCAGCCGGGCATATCCATAATTTTTCTTTGCCTTCATGATCTTTGCGGAAACCACGTCCCCGATCACTGCGTCTTTTACAAAAACAGTGAAGCCATCAGCCTTGCCGATGCCTTCACCGTCTGTTCCGCAGTCCACGATTTCCACTGTGATCATATCGTTTTTGCGATATTCCATGAACCTTACACGTCTCCTGTTCTTCTCAGATTCGATTCAAAAAGTCTGTTGTATCCAAGCCATTCTTTTTTTCCTTTATCCGCGGCAAAAATCTCCGTCAGTGTCTCCATGCGCGCATCCGTATTATCCGCAAGGTTCAGAGCCACCGCCTCCGCAAGGGCAGGCTTCTTTGGAGAACCGAATTCCAGCTCTCCGTGATGCGCCAGAATACAGTGAACAAGCTGATTTTCCAGCGTCTCCGGAAAATCCGGTATCTCTTTCGCCAGATCATGAATCATCTGGGCTCCGATCACAATATGCCCCAGAAGCTGGCCTTCATCAGTATAGTCGTTTAACGGAAAGGAGGAAAGCTCCCTTGTCTTTCCTACATCATGGAGCAGGGCGGCCGTGAGCAGAAGATCCCTTTTCAGCAGGGGATAAGCGCCCGCCATATAGTCGCAGAGCCTCGCGACACTCAGCGTGTGCTCCATCAGTCCTCCGATAAATCCATGGTGAACTGTTTTTGCGGCCGAATGTTCCTGGAAGGATTTCAGAAATTTCCCATCCTCCACAAACAGCTTTTTCAGCAGGGCGGATAAATAAGAATTTTTTATGGTGCCGATCATAGAAAGAAGCTGGCGGTACATATCGTCCGTACTGTTTTCACTGACCGGAAGATAATCCGCCGGATCGTACTCTCCCTCGCCTGCTTTCCGCACTCTTTTGATATTTACCTGCATAGCTCCCGCAAAGCTGGTCACATCCCCCATGATCTCTATGTAATCCAGCGCGTCGAATTCGTCGATCCCCAGAGAATTCGGATCCCAGATCTTGCCGTCAAGTGTACCTGTCTTATCCTGAAGTATAATGCTGTCGTAGGGCTTTCCGTTTTTCGTCACCGCCGACTGCTTCTGTTTACACAAATATATCCCGTTAATTCTGTCGCCTTCATGTAGCTCGTTAATAAAACGCATGGTTTCTGCCTTTCTGTTGTCTGTTTTTCTTCACCGTCTGAGTTTCTTTACATCTAAATCCGCGGATCATACTGCCTGTCTGGAAGGAGCGGGCGGATCATGCGATCACTCAGCATTTTTGCACATTATATAATAAATTTCCCCGGATGACAATAAGCTGCAGAATTATTCTTCATTTTAGGTATCAGACAATATGTAATGACCTCCGATTTGTAGATTCGTGGATTTACCTGTATACTATAAATCGGAAAAAGAAATAGCAACAGGAATTACCGCATACAAATGGAGGTCATCAAATGAATTATAACACAGTTTACGTAGGAATGGATGTACACAAGAAAAGTTTTTCACTCTGCTGTTACACAAATGAAAAAGAGCAGGCTGAGTACCTCCAAAAAATGGAGCTTCATTACAGCAAAATCCTGAATTATCTGGAAGCTATGCGCTTCCACTATGGCGATGATGTTTTGTTTATTTGCGGTTACGAGACGGGATGCCTTGGCTACACCCTATACCACGATCTCATGGGCCATAACGTAAAATGTATTATTCTCGCCCCGACAACAATACCGTAGCCAGCCGGAAAGAAAAAGATCAAAACGGATAAACGCGATGCCGCACTGATCGCAAGGAGTCTGGCGCACCATGATTATAGTCCTGTACATATCCCTTCCGAAAAAGATGAAAAGTTCAGCTCATACAGATGTCCGATCGCAAAAACATGCAGGCATGTTTTATGCTTCCCGACCACTGTATGTCTGTTACCATTTTAGAATATTGAAAATCCAGCTTTTAGAACATTATCCGCCATAAGCTAATATGTTTCCACAGGCACAATAATTTCCACAGTTAAGCCGTGCGGAACTGTATTCGAGAATCGGATTTTTCCCTGATGTACTTTTACAATCTGCCGCGCGATTTTAAGGCCCAGGCCATGCTCGGTTTCTCCTGCCTGTTTTTGTGTGCTGCCAATATCTTTATCACTGTTCAAGGCGGTTAATCGCGGTTCGCTTATTCCGTATCCGTTGTCTGCCACAGAAAAAGTACACGCTGTGTCACGGCTTCCCACTGACACCTGTATCCGGCATCCGCCGGGATTATGGACGGCGCAGTTTCGGATCAGATTACACAGCATCCGGCTCAGCAAAGCCTGATCGCCGGTAATGGAAACAGCTTTACCGGGATCCGCTTCTGACAATTCTAATTCATACTTGTCCGGCAGACCGTCGTTCAAAACCTCACTCACAGCCTGTCTCGCCAATTCCACCGCATCAAGCGTCTGTTTTTGCACAGGCTGCATAGAATATTCCAGCTTTGTAGTCAAATTCAAATCCGCGACTAAATTCTTTAATTTTTCACTTTGCCTGCGGATAATTCCGGCCTGCCTTCTGACATCTTCCGGCAAAGAAGAAGTTTCTTCGATTTCGCTCGCATACCCCAAAATCATAGAAAGCGGCGTGCGTATATCGTGAGAAATGCCCCTGATCCACTCCGCGCGGGTGTTATCCTTTTTTAGTAAGTAATCGCCTGCTTTGTTCAGACCGGCATTGATCTCTGCCAGCTCCCCGGTTTCTTCCAGATGGACTGGCTTTCCGGCCGAAAGACATCGTATGCCATTTAAGATCGGCTCCATGGCTTTTTTAACCTGACGGGCGTTTCGGATAAACAGATACAGCACCAACAGGACGTTCATACAGACGGCGGCAAAAAATCCAAACGCTATGGGCCTGACATACCATGCCCTGACTGAAATATAGTAATTTGTTATCTCTCCCCGGGGAAAACCTACTACTAAAAGGCTGTCCTGCCGGCTCCAGATATTAACCGGATAACCGTCAAGATACCAGCGGCTGAACATAGCCACGTCTGTCGTGGAATAGCGGTGCGGTAATTCTTCCGGCATATTCATTTCCCAGACCGTTCTTCCATTCTCATCCAGGATCATGGCCCATGCCCCGGCACTGTTCAGCATCTCCTCTGCCTGTTCATCTGCGTTGAACCTGCCGCCGTTTTCTGTAATATGCCCTGAAAAATCTTCAATCGGGAATTTTGAACTTTTAACATTTCCCAAATAGGAGATTGCGACGAAAGATAACGCTAACAGAATATTCAGAAAAAGGAAAAGAAGGATGATCCTGACTGTTGAAAATATATAGCGGCGGAAAAAACGCTCGGATTTGTTCACGTCTGCACCCCCTTAATGATCAGGCGATATCCAATTCCCTTAATCGTTACAAGAGCAGTCGGCTTTGAAGGATTTTCTTCAATTTTTTCTCTTAGATGCCGTATATGTGTTGCCAAGGTACTTTCGTACCCCTGCCAGAAATCACCGCAGATCGCCTGACACAATGCGCCTGTGGTAACAATCCGGCCCTGATTCTCATATAGTTTTTCAAAAAGCTGGAGTTCTTTGGCTGTCAGAGAAATCGTTTCCCGGTCTCTCTGTACGGCTGCCTTATCCAGATCAACGGCAGCGGCGTCAAAAAACACTCTGCGTTCTTTCTCCGGATATGCGCGTCTTAATATGGCCTGCACCCGGAACAGCAATTCTTTAGGTAAGAATGGTTTTAACAGATAATCGTCGGCGCCATTCTCAAAACCCGCGAATTTATCTTCGGCCTCGCCCCGGGCCGTCAGCATCAGGACAGGAATTTTACTTGTCTTCCGGAGTTCCTTTAATGTGGCAAATCCATCCATGCCCGGCATCATAACATCAAGTATCATCATATCCGGCTCCTGCTCTCTGCATATTCTTAACGCGGCTCGGCCGGAGGCTGCCGTGAGCACCCGCGTAAAGCCCGCCCGCGTAAAAATAGCTTTTACCATCTCCAGTAACTCAATCTCATCATCCACCACCAGGATTTTTCTGTCGTTCATAAAACACCGCCTTTACATGCTGTTTATATTACTATTATACCTGATGACGGATAAAATTCCTATTGCGCCGCTGAAATCTCAAAGTAAACTCAAGGCTGGCTCAAGGGTATCTCAAAGCCGGCATGTTATCCTGTCTTTACAAGGATGCACACGGTCGATAAAGATAGGGTATCCTCTGTGTATAAACCAAAAGGAGGCGCAGGTAATGAGCGATTATATTATTGAAACATATGATCTGACAAAAAAATATGGAAGTCAGACCAGTGTTTCCCATCTGAATATTCATGTAAGAAAAGGCCGTATCTACGGCCTGCTGGGGCGCAACGGCGCTGGTAAGACGACGGCTATGCGGATGCTGTTGGGACTGACCGCGCCAACCTCCGGCGAAGTAAAGATCTTTGGCAGACCATTTCTGGAAAATCAGAAAAAAATACTGCCCCGTATCGGATGTCTGATTGAGTCGCCCGGTTTCTATCCCAATCTGACGGGAACAGAAAACCTGAAAATTTTTGCCGCTCTGCGCGGACTGAAGAATCCAGACTACATCAAAAACGCCCTGGAGCTTGTCAATCTGCCTTACCGGGATAAGAAGCTGTTTTCGCAATATTCCCTTGGCATGAAGCAGCGTCTGGCCATCGCGCTGGCCGTCATGCACAATCCGGAATTACTGATTTTGGACGAACCGATTAACGGCCTCGACCCCATCGGCATTGCCGAGATGCGCGGCTTTATCCGTGAATTATGTGATACCGGCGGCAAAACCATCCTGATTTCCAGTCACATTCTTTCCGAAATCTCCCTGCTGGCAGATGATGTCGGTATTATCGACCACGGCAAACTTCTGGAGGAAGAAAGCCTCAAAGAGCTGGAAGCAAAAAACACAAAGTTCATTCATTTCTGTGTATCTGACGCGCGAAAGGCCGCGCAGATCATTGCCATGGCATTTCAGAGCCGGAACATTCGTTTTGCTGACGCAAACAATTTGTATCTATATGATACGGCATTGCCAGTGGCAAAAATCAACTGTACACTTGTGGAGGCCGGCATTGATGTCCAGGAGGCCCGTCTTTGTGAAGATACCCTGGAGGACTACTTCAGGAAAATAACTGGAGGTGAGGGAATTGCTTAACCTGATCCGATGTGAGTTCTGGAAGCTGAAAAGAAAAATGTTCGTGCAGATGGTGCTGGCTGCGTCCTTTCTGTTCCCTCTCCCTCTGACCGCTATTATCTGTTATCTGAACATCGTACAGGACAAATACTCTACAAAAGAAGCGGCTTTTGACGCCCTCTGGCAATCCGTGATCGGTTTCGGGATGCTTCTGCTTCTTCCCTGCATTTTGGGAATCATCGCGGCGCTTCTCTTTTTTATGGAACGAGATAACGACACCTTTAAGAACTTACGGACAATTCCGGTAACAAGCTCACAGATGGTCATTGCAAAGTGTATTGTTTTGCTTTTGCTCAGTATCGTGTTTTGTGTATCTTCCACTGTGGCATCCGTACTTTCCGGTTTTGCTTTTTTCGGAGCATCAGATATTTTGTTTAAAGTATTGTTTTCCGCCGTTTATGGATTGCTGATCGCGATCAGCGCATTGCCTCTGGTATTGCTGATCATATTTTTCAGCAGATCCTATATTTTTTCCATTATGCTTTGTGTGTTTTACAGCGTATTCAACCTGTTTTCCACATTTTCTTTGACAGCTCTCCCAAAATGGCTTGTATTTACTCTGCCTGCGCCAAGCATTATGTTATGGGGAACTCAGCAAACGGCTTCCCGTATAGCTGTAAACGACACGGAGGATTTCAGGAACTTTATTGAAATGGGCCTGATTCCTTCCACCTCTCAGCTAATTCTGACCCTGGGAGTAATTGGAGCTGTTTCTCTTCTTCTGGCGGTCTGGCTTTATAAGAAAAGGAGTGAATGAAATGGCGGCAATTATAAAAACCGAATTTATGAAACTGAAAAGATACTTCATTGTCTGGATCGGCGTATCCCTCATGTTTCTTACCGTTCTGCTGACCTTATTTACTACACTGGCCGACGACGGAATGGTATGGAACTGCCAATTTCTTTTTGAACAGGTAGTCAAGAATTTTGTAACTTTGATTTTTCCAATGTGCATCACATTGATTAGCGGGTATATGATTTCCCGCGAGTATACAGACGACACATTAAAAAATATTGAAATAATACCAATTTCATTCCGGAAGCTTCTGGCAGGTAAATTGATCGCTTCCGCAATTCTGTCGTTTTTTTTAGGAATTGTATGCTTTGCTTTCACAGTCCTTGCGGATTTTATCATGGGATATGATGGATTTGCTTTCATTCCCGCGCTTACCGGACTGGTGCAGATGGCGTTTTTAGGCTTTTTCCTTTACCTGACAATGCTGCCCATTATTGTTCTGACAAGCAGGCAGAAGGGCAGCTTCCTCGCGGGGGTGATCGTTGCCTTTGTATACGGGCTCATAGGAATGTTTGCCGACGGAATACTGCAGTCTGTCTATCCTGTTTCCGCCGCGCTGGGCTTAATTAATTACAGGGCCGGAGCAGCGGGCGTCAGGTGGAATAGAGGACTGTGCTTCATTAGCGTTCTGGCAATGTGCGTGACCGGGGTCGCTTTGATGTTTGTAAATCAAAAGCAGGAAAAAAAGGACAGCCCAAAAGCACAGCGTCCTGCGCCAAAGAAGGGCTGGTAAAAGACCAGGCACCCTGCCGGAAAGTTTTTTTCTCTCCGGCAGAGTGCCTGCTGAATTATTGTTCTTCAATGAATACCTTCAGTTCCACCTCCGCATATTCTCCGGAAGGATTTCTGCGGTACAGAGAAGCTTTTGCTTTCTGACCTGGCGTCAGCTTCTGAAGCGCCGCCGTATATTCCTTCATAGTCAGTACTTCTTTCCCATCTATCTTGCATAAAATATCTCCGCTCTGGATTCCGGCCTCCATTGCCGGTGAATCCTCTTCCACTCCGTCCACATAGACGCCCTGAGGAATCTCAAGATCCTCCGACTGCCGCTCTGTGACCGTCTCGCCTAAAATTCCAAGATAACGTATGCCCTCTCCGTTGGAAAGCATCTCCAGAAGAGGCTTAAGCTGTACGGCCGAGACTGCCCGGATCACGGTACCCTTATCCTCGCCGTCCGCAGAGATAATCCCCGTTATATGCCCTTCCATATTCAAAAGGACGCCTCCGCCGTCGCTGCTTCCCACCATATCGGTAGTCAGCATCATGTATTCCGCGTCCGCGATCTGATACCGGCCCTGCACAGAGGTAATATTTCCATATATAAGAGTATTCCGATCCCCGGTGGGGCTTCCGATCGCGATCACAGGATCCGCCTGTTCCTGATCCGCCTCCCCGGCCAGAGGAACTGCCGGAATATTTTCCGCGGCGTCCTCCGCGATTTCCTTCGCCGGCACCCGGATCACCATAAGCCCTGTCCGCGCGTCTTCGCCGCAGAGCGTTCCCTCCGCGGAATCCCCCGTAGAAAATACCACACGGTAATTTTCACTGTCGCCAAGATTTTCTGAAACGGTCAGAATATAAAACGCCTCCTGGTTTTTGAGGAAGACAATGCCTTCCTCATCGCCATATGTAAGAGAGGAATGATCCAAAAGATCCTGAGTTTCCCCGATACCGGAAACTCTCACCAGAGCCTTCTGCGGCTCCTGAGCGATCATTTTGATCTCATTATAAACATTGATAATATGACCCGACAGATCGTCCGTATTTCCCGTCTCTTCCTGCTGCTCTCCGCCTGCTGCCGCAGTCCCTGTCTCTTCCGAACGCTCCGCTGCACGGCTGTTCTGGGACATAACTTCTGTTTCTTCCTGCCCCACAGAAACCGTCTCTTCCGGCTCTGTCTTACTGGCTGCAGGCGGGGAAAGACGGACTGTTTCCTGTACTGACGCCTCTCTCTCAAAAATATCCAGCATGGACGGCATAACAGCAGCAATGGCCGCCGCCGCGGATACGCCGAAAACAATTCCGCACAAAGCCGCTGTCAGAAGCCTCTGTATCACTGCCTTTTTATCTACAGGTCTTTTTTTGATTGTTTCTTTTATAAAAGGATAGTCCTGATCATTCCTGTCAACCATAACCATTCTCCCATAAACCTGATAATTTAAATCCTATATTACCAGAACATTGTGAACTTTTTATGAATAAAAACTTACTAAATTTCCTTTTCATTTCAAAACAAATCATGTAGAATAGACGTAGTAAAAACCAGGGGAAATCTCTGTCAAAAACAGTTGGAACTGTCCTCCCCGGTATTACCATAAAGCAATTACATCAACAGGAGAATTTATGAACCAGAAAGCATTGACATCGTTAGAATATCCGAAAATCATAGAAAAGCTTACGGAAAAAGCCTCCTCCCCCATGGGTAAGGAGCTCTGCCGCGGGCTGACGCCTTCCACCGACATTGAAGAGATTCGTCTCATGCAGGTGCAGACAAAGGACGCCCTGACCAGGCTCTTTCAGAAAGGCTCCGTCTCCTTCGGCAGCGTGAAGGATGTACGGGGCTCCCTGAAGCGTCTGGAGATCGGCAGCTCCCTTGGCATTGTGGAAATCCTTTCCATCTGCAGACTTCTGGAAAACACCTCCAGGGTCAAGGCCTATTCCCGAAAGGACAAAAGCGACGCTCCCGCGGACTCCCTGGACGCCATGTTTGACGGGCTTTCCCCCCTGACGCCGCTGTCCGGGGAAATACGCCGCTGCATCCTCTCTGAGGACGAGATCAGCGACGACGCCAGCCCCGGCCTCCGCAGCGTCCGCAGAAATATGAAGATCACCAACGACCGTATACATACCCAGCTCTCCGGCCTTGTCAACGGAAGCGCCCGGAATTATCTCCAGGATTCCGTCATTACCATGCGAAACGGAAGATACTGTATCCCCGTAAAGGCGGAGTACAAGGGACAGGTGCCCGGCATGATCCATGACCAGTCCTCAACAGGCTCCACGCTGTTCATCGAGCCTATGGCGGTGGTAAAGCTGAATAATGATATCCGGGAGCTGGAGATCCAGGAACAGAAGGAAATTGAAGCGGTACTTGCCGCTTTGAGCGGACAGATCGCGGAGGAGCTGGAGACCATTTCCCTGAATCTTACGCTGATGGTGCAGCTTGACTTTATTTTTGCCAGAGCCGCTCTTGCCATGGATATGAACGGAAGCGAGCCTGTTTTTAACCAGGAGGGGCGCATCCGCCTCCGCAAGGCGCGCCACCCGCTGATCCCCAGAAAGCAGGCGGTTCCCATTGACATCCGTCTTGGGGAGGAGTTTAATCTTCTCATCATCACCGGCCCTAATACAGGCGGAAAAACAGTTTCCCTGAAAACCGTAGGGCTTTTGACGCTCATGGGACAGTCAGGACTTCACATTCCGGCGCTGGACCGCAGCGAGCTTGCGCTGTTTCACGAAATCTACGCCGATATCGGGGACGAGCAGAGTATCGAACAGTCTCTCAGTACCTTTTCCTCTCATATGACTAATATTGTGTCCTTCCTGGAAAAGGCGGACGAAAAATCCCTGGTGCTGTTTGATGAGCTGGGCGCGGGAACCGACCCTACAGAGGGGGCGGCTCTGGCTATCTCGATCCTCTCCCACCTCCATCAGCAGGGGATCCGCACCATGGCCACCACCCATTACAGCGAGCTGAAGGTTTACGCTCTCTCCACACCGGGTGTGGAAAACGCCTGCTGCGAATTCGACGTGGAGACCCTGCGGCCCACCTACCGCCTGCTTATCGGTATCCCGGGAAAAAGCAACGCCTTTGCCATCTCCTCCAAGCTCGGGCTCTCTGACGCCATCATTGAGCGCGCGAAAGAGCAGATCAGTGAAAAAGACGAATCCTTTGAGGACGTGATATCTTCCCTGGAAGAAAACCGCGTGACTATCGAAAAGGAACGTGAGGAGATTGCCAGGTACAAGGAAGAGATCCGCAGGCTGAAGGAACAGCTTGAATCCCGCCAGGAAAAGCTGGATTCCCAGCGCGACAGGATCCTCCGGCAGGCCAACGAGGAGGCCCATAAGGTTCTGGAGGAGGCGAAAGAATACGCGGACCAGACCATGAAGATGTTTCACAAGTTCCAGAAGGATCATGTGGATACCGCTTCTGTGGAACGGGAACGCCAGGAGCTTCGGAAGCGGATGAGCAAGGCAGAAAATCGTATGACCCGTCCTGTGGAAAAGAAGCAGCCCAAAAAACAGTTGACCGCGAAAGATGTCCGTCCCGGAGATTCTGTTAAGGTTCTCAGCATGAATCTGAAAGGCACCGTAGGAAGCCGACCTGACTCCAAAGGCTATCTTTTTGTGCAGATGGGAATCATCCGCTCCAAGGTTCACATTTCCGACCTGGAGCTTGTAGATGAGCCGGTGATCACCGGACCGGCTCTTCAGAGAACAGGAGCAGGAAAGATCAAAATGTCCAAGTCCGCCAGCATTTCCACCGAAATCAATCTTCTTGGAAAAACTGTGGACGAGGCGGTCGCGGAGCTTGACAAATATCTGGACGACGCCTACATCGCCCATCTGAAATCCGTCCGCGTTGTGCATGGAAAGGGTACGGGAGCCCTCCGCAAGGGAATCCATAATTATCTCCGGAGACAGAAGCATGTGGATTCCTTCCGTCTGGGCGAATTCGGAGAGGGCGACGCCGGCGTTACCATTGTAGAATTCAAAAAATAGCTGAAGGGGGATTACTATGGCTGCAAAGCAGAAAATACTGATCATAGACGACGACAATAACATTGCCGAGCTGATCTCTTTATATCTTACAAAGGAATGTTTCGAGACAAAAATCGTAAATGACGGGGAACAGGCCCTGAAGGAATTTCACATTTTCCAGCCGGATCTCCTCCTCCTGGATCTGATGCTTCCGGGTATCGACGGATATCAGGTCTGCCGCGAGATCCGCCACACCTCGGATGTGCCGATCATCATGCTGTCCGCCAAGGGAGAAACCTTTGACAAGGTTCTGGGCCTGGAGCTCGGCGCGGATGATTACATGATTAAGCCCTTCGACTCCAAAGAGCTGGTAGCCCGCGTCCGGGCGGTGCTCCGCCGCTTTAAGGTCAAACAGCCTGCTGCCGTCTCAGGCGAGAAATCCGTATCCTACCCGGATCTCACCATCAATCTGACCAATTATTCCGTCACCTATATGGGCCGTCAGGTTGATATGCCGCCGAAGGAGCTGGAGCTTCTTTATTTTCTTGCCTCCTCCCCCAATCAGGTATTTACCAGGGAGCAGCTTCTGGATCATATCTGGGGCTATGAATACATCGGGGACACCAGGACGGTGGACGTCCATATCAAGCGTCTCCGGGAAAAGATCAAGGATCATCCTGCCTGGAGTCTCTCAACCGTATGGGGGATCGGTTATAAATTTGAGGTAAAAAGCAAATGAGAAAACGAATCCTGCTGAAATTTCTGGAAGCCTATGTTCTGATAGGCTTCCTCGGTTTTTTGCTGATCACCCTGGCGGGTTCCCATATGATCGAAGCCCTGCTGGAGCAGGAGATCAGCGAAAGCCTGTACCAGGACGCCTACAATGTGGCGGAAAATGATTCTGTAAAGAACAATATTTCCTCCTCCAATTTAAGTAAAATACAGGCGAACCTGTACATGATCTCCGACTATCCATCCACCCTTATCTGGATCATCAACAGCGACGGAAAGATCATCGTAAGCACCAGGACCGATATCTCGGCGGACCAGCCCATAGAGATCAAGGATTTTGACCCTTCTGACTGGGGCAGCAATTACTACCAGGTGGGAGACTTTTACGGGTATTTCCCGGAGTCCTACCTCAGCGTCATTGCTCCCATCACGGACAATATGACTACAAAGGGCTATGTGGCCATTCACTATCTGATGAGCGATCTGTATCAGAAACGGGGAGAACTTCTTTTTGTGATCCAGATCCTCTTTCTCGCCGTATATCTGATGGCAGCCCTTCTGATCCTGATCTACCGGCATTATGTCCATAAGCCGCTTAAAGAAATCACCCGGGGCGCCGCCGAATTCGCCAACGGAAATCTGGCTTACAAGATTCCCGTAACTTCTGAAAACGAGATCGGATACCTTGCCAACAGCCTGAATTATATGGCGGAAAAGCTGAACCGCAGCGGGGAATACCAGAGACAGTTTATCTCCAATATCTCTCACGATTTCCGGTCTCCGCTGACCTCCATCAAGGGTTATGTGGACGCTATGCTGGACGGAGTGATCCCTCCCGACAGCCAGGAAAAATACCTGAAGATCATCGCCTATGAATCAGGCCGCCTGGAAAAGCTCACCGAAGGACTTCTCACCCTCAACGAGCTGGATATCCATAAACGGCTGTTAAAGATCCAGACCTTTGATATCAACGAGGTGATCAAAAATACAGCCGCCACCTATGAGGGCGACTGCACAAAGCGGAAGATCCTCCTGGAGCTGCTGCTCTCCGGAAAGGAGCTGTACGCAAAGGCGGATGTGGAGCAGATCCAGCAGGTTCTCCACAATCTTTTAAACAACGCCATTAAGTTCAGCCCCGATCATTCTACCATTGTGATTGAAACCAGCGAAAAAAATGATAAAATCTTTGTGTCCGTGAAGGATCACGGGATCGGAATTCCCAAGCAGAGCCTCCACCGTATCTGGGAAAGATTTTACAAAACAGATATTTCCAGAGGAAAGGATCAGACCGGAACGGGGCTGGGGCTTTCCATTGTCAAGGAGATCATCAGCGCTCACGGAGAGAACATCAACGTCATCAGCACAGAGGGCGTGGGGACAAAATTCATCTTTACATTAGAAAAAGCAAGATAGGGAACCGGCCTCCGCCGGCTCTCCATCCTGCTTTTTCATTTACAGAAATCACCTTCCTGTATTCATGTGCGGTAATATATGCTTTCCAGCACTCAGCTGGGGATTACTCTGCTTTTTTCTGTTCAAAAGGCGTCTCGAGGATCCTGTCCTCTTTCGCCAGGTAAACTCCCCGCGGAGTGATCCTGATCTCCGGAATAACGGGAAGCGCCATAAAGGAAAGGGTGATAAACGGATCGAAGCCCTCCGGGATCCCCATCTCATGGGCCCTGGCGATCATTCTTTTCAGAAGGCTGTTCACCGTCTCATATCCGGCGTCGCTCATCAGTCCCATCACCGGAAGGGGCAGCGTCTCATAAACCCTTCCATTTTCTACCAGGGTATAGCCGCCCTGGGTGCGCGCCAGCTCCTGCACCGCCAGATACATATCCCGGTCATTATCTCCGATTACGATCAGATTGTGAGAATCGTGAGACACACTGGAAGCCACGGCCCCGCCCTTCAGTCCGAAGCCTTTCACAATACCTGTGCCCGTCTTTCCGGTGCCTTTATGACGTTCCACGGCGGCAATCTTCAGATAATCCCCCTCCGGAACAAAAAGCCTTTCGCCCTCCGTTTCCTGGAAAGGAACCTCCTCGTAAAGATCCTCCGTAACGATCTGACCCTGGATCATCCTGATCACATGAGCCCGTCCTCCTTCATGCCGCAGCTTCAGCCGCTCCATGGAAAAATTTTTCAGATGAACGGTATTTTTCAATCCGGGCGGGCAGGCGGCTATACCCGCCTTTTCGTCCGGAAGGATCCGTCTGCCTTTGTGGTATACCTCCAGAACATTCAGCTCCTCCAGATCGTCCAGAACCACAAGATCCGCCTGATACCCCGGCGCCACCGCGCCAAGTCCCGAAAGCCCGTAGCATCTGGCAGCCTGGATGGTTGCCATTTTCAAAGCTTTTTCCACAGGAAGTCCAAGCTGGACAGCCCTTTTAATATTGTAATTGATATGTCCCTCTCTTTTAATCTCTTCGATATGCTTATCGTCTGTGCAGAAGCAGAAAAAAGAAGTGTCTGTACGGCTGCTGACAATGCCGCTGACGATCGCCTCAAGATTTCTGGCCGCGCTGCCCTCCCGGATCAGCACATACATTCCGTTTCTGCATTCCGCCATGGCATATTCATAATCCACGCACTCATGATCCGTGGAAATCCCCGCCAGCGCGTAGGCCGCCAGATCTCCCGGGCTGAGAAACGGCGCATGACCGTCTTTGACGCGTTTTTCAAACAGCGCAAGCTTTTCATGCATGGATACGCTTCCATTGATCACCGAAGCCGCGTCCATGACCTCTCCGAGCCCTAAAACCCTGGGATGTTCTACATATGATTTCATCCTGCCCGCCGTAAGCGTACAGCCGTTGTCGTCCACATGGGTAGCCGGCACGCAGGAGGGCATCATCACAAACACATTGGCGGGAGCGTCCTCCGTCTGCTTCAGAATATAATCGATCCCGTCGCTTCCGGAAACATTGGCGGACTCATGAGGATCCACGATAAAGGTGGTAGTCCCGCAGCAGGCGGCCTGACGGATCAGCTCTCCCGGCGTCACCAGAGTGGATTCCAGATGAAGGTGGCTGTCGATAAAGCCCGGGCAGAGATATTTCCCTGTCAGGTCGATTTCCTCTTCGCCGCTGTAGTCTCCCACACCAAGGATGATCCCGTCCGCCACCGCCACATTTCCCTGGACAAATTCTCCTGTGTGAGCCATAAAAACTCTGGCTCCCCGGAACACGAGAGGAGCTTTTCTTATTCCTCTTGCCGCCTCTGAATAGAGGCGATATTTTTCCAGTTCCACGCGATCCCTCCTTTTTCTGTTATTTTACTTCCATTCATATTTTGTCAGACGGCCCTGCCGCTCCAGATGACTGAAATCATTCTGCCTGAGAGCCTCATAAAGCACAATCGCCGCCGCGTTGCTCAGATTCAGAGAGCGGATCTCCTCAAGCATGGGGATGCGGATGCACTGCGCCTGGTTTTCCAGAAGGATTTCCTCCGGGATCCCGCCGCTCTCTTTGCCGAACATCAGAAAGCAGTCCTCCTCAAAACGCACCTCTGTATAAGTCTGAGGAGCTTTTGTGGTAGCGTAATAAATTTTAGCGCCGGGATTTTTTCTGAGAAAGTCCTCGTAGTCCAGATAGGTCGTCACATCGAGATCCTTCCAGTAATCCATTCCCGCTCTCCTGATGGCTTTTTCATTTAGCTTAAAGCCCAGCGGCTCAATAAGATGAAGCCTCGTTCCCGTAGCCACGCAGGTCCGTCCGATATTTCCTGTATTGGCCGGGATCTCCGGCTCGTGGAGTACAATATTCAATTTCGCCATGTTTATTTCCTTTCCTGCCCCGGAAAAATCTCATAGTATTTCCACTTTTCTCCCCAGGGCAGCTTCGTGATCTCATCCTGTCCGGGACGATCCAGATATCTGGTGATCTCCCCGCTGCGCAGAATTCTGCCGCTGCCTTTTACGGCCGTACCAATCACCGCCGCCGGAATTCCTTTTTGACGGCAAAGCTGTACCATTTCTCTTCCTCTGTCTGTCCCCAGAAGAACAGAGCCTTCTGAAAGCAGACGGTAGGGATCCAGGTCAAAGCACTCGCAGATCTCTATGGTTTCCTGTCTTATCGGTATTTTTCTCAAATCCGCTTCCAGCCCCATGCCGGAGGCTTCGGCCATTTTCCAGACCGCGCACAGCACGCCGCCCGTTCCCATGGCATAAAATGCGCGGCAGTGTCCGGCGTCTTCCGGGGAAATTCCCAGTCTTTCCAGAAATATTTTTTCCGACGGTCCGCCGGAGGCTCCCTTCTGCGGCTCAGTTTCATCCAGAAAGCCTTTGTACGCAATGCCGGAAAGCTCCGGGCTTTTTTCCGCGTCATACAAAAAGCCCTCTGAAAAAATTTTTTGAAGCCTGTCTCTCTCGTTTTTTACGAGAAGCCATGTTCCCTGAAGCGCCACCGCCCCGGCGACCACCAGAGAGTCCCCTTCCATGAGCCTTCCTCTGACCTCCGCCCGCAGCGCCTCCATCGCTCTCTGTCCCAGTCTCATAGGATCCCTCTACAGAAGCAGGGAAAGGACGCTTGGAACCACCATGGCCGCCACAAGGATCACCGCGATCACTGCTGTAATGATTTTTCTTTTTTTAGGATCAAACATTCCCATATTTTCTCCTTTCAACTTCCAAACTTATAACCTCTACATAACTTCAATGCTTACCCGCATACATTCTCAGAAAGACTGATCTTCTCTGCATGCGCGTTGTTGGACAGGGGATCTCTCCTGTCATAGTCAAATAAAACTGCCGTTCCGTCCGAAAACACCTCGATATGCGCGGTTTTGGAAATTTCTTTCTCTCTCCGGTAAGCCCACACCGCCTTTTCAAAGGGCTTCTGATCCGGCGCGAAGGATGGACGCTTCTTCAGATTTTCTCTCAGATAGAGATCAAACACAAGTCTCACGGAAGCCTCCGCCGTAGAAATATCTGTCTCCTCCTCCAGAAATTCCAGAAGGATCTCATACCGCCGCATCCTGGAATGAGAGATCTCACTGTATCCCTTTTTCTCATAAAACCGGCCCAGATTTTCATAAAGAGAAAACGCGTCCTCAAAAAAATCTGTCAGCCAGCCGAGGGTATTCTGGAACTGTCCACTATTATAATATACTTCCACCATACTTTCCACCATTTTCAGCTTCAAAATTTCCCCGTAGGAAAGCCACCTGTTAGAAAGCACTTCATAGGGTTCGCGGTTTTTATATACCAGTCCGTAGTCCGGCGCTTCCGTCTCCATGGCGGAGCCCTTCAGCACCTTCAGAAAGCCCAGCTGGAGCTGATCCGGCTTCATGCCATAGACACAGTTAAAGGAGCGGCGGAAGCTTATATAATCCTCATAGGGAAGCCCGGCAATCAGATCCAGGTGCTGATGGATATTCCCGAAGCTTCTGACTCTTGCCACTGCCGCGGCCAGCTTTTTCAGATCTGTTTTTCTCCGGATCGCATTCAGGGTATCCTGGTTCACAGACTGTACGCCGATCTCAAGCTGGACAAGCCCCGGGCGCATCCTTTCCAGAAGCTGAAGCTCCTCCTCCCGGAAAAGATCCGCGGACACCTCGAAATGAAAATTCGTCACCCCGTTGTCATGCTCCAGTATGTATTCCCAGACAGCCACGGCATGATCGTGGCGGCAGTTAAAGGTACGGTCCACAAACTTCACCTGGGGCACCCTTCTGTCCAGAAAAAACTGGAGTTCCTTTTTTACCAGCTCCAGGCTGCGGAACCGCAGCTTTTTATCTATGGAGGACAGGCAGTAGCTGCAGGAAAAGGGGCAGCCCCTGCTGCTCTCATAATAAATGATCCTGTTTTCAAAGTCCTCAAGATGTCCGTAGACGAAAGGAATGGAATCCAGGCGCACCGGGCTCCTTGGCTCATTCCGGTGAATACCGTCCTCGCCGCGGTAAACAATCCCTTTGATATCCTTCAGGCTTTTTCCGCCCTGTATATAATAGTCCGCCAGCTCCCGGAAGGTCTCTTCTCCCTCCCCCGTCATCACACCCGTCACCTGGGGCAGGGACTCCAGAAATTTTTCTCCATGAAAAGATACCTCCGGGCCGCCGGCCCAGAAGGCCGTGTCCGGAAGTATCTTTTTCAGATCCGCGATCAGCTCTCTCACAAAGGAAATATTCCAGATATAGCAGGAAAAGCAGACGACCTCCGCCCCGCTCAGATATATCTCCTTCAGAATTTCATCCTTTGGCTGATTGATCGTAAATTCTTTTATAAAAATGGAGTCCCGGTAAGCCGGCGCACAGGCCCGCAGATTATATACCGCCAGATTGGAATGGATATATTTCGCGTTGCAGGCTGCCAGTAATATCTTCATATCCTTATACTCCACTTTGTTTTTTATGCGTCGAGAAGTCCTTTCAGAGTATCCTTGGGCGTCAGTCCCACCAGACGCTTCGCCTCTTTTCCGTCCTTAAAAATGATCAGCGTGGGAATGCTCATTACCTGGAACTGCTGCGCCAGTCCCGGCTCCTGATCTACATCTACCTTGCCTACTGTGTAGCCTTCTCCGGCAAGCTCCTCCACAATGGGGCCCTGACGCATACAGGGACCGCACCAGGTCGCCCAGAAATCTACCAGCACCGGTTTTTCTGATTTTAATACTTCCTGCTCAAAGTTCTGTGATGTAAGGGTGATTTCCATAATATTTGTCTCCTTTTTTCTGTTATACTATTTTTTGTTATTCTATTTTATCTATTATTCTATTTTTTCTGTTATTCTATTTTTCTGCTATTCTAGTGTACTGTCTCAGCAACATTCTGTTTCTATCATACCGCATACTGCCGTTTCTTTTTGGTTTGCGCTGAATGATATCTCTGTCCGGCCTTCCTCTCAGGAGCTCTGTCTTCTGCGTCTTACATATTTTCCGGCGCTGATGCCCGCCACGCTGCCTTCATATACCGCCTTGGATACCTGCAGAAGTCCTCCGGTACAGTCTCCCGCCGCGAAAAGCCCCGGGATGGTAGTCGCCATTTCCCCGTCTACCTTGATATGTCCCTTTTCTGTCAGCTCCGCGCCCATCTGCCGCGCGATCTCCGCGCTCCCGGCTGTTCCCAGAGCCACGAACACACCGTCGGCAGGATAAAAGGAGGGCCGGGCCTCCCCGCTGCTCTGAAGGCTTATATCGCTTTCCAGCCGAAGCCCCGACACTCTCTCCTGGCCCTCGATAGCCTGGATCTTCATGGTGTTCACCGCGATAGGATGTTCCCTGGAAAACTCCGGCTCCTTCCCGTCTGTATAAATGGTGACGGACGGGGTGACGTTTCTGAGCTCCTCCGCCTCGTGAAGGGCGAAATCGCTGTTCCCAAGCACCGCCACCTCTTTTCCCCGGTAAAAAAACGCGTCGCAGACAGCGCAGTAGCTGACTCCTCTTCCCTCGAATTCCCGGATGCCGGGAATCTTAGGCGCGGATCTCTTTCCTCCTGTAGCCAGGATCACGCTCTCTGTGTCGAAATCGCCTTCTGTGGTTTTGACCGTAAAGGTATCAAATCCGGCAATCCCCAGCACCTGGGCGTTTATAAACCGGACGCCGAGGGCTTTTGCCTGGGCGACGCCCCGCTCAAACAATTCCTTACCGGAAATTGGTTTTTCCAGCCCGTAATAATTCTCAATCTTCTCCGCTTTCTCCAAATCCCCGATCCCGTTGTAGATCACCAGCGGCTCCATATTCCCTCTCGCGGTATACAGAGCCGCGGCAATTCCCGCGGGGCCTGCCCCAATGATTACTATATGTTCCAACTTCTCTCACCTGCCTTTTTATTATTTTATAATATACACCTTTTTCTAAAAAATTTCAGTGTTTTTATCATATAAAAATCTTATCTTTGCCCTTACCCTATATTATACACAGCTTCCCAGCTAAAACAAGATGATTTTTGTACAATTTTATTTTCACATTCGCAGCGACATGTTCTATATTATAGGAACGTTTGTATATTACAGTGTCTGACAATTAATCAGGGCTTTTTGGAAACGCAGTTCTGTCCTGCTTTTTCCAAAAAGCCCCTGATGCCTGCGGCAATGTCTCTGAAAGCGTCCGCCGCAGCTTCTCTTATCTGATAGATCTATAAATGTGCCGATACGTCCTGATGCTGAGCTGATATCGCCCATGCTTCAAAACCGGAGCTGTTCAGAGTCCTCCGGTATATTTCAGACGATCTCATCCAGGGAACAGATCTCAATTCCCTCCTCTGTAAGTGTTCTGCGGATCTTTTCCACAAAAGCCAGCGCCTTGGCGCCGTCTCCGTGTACGCAGACAGAATCCGCCTGAATGGGGATGTCCTTTCCTGTAATGGCGGTGACCTTTTTCTCCTTGATCATCCTCACCACACGGGCGATGGCAACCTTTTCGTCCGTCACCATGGCGCCCTCCTTGCGGCGGTTCACAAGAGATCCGTCCTCCTCATAGGCTCTGTCCGCAAACACCTCCAATGCTGTGCGGAGTCCCATATCCTTCGCGGCCCGGGCCAGCTCGCCGCCTGACAGCGCCAGAACGATCAGGCGATCGTCAAACTCCTTCACCGCCTGGCAGATCGCCTTCGACAGCCCATAATCCTTTGCCGCCATATTGTAAAATGCCCCGTGAGGCTTCACATGCTGCATCTTTAACTGATGAGCCCTGCAGAAAGCGTTAAGAGCGCCAAGCTGATAAAGGGTATACGCCTTGGCCTCCTCCGGCGACACATTGAGATTTCTCCTTCCGAAGCCCATGAGATCCGGATATCCCGGATGAGCGCCCACACGGATGCCCGCCTCCCTGGCCATGGCGAGAGTCTTGTCCATCACCACCGGATCGGAAGCATGATAGCCGCAGGCTACGTTGGCTGATGTGATCAGCGGAATGATCTTGTCGTCGCTTCCTATGGTATAGCGGCCGAAGCTCTCTCCAAGGTCGCTGTTTAAGTCTACACGATACATAAAAATACCTCCTCAATAACCGCGCCTGTCTGTATCTGTAAGATGAACGGCATCTTCCGGGGATACAGAACCTGCTGCCTGTATTTTTATTTTATATTCATCATTTTATCGATAAATCCTGTATCCGCCCTTCCTTCACAAAAAACAGGATGACGCATGATCTGATACTGGAAATCCAGATTGGTTTCCACACCCATGATCAGCATTTCGTCAAGAGCAGAGCGCATCTTCTGCAGAGCAGCCTCTCTGTCGGGAGCATGTACGATCACCTTCGCGATCATGGAATCATACTCCGAAGGAATACGGTACCCTGTGTACAGTCCGGTATCCACACGGACTCCGTTTCCCGCCGGAAGATGCAGGTGCTGTACTACGCCGGGACTGGGCATAAAGTTCTTCTCAGGAATCTCCGCATTGATCCGGCACTCGATGGCATGTCCGCGAAGAGCGATATCCTCCTGCTTAAAGCTCAGAGGCTCTCCCATGGCCACGCGGATCTGCTCGATGATCAGGTCCGTACCCGTCACCATCTCCGTCACTCCGTGCTCTACCTGTATCCTTGTATTCATTTCCATGAAGAAAAATTCTCCCTGGGGACTTACAATGAATTCAATGGTGCCCGCATTGGTGTAATTCACCGTTTTCGCGGCAAGAACCGCATACTGATTCATTTTCTCCCGGGTTTCCTGGGAAATCGCCGGGGACGGAGATTCCTCGATCAGCTTCTGATGATTTCGCTGAACGGAACAGTCTCTTTCACCCAGAGCTGCCACATTCCCGTAATTGTCCGCCATGATCTGGATCTCCACATGGCGGGGATTCTCCACAAACCGCTCGATATACATGGTATCGTCGCCGAAGGCATTGGCGGACTCTCTCTGGGCCATATTAAACTGAAACTCAAATTCATCCTCAGAGGCAGCCACGCGCATACCCTTTCCGCCGCCGCCTGATGAGGCTTTGATCATCACCGGATATCCGATCTCCCTGGCCAGGATCATGCCCGTTTCCGCATCATAAACCGGCTCCTTTGTCCCGGGAACTACAGGTACGCCGGCCTCCATCATCGTCTTTCTCGCGTGGGATTTGTTTCCCATCTTGTCGATAACGTCCGCCTCAGGCCCGATGAACGTAATCCCGTTTTCCTTGCATCTGCGAACAAACTCACTGTTTTCTGATAAAAAACCAAAGCCCGGATGGATTGCGTCCGCTCCCATATTTCTCGCTGCCTGGATAATGCGGTCCATGTTCAGATAGCTGTTTTTTGCAGGGCCTTCTCCGATACAGATCCTCTGATCCGCAAGCTGTACATGGAGACTTTTCGCGTCCTCCTTGGAATAGACAGCCACGCTGCGGATTCCCAGATTGCGGCATGCCCTGATGATACGGACGGCAATTTCTCCCCGGTTGGCTATTAAAATTTTGTTAAACACAGCTCCAACCTCCCTCTGGCTCTTATAATTTCTTCACGCGGAACAGCGGCTGGCCGTACTCTACCTTCTGTTCATTGCTCACAAGCACTGCCTCGATCTCGCAGTCAAACTCGCTCTGGATCTCGTTCATCAGCTTCATGGCCTCCAGGATACAAACCGTCTGCCCGTTCTTTACCTGGTCGCCCACCTTCACAAACGCGGGGGCGTCCGGAGCCGGAGCAGAATAAAAGGTTCCTACAATGGGAGAGGTAATGAAAAGAGGTTCATCCTCCGCCTCCGCTTCCACAGGCGCCGCTTCCGGCGCCGGCGCTCCGGGAGCGGCGGCAGCCACAGGCATCCCGGCCGCCACAACGGGGGGATTGTCCAGCTTGCTCATAGTGATCTTCAGATCGCCTTCCTTTAATGTAAACTCAGTCAGAGAAGAATTCTCAATGATCTTTACCAGTCCTTCAATCTTTTCTAAATCCATTCCTGTTTCTCCTTTTCTATCTGGGATTTTGTTTTATTCAAAAAGCTTCCGCAGGCGCTTCGCCACCAGACGGCAGTCCAGCACTTCCTTACATGGCTGATGGATGGTCCTGCGCATCTCGTCCAGTTCTTTTACTTCTTTCAGATAAAGCTCCTGTGCTTCCTGCACCGTGATGGCCCGGAATCGGATCTTGTGGTCTGTTTTCCGCTGCACGACCTTGGGAATATCCACAGAGGCCACTGTGGCGATCTTCGCGTATCCTCCCGTGGTCTGGCGGTCCGAAAGAAGAATGATAGGTTTCCCGTGGGAAGGCACCTGTACGGATCCGAATACCGTACCGTCGGAAATAATATCAGAAGTGCTCTTCTGGGCGATAAACGGCCCCTCCAGGCGGCACCCCATTCTGTCAAAGTCGCTGGTGACGACGTATTCACTGTTCAGGAACGTCTCTATGCCCTGTTTGCTGAAAAGATCGTCCTGGGGTCCCATTACAACGCGGATCTCTGCCTCTTCCTGGTCAAATTCATCCATCTCCAGCTTCCTGGAGAGAAAGAACGGAAGATAACGTCTCTTAACGCGGAAATTCATATAGTCTCCCGCCTGCAGCTTTCTTCCCTTGAAACCGCCGATGCCGCTCTTGGTATTGGTGCAGCGGCTTCCCATCACTACCGGGATATCCAGATAGCTGGAAAAAGCAATGTATCCCCGGCTTCCTGTCCTGGCGCTGTTGAATTTCAGGATATCGCCTTTGTTCATATAAAGCGCCGTATACATAGGCGCCGGTTCTCCGTTGATCTCCGGCTGAAAATCTCCTCCGGTGATCGCCACGATCGTGGCGGACGTAAACTCCAGTGTGGGACCGATCAGGGTGAATTCCAGCACTGCTTCGTTTTCCGGATTATCCAGGAGAAGGTTTGCTATTTTGAAGGAACGGACATCCATCACGCCCGCCACCGGAAAGCCCTGGCTCTGATATCCGGTACGCCCCAGATCCTGAACAGTGGTAAACATGCCGCCCTTGAGTATACGAATTCCCATTTTACACCTCTCCTTCATGGACTACGCACTGATATTCCCCGCGGTCCACTTCTTCTTTAATTCTTTTATATTCCGCTTCGTCTATGGGCACAAAACGGATATAATCCCCGGCCTCTACCAGAATCGGCACCTCCCGGGCAGGATCGTAGGTTTTTACCGGGGTCATTCCCATAAGCTGCCATCCTCCCGGAGAATCCAGAGGATAAATTCCCGTCTGGGAGGCCGCGATCCCTACGCTGCCCGCATTGATCTTAATTCTTGGATTCGGCAGACGGGGAGTATGGATTCTTTCGTCCAGTCCCCCCAGATAAGTGAATCCGGGCAGAAAGCCCAGCATATAGATCAGGTAATCTCTGGAGGAGTGGATCTGGATCACCTCTTCCACGGTCAGGCCCGCATGTTCCGCGATATTGTCAATATCCGGGCCGTACTCGCCCCCGTAGCATACCGGGATCTCAAAGATCCGCCGTCTCTGCTCTCCGCTCTTTGCGTCAACCTTCACAAGAGCCTGCATACGATCCCTGATCTCATCATAGGAAACCACCCTGGGATCATAATTGATCAAAAGAGAACAGAATGCCGGGATCACGTCCACCACTCCTTCAATATGCTGTTCTCTCATCAACTGCACCGTCGCAGTGATTTTCCGGTTGATCTCCGGATTGATCTCTTTTCCAAATTCAATCAGCAGGGAAGAATCCCCCGCTGTTAAAAATCGAATATTCTGCATAACCTCTCCTTGTCATCCTGTTTTCTACCATTCGATATATCCTGTATGCTCCTGTTTTCCCTCTGAAATATCCAGATAGCGGAAAAGGTGCAATCCTTCCGGGGACCGCACCTTTCTCTGTTCTGCTCCTTTTAGAACAAACTTCCCAGATTGGATACAAAGGTTGTAATTCCAAGATAAGCAGAAATGATCACAACAATGATTCCTAATACAAGGAGCCATGCGGGATGATGGTAATTCTTGCCCATAATGGATTTTTTCTGTGACGCGATGAGACAGATTCCCAGAGTGATCGGGAGAATCAGTCCGTTTACAGCTCCGGCAAGAACCAAAAGAGTAGCCGGATTACCCAGAAACAGCATGATCAGCGTGGAAACTACGATAAATCCAATGGTAACCCAGTTCTCATTTTTCGCGATGGCCGGATGGAAAGTTTTCAGGAAGGATACGGACGTATAGGCGGCGCCGATGATCGAAGTGATCGCCGCGCAGAGAAGCACCAGTCCTGAGAAACGGTAGCCGAGCTGGCCCGCTCCCTGAAGGAACGCGTCTGCCGCCGGGTTGGACGCGTCCAGAGTCGCGCCTTTCACTACTACTCCAAGAACAGCCAGGAACAGGAATACGCGCACGATGGTCGCGATCCCGATACCCATTACGGAGCTCTTATTGATCTGCTTTAAGTTCTCCTCTCCTGTGATGCCCGCGTCGATCAGACGGTGGGCGCCGGCAAAGGTAATATAACCGCCTACGGTTCCTCCCAGCAGGGTAATGATCGCCGGAACAAGCGCGCCTGCTCCCGCCTCCGGAACAAAGGTGTTCTTTAAAGCGGATCCTACAGGCGGCTTAACGATCAGGATCACGATAAAAATTACCACGATCATGATCGCGCCAAGAATCTTGGTAAGGGTATCCATAACGCCGCCAGCGTTTTTGGATAAAAATACAAGGATCGCGGCGGCGCCGGCAAGAATATATCCCAGCCATGTGGGAATGCCCAGCAGCGTATTAAAGCCGAGGGCTCCTCCGCCCACGTTTCCGATATTGAATACAAGACCGCCAAGTACGATCATAAATGCCACCAGATATCCAAGACCCGGAAGCAGCTTGTTCGCCACATCCTGTCCGCGGAGTCCTGTCACGCAAAGGACTCGCCATATATTCATCTGCGCTATGGCAGAAAGAATAATGGAAACAAGGATTACAAATCCGAAGCTTGCCTGAAAATCACTGGTAAACTTGGATGTCTGGGTCAGAAAGCCGGGACCTATGGCGGAAGTCGCCATTAAGAATGCCGCGCCCAAAAGAGCTCCCCCGTTTTTCTTTTTTGTGTTGTCACTCATCTTTCCTGTCCTCCTTCAGTTTCTTCTGTTTAAAAGGAAAGCCGCTCTGCAAACTGCAGAGCGGCTTTGCTCTAAACTGCTTGAAACTATTATACCATAATCTTCCTTATCCAACAAGAGGATATTTATCTGTAAGTGTTTTAACAATTTCCTTCGCTTTTTCTTTATTGTCGCGGCTTTTCAGCATCAGAGAAATCGCTTCGGCGATCAGATCCATATCCTCCGGCTTCATACCTCTCGAGGTAACCGCCGGCGTACCCAGACGGACGCCGCTGGTTACAAAGGGCGACTGAGGATCATTGGGGATTGTATTTTTGTTGCAGGTGATATTGACCTCATCCAGAAGATTCTCCATCTCCTTACCCGTCACACCGATATTTTTCAGATCCACCAGCATCAGATGGTTATCCGTACCGCCGGAGACAATATCCACGCCTCTCTTCTGAAGGCCTTTGCAGAGAGCCTGGGCATTCTCTACTACCATACGCGCGTATTCCTTAAATTCCGGCTGAAGCGCCTCCTTGAAGCATACCGCCTTGGACGCGATCACATGCATCAGAGGACCGCCCTGGATACCCGGAAAGACAGCCTTATTGAAATTGAACTTTTTCGCGTTTTCCGCGCTGCTCAGGATCAGACCGCCTCTTGGGCCCCGGAGCGTCTTATGAGTGGTCGTAGTCACCACATCCGCATAGGGAATGGGACTGGGATGCATTCCTGCCGCCACAAGCCCGGCGATATGCGCCATGTCCACCATCAGATAGGAGCCCGCCTCGTCGGCAATCTCCCGGAATTTCCTGAAATCAATGATCCTCGCATAAGCGCTGGCGCCTGCCACGATCAGCTTCGGTTTATTTTCAAGAGCGATCCTCCGTACCTCTTCATAGTCGATCACTCCGTCATCATTCACTCCATAGGAAACCACATTGAAATAAGCGCCCGACAGGTTCGCGGGGCTTCCGTGCGTCAGATGTCCGCCGTGAGCAAGATTCATGCCCATCACCGTGTCGCCGGGCTTCAGCATGGCAAAGAACACTGCCATATTGGCCTGAGCTCCGGAATGGGGCTGCACATTGGCATATTCACAGCCAAACAGCTCCTTCGCCCGCTCTATAGCCAGCTTCTCCACCTCGTCTACCCAGACGCAGCCGCCGTAGAAGCGTTTCCCCGGATACCCTTCCGCGTATTTATTAGTAAGAGGGCTTCCCATAGCCGCCATAACAGCCTTGCTTACCCAGTTCTCGGAAGCGATCAGCTCAATATGGGAATTCTGGCGCTGTACCTCATCCTGGATCAGCTCCGCGATCTCTTTATCTACCTGCTGGATTTCCTCTAATGAATACATCCTTCATCCTCCTTGTAAACCACTTTTCCTATCCTTTCTTACTATAGAAAGAACGCTAAAGCTGATTATACCTGATTCTTATATGTATGTCAACGCTCAAAAGACATTTGTCCGTCTACCAAAAATTTTTTATAAATTTCCGGACATATTTTTAAATTTTTTTTGACTAATTATAGGATATTTGCTTTAATATAGAAGAGAGTATTTTTGATTGCGATTAAATAAGGAGCAGTTATCATGAGAAATTTTGAATACTATACCCCCACGCGGGTAATTTTCGGTAAAGATACACATATGCAGGCCGGCGCGCTTCTGAAGGCTGAGGGCTGCCGCAAGGCTCTGATCCATTACGGCAGCGCCAGCGCCTCCGCCTCCGGGCTCCTAGATGAAGTAAAATCCAGTCTGCGGGAAGCGGGTGTTGATTTTGTCACTCTTGGCGGCGTGGTTTCCAATCCCAGGCTCGGCAAGGTCCGGGAGGGGATCGAGCTATGCCGGAAGGAAGGCGTGGATTTCCTCCTGGCCGTGGGCGGAGGCAGCGTGATCGACTCCTGCAAGGCCATCGGATACGGAGTCGCCAATCCCTGGACGGACGTCTGGAATTTCTTCTTAAAAACCGAAACACCGAAGGCCTGTCTCCCTGTTGCGGCAATTCCTACGATCGCCGCTTCCGGAAGCGAAATGAGCAATTCCTGTGTGATCACCAACGAGGACGGCTGGCTGAAGCGCGGAAGCGTAAAAAGCGATCTCTGCCGTCCCAGATTTGCACTTCTGAATCCCCGCCTCACCTATACTCTGCCTCAGTATCAGACAGAAAGCGGCTGTGTGGACATTCTCATGCACACAATGGAACGTTATTTTGTAAATATCGAGACCATGGAGGTCACGGACAGCATCAGCGAGTCTCTGATGCAGACAGTGATCTATAACGCCAGAATCCTCATGAAGGAGCCTGGAAATTACAATGCCAGAGCCGAGGTCATGTGGGCGGGAAGCCTTTCCCATAATGGACTTACCGGCTGCGGTACCGGAGGCGGAGACTGGGCCTGTCACCAGCTCCAGCATGAGCTGGGCGGCCTCTACGACGTGGCTCACGGCGCGGGTCTCGCCGCCGTGTGGGGAAGCTGGGCCAGATATGTTTATCAGGAAAACCCTGAGCGTTTCGCTCAGTTCGCCACCAACGTATTCGATATTCCCTGTTATTCTGATTTTGAAAGCACCGCTCTGGCGGGAATCGAGGCCATGGAAGATTTTTTCCGCTCTATTCAGATGCCCACGAGTCTCCGGGAGCTGGGACTTGATCTGGACGATAAGCAGATCCACGATCTGGCTTTCAAATGCAGCTATGAGGATACAAGGACCATCGGCGTATTCAAGCAGCTCAATATGAAGGACATCGAAAAAATTTATCTGATGGCCCGTTGAAATCTATATGAGAAAGGAACCTGAACATGAACGCTAACAATGCAAAACTGGAAACAAAATGTCTTCACGCAGGCTATTCCCCTTCCAGGGGCGAACCCTGCGCGCTTCCTATTTACCAAAGCACCACCTTTAAATATGATACCACGGATGAAATGGGTCAGCTCTTTGACCTGAAAGCAGAGGGCTATTTTTACACCCGTCTTCAGAATCCTACCAATGACGCGGTAGCGGCAAAGATCGCGGCCCTGGAGGGTGGCGTCGCGGCTCTTTTGACCTCCTCCGGACAGGCTGCTAATTTCTATGCGGTTTTTAATATCTGCGAAGCCGGAGATCATGTGGTGGCCGCTTCCACGATTTACGGAGGCACCTTCAATCTGCTGGCAGTCACTTTAAAGAAGCTGGGGATCGACTGCACCTTTGTGGATACGGACGCTTCCTCTGAGGAAATCGCCGCCGCTTTCCGCCCCAATACCAAGGTTCTTTTCGCGGAGACTATCGCGAATCCCGCTCTTGTAGTCCTCGACATAGAAAAATTCGCCAAAGCGGCTCATGAGCACGGTGTTCCCCTGATCGTGGACAACACCTTCGCAACGCCTGTAAACTGCCGTCCCTTTGAATGGGGCGCGGATATCGTCACCCACTCCACCACCAAATATATGGACGGCCACGGTCTTCAGGTGGGCGGCGCCATCGTGGACAGCGGCAATTTTGACTGGGACGCTTACGGACATAAATATCACGGTCTCACAGAACCGGACGAATCTTATCATGGAGTCGTATATACCAGGCAGTTCGGAAAAAAAGCCTACATCACCAAGGCGACCTCCCAGCTCATGAGAGATCTGGGTTCCATCCCCTCTCCCATGAACTGCTTCCTTCTGAACATCGGGCTGGAAACTTTGCCTCTGCGTGTGGAGCGCCACTGCGGCAACGCTCAGCAGACAGCAGAATTTCTCGCTTCTCATCCCAAGGTATCCAAAGTGATCTATCCTGGACTGCCCGGCGACAAATATCATATGCTGGCGAAAAAATATCTGCCAAATGGCTCCTGCGGCGTTATTTCCTTTGAACTGAAGGGCGGCAGGGACGCGGCGGTCCGTTTCATGGACAGTCTTGATATGGCGAACATCGCTACCCATGTGGCGGCTTCCAAGACCATGGTGCTTCATCCTGCCAGCCACACCCACCGCCAGATGACTGACGAACAGCTTGCGGAGGCTGGAGTTTCCCCGGGAATGATCCGTCTGTCTGTAGGTATCGAGCATATTGACGACATTCTGAAGGATCTGTCAAAGGCCCTGGAAAACGCGTAAAAATACAAATGAATTAAAAAGAAGCTTTCCTGACCGGGAATCTCCGGTCAGAGGAAGCTTCTTTTTCTTATATCATATCACAGGAAAACCTTGTTGCATCAACGTGCGAAAGTGTCAGGTTTCCTATGATATAATAATTCACTGTATCAGATAAACGTCTGTGTAGTACACGCCCTTCGACTCTCCCTCCGCATGGGACGCCACATAAATATCAATACAGTTGGTCTTGATGGCTCCCCCGCAGTCCTCGGCCACATAAACCTGGCCGTTGATCACCACCTGGCTTCCATAGGGGATCTGGGACGGATCCACCGCAATGGTATGATTGGTCGTCGCCGTTACTCCTGTGGAGGTGATTCCGTTTGCCCAGGGGCCGCAGCAAATACTGCATGGACAGTAGTGGGTGATCCTGAAGGTTCCAAGGGGCTTCAGACTCGCATCGGAGGAGGCGGCCACCGGCGTTCCGATCTGTACGCCGTTTTCCTCCTTTATGGTCACTCCCGCCTCCAGCGCGTCGGCAAACACACCCTCGCCGCTGCTTTTGTGCAGTGTGCCCGCATCCAGCTCTTCATCAATGGAGGCAGTAAGCTCTGTCTCGGGAAGATCCAGCGAGCTGGTGGGAATATATCCGGTCTGTGTTCCGCCCTGATCGTTTACAAACTCGATCCGGCTCCATACGTCGTTTACAATACCTGTACGCTTTACTTCATCCAGCTCCAGAACCTCCCCCACGATCTCCCCGTCTTTTCTTCCCGGGAAATCCAGAATACTGCTGTCTGTCTTTATCTCCACTTCATCATCCGCCGGCTCGATCTGAATATCGTCGCTCAGGGTCTGATTCTGCATATATCCGTTTATCTTATCGTCTCCCTGCTGGTAAGACACCTTGCTCCATCCGTTGTCACAGACTCCTGTTCTCTGGACCTGGTCCCCAAGTACCAGGGAAGCTGTCTGCTCTCCCGTCTCTGACGGCGCCTGGAAAATCCCCGCTGTCTTTGCCGTCACATACAAAGTCTCCCCGCAGGCCGCTACCTTTACTGTTTTGCCGCTGCCGTCCTCCGTCTCAAAGGTCTGGAGCGTTTTATCCTGTTTTTCAGCGTTTTTTACAACCGCTTCATAATCCGCCACCGCCCCGTATACCTGATTCCCGCAGCTCAGGAAAACGGCGCACATAAGTACCGCGCCAATCCTATAACGCATTCCGTCACCTCTTTCTTTATTTCCGGTCTTTTTTCTTCTGATGACGGTATTATCATAGCATATCCCGTTCTGTTTTTCAATTTTATGGAGATTGTTCATTGTTTTTTCAGATTTGCCGTTGCTCTCATTTTTATCAGAGAAATTTTAGAAAATATTTACTTTCCAAAAACATTGATTCTTTGTACAATAGGTGTATGGATATGCAAAGGATAAATCAAACAGAACTTACAAAAGAACACCGGCGCTATCTCCGGGAAAAACAGGTGTCCCGTCAGAAAATGCTTCTGATATTTCTGCCTATATGCTTTTTATGCATATTTTTTGTGGCCGCCGCAGTCGTGCGCATAAAAAGCTCCTCCGGGGAAAGGTTTCCTGTCAGCGAGGCCTGCGAGGCTTACCGCGCAGATGTGGAGGAGACGGCCTCCCGATACGGCATGTCCGGCTATGTAGATCTGATCATGGCGCTTATGATGCAGGAAAGCTCCGGAAACGGCCCGGACGTCCTTCAAGCCTCAGAGGGGGCCTATAATACCAAATACCCGCAGGTTCCCAACGGGATCACCGACGCGTCCTATTCTATTGAATGTGGAATTCAGGAGCTGAAATACGCCATGGAGAGGGCCGGGGTAAAAGGCCCCGCGGATACCGGACGGATCAAGCTTGCCCTCCAGGGCTACAATTTCGGCGCCGACGTATATTTTTCCTATCTGGAAAAGCATGGGATCAGCTCCTGGTCGGAAAAAACCTCCGAGGCCTTTGCGAAAATGGCGAGCGGAAATACGCCCCGTTCCGAAGACGATCCGCTGTACAGCACCGCCGGCCCCTGGGATTACGGCGACCAGAAATATCCGGAGCATGTTCTGCGGTATTATCATCCTTCGGACTCCTGAATATTTGCAACAGTTCAGCCATACAGTGGTCGGGAAGTATAAAACATGCTTGCATGTTTTTACGAGCGGACAACTGTATGGATGAACTGATACAAATTATTCAAAAAAAATATAAAAAACATTTGACAAGCGCAATTCTCTGTGGTATAGTATATCTTGTCGCTGAGGAAAACACTTCCTCACGGAATATCTGCGATAGTGGCGTAGTTGGTAACGCGCGACCTTGCCAAGGTCGAGACCGCGGGTTCGAGCCCCGTCTATCGCTCTTACAGACCAGGACAATTCGTCCTGGTTTTTTGTATTTCCGAACTTTTTCCTGAACAGAGGACGCACGACGAGCGCCCCAGCACAAAGCCCTCTCCATACAGGGACGTACACGCCTTGTACAGAGAGGGCTTCTTTTTTGTCACAGAAAATACCTTGCAGAATAAATCTGCTATTCACGAAATCAATGATGGAACAGACGGATTCCTGTAAACGCCATTACCATTCCATACTTATTGCAGGTTTCGATCACCGCATCGTCGCGGACAGATCCGCCCGGCTCGGCCACATATTTCACACCGCTCTTATGGGCTCTCTCAATATTGTCGCTGAACGGGAAGAAAGCGTCGGAGCCCAGAGTCACGTCCGTAAGCTTATCCAGCCATTCACGCTTCTCCTCTCTGGTAAAGACAGCAGGTTTTTCAGTGAAGATCTTTTCCCAGGCGCTGTCCGCCAAAACGTCCATGTATTCCTCGCCGATATACACATCAATGGCGTTATCTCTCTCCGCGCGGCTGATCTCCTTCCGGAAGGGAAGCTCCAGCACCTTGGGGCACTGACGCAGGAACCAGTTGTCCGCCTTCTGCCCCGCCAGCCTTGTACAGTGAACACGGGACTGCTGACCTGCGCCCACGCCGATAGCCTGTCCGTCCTTAACGAAACATACGGAGTTGGACTGCGTATATTTCAGAACGATCAGAGAAATTTTCATATCTCTCTTCGCTTCCTCGCTGAGATCCTTGTTCTCTGTAACGATATTGGAGATCAGGGCGTCGTCGATCACCAGCTCCTGTCTTCCCTGCTCGAAGGTTACGCCGTAAACCTCCTTATGCTCCAGAGGAGCGGGGACGTAATCCGGGTCGATCTCTATGACATTGTAGTTTCCTTTTTTCTTCTGTTTCAGGATCTCCAATGCTTCCTCCGTATATCCGGGGGCGATCACGCCGTCGGAAACCTCTCTTTTGATCAGAAGGGCAGTATCCTTATCGCATACGTCGGAAAGAGAAATAAAATCTCCGAAGGAGGACATACGGTCAGCTCCTCTGGCTCTCGCGTACGCGCAGGCAATGGGAGAAAACTCCTTCCAGTTCATGTCGTCTACCCAGTAAATCTTTGCCAGGGTTTCCGTAAGAGGCAGCCCCACGGAAGCTCCCGCCGGGGAAACATGCTTAAAGGATGTGGCCGCCGCCAGGCCTGTAGCCTTTTTCAGATCTCTTACAAGCTGCCAGCCGTTAAAGGCGTCCAGAAAATTGATATACCCGGGCTTTCCGGAAAGTACTTTGATGGGAAGCTCACTTCCGTCCTCCATATAGATTCTGGACGGTTTCTGGTTTGGGTTGCATCCATATTTTAACTGTAATTCATTCATTTCTGATAACCTCCTGATCATTTTCGCTTATTTGCCGCTCTGCTCTTTTTTTCGTTCAGCGTCTCCGTTTTCTGCCGGGCCGGCTTTATTTATTCTTATTGATAATAGCGGTTTCATAGGTTCCTGCCGCGATGTCAATATAGCGCACAAACAGAGAAACCTTATTGTCTTCGTTAAGGCTGTTCCAGAGAAGCTGTATAAATTCTTCCATATCGTCAGGAATACTTACCAGCTTAGGCTCTCCCTCAAAGCTGGGAAGGGGATTTCCGTCGCCCATGTAGGTGTGGATAAAACGTCCCTCTCCGGCAATAGGATTCTTGTAGGCAAAGGTATAGCGGAGGCAGTTGTCCGGCCTTCCGTTGTCACTTTTCAGAATAGACATCGCATAGCTGTAGCTTCCCTGCTCAATATGCATGATACCGGAAATCCTGGGCGTATAATTCGGCGCGTCCGGCTCAAATTCACGGCTTCTGAGCGCCTGCTCAAAGGTAAGCTGCCTGTCCATTCCCTCATAGATGGTATCCGTCTGGTCTCCGTTTGTGACAATGGTCTTATTTCCAAGAACCCGCACCGGCGCGTAGATGATCAGACTCGGATCTGTCAGCCTGGACGGATCAAAGGCCTCTGTACGGATGCCCTCGCCCTCAGTTACAAAGATACGGTTTCTGCTGTTTTCACTTCTTCCCATAATGAAATACGCCGCCACAGCTTTCGTCCCATTCGCGGAACGGCCAAGGATGATTCCTCTTCCAGGATAGGAATTGTTTTTCAGTTCTTTTTCCAGTGATATCATTTCCATAGTCTGCTCTCCTTTTTTACTTAAATCATATAAAAACGCCTGGGTAGTCTGCTTCCAGGCTGCCCAGGCGGTCGGCTCTCACTTACTGCACTCCCTGTAGGTACTCCTACTTCCGCCAGTCATGCAGTCGTTACAATCATAATATACTATATTTTTTTCAATTTCAAGCGGCATTTTACTCGTCTACACTGTAATTTGGCGCTTCCTTGGTGATATGAATGTCATGCGGATGAGATTCTCTCAGCGCTGCCGCGGAAATCTTCATAAATCTTCCTGTGGTCTTCAGAGTCTCGATGTTTTCTGCTCCGCAGTATCCCATACCGGAACGAAGTCCGCCCATAAGCTGGAATACGGTATCCTCCACATGGCCCTTATACGCTACGCGGCCTTCTACGCCTTCCGGAACAAGCTTTTTGGCATCCTGCTGGAAATAACGGTCCTTGCTGCCGTTTTCCATGGCTGCGATGGAGCCCATACCGCGGTACACCTTATATTTACGTCCCTGATAGAGTTCAAAGGTTCCCGGGCTTTCGTCGCATCCAGCAAACATACTTCCCATCATACACACATCCGCGCCTGCCGCGATAGCCTTCGTGATGTCTCCGGAATACTTGATGCCGCCGTCCGCAATGATCGGAATGCCGAAACGGCTGGCAACCTCATAACAGTCCATTACCGCCGTAATCTGGGGAACGCCGATTCCGGCAACTACACGGGTGGTACAGATGGATCCTGGTCCGATTCCCACCTTCACGGCATCCACGCCGGCGTCGATCAGAGCTTTTGTAGCCGCTCCTGTAGCAACGTTTCCGGCAATTACCTGAAGCTCAGGATATACGTCCTTGATCTCACGGATGGTCCTCAGAATATTTTCTGAATGGCCGTGTGCGGAATCTATAACGATCACATCTACATTTGCCTTCACCAGAGCCTCCACGCGGGCCAGAACATTGGCTGTAATACCTACTGCCGCTCCGCAGAGAAGACGACCCTGGGAATCCTTTGCCGCCAGAGGATATTTGATCTGCTTTTCGATGTCCTTAATGGTGATCAGGCCTTTTAAATTAAAATCATCATCTACAATGGGTAATTTTTCTTTTCGGGATTTTGCAAGAATTTTCTTCGCCTCTTCCAGGGTGATTCCTTCTTTTGCGGTGATCAGTCCCTCAGAAGTCATGCACTCGCCGATTTTTCTTGTGAAATCAGTCTCAAATTTCAGATCGCGGTTGGTAATGATTCCCACAAGTCTCCGGCCTTCTGTGATCGGCACGCCGGATATACGGTATTTCGCCATCAGATCGTTGGCATCCTTCAGAGTATGCTCGGCAGATAAGAAAAACGGATCCGTGATAACGCCGTTCTCAGAACGTTTTACCTTATCAACCTCATCAGCCTGCGCTTCAATAGACATGTTTTTATGAATAATTCCGATTCCGCCCTGTCTCGCCATAGCGATGGCCATGCGGTGCTCTGTAACCGTATCCATTCCCGCGCTCATCAGCGGAATGTTCAGTTTTACCTTCTTTGTCAAATAAGTCGTAACGTCTACCTGATTCGGAATCACTTTTGAATACGCCGGAACCAACAGCACGTCATCAAACGTAATGCCCTCACCGATAATAGTACCCATTGCATTTCCTCCCTTGTATGTGTGTTTTTATTTGATTTTGAGTTTGTTCCATAGTGTAGCAAAAAAAGAACAACGTGTCAATCCAAAAAAACCTTGCTTGGAGCCGATTTTTTTATGGCATTTGCCATATCTTCATCCGGTTCAAAGATGATCTTGCAGGTCTGCCCCTCTTCTCTCACGATCGCCGCAAATTTTTTATGATCAGGATTACCCGAGGAATAATCATAAACCTTCAGTTGGTTGTTCCCGTTATAATAATCCATGCGGTGAGAAGTCACAGGCGCAATGATGTCCGCCTCCGTCAGATCTACAGTCCGGGCTTTCTTTCTTTTTGATTTCGACATGATCTTATCGATATCCAGCTCCCCGTTCACAAACAGGTATTCATATTCAAGATCCGTCCCGGGAATCAGAAAATACGCCGCCACGGCCAGGATCACCGCGCCCAGCAGAAGGATCGGCATCAAAAAGATTCCCCCCGCCGCGAAAACCACGATCAGAAAGATCAGGCCGTACTTTACCGCCGCGTCTTTCGATGTGGGTTCTTTTTTTACAAGACATTCTGAATACAGATCGCTCATATTTCACTCTCCTTACCATTATTTTTTCTATTGTAACACAAAAAAGAACCAGCGTCTATGACGCCGGTTCCCGATTTTTCATAAAATGTAACAGTTCAGCCCGCGCCATTCGTAAAACCGCACTGCGTGCTTACTGTGGTTGACACCGCTGTTTTACTCATAAACGGGCGCTCAGCTCATACAGATGTCCGATCGCAAAAACATGCAAGCATGTTTTATGCTTCCCGATCACTGTATGGCTGAACTGATACCACAAATTACATCATGCCCATTCCCTGACCGCCGGCCGGCATTGCAGGTGTTTCTTCTTTGATGTTTGCCACAACAGATTCTGTTGTCAGCAGAGTAGACGCAACGCTGGTAGCGTTCTGCAGCGCGCTTCTTGTAACCTTTGCAGGATCCAGGATACCTTCTCCTACCATATTTACATACTCTTCCTTCAGAGCGTCAAATCCTACTCCCGGCTCAGACTCTCTTACTTTGTTGATGATCACGGAGCCTTCCAGTCCTGCGTTTGCGGCAATATGGAACAGAGGAGCTTCCAGCGCTTTCAGAATAATGTTCGCGCCTGTCTTTTCATCGCCTTCCAGAGTATCCGCCAGCTCTGCGACCTTCTTGGAAGCGTGGATATAAGCGGATCCGCCGCCTGCAATGATACCTTCCTCAACGGCTGCTCTTGTAGCTGCCAGAGCGTCTTCCAGACGAAGCTTCGCTTCCTTCATTTCTGTCTCAGTAGCCGCGCCTACACGGATCACTGCTACGCCGCCTGCCAGTTTCGCAAGTCTTTCCTGTAATTTTTCTCTGTCGAAGTCAGATTTTGTTTCTTCGATCTGTCCGCGAATTTGAGCTACACGGTTTGCGATATCGTCCTTGTCGCCGCATCCGTCTACGATCACGGTAGTTTCTTTTGCAACCTTTACAGATTTTGCACGGCCAAGCTGAGCCATGGTCGCTTCCTTGAGATCCAGTCCCAGTTCATCAGAGATTACCTGGCCGCCTGTAAGAATGGCGATATCCTGAAGCATCTCTTTTCTTCTGTCGCCGTATCCCGGAGCCTTAACGGCAACCACCTGGAAGGTTCCTCTTAATTTATTTACGATCAGAGTGGTAAGAGCCTCGCCCTCTACATCCTCTGCGATGATAAGCAGTTTCGCGCCTGCCTGAACGATCTGCTCCAGAAGAGGAAGCAGCTCCTGAATGTTGCTGATCTTTTTATCTGTGATCAGGATATACGGATCTTCCAGATTCGCTTCCATTTTTTCCATGTCTGTTGACATATAAGCGGAAATGTATCCGCGGTCAAACTGCATACCTTCTACCAGATCCAGCTCTGTATGCATGGTCTTGGATTCTTCTACTGTGATAACTCCGTCGTTGGAAACCTTCTCCATAGCGTTGGCAACCATCTCTCCAACCTGCTCGTCGCTTGCGGAGATCGCGGCTACATTGGCGATCTGCTTCTTGCCGCTGATCTTCTGGCTCATCTCCTGGATTGCCTTTACCGCGGTATCGGTAGCTTTTTTCATTCCTTTTCTCAGAATGATCGGATTCGCGCCTGCCGCCAGGTTTTTCATTCCCTCGTGAACCATAGCCTGAGCCAGAACGGTTGCTGTCGTCGTACCGTCGCCTGCCACGTCGTTTGTCTTGGACGCAACTTCTTTGATAAGCTGTGCTCCCATATTTTCAAAGGGATCTTCCAGTTCGATTTCCTTCGCGATCGTAACGCCGTCGTTGGTGATCAGCGGAGCGCCGAAGGATTTGTCAAGCACTACGTTTCTTCCTTTCGGTCCCAGGGTTACTCTTACTGTATCCGCAAGCTGATTAACGCCTTTTTCCAGCGATGCTCTTGCGTCTGCGCCAAATTTAATTTCTTTTGCCATGATCGTCATGCCTCCTAAATTTATACTGTTTGTTTAATGAATTTCGCTTTCCGGGCGCTCAGCCGCCCGAAGCATATGCTTATCTTATTTATTTCACAACAGCCAGAACATCGCTCTGTTTTACGATAATATATTCTGTACCGTCCATTTTCACTTCTGTACCGGCATATTTGGAATAGATAACCTTGTCGCCTTCCGCAACTTCCATTTTCACTTCCTTGCCGTCTACCATTCCGCCGGGACCTACCGCGATCACTTCTGCCTGCTGAGGTTTCTCCTGAGCCTGGCCGGGAAGTACGATACCGGATTTTGTGGTCTCTTCTGCTTCTAACTGCTTCAATACGATTCTGTCGCCTAATGGTACTAATTTCATGATCTATTTCCTCCTTTATTTGTTGCCTGATGTTTTGCTAGCACTCATTTAACTCGAGTGCTAATCACTGTCCTTATATTATTGAATTGGTGGACTTTCTGCAACTCTTTTTACAGTTGCTAAAATGGATGATATCTTTTATTTCCATCTCTTTTCTCTTATTTTCTCTTATTTTCTTACTTTTCTATTTTTCATCATTTTTTAGAATTCGTTGTCCTATAATAGAGCGGAGCGTTTTTTATATTATAGGAAAGTTTGTATATTACATTTTAAACAATTTGAAATACTTTTCTATGATGATTCAAGCGTCAAAAGTCATTCCACACGTTGTGCTTGCACATAAGTGGGGACATGACTTTATGACGCGCCCCGACATGAGGAAGTAGTGGGGCGGGGACCCCGCGGATTCCGAATGGCGGGTAGGATTGTGGGAGCACGAAGTGCGGAACAATCCGTGAATTAGCTTTTGACACCCTATTCCTATGATATAAAAAACGTCCCTCTCCAATGAGAAGGACGCTCTCCATACGCTTATACTGATATGATCTTTATGCTTTTTTGTTCCTCTGGGCTTTGATCTCCTCCAGCTCATCGAAAATCACTTCATTCAGGACCTTAATATAAGTTCCCTTCATACCGGAAGAACGGGACTCGATTACGCCTGCGCTCTCGAATTTGCGAAGGGCGTTGACGATTACAGATCTGGTGATCCCTACACGGTCAGCAATTTTGCTGGCGACAAGAATTCCTTCTTCTCCGTCCAGCTCCTCAAAAATATGGATGATTGCTTCAAGTTCAGAGAATGATAATGTATTAAACGCTGATTTCACCACCTGCTGTTTTCTGTCTTCTTCCGCGTTTTCCTCGTGAACAGCACGCATCATTTCCAGTCCCACGACAGTTGTGCCGTACTCGCTGACAATAATATCCTCTATATCATAAGGCTTATCATCACGATACATAAATACTGTTCCAAGGCGCTCTCCCGCAATATCGATGGGATTGATGATTCCCTGGCATCTGCTGTCAACGTGTTCAAACCCCAGAGTCTGAAGATTCACGTTCTCTTTCGTTGATAAGACTCCTAAAAACCGCTCATTCAACAATGCATCTACATGTCCGCCAACCTTATCCTCAATCAGTTCAGTTATTTCATCGACACCCGGGCATAAGCTTACACCTAGTACCTTTCCTTTTTTGCTCAGCACCAGAATGTTGGAACTCAGCGTCTCCATCAGTACCTGGCAGATATCGTTAAATACCACCTTGCTGGAGCTGCTGTTATGCAAAAGTTTGTTGATTTTTCTTGTTTTGTCTAACAACTGAACGCTCATATTGGCCTCCTTTTCTCTCTTTATCTTGTTTTCTCTGCAAACATCCTGCTGTTTTTATAGTAAACGTTTTTTTTCAGAAATGCAAGACTTTTTTACAATTTTTAGATTTTAACAGCCTATTCTGAAAATATTTATGTTTGCAAATATTATTATGATAAATCACCGAGAGTCCGGAAACCGGATTCATACAGGAGCGTTTTCCTTCTGTTCCACATATCCGCAGGTTTTTTCACTGCATACGAGCTTGTTTCCTTTTTCTACCATATAATTTCCGCAGACAGGGCATTTCCTGGAGGATGGTTTCTGCCAGGACATAAAATCACAGTCCGGATTATCAATACACCCGTAGTATTTCCGGCCCTTCTGAGTCTTTTTCAGCACAATATCCTTTCCGCATTTCGGACAGGCGACGCCGATCTTCTCATAATACGGCTTTGTATTCCGGCACTCCGGAAATCCCGGGCACGCCAGAAATCTTCCATGAGGACCATATTTGATCACCATATTCCGCCCGCACAGATCACAGACGACGTCTGTCACCTCGTCCTGGATATCTACTTTTTCCAGCTCCTTCTCCGCCGCGTCCACATCCTTTTTCAGATCCGGATAGAAATTGCGGATCACGGTCTTCCACTGAACGGTACCGGTTTCCACACAGTCCAGAAGCCCCTCCATCATGGCCGTAAAATGTACGTCCACAATACTGGGAAAGGCCTGCTTCATAATATTGTTGACAACCTCTCCGAGCTCTGTCACATACAGATTTTTCTGTTCTTTGGAAACATAGCGGCGGCTGATGATCGTCGTGATCGTAGGAGCATAAGTACTGGGACGGCCGATCCCCTGTTCTTCCAGGGTCTTTACCAGCGACGCCTCTGTATAGTGCGCCGGAGGCTGTGTAAAATGCTGCTCCGGCTTCAGCTCCAGAAGCTCCAGCTTCATCCCCTTTTCCAGACTCTGGCTCAGAACATTTCCTTTTTTATTATCCTCATCCTGCACATACACAGACATAAATCCGTCAAAAACGACCTTGGAAGCCGCCACTGTAAAAGTGAAATCTCCGGCTTTGATCTTTACGGATGTGGTTTCATATCTTGCCGCCGACATCCTGCTGGCCGCAAATCTCTTCCATATAAGCTGATAAAGTCTGAACTGATCTCTGGAAAGAGATTCTTTCAGGATAACGGGCGTTCTCCCGATATCGGTAGGCCGGATCGCTTCGTGAGCGTCCTGGATCTTATGATCCTTCCTGGCCTGTTTTTCGCTGGAGGATACATAGGAGGAGCCGTAATGCTCTCCGATATATTCTCTGGCCGCCGTATCCGCCTCGTCAGAAATTCTGGTGGAGTCGGTACGGAGGTAAGTGATCACGCCGACGGTTCCGTTTCCCTTGATATCAATTCCCTCATAAAGCTGCTGCGCAAGACGCATGGTTTTCTGGGTGGAAAAATTCAGCGTCTTGGCCGCCTCCTGCTGAAGTGTACTTGTGGTAAAGGGCAGCGGAGCGTTTTTCACACGCTCGCCCTTTTTCACCTCTATAATCTCATATTCCGCGTGATTCAGCTTTTTCAGGATCTCATCCATTTCCTTTTTGTTATGGATGGTCATTTTTTTATCTGTTCCATAAAACTTCGCCTGAAGCGGTTTCTTTTCTCCCTGAACCTTAAAATCACCGTCCAGACTCCAGTATTCCTCCGGAATAAAGGAATTGATCTCGTCCTCTCTGTCGCAGATGATGCGCAGAGCCGCGGACTGCACGCGGCCCGCGCTTAAACCTCTTTTTACCTTGGCCCAGAGAAGGGGACTGATGCTGTAGCCCACCATACGGTCCAGCATTCTCCTTGCCTGCTGGGCGTCTACCAGATTCATATCCAGTTCGCGTGGATGCTTGATGGAATTCTTAACCGCGGTTTTGGTGATCTCATTAAAGGTGATCCTTCGCATTTTGGAGGGATCGTCCTTCAGCGCCTGCATCAAGTGCCAGGAAATCGCCTCTCCCTCGCGGTCGGGGTCCGTAGCCAGAAAAATCTTATCCGCCTTTTTCGCGGACTTTCTGAGTCCGGCCAGAAGCTCTCCTTTTCCTCTGATAGTAATATATTTCGGTTCAAAATCATGTTCCACATCGATTCCAAACTGACTTTTTGGAAAATCTCTCACATGTCCGTTGGAAGCCTGCACATCATAATTACTTCCCAGAAATTTTTTTATGGTTTTTACCTTTGCAGGTGACTCTACGATCACCAGATACTTCGCCATGCTCCATCTCCTACCTAACAAAATACTTCAAAAAATACTCTATGACTCACCCCTGAGCCTTCACATAATAATGTCTTCCAATTTCTCTCACCAGTCCCAGGACTTCCAGTTCCACCAGGGCAGCCGCCGTTTTCTCCGGCGGAAGGCCTGTCTCCTGGCTGATGAAATCCCCGGATTTTGGTCGTAAATCGAGACAACTATACACCAATTTTAAATTACTTGCAAGTCCTAACTCATCTTTTTCCTTTGATTTTATTTTATTTTTACAATTCAGCCCCAGCTCCCGCATAAGAATTTCCGGCGACAGGGCGATTCCCGCTCCGTCGTAGATCAGCCTGTGGCATCCCTGGCTTAACTCCTCGTTTACCGGTCCCGGAAGGGCAAAAACAGCTTTGCCCTGATCCAGCGCCCACTGGGCAGTGATCAGGGAGCCGCTCTTCTCCCTTGCCTCCACCACCAGCACCAGATCCGACAGCGCGCTGATGATACGGTTCCTGGCCGGAAAAAAATATTTTCTGGCCTGTGTCCCGGGCGGATATTCACTGAATACGCCGCCCTGTTCGCGGATGATCCGCTGATACAGTCCCCGGCTGCTCCGGGGATAGCAGATATCCGCTCCGTTTCCCAGCACCGCAAAGGTCGGCGTTCCGCCTTCCAGAGCTCCCCTGTGCCCCTCCGAATCGATTCCCCAGGCCAGACCGCTGATGATCTGCACCCCTGCCTGACTGAGCTCCTTCGCGTAGCGAAAAGCCTGGATCCTGCCGTAGGGACTGCACATTCTCGCGCCGACAATGGCCGCGGAAGGACGTCCGGAGGACGGCAGTCTTCCTTTCACATACAGCTTCTCCGGCATATCCTCATAATTTCTCAGCTTTTCCGGATATTCCGGAGAGCCCCGGTCTATGCACCTGACTTCACTTTCCTGATTTCTTTCCATATAAAAGTACCCTTCTTTCTATTATTTTATGACGGTTTTCTTTCAGCCCCAGTATTTTTTCTCATAGGAACGGTAGGACAGGGCTTCTCCGATATGCTCCCTGCGTATCGCCTCCGAAAACTCCATGTCCGCAATGGTTCTTGCCACCCGCAGGATCCGGTGGTAGGCTCTGGCGCTGAACGTCATATGTTCAAATGCTTTCTCAAGGAAGCGCCTGCCCTCCGGTTCCATGCCGCAGTACTTTGCAAGCTGGTTTCCTGTCAGCTCGCCGTTAAACCGGATCCTTTCATTTTTGTATCTGCGGCTCTGCAGTTGATGTACCTGCTCTACCCGTTTTCGTATTTCCGCGGAGGTTTCTCCCTCCATTTTGCCGTTCAGCTCCTTGAAATCCACCGGTTCCGCTTCCGCGCAGAGATCAAGCCTGTCCAGAAGAGGCTGGCTGATCTTATTCATATAGCCGGAAACCTGCCCCTGGGTACACCGGCAGCGGTTCATATCCGGATAGTATCCGCAGGGACAGGGATTCATAGCGGCGCAGAGTATAAAATCCGCCGGAAACTCATAAGTTCCGTTGATCCTCGATATGCGTATCACTTTATCCTCCAGAGGCTGTCTGAGAATCTCCAGACTCCTTCTGGAAAATTCCGGCATCTCGTCCAGAAAAAGAACGCCTCTGTGCGCCAGAGTGATCTCGCCCGGTCTGGGATTCCTTCCTCCTCCGGCCAAAGCTACGGCTGTGCTGGTATGGTGAGGGCTGCGGAAAGGTCTCTGCCTGATAAGGGGATCCGCAGGGGACAGCAGTCCCGCGATGCTGTAAATTTTTGTAATCTCCAGGCTTTCCTCATAGCTCAGGTCGGGCATGATTCCGGGGATTCTTCTTGCCGCCATTGTCTTTCCCGCTCCGGGCGGACCGATCATCAAAAGATTATGAAATCCGCTTACCGCGATCTCTACTGCTCTCTTCAGACTTCTCTGCCCCTGAACGTCCCGGAAATCCGCCTTTTCCTCTCCATAAGGGTCTTTATTTTGTTCCGGTTCCGGTTTATAACTGTCGGGTTCTTTCAGATAGCGGATCATATCTCCCAGATTTTTTACTCCTATGATCTTCATGTCCGGTACCAGGCGGGCCTCCCGCAGATTCTCCGCAGGCACCATGCAGAACCTGCATTTTTCCTCTCTTGCTTTTATCACAACAGGAAGAATTCCGGAAATACCATGAACCTCCCCATTGAGACTCAGTTCACCCGCCAGCAGCGCTCCTTTCAGCAACTCGGGTCTGATAATGCCCGTGGCCGCCAGAACCGCCGCAGCTACCGGCATATCGAAGCCCGCTCCCTCCTTCCGGATATCCGCCGGCGCCAGATTCACCGTGATTCTTTTGGGCGGCAGGGCGATTTCATTATTTCTGAACGCCGTCCGAACCCGGTCCTGGGCCTCCTTTACCTGGGCGGAAGGAAATCCCACCATAGTAAAGGAGGGCAGGCCGCTGCTGACGTCCGCTTCCACCTGGATCAGACGGACGTCCATCCCCAGGATCACGGCTGATAATACACACGCAAACATGCTTCTCCTTTCTGACAAAAAACCGCCCCGATTCCGGTATTTTGTTTCTGCAGCAATGGGAATTAAAACGGAGAAAATCCGAATAATAGAAATGATTTGACGATCGGCGGCCCTCATGGCCGCCACATTTTTAATGCTCTGTTATTTAGTATAGGGTACTTTTCCCCAAAAGGCAACAACTCATTTACTTCTTTAGTAAAATACCTTTAAAGACAATAATTATATTCTCATGGAACGTTTCAGTTCCTCCATAGAATCTACAAACTCAAACATAAGCTTATGTCTCACCGAGCTCTGCGGCTCAAGAATTTTAATCCCATCCCTTTCTCTTTCAGCCGCTTTTCCATCGGCATAATTTGTAGCCGGTTCAAGGCCAACAACATATTCTCCCTTATTCAGATATCTCCACTGCAGAAATCTGGTCAGATCATGGTTTTCAAATCTTAATGTAAATCCTATCTTCTTCTTGTGGTTGAACATGCCTGCGCAGGAGGTTCCATCCTGATCCGGCAAATCATGCTGAAAACACATTTCACCGATTTTAGAGGGCTCCTCTATTTTATCCCATTTATCCAGATTCGCTTCGGAATACGGATTTGCCCCGCGTACCGCGGACGAGGGAATAAAAAGCTCGCAATCAGGAGACAAAAACGGATAGCCTATGTTGCAATGGTACAGCTGCATATACTCCTGCGGTTCAAATCCTGTATTCGTTATTTCATCTTCTAATATCAATATATTTTTTTCCTGATAGGATGTGATCTTTCTTTTCAAAAGAAGCTTATCTCCAAAAATAAAGCTTTGGCGCATGAGTCCCGAAATAAGCACCCTGTTTTCTCCATCCTGAGTTTCAATTTTTACTGAATATTCTTCTGCCGGCGTATTGCCGATCCGTCCATGCAATCCTAATTCTTCGCTGTCTGTACAGGGACTCCCTACATTATCCAGACCGCAGGTAGCAACAAAACCTCCTGTGAAGCTTTTCAGCCAGTTTGTTCCCGTCCGGTCGTAATACTGCGGTCCTACAACGCCGCAGGGATTAATATAACTGATATTTACTCCTTTATAGGACAGATACGCAATGTCCATACATCTGTCCGCCACTACCGTATAGCTTAATCCTCCTTCATTTACTACAGTCGTCCCGCGAACCCCCTCTTTTTTTCCGCCCTCCATGCGGTAAGTTTCTACCCGGAAAAGCTGAGAAAGGTCTCCTATATATTCATGTCTCTTCACTTCCATTTTGTCCTCCTTAAAGTAAATTCTGCCGGACGGATTTTTCTCCGCCCGGCAGCTTTTAGTTTCTCCTTATCCGGCAATTTTTCCGCGGTGCCGGATAAGATTCCTTTTTATTGATCGATCACGGAACCAGCATGATCTTCATTGCGTCCGGAGCCTCTGTTTTCTTAAAGGCTTCTTCCCAATCCTCCAATTTATACTTATGGGAAATCAGTCCATCCGTCATAATAGCGCCGGACGCGATTCCATTGATCACGGAATCATATGTCAGTCCGGACAGATGGGAACCGATGATCGTAAGCTCCTTACCGTCTCCAATAGTATTCCAGTCAGCCTTCACCTCTTCCGCAAACACACCCATCTGCACATAGCGTCCAAGGTTTTTCAGTGAATCCATTCCCTGCGTAACACTTTTCGGGCTTCCTGAAGCTTCAATATACACGTCGCAGCCAAGACCGCCGGTAAGTTTTTTGATTTCTTCCGCCACATCGCATTTTGCCGGATTTAAAACTACATCCGCACCAAACTTTTTGCCCATTTCCAGACGGTTTTCTCTTACATCAACCCCGATCACCATTTTAGGAAGCTCGAGAGATGCCAGATTTACCATAGAGGTTCCGATAGCTCCCAGTCCGGCGATCACAACTACATCACTGTGGCGTATCTGCGCCCGCTCTACTGCGTGCATACCGCAGGCAATAGGTTCGATCAGTACTGCCTGTTCCGGTGTAAATCCTTCCGGAACCTTATGATTGATGCAGTTTCTGGATAATTTTACATATTCCGCAAAGCCGCCGTTGGCATACTGTTTAAAACCAAATACCGCCGAACGGGTACACATCCAGTACACGCCCTGTTTGCAGAACTCGCACTCACCGCAGGGAATGATCTGTTCCGATACCAGAGTATCACCGATTTTATAATCCTCTACGCCTTCCCCTACTTCCACTACTTCGCCGTAAAATTCATGGCCGCCCACACAAGGAGCTTCAATATATCTGTTTTCTTCCGATGTACCCCAGATACGGATTCCTCCATGATATGCCTTTACATCACCTGCGCAAATTCCGCATCCTTTTACCTTCAAAACCACTTCTCCTTCACCGGCTGTCGGTTTCGGGAAATCTTCGTATCTATTGTCATAGGGTGCGTAGGATACAACCGCCTTCATCATTTCTGCCATAGCTATTTCCTCTTCTTTCCAGATCTTACTCTTATTTTTTATTATTTTGCGTACTGCTCGTCGTAGTATTCCT
>DSLMC04103__coassemble_332_pt1 | contig 51461 bp, 53 predicted proteins | sample DSLMC04103__metabat2_high_PE_018 | metagenome-assembled genome bin DSLMC04103 | reverse complement strand
CCAACTCCCTGCCGCAAAAAAAGACAATGTAAAATCCAAAAAGATATGGTATGATAAGGGGAAAGGCAGAGAGAAGGAGAGGGTTTATGTTCTTAGATTCTGTATCATTCATGAAAGAATTATTGGATGAACTTGCGGTTTACCGGGAAGCCCTGCAGGAACCGCTGGTAATGGAGCCATTCTATAAAGACTTTTCATACCGTTTCTGTTGGAACTCCAACAGCATTGAAGGGAATACTCTTTCCCTTGATGAAACGATTGAAGTGATTGATTTTGATACCGTTCGTTCCGGGCATACCTATCAGGAATATACGGAAGCAAAAAATCTTTACCGCGCCATACAGGAGTATTTTGTTCTATCCGGAAGCAAAATCACTCAGGAATGGATACAGGAAGTAAACGGATGTATTCTTGGGGAAAAGCCGGGATATCGGAAGAATAACCTGTATATCGGTACAATGACGGAAGCTGTGTATTATCCTCCTGCTTTTGGACAGGTCCCCGAATTGATGGAAAAGCTGATGGACCAGCTTTCCGGAAAGAAGGATCTGAGTGCTCGTCCTGAGAAGATTTTGGAACTGGCGGAAGGACACATCCGTTTTGAACGGATACATCCTTTCCGTGATGGAAACGGGCGCACGGGAAGGATCATCTTAAATCAGCAGCTCATCAATGAGGGATTGCTGCCGATCCTGATCACAGACCAGTCGAAATACAGACAGGCATTCCGGAGGTACGATAAAAACGGAGATGTCTCTATGATGGCTTACCTCATTGGAAAAGGAGAACGCCAATCCCTGGAAACAATAAAAGGACTTTGGAAAAAAGTTCTGGAAACAGGACTGGCAAAATAAGAGCACGGAAAAACAGTCTAGTCCGAAAGGGGGATTTAACATGTGCAATGCATTGAAAGAGTTAGAAAATAAAGGAAGAGCCGAAGGATTACAGGACGGAAAAGCCCAGGGTATTATAAAATCTTATAGGAGTTTGGGTGGAACCAAAGCTGTCTCTATTGAACTTCTGATAAAAGAGTGTAATGTCAGCCAGGAAATGGCTGAAGATTACATTCGAAAATATTGGTAACGGAGATAAATGGAGAAGTTGACAATATTATTTTTAGAGCTGGGGCTGCTCGTAAATGGTATAGACCATATCGGCCATTTTGCCCTGGCCGTCCCGGTTCTGCCGGCGGGTGATGTACCCGGCCTTTCCTGCATGAGATTTTCAAAGGCCCGGTCGGTGCCGGAAGGGAAGTACATAGGTGTCCGCCTCCTTTCTTAATTTGAAGCCGGTACGAAAAGTATCCGGTGAAGGATGCTGCGTTGCTGATGACATCGGCAGATGATTTCTTTTGGACATATGAGCAGGCGGTCTCGTATTATAAATTTGCAATCATCAATTATATAGGCTTCCATGACAAGGGAATGGTGCTTGCCGGTGGCTGCGGAGATACAAACGGAAAGCCTCAAATCGAGAAAACAAAGCATCTTGAAGAAGCGTATCACTTTGGTAAGAATATCTATAACGAATAAATTCGATTCCACATCATAGACAACTATCAACAACAAACGGCTGACAAACCTCAAATCAGGTCTGTCAGCCGTTTGCTGTAAAAGAAATCATGAACCAAACGGTCGTATTCTTTCCACAGCGGAAGGGTTTTACAGTGGTCTGCCCGTTCGCAGGGCGGCGCTCCATCTGTCAGGCAGCTGACTGTTGCCAGTGTTCCCTCCATCCACTCCAGTATTTCACCGACGATATATTCCTCCGGCTCCCGACAAAGGATATATCCGCCGCCATGTCCGCCTTGTCCCGAAACCATGTTTCCTCGTACTAATTCCTTTACGATGATCTCCAAATATTTCTTTGAAATTTCCTGCCGAGCAGCAATGTCCTTTAGCGGAATGTAGCCTTCCCCCTTGTGCTCCGCCAAATCAATCATGACCCGCAAGGCATAACGCCCCTTTGTTGAAATCATTTACTTCACCTCTTTATCACCTATTGTACCACAGGGTTAATAGGTGAATCAATAGAGGACATATAAAATAAATCACAAATTTTCTTATCGCCTATTGACATAGTAGGTCAATAGTATTATAATAGGCACATCAGATAATTCATGCTGATGCGAAAGGAGGCGAAAGTGATGACCCGACACAACGCTTATCAGGTAAATACCATCATGTGTTGTCGAATGCTTAACTCCCGGACATATTATATGGCAGGGGGGTGTGCATCATGCACCTGTTCGCCTCAGCACAGTGCGTGATTGTTTCGCATCATGTCAGCCATTTGTCCGGGAGCTATCAGGAGCTTCCGGTTTTTGTTTTTTATGAACTGATTTTATGGAAGCCGACAATTCTATCTGTATAACATAAACGAACATATCAAAGGAGATTACGATTATGAGTGAATATAAGTTTGAAACATTGCAGCTTCATGTAGGACAGGAACAGGCAGATCCCACCACGGATGCCAGAGCGGTACCAATTTATCAGACCACTTCCTATGTGTTCCACAATTCAGCACACGCAGCTGCCCGGTTTGGACTCACGGATGCTGGAAATATCTATGGTCGTTTGACCAACTCCACGCAGGATGTTTTGGAAAAGCGAATTGCTGCCTTGGAGGGCGGTGCCGCCGCACTGGCTGTGGCATCCGGTGCGGCAGCGATTGCCTACACCATTCAGGCACTGGCGCAGAAGGGAGATCACATCGTTTCCCAGAAAACCATTTACGGCGGAAGCTACAATCTGCTGTCACACACGCTGCCTGCCTACGGCATTGAAACCACCTTTGTAGATGCCCACAACCTGACGGAAGTAGAAGCTGCCATTCAGCCTAACACTAAGGCCATTTATCTGGAAACGCTGGGCAACCCGAACTCCGACATCCCGGATATTGATGCCATCGCCGAAATTGCACATAAGCATGGCCTGCCGTTGGTGATCGACAATACCTTTGGCACTCCATACCTGATTCGTCCTATTGAGCATGGTGCAGATATTGTGGTGCATTCTGCGACTAAGTTTATCGGTGGTCATGGAACTTCGCTGGGCGGCGTGATCGTAGACTCCGGCAAATTTGACTGGAAGGCAAGCGGAAAATACGCATCAATTGCAGAGGCAAACCCCAGCTACCACGGCGTTTCCTTTGTAGATGCAGCAGGTGCAGCCGCTTTTGTCACCTATGTCCGAGCCATTCTGCTGCGAGATACTGGCGCAGCGATTTCTCCGTTCAATGCATTTCTGCTGCTCCAGGGTGTAGAAACCCTTTCGCTACGACTGGAACGCCATGCTGAGAACACCAAAAAGGTCGTGGAATTTCTCTCTCAGCATCCGCAGGTTTCCAAGGTCAATCATCCCTCTCTGCCTGAACATCCCGACCATGCGCTGTATGAAAAGTATTTCCCCAACGGCGGCGCTTCCATCTTTACCTTTGAAATTAAGGGCGGTCAGGAAGCAGCGTGGAAGTTCATTGACAATCTGAAGATTTTCTCGCTGCTTGCAAATGTGGCCGATGTAAAATCTTTGGTCATCCACCCTGCAACCACGACCCACAGCCAGCTAAACGAGGCAGAACTTGCAGATCAGGGAATTACCTCCAGCACGATTCGTCTTTCCGTCGGCACAGAGCATATTGATGATATTATTGCAGATCTGGAAAATGGATTTGCAGCAATTCGATAAGGAGATTATTATGGCAAACATTTATAAGGGTACTTTGGGGTTGATCGGAAATACCCCGCTGGTAGAAGTGATCAATCTGGAAAAAAACGAACATCTGAAAGCAACGGTGATGGTCAAGCTGGAGTATTTCAATCCGGCAGGCAGTGTGAAGGATCGCATTGCAAAGGCGATGGTCGAGGATGCTGAAGAAAAGGGTCTGCTGAAACCCGGCTCCGTTATCATTGAGCCGACCTCCGGCAATACCGGCATTGGTCTGGCTGCGATTGCCGCTGCCAAGGGCTATCGGCTGATTATTACGATGCCGGAAACCATGAGCGTAGAACGCAGAAATATTCTGAAGTCCTATGGTGCAGAACTGGTTCTGACCGAAGGTTCCAAGGGCATGAAGGGAGCCATCGCCAAAGCGGAGAAGCTGGCGAAAGAGATCCCTGACAGTTTTATTCCGGGGCAATTTATAAACCCTGCCAATCCGGCGATTCACAAGGCAACCACCGGCCCTGAAATCTGGAACGATACCGATGGCGGCGTGGATATTTTTGTAGCCGGTGTGGGTACCGGCGGTACAATTACAGGCGTAGGAGAATATTTGAAGCAACAGAAGCCTGATGTGCAGATTATTGCGGTGGAGCCTGCGGACTCTCCGGTGTTGTCCGAAGGCAGAAGCGGCTCTCATAAAATTCAGGGCATTGGTGCAGGTTTTGTGCCGGATGTACTGAATACACAGGTGTATGATGCCGTGTTCCCCGTTAAAAATGAGGAAGCATTCGCCGCAGCAAAGCAGCTTGCAAAGATAGAGGGTATTTCCGTAGGCATTTCCTCCGGTGCAGCCCTTCATGCGGCGATTGAACTGGCAAAGAAGGCAGAAAATCAGGGCAAGACCATTGTTGCACTATTGCCGGATTCCGGAGACCGGTACTATTCTACGGCATTGTTTACGGAATAACGGCGAGTTCCTATTATTTGGTGGATAAGCAGATTCTGCTTGTCCACCGGCAGGAAGCCTGCTGATTAACAGGCGTCTGTGAAAAAACAATGAGGAATTTACTTTACGAAAATAACCTTCAGGTTAGGATCGGAAGAAGGGTAATGGTAAAACGCAAAAAATTAGAATCATGGATCAATCAGAACACGGAAACCAATTTATAATTCAATAACGCAATAACGCAATCCAGGCATTTTATTATTGAAATAGTCATACAAAAATGATAGTATAAGTCTGGGTTATCTTTATGCTGTTAATAAGGAAAGGGATCTTTATGGGTAAAGATCTGCGAGGAAAGGAAATAGGAAGGGGACTCTGCCAAAGAAAGAACGGAACGTACCAGGCGACTTCCCGTTTATGCCGAAGCAGAATGTAAAAGGATAGAAAAAATTATTAACAATAAAGAAAAAATCTCCGCCGGAGAGGAAAAACGTAAACCGAAATCAACATTTAAACCACATGAAAACATATTTGCATAATTATACATAAAAAATGAATAACATTCATTTTCTCGCAGGATGTGTTTTCAACTTCAAAAAATAAGTGTGTAAAAAGTGTGTAAATCGAGTTTTTTAAAGGATAAAAACAGGCGCAAAGCCTTGAAAATAAAGGAGAAACAGGATTTACTATGACATTATCACCGATGATGCAGGAATACATAAAGACAAAGGAACAGTACAAGGACTGCATTTTGTTCTATCGTCTGGGCGATTTTTATGAAATGTTTTTCGACGACGCCCTGACTGTTACAAAAGAACTGGAATTAACCCTGACGGGTAAAGACTGTGGACTGGAAGAGCGGGCCCCCATGTGCGGGGTCCCCTTTCATGCTGCCGAGACCTATATCAAGCGTCTGATTGAAAAAGGCCATAAGGTAGCCATCTGCGAGCAGGTAGAGGATCCCAAAAAGGCGAAGGGCCTCGTGAAAAGAGAAGTGATCCGGGTAGTAACGCCTGGAACCACTCTGGACGCCGCCTCCCTCGATGAATCCAAAAATAATTATCTGATGGCTATTGTCTCCATGGAGGATCAGTTCGGCTGCGCCATCGCGGATATCACCACCGGAGACTGCTTTTTAACAGAGGTGGATAAGCCCTCCAAGCTCCTGGATGAGATCAATAAATTCGCACCGGCGGAAATTATCTGCAACGATGCTTTTTTTATGAGCGGGATCGATACAGACGATCTGAAGGAGCGCCTGGGGATCTGTATCTTTCCGCTGGATTCCTGGTATTTTGACGACAGTCTCTGCCAGAGAACCCTCAAAGAGCATTTTCGTGTAAATAGTCTGGAAGGCCTGGGAATTTCCGATTACGACAGCGGAGTGATCGCCGCAGGCGCCCTGTTTTTGTATCTGCAGGAAACACAGAAAACAGCTCTGTCCCATATGGCCACCATCCGGCCCTATACGGCGGAAAAATATATGCTCATTGACAGCTCCAGCCGGAGAAACCTCGAGCTGGTAGAAACCTTGAGGGAAAAAAACAAGAGGGGCTCTCTTTTGTGGGTACTGGACAAAACAAAAACAGCCATGGGAGCCAGAACGCTCCGTTCCTATGTGGAGCAGCCCCTGATCGACGCGGAGGAGATCAATAACCGGCTGGAAGCCCTGGAAGAGCTCAACGAAAGTCCTATGCTCAGAGATGAGATCCGGGAATACCTAAACCCGGTATACGATCTGGAACGTCTGATCAGCCGGATCAGCTATCAGTCCGCCAATCCGAGAGATATGGTGGCCTTTGCCTCCTCTCTCGAAATGCTGCCTCATATCCGCCGGATCCTGAAGGAGTTCCGCTGCACGATCCTCCAGAAAATCTGCGCGGACATGGATCCTCTGGAAGATATCGCGGAGCTCATTAAAAGCGCGATCGTGGACGAGCCGCCTATGGCCCAGCGCGACGGCGGCATTATCCGGGAAGGCTATAACGCGGAGGTCGATAAATACCGCCGCTCAAGGACCGACGGAAAAAAATGGCTGTCCGAGCTGGAAATGAGAGAAAAAGAGCGCACCGGCATTAAAAATCTGAAGATCAAATACAACCGTGTTTTCGGATATTCCCTGGAAGTGACCAACTCCTTTAAAAATCTGGTACCGGATAATTATGTGCGCAAACAGACCCTTACCAACGCGGAGCGGTATATTACCCAGGAACTGAAGGAGCTGGAGGATCTGATCCTCGGAGCGGAGGACCGGCTTTATTCTCTGGAGTATGAGCTTTTCTGCCAGGTCCGGGACAAAGTAGGAGCGGAGGTTACCCGTATTCAGAGAACCGCCAAAGCTGTCGCGGCACTGGATGTATTCGCGTCGTTGGCTCTTGTGGCCCAGCGGAATAATTATGTCCGGCCAAAGATCAATGAGAGCGGCGTGATCAATATCAAAGACGGACGCCACCCGGTGGTTGAACAGATGATCGAGAACGATATGTTTATCGCCAACGACACCTATCTGGACAACCATAAAAAACGAGTGTCCATTATTACCGGGCCGAATATGGCGGGAAAATCCACTTATATGAGGCAGTCCGCTCTGATCGTGCTCATGGCTCAGATCGGCAGCTTTGTGCCGGCGAAGAAGGCGGATATCGGTATTGTGGACAGAATTTTTACCAGAGTGGGAGCCTCGGACGATCTGGCCAGCGGCCAGAGCACCTTTATGGTAGAAATGACAGAGGTGGCCAATATTTTAAGGAACGCCACCTCAAAAAGTCTTCTGATCCTGGACGAGATTGGAAGAGGAACCAGCACCTTCGACGGGCTGTCCATTGCCTGGGCCGTGATCGAGCATATCAGCAGCACCAGGCTGTGCGGGGCCAAAACTCTGTTTGCAACTCATTATCATGAGCTCACAGAGCTTGAGGGGAAAATCGCCGGAGTAAACAATTACTGTATTGCCGTCAAGGAAAAGGGGGACGATATTGTGTTCCTCCGAAAGATTGTAAAAGGCGGAGCGGATAAGAGCTACGGAATTCAGGTTGCAAAGCTGGCCGGAGTTCCGGAGTCTGTGATCTCCCGGGCGAAGGAGCTGGTGGAGGAGCTCAGCGACGCGGACATCACCGCTGCGGTGAAGGATCTCACGGCGCCGAAAAAGAAACAGAAAATTGTTTACGACCAGGTGGACATGGCGCAGATGTCGCTGTTCGATACTGTCCAGGACAATGATATTGTGGATGAGATCAGGGATCTTGACCTTACGAATCTGACGCCTATGGAAGCGATGAATACCCTGTTTAATCTTCAGAATAAAATAAAAAACCGCTGGCAGAGCTGATCCGGCGGGGAAGGAACGATAAACACTTTTATTTTACGGATCATGGAGGGATAGCTTGAAAAAAATTGCGGTTTTAGATCAGAATACCATTGATAAAATTGCGGCCGGCGAGGTGGTTGAGCGTCCTGCCTCCGTGGTAAAGGAGCTTGTGGAAAACGCTATTGACGCCGGCGCTACCGCGGTGACCGTGGAGATCACAGACGGCGGGAAAAAACTGATCCGCATTACGGATAACGGCTCCGGTATTGAGGCGGATCAGATCCGCCTGGCCTTTTACCGCCATGCCACAAGCAAGATCGAAAAGGCAGAGGATCTGCTGCAGATCGCCTCTCTTGGATTCAGGGGAGAGGCTTTGTCCAGTATCGCGGCTGTTTCCCAAGTGGAGCTGATCACGAAAACTCCGTCGGCAGTCAGCGGATCAAGATATATCATCGAGGGCGGAGTGGAGCGTTCCCTGGAGGAGCTGGGCGCGCCGGACGGTTCCACCTTCCTGGTGAGGAATCTTTTTTATAACACGCCGGCACGGAGCAAATTTCTGAAATCTGATATGACAGAGGCAAATTATATCCATACGATGATGGAGCAGCTTGCTCTTTCCCATCCGGAAATTTCCTTCAAATATATCCAAAACCGCCAGGTGAAGCTGCACAGCTCCGGCAATTACAATGTAAAGGACGTGATCTACAGTGTCTACGGAAGAGAGATCACCAAGGCGCTTCTTGAGGTAAATTATGAAAACTCCTTTATGAAGATCACCGGATTCGTGGGAAAGCCCGAGATCGCCAGAGGAAACAGAAGCTTTGAAAATTATTACATCAACGGCCGTTATGTAAAAAATAATATTCTCACCAAGGCGATTGAGAACGGATACAGAGGATTTCTTATGCAGCACAAATTCCCTTTCGTCTCTCTTCAGATGGAAATGGAGGGCAATGACCTGGACGTGAATGTCCATCCTGCCAAAAGAGAGGTTCGTTTCGCCAGGGAGCAGGAGGTCTATGACGCTGTTTACGATACTGTGCGCGGCGCGCTGACAAGGCGGGAAATGATCCCCTCCTTTACGGTGGGAGCGGCAAAGGAGCCTCCAAAGGAGCCGAAGATGAAAGCCGGGGATATCCCGGAGCCCTTCGAGGCAAAACGCCGCGAAAGGATCAATGAAAAGCCTGCTGTTTACGGGGATGGAAAGCTGTCGGATCCGGAAAGCGGCGCGGACGGCAGTCGTAAGACTCCGGCAGTCTTTTCGAAATCCGAGGAAGCTCTGTTTCAGGGAACACTGCGGCGGACGCCGGCGCCCACAGGCGAAGTCTCTGCCGCGGGTAAAACATCTTTCACAGACGAAACATCTCATGCAGGCGAAGCCTCTGCCGCAGATGAAACGTCTCCCGCAGGAGAAACATCTACAACAGAAGCGGCATTTTCCGCAGGCAAAGCATCTACAACAGGAGCGGCATCTTCCGCCGGCGAAACTGTCTCCGTGTCCCCGGCGTCTCCGGCCAGCAGAGAGACGTCAGTTCCCCAAAAACCAGAGCAGCTTGAGCTTTTTACCGAAAAGCTGCTGGAGCCGGAATCCAGGAACCGCATCCGGCTTATCGGGCAGCTTTTCGATACCTACTGGCTGGTACAGTTCGGCGAGCAGTTTTATATCATCGATCAGCATGCCGCTCATGAAAAGGTTTATTATGAAAGACTGGTGAAAAAGTTCCGGGAACGGTCTGTTGATTCCCAGTATCTGAATCCGCCTCTGATCGTAACCCTGAATCTTCAGGAGGAAAATCTCCTGAAAGCCAATAAATCCTACTTTTGTGATTTTGGATTTGAGATCGAGCATTTCGGAGGTAAGGAATACTGTGTCAGCGCCGTGCCCTCCAATCTTTACGGACTTACAGAAGAGCAGCTCTTCTTAGAATTGCTGGATAATCTGGCCGGAGAAAAAAAGAACGGGGACGCCCTGGAGATTTTCGCGTCCCGTCTTGCGACCATGGCATGCAAGGCGGCGGTTAAGGGCAATCACGCCATGTCGCCCGGCGAAGCGGAGAAGCTCATCGACGAGCTTCTGACGCTGGAAAATCCATACAACTGTCCTCACGGACGGCCCACGATCATTTCCATGACAAAAGCAGAGCTGGAAAAGAAATTTAAGAGAATCGTATAGGAGGCGTCATGAAACAGCCACTGATCGTACTGACCGGGCCTACTGCCGCGGGAAAAACAAATCTTTCCATTTCCCTGGCAAAGGCGGTAAACGGAGAGATCATTTCCGCGGATTCCATGCAGGTATACCGAGGAATGGATATCGGCTCCGCCAAAATCCGTACTGAAGAAATGCAGGGGATTCCCCATCATCTGATAGATGTGCTGGATCCCTGGGAAGAATTTCATATTGTAAAATTTCAGCAGATGGCCAGAGACGCCATGGACGGTATTTATGCCAGAGGAAAAGTCCCCATCCTGGTAGGGGGTACTGGTTTTTATATCCAGGCGGTTGCCAGAGATATTGATTTTACCAGCGCGCAGCAGGAGGATGATTACCGGGGAGAGCTGGAGCTTCTCGCGAAAGAAAAGGGCTGCGGGTATCTTCACGGCATGCTGATGGAGGTTGATCCGGAAAGCGCCGGGGCCATTCACGCCAATAATGTAAAAAGAGTTATACGGGCGCTGGAGTTTTACCATCAGAACGGCACTCCCATATCGGCTCATAACCGGGAACAGAAAAACCATGAGAGCCCTTATGCTCTGGCTTACTTTGTGCTGAATGTTCCACGGGAGCTTTTATACCGGCGTATTGACGAGAGAGTAGACGAAATGATAAAAAACGGGCTGCTTGATGAGGTAAAGGCCCTGAAAAGCCGGGGCTGCCGCCGGGGAATGGTTTCCATGCAGGGGCTTGGATATAAAGAAATCCTTGCTTATCTGGAGGGAGAGTATCCTCTGGAGGAGGCCGTGCGTATCCTGAAAAGGGATACCAGACATTTCGCCAAACGGCAGCTTACCTGGTTCCGGAGAGAGCCGGAGGTGGTCTGGGTCCAGAAGGACGCCTTCTGTTATCAGGATGAGGAAATCCTGAAATATATGCTGTCGGTCTGCCGGGAGAAGGGAATTCCTGTCCCGGAGGAGTGAGACACAGCGTCAGAGAAAGGAATACAGATAAATCATGAGAGAAATATATGAACAGCTTGGAATATCGCCCCGGGTCTATGAGTTCGGCCTGAAGACAGAAAACGCTTTAAAGGAGCGGTTTGAACAGTTCGACCGTACGGCGGAGTATAATCAGATGAAGGTACTCCTTGCCATGCAGAAGAACAAGGTTAGCGCGGAATGCTTCAACAGCTCCTCCGGCTACGGATATGATGATTTTGGGCGGGATACCCTGGAAAAGGTATACGCGGACACCTTCCATACAGAGGCATGCCTGGTCCGGCCCCAGATCGCCTGCGGAACGCATGCCCTGGCTATCGCTCTTTTCGGGAATCTCCGCCCCGGGGACGAGCTTCTGGCTCCGGCAGGAAAGCCCTACGATACTCTGGAGGAGGTGATCGGTATCCGTCCCTCAAAAGGTTCTCTGGCAGAATACGGGATCCGTTACCGCCAGGTGGAGCTGAAGGAGGACGGAACCTTTGATTACGAGGCCATCGAAAAAGCCATTACCGACAAAACCCGTCTTGTGGAGATCCAGAGATCCAAGGGCTATCAGACAAGACCCTCTTTTTCCGTGAAACAGATCGGAGAGCTGATCTCCTTTATCAAAAAAAGAAAGCCGGACGTGATCTGCATGGTGGACAACTGCTATGGAGAATTTGTAGACACAATTGAACCAAGCGACGTGGGAGCGGATATGATCGTGGGCTCCCTGATCAAAAATCCGGGAGGCGGCCTGGCGCCCATCGGCGGGTATATCGCCGGAACCAGAGAATGTGTGGAAAACGCGGCGAACCGGATGACCTGTCCCGGCCTGGGAATGGAGGTAGGCGCTACGCTGGGCGTGAACCGTTCCTTTTATCAGGGATTTTTCCTGGCGCCTATGGTAACCAAGGGGGCTCTCAAAGGAGCGGTGTTTGCCGCCAACATTTACGAGCAGTTAGGCTTCGCGGTGGTTCCTGACGGAAGAGAACCCCGGCAGGATATTATTCAGGCGGTCACTCTTGAAACCCCGGAGCGGGTTACCGCTTTCTGTAAGGGGATCCAGGCGGCCGCTCCCGTGGACAGCTATGTGGATCCAGAGCCATGGGATATGCCGGGATACGACAGCCAGGTGATCATGGCGGCAGGGGCCTTTGTCCAGGGCTCGTCCATTGAGCTTTCCGCGGATGGTCCCATGAAAGAACCTTATGCGGTATACTTTCAGGGAGGCCTCACCTGGGAACACGCGAAGCTGGGAATCCTGATGTCTGTGCAGAAGCTCTGGGAGAGGAAGCTGATAGAGCTTCCCTGAGACGCTGCTGACGCGGAAACAGGTAAAGCGGACATTCGCAATACCCACAGGGGATGATGTCTGCTTCTCTGCTTGCTCATGAACTATCAGTTCAAATAATGGCGGAAGGGGGGGCTTACCATGAATACAAAGCCTCAGATCATTGTGATAGGAGGAGGCGCGGCCGGAATGACCGCCGCCGTTTTCGCTGCGGAGCAGGGAGCGTCTGTCACCGTTCTGGAACAGAATGAGAAAACGGGACGTAAGCTCTGTGTGACGGGAAACGGACGCTGCAACCTTACAAATCTGAATTTATATGAGGGCGCCTACAGGGGAGAAAATCCGGAATTTGCCCGGGGGATCCTGGAACAATTTACGGTAAAGGACACTCTGGAATTTTTCAAAAGCATCGGCGTTCCCGTTACCGACAAAAAAGGGTGGCTTTATCCAAGAAGCGGACAGGCAAAATGTGTGCCGGAGCTTCTGGAGCTGAAAGCGAGAAGCCTCAGGATCAAAATAAAAACACGGGAGAAGGCGGAGAATGTCTTTTTCAAAGACGGTCTGTGGAATGTAAAAACAAAAGGCTGGACTTACCAGGGAAATGCCGTCGTTCTTGCCAACGGGTCAAAGGCCTCCTCTGTGCCGGGCTCCGACGGAAGCGGATACGAACTCGCCCGGAAGCTGGGGCACAGGATCGTCACGCCTCTTCCCGCCCTGGTGGCTCTGAAGTGCAGAGGGAACGGCTTTTCCGGCTGGGCGGGAGTCCGCACAGAGGGGAAAGCGGCTTTATGTATCGACGGAAAACAGACAAGGACAGAGACCGGAGAGCTGCAGCTTACTGAAAATGGTATTTCCGGTATTCCCGTTTTCCAGCTCAGCCGTTACGCGCTCAGTGCTCTGGCGGAGGGCAGCAAAGCAGAGCTGATTCTTGATTTTCTTCCGGAATATACGGAAGAAGAGCTTAGGAAGCTCATGGATGAACGGAAAAGCCAGTGTCCCTATCAGGGGGAAAGTGAACGGCTTCTTGGACTTTTTCCGGACAGACTGTGCAAAGTACTGCTGAAGCAGAAGGATCTGATAAAGGCGATTCATTCCTTCCGGTTAGAAGTAACAGGAAGCGCCGGCTTCGGGCAGGCCCAGGTCTGCGCGGGAGGTGTGGACACCGAAGAGGTGAGCCCGGTAAATCTGGAGTCCAGACTCCATAAAGGCCTGTATTTCGCGGGAGAGCTTCTTGATATTGACGGCGCCTGCGGGGGATATAATCTGCAGTGGGCCTGGTCCAGCGGCGCGGTGGCCGGGATCCACAGTGCAAAGGAGTGTATATGATACGGATTACCCAGTTGAAGCTTCCGGTTTCTCACAGCCGGGAGGATCTGAGAAAGAAAATCGCGAAAAGCCTCCGGTGTACGCCGGATTCTTTTTCCTATGAGATCATCCGCCAGTCTCTGGACGCCAGACACAAGGACGACAAAAAATTTGTCTATACTGTGGATGTGGAAGCCGCGGATGAGAAAAAAATTCTTCGTAAAGTTCACAATAATAATATTATGTCAATCAAAAGACAGGATTATCAGTTTCCGGATCCAGGGGAAAAGAAAACGGAGCTCCCTCCGGTGGTTGTGGGAAGCGGCCCGGCGGGTCTGTTCTGCGCCTGGTATCTGGCGCGGGCAGGGTTCTGTCCCCTTGTCCTGGAACGGGGCGAGGAAGCGGAAAAGCGTAAAGAAACGGTGGAGCTTTTCTGGAAAAACGGCGTGCTGGATCCGGATTCCAACGTCCAGTTTGGAGAAGGAGGGGCAGGCACCTTTTCTGACGGAAAGCTGAATACACTTGTAAAGGACGCTTCCGGCCGCAACCGGGAGGTGCTGAAGCGCTTTGTAAAGGCCGGAGCGCCGGAAGAGATCCTTTATCAGCAGAAGCCGCACCTTGGCACGGACGAGCTGATCCACATCGTGCAGACGCTCCGCCGTCAGATTGAGGAGATGGGAGGAAGCTTCCGTTTCCGCGCGAAGGTTACCGGGCTGATCACAGACAACGGACGGCTGAAGGCAGTACAGATCAATGATTCTGAGATCCTTCCTGCTGAAAGCTGTGTTCTTGCCGTCGGCCACAGTGCCAGAGATACCTTTTTCATGCTGCGGGAGACCGGGCTTTCTATGGAACCGAAAGCCTTTGCCGTGGGACTTCGGATGGAGCATCCCCAGGAAATGATCAATATGGCTCTGTACGGGGAGCATGAAAACGCCGCCCTCGGAGCCGCCAGCTATAAAGTTACGCATACCTGTGAGAACGGAAGAGGCGTGTATTCCTTTTGTATGTGTCCGGGCGGTTATGTGGTCAACGCCTCCTCGGAGCCGGGGCATCTTGCCGTCAATGGAATGAGCTATCAGGCCCGGGACGGGCAGAACGCCAACAGCGCCCTGATCGTTACGGTCAGCCCCTCGGATTTTCCGGAGGAAGGGCCTCTCGGCGGGATCGCCTTCCAGCGTGAGCTGGAGCGGAAGGCCTGGGAGCTTGGACAGGGAAAAATCCCTGTGCAGCAATTTGGAGATTATTGCGAACGCCGGGCAGGCAGCGGCTTTGGAGAAGTGAAGCCCTCCATGAAGGGAGAGTACATGCTTGCGAACGTGCGGTCCGTCCTTCCAGAGGAGATCGGAGATTCCATTGAAGAGGGCATTCGGGCCTTTGGAAGAAAAATTCCAGGTTTTGATCGAAGGGACGCTCTTTTAAGCGGCGTAGAGAGCCGTACCTCATCCCCTGTGCGCCTTGTGAGGGATTCCTCCGGAATGTCAAATATACAGGGAGTATATCCCTGCGGAGAGGGAGCGGGATACGCCGGAGGCATTACTTCCGCGGCAATGGACGGCATCAGGACGGCAGAGTGGATTTGTGAAAAAAATAAAAATTCCTAGGAGAGAGTGTACATCTCTCTCTTTTTATGATAAAATTAACGTTGATTCTTTCCGGGAGTCTGCTACAGAGAGCAGCAGGTGAAGAATATGAAAAATACGATCAAGGAAATGCCGGAATGGGAAAGACCCTACGAAAAGTGTATCCGCCAGGGGGAGAGCTCCTTAAGCGACAGCGAGCTTTTAGCTGTTATCCTCCGCTGCGGCGCCAGGGGAATTTCATCTCTGGCGCTTGCAAATGATATTTTAAGCCATATGAAGGAGTCCTCTTATCCGGGGCTTGCGGGAATTCTGCACTGCTCCCTCTCGGATCTGCGGAGGATCCACGGCGTAGGCACCGTAAAGGCGGTACAGCTGAAATGTATCGGCGAACTGTCAAAACGCATCGCCTCTGCCGCCGCGAAGCCTTTTCTGAGCTTTCACCGGCCGGATTCCATCGCCGCGTATTATATGGAACAGCTCCGCCATCAGGAACAGGAGCTGATGATCTGCATGATGCTGGATAATCAGAATCATCTTCTGTCGGAACGGCTGATCTCCAAAGGTACGGTAAACGCCACCCTGGTAACGCCCAGGGAGATTTACCTGGAAGCGGTCCGCTGTCATGCCGTCAGCCTGATACTGGTCCACAATCATCCGGGAGGCGATCCTGCTCCCAGCATGTGCGACCGCCAGATCACAGACCGGATCTTTCAGGCCGGGGAGGTACTGGGGATCCGTCTGCTGGATCATATTATCATCGGGGATCACCGGTATATCAGTTTTAAAGAACAGGGAATGATCGGGGAATCCCTGGATTAAAGGGGCAATTTTATGCTGTTAAAAAAAACCTATGGAATAGACCTGGGCAGCAGCAGTATGAAGGTTTATTCGTTTCTCAGAAACAAAACCTATTTGGAAAAAAATATGATCGCGTCAAAGGGACGCAGAATTATCGCCGTGGGCAATGAAGCATATGAGATGTTTGAGAAGGCTCCAGCCAACATCGCAGTGAATTCGCCGATGGCTTTTGGCATGATCGCCAATCTGGAGCTTCAGGAGATCGCGCTTTACAGCATGATGAAGAAAATAGACAAATTTCTCGGAATCGGATCGGACATGTTTTTTTCTGTTCCGCTGGATATGACGGCCATCGAAAAAAGAGCCTATTATCATGTGGCCAACGGTCACTGGCTCCGTCAGAACCGCGTGTTTATGGTGGAAGCGCCCATCGCGGACGCGCTCGCCATGGGCGTGCAGCTTGAGAAAAATCCGGGAAGTATGATCGTCAATATCGGCGCCCAGAGCACACAGTTTTCCATTATCACCGACGGTAAGATCATCATCGCCAAGAAGATCCCCGTGGGGGGACGTCAGATGAACGAGGCTATCTGCAGCGAGATCCGAAAACGCTATAATCTTCAGATCGGCACCCGGACGGGCAAAAGACTGAAGCTTGCCATGGGACGGCTGAACGACCAGAGAAAGGACGCCAGAAAAGTCGTGGGGATCGACAGTGTTTCAGGCCTTCCCCGGGAAGAAGTGATCTCAGGCTATGTGGTAAACGCGGGGATCATGAACTGCGTCAATGAAATCGCGGCAGAAATGAAAACCTTTCTCGAGAGAATTCCTCCTCAGATTTTTTATCATATATCCAGGGAAGGCATTCATCTTGCGGGAGGGAGCACCCGGCTTCCCTACATAGACAATTACCTGGCAAGCTACACAGGCGTTTCCTTCAGACTTTCGGAGCTTTATGAAACATCCGCTGTAGGCGGTCTGGAAAAAATCATCAGAGACAGAGAGCTGATGAAATGGGCTCAGCCTGTAAAACAACGAAAATTATAAGATATCGCCTGCTGGGGCGATAGAAGATAGCCTTTCGGTATCTTTTAGGGGAATTATTCATGAAAAAACTGAAAAAATTTTTTCGATTTCATATTCATTTAAAAAGTAAACATCTTCTGGCGATCATGACCTTTCTTTGTATCAGCGCCATTATCGCCGCCCTGGCTTCCGGGGTGACGTCCGCGCCGTTTCAGGAGGCGGCGGGAATGCTCGTGATCCCTTTTGAAAATTCCATTGCCCGTATTGGTCAGTGGGTAACGGACGTTCACAGCTCTTTTCAGGATAAACAGGCTCTGATCGACGCCAATGAGGAGCTGCAGGCAACGGTGGATACCCTGACGGACCAGAACAATATTCTGATCCAGGATCAGGCGGAGCTTACAAGACTGGAGCAGCTTTATGATCTGGATGAAGAATACTCCGACTATCCGAAGATCGCGGCCAGGATCATCTCCAAGGACCCCGGCAACTGGTACGACACTTTTATCATTAACCGTGGCAGCAACGACGGCGTGCGTGTGGACAACAACGTCATCGCGGGAAAAGGCCTCGTGGGGATCGTCACAGAGGTGGGATCTACCTGGGCGACGGTCCGCGCGATCATTGACGACAGCAGCAATGTCAGCGCCATGACGGTCAGCACGGACGACAACTGCGTGGTGGAGGGAGATCTGGAGCTGATAGACGAGGGAAAGCTCCGTTTTACCCAGTTGTACGATCAGGAAGATCAGGTGACAGTGGGAGAAAGGATCGTTACCTCCAATATCAGTGAAAAATATGTGGAGGGACTTTTTATCGGCTACGTCAGCGAGGTGGAGCTGGATACCAATAATCTGACAAAAAAAGGCACGATCGTAACCCCGGTGGATTTTCAGCATCTTAAGGATGTGTTTGTGATCACCGTCAATAAGCAGGATTCCATTCAGGGAGAGGGGGAGACTGACGGTACGGAAGGATCGGGAACAGAGGAAAACGGCGTGCAGGAAGGAGCAGCGGAATGAAAAGCAAGATTGTGCTGTTTTTTATGATCATCGTATGTTTTCTTCTGCAGACCACGATATTCCACCTGTTTTCCATTGGCTCTATTACGCCGAACCTGCTGCTGGTCCTCTGTGTGTCCATGGGATTGATGCGGGGCCGCAAGAGCGGAATGTGGACCGGCTTTTTCAGCGGTCTTCTGATCGATCTTTTTTATGGATCCCTTTTCGGATTTTACGCGCTGATCTATATGTATATCGGCTTTTTCAGCGGATATGCGTTTCGGATTTATTATGACGACGATATTAAGGTTCCCATGTTTCTTACGGCAGCAATGGATCTCCTTTACGGACTCGCGGTTTATGTACTGCAGTTTCTGCTCAGAGGACGAGTGGGCCTTTTTACCTATGTATACAGGATCATCATTCCTGAAATCGTTTATACAGTCTTTTTGACAGTGATCGTCTATAAAATTTTTTACCATGTAAACCGACGGTTTATGACCCCTACAAGGAAAGAAAGTGAGTCTATTTGGGTACTAAAATAAAAAAACTGATCAAAAGAATACAACTGAAAAGAACGACGGTGCTGCTGATGGTTTTTGTCCTGATGTCATTTATTTTAGTCCGTCAGCTTTTTCGGCTGCAGATCATTCAGGGCGAGAATTATATCAGTGAATTCCAGAGCAGGACTACAAAAACCCGTGTTCTGAAAAGCACCAGAGGCAATATATACGACAGAAACGGAACCCTTGTGGCTTCTAATATTCTTTCTTATTCTCTTACATTTGAGGATAACGGTAGCTATGAAACGACCAGACAAAAAAATCTGACGCTGAACGGTGTGGCGTATAAGGTCCTGAGGATCCTGTCAGAAAACGGCGACTCCCTGTCCCATGATTTTCATATCATGGTAGATGAAAACGGCAGCTATGCCTTTGATGTGGACGAGGGCTTCACCCTTGACAGATTCCGGGCAGATATCTTCGGATATCCTCTTATTGACGATATGAGCAAGGAGGAAGCCAATGCCACTGCCGATGAAATGATGGATTTTCTCAGCGGCAGCGATGGGTTTTCTATTGTTTTGTACGGCGAGGACGCATACACCCAGGAGGAGCTGGATACCTACGGCCTTCCCCAGGAGCTGACCAAGCAGGAGATCCTGGATATCGCCATTATGCGTTATGAGCTCAGCACCAATACTTTCCAGAGATACATGGCTGTAACCATTGCCACAAACGTCAGTGAAAGCACTGTGGCCGCCGTTATGGAAAATCAGAATGAACTCCAGGGGATCGAGGTACTGGAGGATTCCGTGCGCCAGTATATAGACGACGAAAGCATGGGGCCGATCCTTGGATATACGGGCCGGGCTTCGGCGGAGGAGCTGGAGGACCTGAAAAAAGAAAATCCCGATTATTCCAATGACGCCATCGTGGGAAAGGCCGGCATAGAGCAGTACATGGAGCTGGATCTTCAGGGGACAGACGGCCAGGAGACCGTTACTGTGGATAACCTGGGAAAGGTTCTTAAGATAGACGAAAGCACAACTGTGGAGCCGAAGGCGGGAAATGATGTGTATCTGACCATTGATTCCGACTGGCAGTCCGCGATCTATCAGATATTAAAGCAGAGGGTGGCGGGTATTCTTCTGAACCGTATCGAGGCAGTGAAGGAATTTGACTATGACGCCGTGCAGGACGCCGCCCAGATCGTCGTTCCCATATATGATGTTTACAATGCCCTGGTATCCAACAGTGTGATTGACATCAACAAATTTAACGATGAAAACGCTTCTGATACAGAAAAAAATTTATATGCCAGATTTCAACAAAAGCAGCAGGAAATTTTTGATACAATAACTATCAGGCTGACCGGGGACAATCCTCCCGCCTATAAGAATGAAAGCAAAGAGATGCAGGAATATCTCTCCTATATCTGCGACACTGTGCTGAGAGACACGCTGGGCGTCATATCCCGGGACGCGGTAGACACCTCGGACGCTACTTATCAGGCATGGGCTGTGGATGAGAGCATCAGTCTCAAGGAATATCTCAATTATGCCGCCAGTCAGAACTGGATCGATATTTCTGTGATCTCTCCGGAGGGAGAGTATCTGGATTCAGCCGAGATATATCAGGCCCTGACGTCCTATATTACGGATTACCTGAAAACAGATACAGGATTTTCCAAGCTTCTGTACAAGTATCTGCTCATGAACGATGAAATTTCAGGCCAGGAGCTTTGCCTGGTGCTGTATGAGCAGGGAGTTCTTTCCAAGGAAGACAGTACCTATGAAAGCCTGGCGTCAGGGGCAATGAGCGCCTATGACTTCATGATCAACAAGATTTCCACTCTGGAGATCGAGCCGGCGCAGCTTGCCCTGACCCCCTGCTCCGCCTCGGCAGTGATCACGGATGTGAATACGGGAAAGGTTCTCGCCTGTGTTTCCTATCCGGGGTATGACAATAACCGCCTGAGCAATGATATGGATACAGATTACTATACAAAGCTGGCCCTGGATCAGTCCAGCCCGTTTTTCAATAAGGCCACCCAGCAGACGACGGCGCCCGGTTCTACCTTTAAGCTGGTTTCCGCTGTTACTGGTATGATGGAGGATATCATTGACGACGGAACTTATATTGAATGTTCCGGCTCCTTCGATCTGGTAAATCCGCCTATCGGCTGCTGGAACAAAGCCGGTCACGGTTCCCTGGAGATCCGGGGTGCCATCGAGCAGTCCTGCAACGTATTCTTCAATATGATCGGCTATCAGGCGGGAAAAAACGCGGAGGATGAATTTTCGGAGAATCTGAGTCTCACAAAGCTGCAGAAATACGCGTCGGAATTCGGACTGGATAAAAAGACAGGAATTGAGCTTGCAGAGGGAACCCCTCATTTTTCAGACATCAATGCGGTTCCTTCCTATATCGGCCAGGGAAATCACCTGTACAGCACCAGCCAGCTCGCACGCTATGTAACGGCGATCGCTACGTCGGGAACCGTATATAATCTTTCCCTGCTGGACAGGGTTACGGACTCGGAAGGCCAGACCCAGGAGACCTATGATGTTTCTGTGGAAAGTGAAATGACAGACGTCCCCGCGAATGTGTGGGCGGATATTCACGACGGAATGTACAGAGTGATCCAGAACCACAGTGAATTCAGCGGACTGGGCGTGAGTCTTTCCGGAAAGACAGGTACCGCGGAAATTGATTATACCCAGCCGAACCACGGACTTTTTATCGGATACGCGCCGTCGGATCAGCCTCAATACGCCATTGCGGTGAGGATCCCCAATTCGTTTTCTTCCGGAAACGCGTGTACGACGGCCAACGACATTATTGAATATATCTTCGGCCTTGCGGATGAAGAGGATATTTTAACAGGCTATGCTTCCACAGATGTCAGCAACACCTCCAACGACTAGTGTACATGTTGATATCTGGTAAAACCATACAGGCAAAAGCACATAAGAGAATACCAGAAACATGGAACATATCTTTTAGGAGGAATCAGAAACATGGGTGAAGTCATTGTTATTACATCCGGAAAAGGCGGCGTCGGCAAAACCACCACCGTCGCAAATATCGGCACAGGTCTTGCCATGCTCGGCAAAAAGACGGTTGTGGTGGATACCGATATAGGGCTTCGTAATCTGGATGTGGTGCTTGGATTGGAAAACAGGATCGTCTACAATCTGGTGGATGTGATCAGCGGGAGCTGCCGCCTGAAACAGGCGCTGATCAAGGATAAGCGCCATCCGGAGCTTTTTCTGCTGCCTTCTGCTCAGACAAAGGACAAGTCCGCGGTTTCACCGGAGCAGATGATCAAGCTGACGGATGAGCTGAGAGAGGAATTTGACTATATTCTGCTGGACTGTCCCGCAGGAATTGAGCAGGGATTCAAAAACGCGGTAGCAGGCGCGGAGAGAGCGCTGGTGGTAACGACCCCGGAGGTTTCGGCGATTCGTGACGCCGACAGGATCATCGGTCTCCTTGAGGCCGGCGGCCTGAGAAACATCCAGCTTATTGTCAACCGTCTCCGGCCGGATATGATCGCCAGAGGCGATATGATGTCGGTGGACGACGTGATAGAAATCCTTGCGGTGGATCTGATCGGAACTATTATTGACGATGAACAGATCGTAGTCTCTACCAACCAGGGAGAGCCTCTGTCCGGAAAAAAATCTCAGGCAGAGGAGGAGTACCGCAATATCTGCCGCCGTATTCTGGGCGAGGATGTTCCGTTTATGGAAATCCGTGAAAAAAAGGGCATGTTCCGCCGCCTCAGTGAAATTTTTAAGAAACAGTAGCGTCTCTGAAGAAAAGGAGGGGATTCCGGTGAAATTTCCTTTACATGGAAAAGGACGATCCGGGGGCTATGCCAGGGAAAGAATGAAGCTTCTTCTGGTCTCAGAGCGGATCGACTGCTCTCCGCAGATGATGAAAATGCTGAAAAACGATATGATACATACAGTAAAAAAATATATTTCAATTGACGAAACCCAGGTCCGCATCCGGATCACCCAGGAACCGCCTGTACTCCATGCGGACATACCGGTCAGATCAAAAAGGAACAAAGGATAGAATGATAAAACAATATAAATTACGGTTCTATAATTTCAGACTGATGCTTTTTCTCTTTGCTCTCAGCGCTATCGGTGTCATACTGGTATCTGCGGCGAGAGAGGATCTGCGCTACCGCCAGTTAGAGGGAGTCATCGTGGGGGTTATCCTCATGGTGATCCTCTCTCTGATGGATTATTCCTGGATATTAAATTTCCAGTGGATCATGTACGGAGCCAATATCGTCCTGCTGCTTCTGGTACGTCTTTTCGGAGATACCGCCAACGGAGCTGCCAGATGGATCGATTTCGGCTTTGTCCGTTTCCAGCCTACCGAGCTTTCCAAAATCGTGATCATTCTTTTCTTTGCCCGTTTTTTTATGGATCATGAAGAGAATCTGAATACTTTCCGCACCATTATAAAAGCTCTGGCGCTTCTGGCAGTGCCGCTTTTTCTCATCTATGAGCAGCCGGATATGAAAAATACGATCATGATCCTTCTCATTTTCTGTGTGCTGATCTATATTGCGGGAATCAGCTACCGTATTATCGGAGGAACGCTTTTGATCGCCATTCCGCTGATGATCATTTTCCTGATCATTGTCGTCCAGCCCGATCAGAAGCTGATCCAGGATTATCAGCGAAACCGTATTATGGCTTTTCTTTATCCGGAAAATGAGGAATATCAGGATGATATAGAGCAGCAGAACAACTCCCAGACAGCGATCGCTTCCGGAGAGCTGATCGGAAAACGGCTGTCGGGAGACGAAGATGTAACCTCTGTAAACGATGGAAATTTTGTCTCTGAAAACCAAACGGACTTTATTTTTGCCGTGGCGGGAGAGGAGTATGGATTTATCGGCTGTACGGTGATCATCCTCCTTCTGCTGATGATCTCCGCGGAATGTATACGCATGAGCTTCCGGGCGAAGGATCTGGCTGGAAAGATCATCTGTTGCGGTATGGGAAGCGTGGTGGCCTTTCAGAGCTTTTTGAATATCTGTGTGGCTACCGGGATGGGACCCAACACCGGGACGCCGCTGCCTTTTGTAAGCTACGGCCTTTCTTCCCTGATCAGCCTTTATATGGGAATGGGGCTCGTATTAAACGTAGGGCTTCAGAGCAGTGCCTACAATAAAGAGATTCAAAAGAACACTATCATCCAGAAAGAGGAGTATTTATGAGAAATGAACGGCAGCGCCGGGAATCCGGCACATATGCTGACACACCCAGAAAAAAAGCACCGGCATCCGGCAAAAATCAGTCGGCCCAGCGTTCCTCCGCCCGGACAAAAAGCGGGAATCGTCCGGCAGCTTCTTCCAGTTCCCGGAGAGCCTCTGCCGGAGAGGCGGGCAGCACTGTCAAAAACAGGGCGGTGTCCGGCTCCCAGAACAGCAGAAGGCGCGCCGCGCAGTTAAGACGGCTGAGAAAAAGAAGACGGCGCAGGATCATTCTGTCCGTTTTTCTGGTTCTTCTTCTTGGGGGAGGAGCGGGAGCGGGCGTATTCTTCCTGAAAGGCACTGTTTTTTCAGGCCCCGTTCATTCCTACAGTGTGAAAAATGAATTTTCCGACTACCGGATAAATGATTCCGAAAGAAGAGCGGCTTCCTTTGCCGGAAATCTGTGTGTGGTATCCGGGGATCAGCTTCTGGATTCTGTCTCTCTTGGAGAGGGGCAGGAGGGATTGCTCCTGGATCTCAACGATCAGGAAGTGCTCTATGCCAACGGCGCCTATGACCGGGTCTATCCTGCAAGCATTACAAAAATCATGACTGCCCTTCTTGCTTTTCAGTATGGGAATATGGACGATGTGGTGACCATCACCCAGGAAAACGTCACTCTGGAAGAAGGCTCCCAGGTGATCGGGCTTCAGCCCGGGGATCAGATCACCATGGATCAGCTTGTTCACGGGCTGCTTGTATATTCCGGCAACGACGCGGCCTCAGCTATTGCCACCCATATCGGCGGCAGTACGGAGGAATTTGTAAATATGATGAATACCGCCGCGGCTCAGCTTGGCTGTACGGGAACTCATTTTACAAATCCCCATGGCCTTCAGGACGAGAATCATTATACAACGCCCTATGATATCTATCTCATGCTGAAGGAGGCGCTGAAATATCCGGAATTCACAACCATCACGCAGATGGGCTCCTATACTGTCTCCTACAAGAACAGTGAAGGAGCGGATATGAGCACAGCGCTTATTGCAACGGATCATTATCTGACCGGAGAGGCTACCGCGCCTAAGGGAATTACCATCCTTGGAGGAAAAACCGGCACCACCAGCGACGCAGGGAACTGTCTTGCTCTTCTCTGTCAGGACGCTTACGGAGAACCCTATATCGCTGTTGTTATGGGGGCAGATACAAAAGAAACACTGTATCAGCAGATGAGTTCTCTTCTGGAAAATGTCATTGCTGTACAAAACACCTGAAAAAAATCCGATTTTTTTCAGAAATAAGCATTGAATTTATTGATAAAATGCACTATAATTGAAACATATTAATTGAAGTTTTTGTTCAAAATTAATATTAAATTGTGTCTAAGGAGGAAAACAGGATGGTTGAACTGATTGTAGGAAGGAAAGGCAAGGGCAAAACAAAAGTACTGTTAGACAAAGTGAACGGCGCAATTAGGAACGTGAATGGCAGCATTGTTTACTTGGACAAAAGCACAAAGCACATGTATGAGCTGAACAACAGAGTTCGTCTTATTGATGTTTCCGTATATCCTATCAAAAATGCCGATGAATTTGTCGGTTTTGTCTGCGGTATCATTTCCCAGGATCACGATCTTGAACAGATATATCTGGACAGCTTTCTGACCACAGCGAAACTGGAAGGACTGGATATTACCAGCACTCTGGAGCAGCTTAAAGCTGTCGGTGAGAAATTTGGAGTTACTTTCATTATCAGTATGTCACTGGATAAGGAAGAAGTTCCGGCAACATTCCAGGACAGCATCATTACAGCTTTATAATTTTGTTTTGCCAATTACATATGATAACGGGGAAGGTTTTTCGGGGATTCTGTTTCAGACAGAATCCCCGTTTTTTAATATCAGTTCAGACATACAGATGTACTTATCTGCTGATCAGGAAATTCAGAGATCCGGGCGGGTTTTCCGTACCCTTTTCCAGAAGTGAGACCAGCGCGCTGATCGTGTTTTCAATTTCTTCCCGGGATGAGGGCACCAGCGTATTGTCCATTTTAACTGTCAGAACGATCAGTACGATCTCAGCCAGAGAATCCGGGTCGTTGAAGTGGATTTCCCCTTTCTGGATTCCCTGCCGGATGATCTCCGCCAGAACAGGCTTCAGTTCCGTAATGATGTGATTCACATATTTCTGGTGCAGGAAGGCTTTTTCCTGTGTACCGGAATCCGTATTGTTTTCTGATTTAATGAATTCACTGGAGGAGCTCCTGCAGGCCTCGAAGATCATGGCCATTCTGATAAAAGGAGAAACCTCCGTGCGTTCCGCCAGGGCCTTCGCTGTCCGCAGAGGCTTCTCATAGCTCCGTTCCACAAGGGCCTCAAGAATGGCGTCCTTGGATGGAAAATAGTAATAAATGCTTCCTTTTCCGATTCCGGCCGTCTCCGCGATCTCACTGACGGATATCGTCTGTATCTGCTGGTTCTCCAGAAGCTCCTGGAGAGCATCCAGAATCAGGTCATATTTCTGCTGATTTGCCATATACGCTGCCTTTCTATTGTAAATAATACTTCGTTCCAGTGGCTGTCATTTGAATATTCCCTCTCAGTATATCACAGAGAAAAAATTGCAGCCAGCAATAAAATCTACCAAAAAAACAATAGAAAATTTTACATATTTTGATAGTAACGCTAGTTGACCGCCAGTCGAAAAGATGTTACGCTAACAATGAAAAAGATATGACCGCCAGTCGGAAAATGCGGATGCGGCGGCCGAAAGGGAGGAAAATATGACATACGCAGATATGTTCTCAAAAGTGAAGGGAATGTTTATGGAAGCGGATGTAAGTGATATTCATGAACATCTGGCCTATCAGTTCAACATTACCGGTAATGCGGAAGGGATCTTCTATGTGGAAGTAAAAGACGGTAAGCTGTATGTGGAACCCTATGAATACTTTGACAGGGACGCCATGTTTACCTGTACCGCAGAAACGCTGTTTAAGCTTGCGGAGGGCAAAACAGATCCGGTTCTTGCGTTTACGCTGGGTAAACTGAAGGTAGATGGAAATATTGATAAGGCTTTAAGACTGAAAGAGCTGATCGACAGTAAAAAGAAACAGAAATAAGCGAATATGAAAAGCAGGTGAAATAAATGGGAAACTTACTGAAAGGAGCCGCAGCGCTTCTGGGGGCCGCCGCAGCCGCGGAGGCAGGCGGCACGGCATATTTTTACAGAAGAACCATGATGCGCTATAATGCGAAAACGGAACGTACAATAAAAATGTCAGGCGTGGACTGGGGGAAATACGTGCCCCTTATGCAGGAAAGACGTGAATGGATGATGCAGCAGCCCCATGAAGACGTATGGATCCGCTCCCGTGACGGACTGAAGCTCCACGGTACCTATTTTAAAGGATGTGAAGGCACAAAGGCGGTGATCTGCTTTCACGGATACACAAGCAAGGGTCTGAATGATTACGGCAGCCTTTCCTATTATTACCTGAGACACGGCTTCCGGATGCTTCTGATCGACGAACGCGCTCATGGAGACAGCGAAGGAACCTATATCGGCTTCGGCACCAAGGATCGTTACGACGGCCTGGAATGGGCAAAATGGATGAAAGACCTGATCGGTGAGGACGCGCAGATCCTTCTCCATGGAAATTCCATGGGCGGCGCTACGGTATGTATGATGAGCGGTCTGAGCCTTCCGCCGCAGGTGAAGGGAATTGTTTCAGACTGTGCCTTTACGTCGGCAAAGGAAGTGTTTACTCATGTACTTCACAGTATGTATCACCTTCCAGCGTTTCCGATGATTCAGATTGCAGATAAGCTGAACAGGAAAAACGCAGGATACGGCCTGGACGACTGCAATGCCGCCAGAGAAGTCAGGAAGGCAAAGGTTCCCTTCCTGTTTATACATGGGGAAAAGGACGTCTTCGTACCATGTTGGATGTGCGGGGAGATTTATAAAAACTGCGCGTCGCCCAAGTCGAAACTGATCGTCAAAGACGCCGGTCACGGCGAGAGCTATTATAAAGACACTGCGGCCTATGAAGGAACCCTTGATTCATTTATCGGAGGAATAATGAAATGATGAGAAAAAGAAAAGGATACAAAGTGTATCCGCTGACAGTTGCACAGAAATTCCATTTGTATTACCTGCCTTTTTGTCCAAGCGCGGCAGTATTGAATATCGGAACCAGTCTTACCATTGAGATCGATATCGACTGGGATCTTCTGGCAAAATCCATCAATAAGGCTTACGCCCGGAGCGAGGGTATGCGCGTACGCCTGGCAAAGGACAAGGAAGGTACCTTTTATCAGTATGTCGTAGATCCGGAAGAAAAAGAGATTGAATTCGTAGATTTCTCCGGCGTCACAATGGAAGAAGCGGAAGCCACCATGCAGCAGTGGACCACAGTCCCCTTCAAGATGGAGGATTCTCCTCTGACCAGAATCGTGATGATAAAAATGCCGGACGGATTCAACGGCGTCTATTTTCTGGCACATCATATGATCGTGGACGCGCAGTCCCTGATCTGCTTCCTGAAGGATATCATTGAGCTCTACTGCAACGCAAAATACGAGGGAGTGCCTTATCCGAAGGAAATGACGTCATATATTGAACAGCTCGAGAAGGATCTGGCATACGAGGCCGGCAGCAAAGCTCAGCAGAGAGATACGGAGTTCTTCCAGAAGGAAATTGAAAAAGGAGAGCCCATCTATAATGGTCTCCGGGGCACAGCTAAGCTGGAAGCGGCGAGAGAGATGTTCAAAAATCCTGAACTGCGCACCGCCTTTAATGCTTCTGACGATACAAAGTCCGCGCTGGATATTTTCCACCTCGAGGAGGAGCCTACCAGACGTCTGATGGATTTCTGCGAGAAATATCATGTGTCTCTGGCCTGCCTGCTTCTGATGGGCCTTCGTACATATTTCCAGAAGATGAACGGGTCGGAGGACGTTTCGATTAATAACGCCATCGCAAGACGGGCTACGCTGAAAGAAAAGAAATCCGGCGGAACAAGGATTCATTCCTTCCCTATCCGGACGATCTTTTCAGAGGATATGAAATTTATCGACGGCGTTTATGCGATCCGTGACAAACAGAATGAAATTTTCCGTCATGCGAATTATGATCCTACCGCTTACTTTGCGCATCGCTCCAAGATTTACCCGCAGCCTCACGCTGGCCTGACCTACGAATCGATGTCTCTGACATACCAGCCAATGACGCTGAAGGAGCAGGGTCTGAACGATCTGGGAGATATCCGCTATAAGACGAAATGGTATCCCAACGGCACCTGCCCTCAGGCGATGTATCTGACGGTCATGCACCGTCCGGAGGATAACGGCCTTGATTTCAACTTCGAGCACCAGATAAAAGCCGTTTCCAGAGACGACCTGGAATATCTGTATTATTATCTCTGCAAAATCATGTTTAAAGGTACGGAAAATCCGGATCTGTCCATCGGAGAAATTATTAAGTTAATTTAAAAAGAAGAATTCAAAAATAAGGAGAAAAATATGTTTGAGAGATTAGTAAATATTATCTGTAACTATGTGGAGGCAGAACCGGAAAATATCCGCCCGGAATCTCGTTTTATGGAGGATCTTGGCTTTACCTCCTTTGATTTTATGAGTATGCTGGGAGAGATTGAGGACGAATTTGACATAGAGGTTGAGCAGACGGAGGCAGTTAATATCCGTACTGTGCAGGAAGCTGTGGACTATCTGGAAAAACTGGCTTCCGACAACTAAAGTCCCGGTTATATACAGCTCCTACTTCATATAAAGAAAGGAATAGAAAATTATGCTTTGCAGTACTGTCCGTGAGATCCTGACCAATACGGAAAAGAATTATGGTCCGGAGGATGCGATCCGTTATAAAAAAGGCAAAAATGAAATCGAATCAAAAACATATACTCAGTTAAAAGAGGACAGCGAAAGCTTTTCCTGTATTCTCAGGGATCTGGGAGAGCAGGGACATCATATTGCTGTTATTGGAATGACCTCCTACGAATGGCTTGTCACCTATTTTGGTACAGTAAACAGCGGAAGTGTGATCGTTCCCCTGGATGTAAACCTTCCGGCGGAGGATGTATGCGATCTTATCAGCCGCTCAGATTCCACAATACTTGTTTACGACGATGTGCGCAAGGATGTGGCGGCGATAGCAAAAGAGCGCTGCCCTCAGCTCAAATATATGATCTCCATGCAGCAGGCGGAGCATGATGAGCACGCTCTGTCATTCCGGAAGGCGCTGGAAGAGCACAGAGGAGCTTTTGACTTCTTGCCGGCTCCGGATCAGCTCTGTACGATCATGTTCACCTCAGGAACCACAGGCAAAAGCAAAGGCGTTATGCTGACCCACCGGAATGTCGCGGAAAACGCAACCTGTCTGGATATGAAAATCCCGGCGCGTACGGTGGTTATGACCGTGCTTCCCATCCATCATGCTTACTGCCTGAGCATGGATATCCTGAAAGGAATTTCTCTGGCATCCATTATCTGTATCAATGATTCTCTGATGCGTGTGGCGAAAAACATCAAGCTGTTTAAGCCGGAGATGATCCTTATGGTTCCGCTGATGATCGAGACCATGGCAAAGAAGCTTGAAGAGGCGTCTCTCCTTCCCGCAAAGCTTGTTAAAAGCCAGGTGTTTGGAAAACAGTTCCACACCATCTGCAGCGGCGGAGCTTACCTGGATCCTGCTTATATCGATCTTTTCAGCAAGTATGATATCACCATTCAGCAGGGATACGGAATGACGGAGTGCGCGCCGGTCATAAGCGCCACTCAGAAGTGGAATATCCGTAAAGAAGCTGTAGGGCAGCTTCTCCCTAACTGCGAAGCGAAAACAGTGGACGGCGAGCTGTGGGTAAAAGGAAGCAGCGTTATGCAGGGTTACTATAAAATGCCCGAGGAAACAGCAGAGACACTGGAAGACGGCTGGCTGAAAACAGGAGATCTTGGATATGTGGACGACGAGGGCTTCGTCTATCTGACCGGACGAAAGAAAAATCTGATCATTACCAAGAACGGTGAAAATGTTTCTCCTGAGGAGCTGGAAAACGCCCTGAGCACAAACCGTCTGGTGGGAGAGGTGCTTGTAAGAGAAAATAACGGCGTTATTGAGGCGGAGATTTATCCGGATCAGGATTATGTAAAAAAGAAAAAAATTAAGGATACACGGGAAAAGCTCCAGGAGGTTATTGACGAATATAACCGTACGGCGGCTCCACAGAAAAAAATTTACAGCCTGATCGTCCGTGACACAGAATTTGAAAAAACAACTACCAGAAAAATCAAGAGATTCTAATTTTACAGAAGGCTATTCAGGGCGGGACGGAAGAGGTCCCGCTCTGTTTTGCTAAATATAAAGTATATATAAAAGAAAGGAAGGATCGTTCATGATTGTCATTAATAAAGAAAAATGTGTCGGCTGCGGTCTATGCGCAGAGGATTGCCCTGCCGGAAAAATCAGTCTGAAGGAAGGTACAGCCGTTTATAAGCCGGACTGTATCCAGTGCGGGCACTGCGTGGCGGTCTGTCCTAAGGGGGCAGTTTCTATTCCGGAATACGATATGGATGATGTGGAAGAGTACGACGGCCCCTCTTTTCAGGTAGATCCTGAAAATTTTCTTCATTCGGTAAAATTCCGCAGAAGCATCCGTAATTTCCGGGAGGAAAAAATTGACAGATTGATTCTCGAGAAAATCCTTCAGGCAGGAAGATATACTCCTACTGCAAAAAACCGGCAGGGCTGCCGTTTTATTGTGGTTCAGGAACAACTGGATGAGCTGAAGACACTGCTGTGGAACGAAATGCCTGAAATGGCGGAGAAAATAAAAGAAACTATGCCTCAGTATTCAATGTTTTTCAAATTCCTGTACCGCCGTCGCCGTGATAACCCCAAAGACGACGGACTCTTCTTTAACGCGCCGGCAGTCCTTTTTATCGCAGCCGACAATGCGCTTGACGCCGGGCTGGCCGCTTCAAACATCGAAAATATGGCCGTGGCGGAGGGCTTGGGAATCCTTTACGACGGCTATCTCACCAGAGTGGCAAACGCCTGTCCAAAAACCGCGGAATGGCTTGAGCTTGAAGAAAACAGGCCCATTGTCTGCACGATGCTGATCGGATATCCGGCGGTATCTTACCGCAGGACAGCGCCGCGTAAGCCCGCGCAGATTCAATGGAGATGAGTTGTCTTATAGATACAAAGGGCTGATACTGGTTATTCCTCCTCCCTCAGCCTTACGGCAGTAGCCGCCTGACGCCTTCTGGCGTCGTCCAGGGCGGCGTAATGCTTCTTGGTAGTATTTACGTCTCTATGCCCCAGAACGTCCGCTACAAGGTAAATATCGCCTGTTTCCTGGTACAATGCGGTTCCGTAGGTACTGCGGAGCTTATGAGGTGTGATTTTTTTGGTCGTGGTAATCTGCCTGGAATATTTTTTTACCAGATTTTCCACGGCCTGCACCCCGATCCTGCGTCTCTGGGAAGAGTAGAAGAGCGCGTGTTCATGGCCGGAGAGGGGAGTGATATTTTCGCGGATCTCCAGATAACGCTTCAGCGCTTTTTCTACCTCCGGGCCAAAATAAACTACCATCTCGTTTCCGCCCTTGCGGGTTACTTTGATTCCGTTATTTTTAAAATCCACATCCTCAATATCAAGTCCGACGCACTCAGAAACACGGATCCCGGTTCCAAGAAGAAGGGTTACAATGGCAAGATCACGTTCCTTTGTTTTTTCATAAAACACACGTTTCTGTCCGGTAAGCTGATCGCCGCAGTGCTCGATATAATCCAGCAGCATGGCCACTTCGTCGGCGTCCAGCTTTATGATACTTTTCTGATGGATCTTCGGCACATCCACAAGAACCGCAGGATTTGTCCGGATCATTTCCCGTTTATAGTAATATGCATAAAAGCTCCGCAGAGCGGATATTTTACGCTTCAGTCCACGTTCGCCGTTTGTTTCCAGCCGGCCGCCGTTCTGATATACCTTCAGATATTCTTCATATTCTTCAATATCCACGGCCTTCACCTGATCCAGCACATCCACGGTAAAGTCCCTCATGGATTTTTCTTTGAAGGAGGGATTGGTGTCCAGAAGAAACTGGAAAAAAATGCGGATATCGTAAGCGTAGGAAATCCTCGTCTTAGCGGTGGTTGTAGCGTCAATAGACCGGAAATAGTCCCTGCAGAAAGGAGGAAGCGTCTCAAGGACCTGACGCAGCCGGAGGGTGTTTTCGATGTCTGTATGTTCATGGTAGGTCTGTCTGTTTTCCATATGAGTCTGGCTCCTTTTGTTAATAATCACATATTAATTGCCATAATTAAATTAAAATGTTTTTGCTGAAAAAAGTCTGTGCCTTAATCGCAATGGCTTTGTCTGTAAACTTTAGAAGCGATAGGCTTTGGACTGGAATAATCATACCATATACGGTTTATTTTGTCTATATCTATATGAAAAACTCGGGTTTGTCGTATAGATTAGTGGCACTATATAAATCCCTTCTCACATCCAAACCGCACTTATTTAGCATATTCTTTTTTCTGTTCACTTCTCCGAATCAATTCCAAGACAATTTGCTGGATCTGTAAATAATACATAATTACATAATGATGAATAAAAAATAAACTTTCTGCATTTTTAAATCCCTCATAAAAGAACGGACGAAAATCCTGATACTGCGCAGGAATTTTCGTCCAATCCTTTTTATACGTCATATTTACTTTATATCAATCCGCTTAATAAGCTTGTGTTCCGGGCTGCGTATGATCAGCCGGACTCATTCTCAGTGAATACTGCGCTTATAAAATATGTTCGTCAAGGATCACCGTAAACGGCCCGTCATTTACAAGAGATACCTTCATGTCCGCGCCGAAAATCCCGTGCTGTACGGTGGGAACGGTTTCCGAAGCCTTCTGTATCATATATTCGTAAAGGGCCTCCGCTTCTCCGGGATCCCCCGCGTCGATGAAGCTGGGACGGTTGCCCTTGCGGCAGTTGGCATAAAGGGTAAACTGCGAAACAAACAAAAGTTCTCCGTTTACATCCTTCAGAGAAAGATTTGTCTTTCCGTTTTCGTCTTCAAAAATCCGAAGTCCAAGAAGCTTCTTCAGATATCTGTCCGCGGTTTCACGGCTGTCGTCCTTCCCTACTCCTACAAAAACCAGAAAGCCTTTGTTAATCCTTCCTACAGTTTTTCCATCTACCTTTACGCAAGCTTCAAGAACCCGCTGTATTACCAGTTTCATGTATATCTCCTGCCTTTGCTGTCTTATTCCCAAATCCCTTAGCGGGAAGGCCCCGCATAGGATTTTTGTCTATTTGACGCTGATATCACTTCTTGGATCCGTCAAAGACCTGAACTGCCTGGATAATTACTTTAGCTGTATTTTCAACGCCAAGCTTGCTGCTGTCTACACAGAGATGATAGCTCTGCGCGTCTCCCCATTTTTTGTTGGTATAATAATTATAATAGCTGGATCTGCTTTTGTCCGTCTTAATGATCATATCCTTCGCCTTTTTGTCCGACAGGCTGTATTTCTGCGCGATCCTGCGGATCCGCGCGTCCATGTCAGCGTGGACGTAAACGCTGAAGCAGTCCGGCCAGTCTGCCAGAGCGTAATCCGCACAGCGCCCTACCATGACGCAGGGCCCCTCTCCCGCCAGCTTTTTGATGGCATCGAACTGAGCCAGAAATATTTTATGATTCATGGGCATCTCGTTAAATCCCGCAGAAGAATATCCGAAGGAATATGTGTCCATTACAAGAGAATATAAAAAGCTGTTGGTTGGTTTCTCGTCATGATGTTCAAATAATTCCTTACAGATACCACTGTCGCTGGCCGCGTGCTCAAGAAGCTCTTTGTCATAGCATTTGATTCCAAAGTAGTTTGCTACTTCCTGCCCGATCTGTCTTCCTCCGCTGCCAAATTCCCGGCCGATTGTTATAATAGAACTTGTTTTGTTCATAAGCTGCACACTCCCTTCTGCGAAAATCCTATGAACATATTATACAATATTTTCGAGAGAAATGACAACTATTTTTATATTATTGTGACATCTTATCCTTTTACAGCAAATATAGTTCAGTTCTTATCTCTTTCTCAATTTATCTAAAAGTTTCAAAAAATATTCTGGCAACGGCGCTTCAAACTCTATATACTCTCCTGTCGCTGGATGGCGAAATCCAAGGATCATGGCGTGAAGAACCTGTCCCTGCAGGTTTTTAGAATTCCGGGATGATCCGTAAACCGCGTCTCCCAGAAGAGGATGTCCGATGCTGGCCATATGAACACGGATCTGATGTGTACGTCCTGTTTCCAGCCTGCATTCAATATAGGTATACTTTCCGAAACGCTCAAGAACCCGGTAATGAGTCACCGCGTCCTTTCCGTTTTTATAGTTCACGGCCATTTTTTTCCGGTCTATGGGATGTCGGCCGATGGGAGCGTCTACAGTTCCCTCATCCTCTTTCAGATTCCCGCAGACAATGGCCCTGTAACGGCGCCGGATACTGTGCTCCTTCAGCTGCTCCGCCAAATCTCTGTGGACAGCGTCATCCTTGCAGATAAGAAGGGCGCCTGTAGTATCTTTGTCGATCCTGTGGACAATTCCCGGACGGAGAACACCGTTAATTCCTGACAGATGCTCTCCGCAATGAGCCATCACCGCGTTGACAAGGGTTCCTTCTGTATGTCCGGCGCTGGGATGTACGACCATGTCCTTGGGTTTATTGACCACAAGCAGGTAATCGTCCTCATAAAGAATATCCAGAGGAATGTCCTCCGGAAGAATATCCAATTTCTGTAATTCCGGGATCAGCAAAGAAATCTGGTCTCCCGGTTGTATTTTATAGTTCGCCTTAACAGGCTTTCCGTTGACAGATACGGCCTGCTCCTTCAATAGCTTTTGAAGATAGGAACGGGAAAACTCCCCGCAGTGTCCGGCAAGATACCGGTCGATCCGGACAGACTGCTCCTCCGGCCCTGCCACAAACTCTAATTTATCCATTTCCAGTTATCCTATGATCGTTGATATATGTTCGCGCCCCTCCACACGGGGACGCCTTCATAAAAAAATACCCAAAAGTCAATTTTCGGTTTTCCTGTGCTTGCCGGAAAGAAATTCAAAATCACCGTCCTGGTATCTGAACAAAGTCAAAAGGACCAGCGCGATTCCTCCGCAGACGACAAAAATATCCGCAGCGTTAAAAATTGGAAAATCTATGCAGGAGAAATAGATAAAATCAATGACATATCCCCTGAAAAGACGGTCAATAAAATTCCCGGCCGCTCCTCCTGCCAGAAAAACGCCTGTAACGACCAGCGGCAGAAAATATCTGTTTTTTGGTATTCTTACAAAGATATAGATGATCAGGGCAAAAAAAGCAAGACAGAATATCAGAAACAATATCTGCTTTCCCTGCAGCATACCGAAGGCCATACCTCTGTTCTCCAGATACTGAAGTTCCAAAATACCCGGAATCAGAGTAACGCCCTCTGTTCCCTTCAGAGTGATGGAGGCCAGATATTTCAGGCCCTGGTCAACCGCGGCCAGCAAAAGAATTCCCGCCGCGAAAATAAGCGCGCATTGGGGGCCGGAGCATCCGGACTTCCGGTTCTCTTTTCTTTTCATCATTTAAGGATCTCCCTGATTCCTGCGGACAGCTCGCCATCGGTAACTGTTTTGTCCACAAAGCTGCGGCCGATTCCTTTCATTAAAATGAATTTGATCTGTCCCTGGTCCATTTTCTTGTCATTCTTGGTGGCAGCCAGGATATCCTCCGCTTTTAGTCCGGATATGCAGGTGGGAAGATCAAACATCATGCATCCGCTGATAATTTCTTTATATTCCGCTTCTGTGAGAAGCCCGCGGCTTTTGGAAATAGCCGCCGCCGCCGCAAGACCGATACTGACGCACTGTCCGTGAAGAAGACGGAAATCCATCAGCTTTTCTACGGCGTGCCCTACTGTGTGTCCAAGGTTCAGCAGCGCTCTCTCCCCCTGTTCTCTGGGATCGCGCTCCACTACTCCGGCTTTGATCTCACAGCATCTGCGGATGATGGCGGCAAGACTGCCGGGCTCCCGGCTCTGAACGGAGGTTTTCGCCCTGCAGACAGAACGGAAAAATTCTCCGTCGCAGATCAGCCCTGTTTTCAGCACCTCTCCCATTCCACAGGCGAATTCCGCGTCAGAAAGACTTTTCAGAGCAGCCATATTCATATATACAAGCCGGGGCTGATGGAACGCGCCGACCATATTTTTATACTGCTGGAAATCCACTCCGGTCTTTCCGCCTACACTGCTGTCCACCTGCGCAAGCAGCGTCGTCGGGATCTGTATAAAATCAATTCCCCTCAGATAGGTGGCGGCGCAGAACCCGGCAAGATCCCCCACTACGCCGCCTCCCAGAGCGACCAGGATCCCTTTTCTGTCCATTTTATTGAGAATCAGGGTCTCATAGAGCTTCTGCACCGTATCAAGGTTTTTATTGGCTTCTCCCGCGTCAAAAGAAAAAAGAAAAACTCTGTCGGCAGCCATGGAAAGCTGCTTTTTTACCTCTTCGGCATAGAGAGGAGCTACATTTGAATCTGTGACAATACAGACAGTCCTTCCTTCCAGCCCTTCGGCCCGCACCGCGTCTGCCAGTCCCTGAAAATCGTTCTCAAAATAAATAGGGTAATAAAATTCCCCGCTACGTTTAACTTTTAATACTTCTTCTGCCATAAATGCCTCCTGTATTTTACTGGTACCGCAGCAGCCGCACGCTGATCCGTCCTTTTTTTGTCTGCCCTGAAGCGCCCTGAAAAAGGAAACGCCCTTTTCCTCTTACGGAAACAATATCTCCTTCCTTTGGCTCGTAGCCGTTCGAAGTGATCTGACGGCCGTTGACAAAAACCTGACCGCCGCTGATATACGAAACCATGCTACTTCTGGAAGCTCTAAAGGCCAGCGCGATCAATGAATCCAGACGGACGGAGGAACAGGTGCCGGATACCGGAACAAGCCGGGGGCCGGGAATTTCCGCCGGATTATCCGCCCGTGAAACTGTGACGGCCGTATGTCTGATGCGGCTTAGATTTTCTATAAGAAAGTCCGAGATCCTGGTATGACAAAACATCCACGCAGCCTGATCCTGTACAAGAATATCACCTGTTACAGTCCGCTCTATCCCAAGATTCAAGACAGCGCCAAGATAATCTCTGTGTGTCAGGGGCTCTGAGAATTTTGCGGATTTTGGTTCTATTTTCAGGCAGCAAACAGGGTAATTCCAGGAAAATCCAACAGTAGGAGGATAAAAAGCGGCAATAACGCGCTCCGCTTCGTTATATCCGCCGAAATATTCCACCGTCACTCCGGAAAAAGAAGAGATCTGGGTATTTACAAGGCTTTGTTCATTCAAATTAAGAAAATCCGAAAAAGTGACAATATCTCTCTGATAAGAGAGATTTGCCAATTCCCGGATTCTTTTTATGAAAAAATCATCTTTTTCCATTGCGTATTAATATCCCGCTCTGACAGACGGAACGGAACCTCCTAAGATATTCTGAAGATCTCCGGTAATATCCACATTGGACGGCCCAAGTACAAAAATGTAACTGGACACCTTCTGCAGACTTCCGCCCAGAGAGTAACATGCGCCGGAGGTAAAATCAATGATCCTCTGGGCCAGCTCTACGTCAATACCCTCAAGATTCAGGATTACCGTGGAGTTGTCAACAAGAGTATCCGCGATCTCACGGGTATCCTCCATAGAGGAAGGCTTGATAACGCAAACCTCCATATTAGCAGACTGACTGTTTCTTCTGCTGTTTCTCATGGGTGTGATCTTGGAGGAGGTCCGCACAGGTTTTTCCTGTCTGGCAGGAGCCTTGCTCACAGAAGCGGTTTTGGAAGTATATTTTGGAACTGTTTTTTCCGGTTCATCATCATCAAAGTCATAATCGTCGAGATCATCTTCTGCGTCTCTTTTCTTGCCGAATTTCTGGAAGAATTTTCTGACAGGTTTTTCATCCTGGTCGTCATCCAGAAAATCCTCATCGGTCTCGTCAAGCACGTCGTCGTCCAGGAATTCATCCTCATCATAGTTATCGTTCAGTTTTACAGCATCTAAAAGCTTATCTAAAACGCTCATTTTAATCTCCAATCCTTATTCATCTTATCGTTATCAAAAATAGTATCTTTCACCAAAGATTCCGGTTCCGACACGAACCATAGTCGCGCCCTCCTGTACAGCCACCTGATAGTCTCCGGTCATACCCATACTCAGGACGCTCATAGTAACATTATTAATGTTTTTGGCCTCAATGTCAACACTTAATTTTTTTAATTGCCGGAAAATGCCTCTGTTTTCTTCCGGATCGTCCACATAAGGAGCTATCGTCATAAGGCCCTGGATCTTTATGTGAGGAAAGGCGGAAACAGCTTCCGCCAGAGGCAGCACTTCGTCTGTCTTAAGGCCGAATTTGCTTTCCTCCTGCGCTACGTTTACCTCAAGAAGGACTGGCACCTGAACCCCGCGCTTGGAGGCTTCCTGCTCAATGGTTTCCGCAAGACGCAGGGAGTCCACCGAATGTATCATTTTTACTTTATCGACAATATATTTTACTTTATTCCGCTGGAGATGGCCGATCATATGCCATTGAATGTCTGCCGGAAGCTGGGGATATTTATCCATGATCTCCTGAACCTTATTTTCACCGAAGCATCTGGCTCCCGCGTCATAAGCCTCTCTCAAAAGCTCTACAGGCTTGGTCTTGCTCACCGCGATCAAGGTTACCTCCCCGGGATCGCGGCCGGCTTTCCGGCAGGCCTCTGCTATGTTTTCTTTTACTTTTTCTAAATTGTCTGCTACCAAAGGATGTTACCTCCCTATTATTTAATCCACATGTTTTTGCGGGTACCAGTATCTTAATACAGAATTTCTGCTTCATCCACTTCATCCGCGTTCCGCACGATATGATCATAAAGCGAAAGGCCGTAGGAAGTATTCTTGGAAACAATCGCATATTCTTCATTCTGATCCAGAAGCTCGATCCTGCGGAATACAGAGAAGCCCTGATTGATGCAGTATACCCCCTCCAGAACGCCCACGTCTTTTACCACATAACGCTCCCCGTTTTTCTGGTTTTCAACGACGTCTCCTTCCTTGAAATCCTTCTTGTCAACATAATAGGTCAATCCGGATTCCCCGCCGTCGGAAGCACTGCCATCCTCTATGCCGGCGTAAATCGTAGCGGTCACAAAGGTATTGACCTCATTGCCGTCGTTATTGACGCCTGTCACCATAAATCCTGTTTCCTGGCTGTCCTCATTGGTTGTGGCATATTCGGAAGGGATTTTATAAAATTCCTTCGTGACAATGGAAGAAAGGGGAATCTTCAGCCCGGTTACCGTATTAGTTACCAGCTCGATCTCCAGAAAGCGGTCCGACGCGTACCGGATCAGCCCTTTATTGAAGTCGATCTTGCCAAACTGCTGGCCTTCGATCTCTACAATGGAAAAATCACCGCTCTGTGTCATGCCGTCCTTCAGGAACTTTACACGCACGGCGGTCCTGTCCGCGAGCTTTGTTGCCTGCTTGCTGCTCAGAGGGATCAGAAGGCTCCAGCGTTCGTCTGTAATAAGCGTATAAACGTTATCTCCGCCGTTCACAGCGCTGCTTGTTTTCAGATCTGTTTCGTGGTAGGAGTTCTGGTCAAAGTCTGCCAGAGTAAGATTATCCGTTGTTTTTTCTTCATACCCGTCCATGGAATACAGAACGATCCCGTCGCTGTCCGCCTTAAAGATATTCTGATTTCCCAGAGTAACCACGGAAGAAGAATCCCCTCCGCTTCCTGAGGCGCCCGCATACTGAAGAATGTTCCCCTCAAGCTTGTATTTAAAGCTGTAGGTGCTGTTAAAATTGCTTGGGTTAAATCCCTTGGAAAAGCTCATCATTTCATTCCGTATGGAAGAAAGCTCCTCTGCTGAAAGTTCGGCAGTGCTTTCGGGCGTCTGCGTGCCGCTGATTCCGTATACGATGCCGTCCGCGTTGATCTTATTTCCCTCTCTGGCATAATAAGTCACATACCCCCCGGTTTCTGCCTGCTGAACGGATTCTTCCCGTATGGCCAGGCCCGTATAGGTCTCATTTCTGGAAAGAGGACCGGCAATCACCTGGTACGACTCTATCCTTGTGGAAGTCAGATACAGAATGGCGCTGAAAATCATATATAGAAACAAAAGTCCGAATAAAATCGTACCGATGTTGAGACTGAATATTTTTCTTATTTTTGAGAGAAATCCCGGATCTCTGGGATTTTTATTATTTCTGCTGGGCAAGTACATGCCTCCTTTAATTCTTTCATGAAAACAGTAGAACAAAGAGGACAAGTCCTCTTCAACTCCCTATATCCCTCACTCATGAGGGACTTGTACTCTTTGCGCGCCAGATGCGTATTGCGAAGCAGTATCATACCGCGCGCATCTGTGCGCATCGCTGCACGAAGTGCTTTTTGTATCATAGGAAACGCAGCACTTTTACACATTAATGCAGCAAGGTGTTTCCTATGATATAAAAATACAACGGCTCTGCTGATGCAGACGCCTTTTATACTACATATAGAATTATTGTACCATTTTCAGACATCAATGACAAGAAAAAGAAATGATTTCTTATCCGCGAACATATTTTCCGAATATCTGTTTGCTATTTTGAAAAAAGTGTGGTATACTCAAAAAAACAGAAACATCCGGAGATTTGGGAGGTATTACTATGGCGTACGGCAGAATCAGCAAGAAACAGCAGGAGATTTTAGATTATATCAAAAACGAGATTTTAAACAGAGGATTTCCCCCCGCTGTCCGGGAAATCTGTGAAGCAGTCCATCTGAAATCTACGTCTTCTGTCCACTCTCATCTGGAGGCGCTGGAAAAAAATGGATATATACGCAGAGACGCCACGAAGCCCAGAGCGATCGAGATCATTGACGATCAGTTTAATCTGGTCCGCAGAGAGGTAGTCAACGTTCCTCTGATCGGCACAGTTGCGGCAGGACAGCCGATACTTGCCGTAGAAAATATCGAGGCATATTTCCCTGTTCCTGCGGAATTTATGCCCAATGAACAGAGCTTTATGCTCAGGGTAAAGGGCGACAGCATGATAAACGCAGGAATTTTCGACGGGGATCAGGTTCTTGTAAAACAGCAGTCCTCCGCGGAAAATGGAGATATGGTGGTTGCTCTTGTGGAGGATTCCGCCACTGTAAAAACATTCTATAAAGAGGACGGCTACTATCGTCTCCAGCCGGAGAACGATCATATGGATCCGATTCTTGTTCAGGGGGAGCTTCAGATCCTGGGTAAGGTATTTGGTGTCTTCCGTTTTTACAACTGAAGCAGGATGCCGGCAGCATCCATGAAATAAAACAGACAGCAGCCGATTCTCAGACCATTGCTGCTGTCTGTTTATTATATCATAGGAAATAGCTTGTTACGTTAATGTATATTGCTCTTAGACAAGTGATGTTTACATAATAATTTTACGGTAAACCAATATCACTCCTGCGATAGAAACTCTTCCGCGGATATTTCTTTTCCGTCACGCCAGATTCTTTCAAGATCGTAAAACAGACGGTTTTCCTCATCAAAAATATGAATGATCAGATCACCGTAATCCATAAGGATCCAGCTTGAATTTTTTGTTCCTTCAATTTGTTTCGGTTCGTGTCCGGCTTTTCCAAGCTGTTCCTCCACATTGTCTACCATGGCCTGAACCTGATTCTGATTGCTTCCGCTGGCAATAATAAAATAATCTGCCAGCACGGAAACCTCATGGATATCAATGATCTTAATATCCATGGCTTTTTTTTCATCCAGGGCTTTTACCGCGAGACGGGTCATTTCTTTTTCTGTATTCATAGATGGTCGCTCCTTTCCGGCTCAGGATGATAATCTGCTCCTTTGCCTTTCCATATGTAGATCTTTATAATAAACAAAAGCGTCTTTTGTGGCTGAATCAACATCCTTCGGATTCTCTTCCAGAAAAACAAGAGTGTCTTTCAGGATCTCATACATACACTCATCCAGATCCTGAAACGCCAGTTTTCTGACATTCTCCAGATGAGGGGCCTTGAACCGGCCCGGTTCAATATAATCCGCAATATAGACAATCTTTTCCAGAGGACTCATGGCCGCCTTTCCGGTAGTATGATAAGTAATGGCGGAGAGAATCTCCTCATCCTCCACTCCATATTTCTCCTTTGCCAGATACGCTCCAAGCTTGGCATGGAGTAGGAAGGGGTGGCTCTTTTCAAAATCAGTGACGGGTATTTTATGTTGGCTGCACATTTTCAGCTTCTTTTTATTTGGGATACATTTCGCGCTGTCGTGAAGAAGCCCCGCCGTCTGAGCGGCCCTCAGATTACAGCCATGCACCATAGCCAGAGCCGCGCTGGTATACATGACTCCCAGCGTGTGGTTGTAACGGTCTTCGTCCAGATATTTTGACAATTTTTTCTGCATTTTTGCAATATCATAGTCAGCCATAATACCTATTGGATTCCTCCTGTCATATAAATATGGTTATTGCGGATATAGGCGATCACATCATCAGGGACATAATAGCGCAGGCTTCTGCCCTCTTTCAGCCACCGCCGCAGATCCTGGCTGGAAACATCAATATTCATGGTGTCCAGGCGGATAAAGCAGCCCTTATACTGCTGAGAAAGATACGTCATCTGCTGATCCAGGCTGTGCGCCGGAATATGATTCCTGGAAGCGGCCACGATCGTGCAGGCGCCGCAGATCCTGGCCGGCTCCTTCCATGTGGCGAAATTGTACAGAGAATCTGCCCCGATGATGAAATAATAATCCGTGTCCGGATTTTGTTGTTTTAATGTTTCCAGCGTCCTGTAGGTGTAAGTATACCCGTTTTCATTCATCTCTATAAGAGAAAGCTCAAAATGCGGATTTCCTGAAATAGCTCTTTTCACCATCTCTACCCGCTGTTCGTCACTGGCACGCCCTTCACGGTTCCGCTTATGAGGAGGGTTTCCGCTTGGCATAAACCATACCTTGTCCAGGCCGAGCTGTTCGTGGGCCTTTTCTCCTAATATCAGGTGTCCTACATGGATCGGGTCGAAGGTACCGCCCATAATCCCGATTTTTTTACGTTTCACATCCATTTACGGATCCTCCTGAGGTCAGGGCAGAATGATTTTTTTCTTTTCGTTTTTGCCTTCTCTGTAAAGAACAATTTTTCTGCCGATTACCTGTACTACCTGTGAGCGTGTACGCTCCGCAAGAAGCTCCGCCATCTGCCGGGGATCCTCAAGGCAGTTCTGCAGGATGCTGATCTTGATCAGCTCACGGGCTGCCAGAGCCTCGTCCACGGAGGCCGTATTTTCCGGCGTTACGCCCCCTTTGCCAAGCTGCAGGATCGGTTCTGTTTTCATTGCCAGGCTTTTAAGATAAGCCCGCTGTTTACTTGTCATGATCATATTCAGACCTTTCTGTAATTCGTTTCTGTTTATTTATAGTAATCGAAATCAAAGCCATACATACGGACAGTATCGCCTTCCTGTATGCCGGCCTTTTCCATCTCGTCCAGGATTCCGCCGTCCTTTAAGAAACGCTGGAAGAAAGCAAATCCTTTTTCTGAGTCCAGATTCGTATATCCGAGCATTTTTTCGATTTTGGGGCCTTCCACCACGAAAATATGAGGATCGTCCTTGTCCCTCTCAACGGTATAGGGAAGATTCTCCGTGATCAGAACATCCTCCGGGAAGAATTCCTGTTCAAATACCACAGGCTCTAAGGGGCTGTGATCCAGAAGCTCACGGATTCCGTATAAAAGCTCCCTGACGCCTTTTCCGGTAACTGCTGATATGGGATAAACCTTGATTCCTTTCGGTTCGAACTCCGCTTTCAGACGGGACACCGGATCTTCGTCCCCTTCAAAGATGCAGTCTGTTTTATTGGCGGCGATGATCTGCGGTCTCGCGGCGATTTCCGGATTGTAGGCTTCCAGCTCTTTGTTGATCTTATAGATGTCGTCTACAGGATCTCTGCCCTCTGTGGACGCGGCGTCCACAATATGCACCAGTACCCGGGTGCGTTCGATGTGCCGCAGAAATTCATGGCCTAATCCTACTCCTTCAGAAGCGCCCTCGATCAGTCCGGGTATATCGGCAATGACAAATCCGCCGTTTTCTGTATCCACAACGCCGAGATTGGGGCTTAACGTGGTAAAATGATAATTGGCGATCTTAGGCTGGGCGTTTGTAACCCTGGATAAAAAGGTGGATTTTCCTACATTTGGAAATCCCACCAGGCCGACGTCCGCTATGACCTTCAGCTCCAGAAGAACCTCCAGTTCCTGGGCGGGCTGTCCCGGCTGGGCGTATTTTGGAACCTGCATGGCGGCCGTAGCATAGTGCTGGTTGCCTTTGCCGCCCCTTCCGCCCTTCAGAACCACCTGCCTCTGATTATCTCCCGACATATCGGCAATGACCTTGCGGGATTCTGCATCCATAATAACAGTTCCTTCCGGAACCTTCAGGACAATATCGTCTCCGTCAGCGCCGTGACAGCGGCGTTTGCCGCCCTCTTCTCCGTCCTGGGCTTTGAATTTCCTTTTGTGGCGGTAATCGCCTAAGGTATTCTGTCCCTTATCCACTTCGAAGATCACGTCTCCGCCTCTGCCGCCGTCTCCGCCGTCAGGACCGCCGTTGGGCACATACAGCTCTCTGCGGAAGCTTACATGGCCGTCTCCGCCCTTTCCGGAACGGATGATGATTTTTGCTCTGTCTGCAAACATTCCTAACTCCTTACTCCTGAGATACAATTCAAAGAAAGGCTCCAAACCTGAACGATTTGAAGCCTTACGCTGAACTTGATTATTCTGCCTCTACCGGAACGATAGAAACCTGTTTCTTATCGCGTCCTTTTCTGGTGTATCTTACAACACCGTCTGTCAGTGCAAATAATGTATAATCTCTACCGCAGCCTACGTTCACGCCCGGATGGATCCTGGTTCCACGCTGTCTGTAAAGAATATTTCCAGCTTTTACAAACTGACCGTCCGCTCTCTTGGCGCCAAGTCTTTTGGACTCGGAATCACGGCCGTTCTTTGTAGAACCAACACCTTTTTTATGTGCGAATAACTGAAGGTTCATTTTCATCATGTCGTTACACCTCCCTGACTTTTACTTTTAAATATCGTTTTGGATAGTTCCGTTCAATTTCTGTCAGACCAAGAACCAGAGAATCCATCAGAAGTCTTCCTCCTTCAGACAACTCCTCCGAGAAACGAACGCGTACATATCCGTCCCGCTCTTCCACATCGAAATGATCCTTTGTGAGGATTTCCAGAGAGTTCACCGTATTCACGGTAAGAGCGGAAACTGCGGCGCAAATAATGTCCTGTCCCTCCTCCGCGTATCCGGCATGTCCCCTGGAAAGGAATTCTGTATAGGAACCGTTCTTTTTGCTGACTGTCACTGTAATCATACAAACACCAGATTAAGCGTTGATCTTTTCGATTTTAACCTTTGTGTACTGCTGTCTGTGACCGTTTTTCTTGTGATATCCAGTTTTTCTCTTGTACTTGTAAACGATGACTTTCTTAGCCTTGCCGTTCTCAACTACAGAAGCGGTAACACTGGCATCTGCTACGTCAGCTCCGACTTTCAGTCCGTCGCTGCTTACAGCAAGTACATTGTCAAATGTAACGGTCTCACCAGCTTCAACACCGAGCTTTTCCACTCTGATCACGTCGCCCTCGGCAACCTTATACTGTTTACCACCTGTTGCAATAATTGCGTACATCTGTGGCACCTCCTATAAACTTTACTCGCCAAATACGGTGGTTCTTCCAGCCGGAAGGCCTTCGGAACACTTCTACCTCTTTGTGCGGCATACTCGATTATAATAGCATGGTTGTTTTTATTCGTCAAGATATGTGGAAAAATTTTTTTTTATTTTTGGGGGACAATCTCGATCCAGTATCCGTCCGGGTCGGTGATAAAGTAAATTCCCATGGATGGATTCTCAAAAGCGATACAGCCCATTTCTTCATGATGTCTGTGGAGCTCATCGTAGTTATCTGTGACGAAAGCCAGATGAAACTCACATTCACCGAGATTATAAGGCTCTTTTCTGTCCCTCAGCCAGGTAAGCTCCAACTGGAAATCGGTTTCTCCATCTCCCAGATACACCAGTCTGAAGGATCCGTCCTTCGCCTCTTTTTCTCTTACCGGCCTGATTCCCAGAGCCTCCTTGTAAAACGCCAGACTTTTTTCAAGATCCAGCACGTTAAAATTAAAATGTGCAAATTTCAGCATTCTGTTTTCTCCTTTTTATCTATATTGATCATACAAGCTCCGCCAGGTCCTCCGCAACAGGACGGCGCACCTTTTTTCTGGTCATCTCAAGAATATGAAGAGGCGTGATATCAACTGCTTTGCTCTTTACAGGATCCTTTCTCAGAAGCTTCTGGAAGACATGAAAAAGCTCGTCCTGGTGATCCGGGTTTTCCATATTGATAAAGTCAATAAGGATAATTCCTGAAAGATTCCTGAGCCTGATCTGCCGGGCAATCTCCCTCGCCGCCTCCAGATTGATCTTCCGGTAGGTCTCCTGGACCTTTTTCTTTCCTGTGTATTTTCCGCTGTTGACATCAATGACAGCAAAGGCCTCTGTCTGCTGGATCACAAGAAAGCCGCCGCTGTTCAGCCAGATTTTTTCCCTCTGTATTTCTTCCAGCGCCGTTTCCAGGCAGTAAAGCTTATACAGAGGAAGCAGAGGATCGCTGTAAAGCCGGAGCTTTTCAAGCTCTTCCGGTCTGAAATCGGTAAGATATACGGAAAGACGGTCGTATATCTCCGGAATATCCGTCACAACTTCTTCCAGATCCCGGCTGTAAATGTCCCGGACGGCAGCCAGATAAAAGGGCTCCGCCTCATAAAGCTTGCTGTAGCAGGTTCTGTTTCTTCCGTTGACCGCCACCTTTTGGTACAGCTTTTTCAGATATTCCAGCTCGTGAAGAAATTCTTCTTTGGAAGCCTCCGCCGCGTTGGTTCTGACGATCAGTCCGTATCCGCGGCCGGGAAGCTCTTTCTCCTGTTCCAGCCATTTTTCCGCAGGAGCCGATTCCTGCCTGGAAAGCTTTGCGGAAACTCCGATCTGCTTATTTCCGGTGGTAAGGACCAGATATTTTCCCGTAAAATTCAGATTCGTGGTAAGCGCGGGCAGCTTGCCTTTCATGGCGTCCCTGCTGACCTGTACCAGAAGCTCGTCTCCCGGTCTTAACGGCCCGCCGCCCCTTTTTCCCGCAGTATAGAGAGGATTCCTGGCGTCGCTGACGGGAAGATATCCCTTCAGGCCGTCTCCCAGACGGACAAATGCAGCCTGAATATTGGGAGCAAGATTTTCCACCTGCCCCACATAAATATTATTGAGGATGCTTTTTGCCCCGGCGGGTTCCAGACGGATTTCCGAAACCTTTCCCTCTTCTGTTACGGCGCATATTCTGCAGAGACAGCCGCGAACCGTCATTTCCGTAATAACAAGCTTACTCAACTTTTTCACCTAACGCTTCCAGCGGTACAAACTGAGGCGTTTCATCTGTACCGATATCCGCGTATACCTCTCTTCTTTCAATCATATAAGCAAAAGGAAGCGGTTCCTCGCCCATCCATCTGAGAAAAGTATCCATAACCAGCTCCGGCTTTGTATAATTGGAGCTGGCGGAGGTAAGCTTCAGGAAGATCCCATCCTCACAGGCCTGCATCTGATAAATGAAGGGCCGGATATCCACTGTCTTTTCGCTGCGTTTTGTTTTTTTCGTTACAATGATCTCCTCCTGAGCGGTAAAAGCTGTGATCTTTTCCTGCCAGGAAGCAGAAGGCCCCTTTCCCTGACGGAACCGCACCAGATAATCGGCAGCCGCCACAAGGGCCATGGCCGTACTTGCTTTTCCGTCCTCTACCTTTCTGGCAGAGCTGACGGTTACCCCTTCGGTCATGACCTCGTTCAGACGGCGTTCTATTTCGTCTGTCGCCACTGTCTCCGTCAGCTCCAGGTCGAAATATTCCCCCTGGCTTGTGGCGCCGACTCCCAGAGGCGCCGCGAAGGACATGATCATATGGGGACTGTAGCCGCCGGAAAATGCCGCCGGAAGTCCGGAGCGGCGGATCGCCTTCTGAAAATAGCGCATGGTATCCAGGTGGCCCACAAATTTCATGTGTCCTGTTTTTGAAAATTTAATTCTGACCTTCAACGCATACGCCTCCTTTATATTTTTTTGCCCCGCAGCCGGAACACTGCTGACGGCAGTTAGGAGTCACCTCTTCACCAAGAGCCCGCTCCCATTCGCGGATCAGGAATTTTTTTGTCACTCCCGCGTCAATAAAATCCCAGGGAAGAATCTCGTCGGTCTTTCTCTCCCTTAATGTATAAAATTCCATATCTACGCCTGTTTCCGCAAAGGCTTCCTTCCAGAGATCATAGCGGAAGTGCTCCGACCACGCGTCGTATATGGCGCCCTTTTGATAAGCTGCCAGAATCACCTCAGAGCACCTTCTGTCTCCCCGGGCAAGAAATCCTTCCAGCTCGGTCACATCTGGTTCGTGCCAGTGGTAGCGGATACTTTTCTGGTTCAGTTGGGCCCGGATCTCTTCTTTTACGATCTTTGCCTTTTCAATAAAATCCTCCTCCCGGAACATGGGCGCCCACTGGAACGGGGTGAAGGGTTTCGGGACGAAAAAGGAGGTGCTGACAGAAATCTGTACCTTGCCGTTTCTCTGCTCTTTTGGAATTTCGTAATACCGCTCCGCGATCTTTTCCGCAAGATGAGCGATACCTTTCATGTCCTCTTCTGTCTCGGTGGGAAGTCCCAGCATAAAATAAAGCTTTACCCGGTTCCAGCCGCCCTCAAAGGCCTCTCCCGCCCCACGGAGGATATCCTCCTCTGTCAGTCCCTTGTTGATAACATTCCTGAGACGCTGGGAGCCTGCCTCCGGCGCAAAGGTGAGGCTGCTTTTTTTGACGTCCTGCACCTTGCTCATCACATCCAATGCAAAAGCGTCGATGCGGAGCGAGGGAAGGGAAATATTCACTGCGGAATCCCCGAACTCTTCGATCAGGAAATTCACAAGCTCCTTGAGACTGCTGTAATCGCTGGAGCTTAAAGAACTCAGGGAGATTTCCTCATGACCGGTCTTTTTGAGCATGATTCTGGCGGACTCTTTCAGAGTTTCCACCGCCCGTTCTCTGGTGGGGCGGTAGATCATTCCCGCCTGGCAGAAACGGCAGCCTCTGATACAGCCTCTCTGAATTTCCAGAGTCACACGGTCCTGTGTGGCCTTGATAAAGGGAACCACCGGGGCTTCCAGGCGGTCATACTCCTCCTCCATGGAGGTGATAAGCTGTTTTTCCACCTTTTCCGGTACTCCCGGGCGGTTAGGCGTAAAGGAGGCGATGGTTCCGTCCTCCCTGTAGGCCGCATGATAAAAAGCCGGAACATAGATTCCCGGAATCTGAGCCGCCTTCAGAAGAAAATCTTCTTTTGAGCCGCCTTCCGCTTTGTTTGCTTTGTACGCGTCAAAAAGCGCGTCGTAGGAAGTCTCCCCTTCGCCAATATAGAACATGTCAAAAAAAGGCGCCAGCGGTTCCGGATTATAGGCGCAGGCCCCGCCTCCAATGACGACAGGGAATTCCGCTCCCCGTTCTTCCGCCTTCAGAGGGATGCCACTAAGATCCAGTAGCTGCAGCACGTTGGTATAGCACATTTCATAGCCCAGTGTAATGCCGAGGAAATCAAAATCCTTTACCGGATCCTGAGATTCCAGAGCAAAAAGAGGGATCTTTTCCTCCCGCATGATCCTGTCCAGATCTGTCCAGGGAGAAAAAAGGCGCTCACACCAGACGTCCTCTCTTTTATTAAACATATCGTAAAGGATCATCATTCCCAGATTGGACATCCCAATTTCGTAGACATCCGGGAACGCCATGCAGAACCGGATATCCACCTTTTCCTTGTCCTTCATCACCGAGTTGATCTCGCCGCCGATATAGCGGGCGGCTTTGTCTATTTGTAATAAAATTTCATCGCTTAAAGCCAGTTTTCTCATCATTTAACACCTGTTTTTGTACAATTATTTCTTACAAAGTATACTTCATTCTTCATGACTTACCTCCGTGAGTGCCAGCCGTGGAGAAATTGGTAACCCGCATAAATTGTACTATATGTTTCACAATCTGTCAAAGTGTTGTCAATGACTAATTGTAGCGTTTACACTGCAGCCCAAATCCCGTTCAGGCCAAAACCTAAACAGGAAAGCAAATAGGCCAGAGGCATCCGTACCACAATATAATAGAAAATCATCAGGAGCATACCCATGTTCTGTAAAAAGTCGCAAAAAAGCAGCCTCTTCTCAGAAGCTGCGAAAATAAATTATTTTAAAAATCTTCTATTTGGACTTCCTGTGGCAGGATGTCATCCCGAAATCCCCGGAATACAGGCTGGCGCAAAGCGCCTTTGGTATTTGGCATATATTCGATCCTGCAGACATGATCCGGCTCTACCCATGTCGCATGTTCGTTTCCTGCCGGCATTACAGAAAGAGGACGTCTTTTCGTAACCTTCAGAAGCCGAACCGTCTCCTCGGTC
>DSLMC04103__coassemble_328_pt1 | contig 52503 bp, 37 predicted proteins | sample DSLMC04103__metabat2_high_PE_018 | metagenome-assembled genome bin DSLMC04103 | reverse complement strand
TAATGGTGCAAGATAAAGCAAATGGTACGATAAGAGATTTAAGAATATCTCCTGTGAAGTCAGCTACGCTTTCGCTGAGTTATTATATTGCAACTTTGCTTTCAACACTTATTATTTGCTTTGCTGCAACAGGTATCTGCCTTACTTATGTGGCTATTGTCGGTTGGTATATGTCACTCGCAGATGTACTCTTTTTGTTTCTTGATATTTTACTCCTTGTTTTGTTTGGAACAGCATTATCCTCGATTATTAATTTTTTCTTATCAACACAGGGACAAATTTCAGCGGTAGGTACAATTATCAGTGCGGGATATGGGTTCATTTGTGGTGCATATATGCCTATTTCTTCATTTGGCGAAGGGTTGCAAAAAATAATCTCATTTTTGCCAGGCACTTATGGCACATCACTTATCCGAAATCATACAATGCAAGGGGCATTTGCCGAAATGCAAAATCAAGGTATTCCAACAGAGATTATTGAGAAACTAAAAGATTCCCTTGATTGCAATCTTTATTTTTTAGGAAATGAAGTAAATATTGAAACAATGTATATGATACTTGGAATCACTACTTTGGTATTGATTGGAATTTATATTTTGTTAAACAAATCAAAAAAATATAACAATTAATTTAGTAGCTACAAATGATATGTATGCCGCCGCTACGGGTAACACCATAGCGGCGGTTTTTCAGTGCCTATCGGCTATCTCTGTCAATGGATTTCTTTCTCTGTTTCGGCTGGGTTTTCTGTTTCCCCTCTGCCTGAAGCTGGCGCAGACGTTTCAATACGCTCTCCCGTTCAGGGGGCTTTGACTGTTCTTTTGAGGTGGGTTTCTGTTTTTCTCTGACCTGTCGCTCCCATGCGGCAAGATCACGGTTATACTGCTCTACGACAGCCTCCGCCTTGCGGTAGGTAGCCATGAATGCCTGCACATCGGGATAACCGTCCTCTGTTAAGACTTCTGGCAGTCTGTCCAGCTTTTCGGTGATTTTCTTCTCGGTCTGCTGTATCTGCTCTGTGAGGGCTTTGCGCTCTTTCCCCTTGAAAATCCCCTTTGTGTCGGCAAGCTGTGCTTTCAGCTTTGGCAGAACGGTATTCTGTAAATGTTTGATTTCCTTTGCCCTGTCCTGTGCCTTTATCATCAGCCTTTGCATGGTGCGGAACTCTGCCATATCCATATCCAGCGTAGGCTTTGGCGGCATTTCCTGCTGGCGGATAAGCCCTTGCAGGAAGTCCTTTGCCTTTGCTACAATCCCACGGAACAGATTAGGCAGCCAGCCCTTGCTTTTGATAGACTGGCTCACCTTTTCGTGTATCTCGGTTTGCTTAACCTCTAAAATCCTTGTTTCGGAAATGCCCGACAACAACGCCATGTCCGCTGTCCTGTTCCATTCCTGCCTTGCGGCGTTGTCCGCTGTGATTTCTGCCTCTTTGGGGTTGTTCTTGCCTATCTTCTTTGTGGGAAGATATACGCTGTTCTTATCGAAAACCTTTAGTTGCTGTTCAGGGTTGGAAATATGGCGGTTGATAAGGTCGGTATAGACCGTCTTTATTTCACGAAGAAACGCCTCGCTCTTGAAACGCTCGTCTTTGGTGGTAAAGAGGTGGCTCTCATAGATTTCCCCCTTTTTGATAACGGTACAGCCTTTCCGTATCTGTCCGTCCTCGCCTGTGATTTCCTTTTTGGTACGAACTCTTTTTCCTGTTTCATCGAAAAACACACTCCTTGCGGCTATCTTCACATCAGGGGCAGGGAGTAGCTTTCGCTCGCTGAAAATCAGGTGGATATGGTAGTTGGTCTTTCTCTTGTTGTGGTGGAGGGCGGACACACATTCCACACCATAGCGTCTGCGGAACTCCTCTGTAAAGTCCTCTAACACCTGCTGCGGCTCATATTGGGTATAGACTTCTGGCAGGGCGATAATCAATTCCCTTGCCTCGATACACTTTCCCTCTGTGCCGCTGCGCTGAAATTCCTGCTGGTTTTCCCTTGCGAGATTACTCCAAAAGGTATGGTCGGCGGTGCGGTAGGTGGCATAAAGATTTTCCTGTCTGGCGTGGCTTGTGATATAAGAAATCCGTCCTTTGACATTCGGCAGCTTTGACATCTGTATAAAGCTGTGTCTTGGCATATATCATCTCCATTTTCTGTTGTCAAGGTGCGTCCTTTTTTGCAACCGTTTACGGTTGCGGCTGTCGCTGCGATAGCGATGACAGCCCCGTATCACATGCCATAAGCGTTGATACGGAAGCCCCCTGCAAGGGCGAAATACACAGAGTACAAATCGAAGATTTGTGCGAGGGGTGTATTTCGCTCTCAAACGCCGAGGGCTTTTAGAGCGTGTCAATCGACTTGTCGGACATCATTTTCTTTGAGCAGGTTTCTGCCCTGATTGACCGTCATAAACCGTTCCAGCGTGTCCCTGCGGATAATCGTCTTGCGTCCGACTTTGAGGACGGGCAGCTTGCCCCAATCCACAAGTTTCCGCATGGTATTTCTTCCGATACCCGTACACTCGGCGGCCTCTTCAATGGTTAATCCCATTTTGGTGTTGCTCATTCTATCAGCCTCCTTTTAAAATACTCATTTCGCAACTATGTATCTGCTATTATACTTATTTTGCTATCCTTTGTCAACCCGTTTTGCAACTTATTAAATGATTTTATTATATTTTATTGGAAAAGAGGTTGCAAAATAGGTTTTCGCGTGTTATAATGATACTCGTCAGGAGGTGACGAACTTGAAAAAGGAAATTACATTCACCGCAAAACAGGTCGGTGAACGAATAAAGGAACGCCGCACAGAGTTAAATCTTACTATGCCAGAACTCGGCAAACGTGTCGGCGTGAACAAATCTACCATTCAGAGATATGAGGCGGACGGGGTTGACCCAAAGCGCACCATGATTATCAACGGGCTGGCGGAAGCCCTGCTCACCACTCCTGAATGGCTGACAGGTCTTTCCGATGATAAGGAGTACAATACCTATACCCTTTGCCAGAGGGATATTGAGGAACACATCAAGAAGTATCTGGACACGGTTTCCTCTACGGTAAAGGGCGAGCCTCATCAACAGTTGCTTACGACGTTTCTCGGCAAGATGATTGACCTCTATACGGTAATGACGTATCATTTTGCGGACGCTATGGCAGAGGTTGACCGTGTGGCGGAGGACGAGGGCTTAAAACAGTCTTTACGCCGCTATGCGATTGAGTCTGGGGCGATTACGGAAAGAGTTTACCGCAAAGAAATGGAACTCCCTATTGAGGATATGAAGCAGTTTTTAGACGGGATTTTACATATCTACGATGAGGGACGCACAAAGGTATCTATGGGCGCACTGTTCGGGATAGTAACAGCAGCCGAGGAAAGGCTGGCTGAAAAAGAAAATTCCGTGGCACCTTGACAATAGAACAGCCGATTGACAACAATCGGCAGAAGTGACACAATTACTTTACGCACACCATATGTCACAGTCCCGATTGCCACGGATAGAAAGGAGTTTTTATCTATGGCAAAAGGTTCTGTAAGGAAAAAAGGTAAAAAGTGGTACGCACGTTTTTATATCGAAGATGAAAGCGGCAGAAAAGTGCAGAAAGAGTTTGTGGGAACAGAAAGCAAGTCTGAAACAGAGGCAATGCTCCGCAAGGCAATCACAGACTATGAGGAGAAGAAGTTTGTAGCAAAAGCCGAAAATATCACGGTGGGCGATATGCTGGATATGTGGGTAGAAGAAGATTTGAAACCCAGTCATTTAAGCAATGGCACAGTCATGGCTTATCAGGGAACGGTCAATCGTATCAAGCAATATCCTATCGGCAAACGTAAGCTGAAAACCGTGACCGCCGACCATTTACAGGCATTTATCGACTTTCTAAGCTATGGCGGGGAAAAGACAGACGGAACGACCTCAAAAGCAATGAGCAAAGGCTATATGCGTCTATTCTCGGCGGTGTTGCAAAATTCCTTCCGCTTTGCGGTATTTCCCAAAAGGCTGATTACTTTTAATCCTATGCAGTATGTGAAGTTAAGGGGCAGAAAACAGGAAACGGACATCTTCTCGGATAATGAGGAGGATACCGTTGCAATCCAGACCATAACCCACGAGCAGTATTTAAAGCTGGCAGAATTTTTGAAAGGAAAGGATAATCCTGCCCTGCTGCCTGTGCAGATAGCTTACTATGCAGGACTTCGCATTGGCGAGGTTTGCGGTCTGACTTGGCAGGATATTAACCTTGACGAACAATATCTTACGGTACGCCGCAGTATGCGCTACAATGGGGCAAGGCACAAGATTGAAATAGGAACGACAAAGCGAAACAAAGTCCGTACAGTAGATTTCTGCAATACGTTGGCGGAGATACTAAAGGCGGCAAAATTAGAGCAGCGAAAAAACCGTTTCCGCTATGGCGAACTGTATCATCTGAACTATTACAAAGAGGTTGAGGAAAAGGGGCGTACTATTACGAAGTTTACGCCCTGCAAAGGACAGAGGAAATACCTGAAGATTACACGGAACTTTCTCTCGTCTGCCTTAGACCAGACGGGGCGTTTGAGGCTCCCAGCACAGTGGAAACTATGTGCAGGGCGGCAAGGAAAAAGATTGAGGGGCTTGGGGATTTCCATTTCCATACCCTTAGACACACCTATACAAGCAATCTGTTGTCGGGTGGCGCAAAGCCGACAGACGTGCAGGAACTTCTCGGACACTCTGATGTCAGTACCACGATGAACATTTACGCCCATTCCACAAGAGAGGCAAAGCGGACTTCCGCAAGACTGCTGGATAAAGTGGTAGGCGAGGCGTAAAAAATTTCCCTTGTTTACCCTCATAAGGGCAAAAACAAGGGAAAATACATAAGGTTTGAACACTTAACAGGCGAAAAGTCCTGTAAAATCAATGGTCTTTGAGGATTGGATAGATAAATCCCAGTTTAACAACTTCATAATCAGTATTATAAGCGGTTATTCTATACGATTGGCCGCTTTTCTCTATTCCCTAAAGTGGCTGGAAACTACGAAAGTATGTTGCGTGGGCTTGTAAAGAAGTACAACAAGACACACAAAGACCAGCTACCGAACATCACACCTCATTCATTCCGACATACCTACTGCACGAACATAGCAAACAGAGGAATGAACCCGAACACCCTGCAAGTTGTATGAAGATAATCAGAAATTTAGTAAGTTTTTTTAGAAAAAATTTAGAAACAGAAAGAACAGAATGTGCTATACTTAAAACAACATTTCATTGCAACCGGAGTTCTTCCGGCTGATTTCCCATATACGGTTTAAATTTCATAAACAGTTTGAATTTCATATCAGCGGCTGTCTGTGTGCTGGATTTTAGCTCTGGACGACAGAGCTCAGAGAGAAGGGAGGGGATTTTATCGGTTTGACCGGAAGCATATTAAAAGGCCGTTACTGTATTTTGAATCAGATCGGGCAGGGCGGAGAAGGCTCTCTTTATCTGGCGAAGGACATAGAGCTGGGAATCAGCCGCGCTGTGAAGGAGCTGCCGCTGTCGAAGAAGCGGGAGGCGAAGCTCCTGAGACTGCTGGAGCATCCTTTTTTGCCGTGCATGATCGATTATACAGAACAGGGAGGGCACTGTTATCTGGTGATGGAGTACATCAGAGGGAAGTCCCTGAGGCAGTGCATGGAGGAGGGCAGAAGCTTTTCCCCGGAAGAAATCGTCGGGATCGGCAGGAAGGTGCTCCAGATTTATTCATATCTTCATTCCAGAAGGCCTGCCGTATATTACGGGGATCTGAAGCCGAATAATCTGATGCTGACGGAGGAAGGGAATCTTTATCTGGTGGATTTTGGAAGCGCTGTCTTTGGATACGAAAGAGCGTATTATCACTGTGCGGGTACGGAGGGCTATGCCTCACCGGAGCAGTACCGGGGACAGATCTGCGCGGCCAGCGACATTTATACTCTGGGAAAAACTCTGGCAGTATTGTGCGGGAAGAGGAAGCTTTCGTATTTTTTCCGGTATCCGGGGCTGGGGTTTTTTATTTACAAATGCTGCCGGAGTCAGCCGGAAAAACGGTGGGAGAGCGCCGGGGAGGCGGAAAAGGCTCTGGCGGAGCTGCGGCCGCTTACGCTGAAGCTTAAGAACCTGTTGTTTCCTGTGATGACGTTATTACTTCTTCTCATGATGCTGACGGTAAAGACAATAGATAACACAGAGATCAAAGCGGAGCTTCCCGAGCTGAACACCGCGCTGTCCCCGGTGACGGCCTGGTACTACTCCATGCCCTACCGCAGCGGGGGAGCCGGGGTGAAAGCAGAGCTGTCCCAGATCATAGGGGAGTCCCTTCAGAGAATGACGCGGAAGTATCATGAGACGGAGGAGCAGGAGAGGCTTGTGCTGCTTTTGGGGATGAACAGCGAAATTGCCGGGGATTTTGCCAGGGCGGAGAGCTGTTACAGCCAGCTTGCCCGGGAGGAGAATTCAGAGGGGCTGTATACCCGGGAAATATATTTTTTGCAGAAAAACCGCAGCGATGAAGGCGGGGCGGGATATGAGGATGGACGCGAAGGGGCTGAGGATTGGAGATGAAGATATGATAAAAGAAAAACTGACAGGATTTCTGATGTCAGTATGCTTGATGCTGACAGCGCAGACAGGCGGCTTTGACGTGGAGATCGGAACGGGAGAACGTACAGAGCTGCCCTCTGGATGGGAGGATGATACAGTCGGCGGTTTTGATACAGAGGAAGAGGATATTTCCCAGAACGGGGAGTATTGGGGAGATGAGTCTGCCTCCGGCAGTGAAAGGGATTCTGCGGTATCGGGAGCATGGGGCGGCGGAGATTCCCGGAATGGGAATACGTCGTGGCCCGGGAATGTTCCAGAGGGCGGGGATACGTTATGGAGCGAAGATGCGTCACAGAACGGGGTAACGTCATGGAGCGGGAATGTGTCAGAGGGCTGGAATACGTCCCAGAGCGGGAGTGCGCTATGGAGTGGAAATGCTTCAGAAAGTGGGGCTGCGTCGCAGAGCGAAGATACGTCCCAGAGCGCGGGAGGAAATTCAGGGGACAGCTCCGGCGGAAACACCGGAGACTCCGGTGAGTCTTCAGCATATACAGGGGAAAGCCGGATGATGGAATACGGGGAGTCCCCCGAAGCGGACGAAAATACTCTTTCTGAGAGAAACAAAGAGGCGCCGGAGCTTCTGTATTGGTATGGAGAGACCGGACCGGCTTCCAGACTGTATCTGGAGTTTAAAAACGGAACCGTTCCCCGGATTCTTTCTCTGCGGGTAAACGGAATAGAAACGGGCTGGCGGCGGCAGGGCGGACGGCTCATCATTTCCGGCTGTTCCCGTGAAAACATAAATCAGGTAGAAATGGCTGTGCTCATGGATTATCCATGGACGGAACAAGAGAACCGTGTTATACTATCCGGTAAATAACTGAAAATATGAATGTGGAAAACCGGAGGAATTTATGTATAAAGCAATTTTATTTGATCTTGACGGTACGCTGACAGAATCCGGAGAAGGAATCACAAAATCCGTCCAGTACGCCCTTGAAAAGCTTGGCAGACCGGAGGAGGATCTTGAGAAGCTGAAGGTTTTTGTGGGGCCGCCTCTCATGGAGCAGTTTATGAAATACGCAGGGTTTGATCAGGAGACAGCCAGGCGGGCAGTGGAATATTATCGGGAGAGATATTCTGATGTGGGGATCTATGAGAATCGTCTCTATCCCGGCGTGGAGAATATGCTGAGAACTCTGAAGGGGAAGGGCTACCGTCTGGCAGTGGCCTCCTCCAAGCCGGAATATTTTGTTAAGCAGATCCTTGAATATTTTCATCTTACCGACTGTTTCGAGGAAATTGTGGGAAGCGAGATGAACGGGAGCAGAACCTCAAAATCAGAGGTGATCGAGGAAACGCTGAGCCGGCTTGGAATGTCCGGGAACCGCAGGGAAGCTGTCATGGTAGGAGACAGAGAGCACGACGTCATAGGCGCGAAAACATGCGGTCTGGACTGTGTGGCGGTATCCTACGGATATGGAAGCATGGATGAGCTGAACGCCGCCCAGCCTCTTAAAATCGAAAATTCTACAGAGGGGGTCGTGGATTTTTTCGTCTGACCCCTCTGCATAAGCAGTCTGCTCTGCACAGAGTGTGGAGGGTGTTCTATCCTTGCGGGATACATTTTCTGGTCAGTCAGCTTGTGGCATACGCGGCTGTTTATGTGCTGACGCTTCTGGGAGATGGGATTGACGCCTTTCAGCAGCACGCGGTATTTTTGACAGGACTTTCCGGGCTTTTGTCCATGGCGCCGTGTCTGTATTTTTATAAAAAAGACCAAAACGCCCGGCTTGCCGGAGGGCTTTTGTCCAGGACTTCCCGGAAAAAGCTTGGGCCAGGGGAGGCGGTTCTTGTATTTTTTATGGGAATTGCGTTTTCTCAGTTTGTGAATCTGCTGGTAGCCTTATTTCAGAATGTTTTGAATTATCAGCAGTATCAGGAGTCCATGGAGCAGATCACTTACGGGAAGGATCTTCTGACCCTGGTGTTCTGGATGGGAGTGATCGCGCCTCTCGCGGAGGAAGTGATCTTCCGCTGGCTGATCTACCTGAGACTCAGGGATTACATGCGGATGGGAGCTGCTGTGGTGATTTCCGGCGTTTTTTTCGGGATTTATCATATGAATCTTGTTCAGGCGGTTTACGCGGGCATTTTAGGAATGTTGTTCGCGTATTTTATGGAAATAACCGGAAGTCTCTGGACAAGTGTGCTGCTTCATATGGGAACGAATATCTGGTCCCTGGTGTTTTCCGCAGTCGCGCCGTGGATCCTGGAAAAGGATCCGGTCTGGATTCTGTATCTATATGTTTTTCTGCTGTTTATTATGACAGCAGGGATCCTGTATTTTCAGAAAAGGGCGGGGAAAGCTAACGCCGCATAGGGAAGTAATTTGAAAACACATCAGCTTTATGGGCGCTGCAAAGGCGAAAAGACAGCGTAAAAGGCAGAAATGCTTTTTACGTTGTCTTTTTTTTAATTTTTTAATTCCGCAATTCCTGTAACAACGCAAATGTTACCAAAAGGTAACTATGTTATAAAAAAGTGCGTACTTGAGGGGCGAAAAGACAGCAATTACAATAGTAGCAGAAACAAGGAACGGAGACTCTTACAATGAATCAGGTGAATTTTCAGGAGGGATAAAATGAACGGACAGGATTGTTTGCAGATTTTGAGAGATGTGAAAGACGCGGCATTTGCAACTGTTGATGAGAATGGAGTGCCGCAGGTACGGATTATAGATGTTATGCTTGCGGAAAATGAAAAAATTTATTTCTGCACGGCCCGTGGAAAAGATTTTTACGCACAGCTAATGCGTAACAATTACGTTGCAGTAACTGCCGTGAATAAAGATTTTCAAATGGTAAGATTATCAGGAACTGCCGAAAAACTGACGGAGCAAAAATATTGGATTGACCGTATTTTCAAAGAAAATCCAAGTATGAACAGCGTTTATCCAAATGAAAGCCGTTATATATTAGAGCCGTTCTGCATTGCAAACGCAAATATCGAATTTTTTGATTTAAGCAGAGAGCCGATTAGCCGTAAAAATTTCACAATTGGAGAAAATAAAGAACAGAAAAAAGGATTTGAAATTTCTGTTTCCTGCATAGGGTGCGGAAAATGCGCAAAAGTTTGCCCGCAGCAATGTATAAGCGCAGGAAAGCCATATGAAATCCATCAAAATCACTGCCTGCACTGCGGCTTGTGCTTTGAAAGCTGCCCCGTAAAGGCAATTAAAAGAAGGAGCGTGTAAAAAATGTTAAAAGATATGTGGTCTGTTTTTACAGACAAAACGGATTTTTTCGTGGAATTATTGCTGGAGCATTTGGAAATATCGTTGGCTTCCATTTTAATTGCCATATTACTTGGGGGACTTGCAGGAATTCTGATCAGTGAATTTCAAAAAGCTGCAAAACCGACTTTAAACGTGATCAATTTTTTGTATACGATACCGTCGATTTCTATGCTCGGATTTTTGATTCCCTTTTCCGGGGTGGGTAATGCTACGGCAATCATTGCGCTGACCGTTTACGCGCTGCTGCCGATGGTCCGCAATACCCATACAGGTATCACTAATGTAGATCCTGCTGTTTTGGAAGCGGCAAAAGGTATGGGAAGTACAAGAACCCAGATTTTGTTTAAGATTAAGCTTCCGCTCGCTATGCCTGTGATCATGTCGGGAATTCGCAATATGGTGACGATGACGATTGCCCTTGCAGGTATTGCTTCTTTTATCGGTGCAGGCGGCTTGGGCGTTGCGGTCTACCGAGGTATTACGACGAACAACGCGGCAATGACAATGGCCGGCAGCCTGCTGATTGCGATTCTTGCCCTTGTAATGGATTTTCTACTTGGATTCATCGAAAAAAGAATGGGTAAGCACAGTATTAAGCAGAAGAAAACCAATAAGATCATGGCTGCTGCTGCGGTTATCCTTTGTTTGAGTATTGCGGGAGGCGTCCTGATTAATACACAGCAGAAAGACACCATTCATATTGCCACAAAGCCGATGACTGAGCAATATATTCTCGGTGAAATGTTGGATATTTTGATTGAGCAGGATACGGATTTGAATGTTGAACTGACGCAGGGCGTCGGCGGAGGAACATCCAATATCCAGCCCGCCATGGAGAGCGGAGAGTTTGATATGTATCCTGAGTACACGGGCACAGGCTGGAATATGGTACTCAAACACGACGGTTTATATACTGAAGATTTATTCAGTGCATTGGAAGATGAATACAGTGAACGTTTTCATATGGCTTGGGTTGGAATGTACGGTTTTAACAATACTTATGGATTAGTTGTCCGCCGTGAGATTGCGGAAAAATATAACTTAAAAACCTATTCGGATCTGAAAGCTGTAGCCGGCGGCCTCACCTTTGGTGCGGAATATGATTTCTTTGAGCGAGAGGACGGGTATGACGCTCTCTGTGAAACTTACGGATTGAGCTTCGGCAAAACAATGGATTTAGACATCGGGCTTAAATATCAGGCCATCAATCAGGAAAAGATTGATGTGATGGTAATCTTTACAACGGACGGACAGTTATCCGCTTCCGATGTGGTCGTTTTGGAAGATGACAAACATTTTTATCCTTCCTATGTCTGCGGTAATGTAATCCGTACAGAAGTGCTTGAGAAATATCCGGAACTGGAGGCTGTGTTTGAAAAGCTGAATGAATTGATTATGGACAGCGATATGGCGGCAATGAATTATGCCGTTGAAACAGAGAACAAAGAGCCAAGAGATGTAGCGGAGGATTTCCTGCGCGGTCACGATCTTTTACAGTGAGGTGGGACAAATGAAAACAGCGATTGAATTTAAAAATATCAAAAAAGCATACGGCGAAAAAGTGGTAATGGAGGGATTTAACCTCTCCATAGAAAAAGGCGAATTTATAACCGTCATCGGCTCATCGGGCTGCGGAAAAACGACCGCCCTCAAAATGGTAAACGGTTTGATTCAGCCGACTTCGGGGGATATCTTTGTTGACGGTGAAAACATCCGCAATAAAAATCAGACGCAGCTTCGCAGAAATATCGGTTATGCCATTCAGGGAAGCGTATTGTTTCCGCATATGACGGTAGAACAAAATATCTCTTATGTTCCGAACTTATTGAATAAGCGGGATAAAGAGAAGACAAAAAGCGCCGTGTCTAAATGGATGAAAATAGTCGGACTTTCGGAAGATTTGAAACACCGTTATCCGTCCGAACTTTCGGGCGGTCAGCAGCAAAGGGTTGGGATTGCCCGTGCTTTAGCGGCTTCACCTGATATTCTGCTAATGGATGAGCCGTTCGGCGCGGTAGATGAGATCACACGAGGCCAGCTCCAGACAGAAATGAAACGGATTCACGGACAGACAGGGATTACCGTGCTGTTCGTTACCCACGATATTTCTGAAGCGCTGAAGCTCGGTACAAAGGTGCTTGTTATGAACAACGGTAAAATTGAACAGTTTGCGAAGCCGGAAGATCTGCTCCGCAGTCCCGCGACGGAATTTGTCAAAGAACTTGTAAAAAAAGAGCGCCGCACCTGTACAGTGAAATTGAGGTGATTTTCAATGTTTTTAAGGAAACCGATTACAATATTTACCGGGAACTACTCGGAGCAGATTGACAGACTGAAAAATGAGATAGAAAATGCCGACTCAATCGTGATCGGCGCAGGTGCGGGACTTTCCACTTCGGCGGGCTTCATTTATACTGGGGAACGCTTTAACAGGCACTTTGCGGATTTTGAGCGGAAATACGGCTTTCACGATATGTATTCCGGCGGATTTTATCCTTACAGGACACTGGAAGAGCATTGGGCATATTGGAGCAGATATATTTATTTCAACCGTTATGTCGATCCACCCAAATCTACTTATTCAGATTTGCTGAGCCTTGTAAAAGACAAGGATTACTTCGTAATTACAACGAATGTAGACCACTGCTTTCAAAAGGCGGGCATTGACAGAAAACGCCTTTTTTACACGCAGGGTGATTACGGATTGTTTCAATGCTCCGGGCCATGCTGTAACGAAACCTTTGACAATGAAGATACGGTACGGCAAATGCTGAAAGAGCAGAAGGATATGCGGATTCCTACTGAGCTTTTACCTGTTTGCCCGCGTTGCAGAAAACCGCTTACGATGAATCTCCGTTCCGATGATAAATTTGTCGAGGACGAGGGCTGGCACCGGGCGGCACAGCGCTGCGAAAACTTTTTACGGACTAGAAGCGGTCAGCGGACTTTGTTCTTGGAGCTTGGCGTTGGCTACAACACCCCGGGGATTATCAAGTACAGTTTCTGGAAGATGACGTATGAGAATCCGAAGGCGGTGTATGTGTGCATCAATCGGGGAGAAGCAGCAGCGCCTGGTGAGATCGTGGACCGTTCAATTTGTATTGACGGGGATATTCGAGAGGTGTTGGAATGCTTATAAACGTATTTTCGTAGATTGTGCCCTTGTCTAGAGCAGGTACATTCAATGCACACGGTGTACACGAAGTGGCAGTCGCAAAATTTGCGACTGCCACTTCCGATACAACATTTTATCGCCTCCTATTTCGTTCTGCTCATTCTACCCATTTTCGTTGACAAGAATGGTTAGAATAGGTAGAATATGGTTAGAATAAAGACAGGAGGCGGTCAAATGATTTTTCAGGAAAGTGAAACGATTGAACTAAAAGCAATTGTGGGGGAGGATATAAAAAAAGAAATCATTGCTTTTGCAAATTGCAAAGGCGGAAAGCTGTACATCGGCGTTCAGGATGATGGAACAGTATCAGGATTGGATAATCCGGACGAAGCCTCTCTGCAAATCAGCAATATGGTTCGGGATTCCATTAAGCCGGACTTGACGATGTTTCTTCACTATGAGACATTGACAGTAGACGGAAAGAAAATCGTTGCAGTTGATATTCAGCAAGGAACGGAAAGACCATACTATATTGCCAAAAAAGGTCTGCGTCCGGAAGGGGTCTACGTCCGTCAGGGGTATTCCTCCGTTCCGGCTACCAATACAGCAATCCGGCGCATGATTAAAGAAACAGACGGCGACCGTTTTGAAGAAATGCGGTCTTTGGAGCAGAATTTAACATTTGAAAGCGCAAAAAAAACATTTGCGAAACGGAATGTGGCGTTTGGAACTGCGCAGATGAAGACACTGGGACTGGTAACGCAGGATGGTGTTTATACCAACTTAGGGCTGCTGCTTTCAGACCAGTGTGTGCATACAATTAAGGCTGCTGTTTTTCAGGGCACAAATCAAAATGAGTTTAAAGATAGGAAAGAATTTGCAGGTTCTTTATTTCAGCAGATGGATGAAGTTTATGATTTTATTGATTTCCGCAATCAGACACATTCTACCTTTGAGAAACTCTACCGTATTGACAAACGGGATTATCCTGAAACCGCGGTAAGGGAAGCTCTCTTGAATCTTCTGATTCACCGGGAATACTCGTTCCGGGCCAGCTCTTTCATCAGTCTTTACACAGACAGACTGGAATTTACCTCTATTGGTGGTTTGGTAAACGGTGTAACTTTAAAGGATGTAACAATGGGGATATCGGTCTGCCGGAACGTGAAACTGGCAAATATATTCTACCGTTTGGAATTGATAGAAGCTTATGGAACGGGACTTATAAAAATCATGGATGCCTATGAGGGGACCGGGATGACGCCGCAGATTGAAACATCTGACAATGCGTTTAAGATTATTCTTCCAAATCTGAACGCAATTTCAGAATCAGCAAAACCGACACAGACTGGGTCAGAGAAAGACATACCGGAAAAGAAAGTGATTGCCTGGACAAAAGAGCGAGGCTCGATAACAAGAAAAGAAGTTGGAATGCTGCTTGATATGGGGCAGTCATCATGTGGACGTCTATTAAAGAAAATGGTAGAAAATGGTTTGCTTATACAAGAGGGTAAGGGAAAGAACACACGATACAGCTTGCCATGATAAAAAACTATTCGTTGGAGAATCTCGCTAAGCGGGATTCTTTTTGCTTGCGTTTTTATCTGGGATGTGATAAGATAAGTGTACTAATACAACTAATACACTTATGAAAAGGAGGAAGCCGATTATGATTATTCTTGATTATCAGGACCGGCGGCCCATATATGAGCAGGTGACGGAGAAACTGCGTATACTGATCTACCGGGAGGTCCTGCCGGCAGGCGCCCGGCTTCCTTCTGTGCGTCAGTTGGCGATGGAGCTCTCCATTAACCCCAATACGATACAGAGGGCATATATGGAGCTGGAGCAGGAGGGACTCATATATCCGGTAAAAGGCAAGGGGAATTTTGTGGCCGACACATCGGAGATCAGAAGAAGGGGAAGAGAGGCCTACTGTGAAAAGCTGCGGGAATTTATAGAAAAAGGGAAAAAACTGGGGATTGAGAAAGAGGAAATGACGGCCCTGGTCAGCTCATACTACGAGGAGGGGAAGAGATGATCACGATTAAGGAATGCAGCAAGTCATTTGATAAAGTCTGCGCTTTGGATAAGATTTCCATGGAGATCGGAGAACGCGCGGTGTTTGGGCTGGCAGGAAGCAATGGGGCGGGAAAAAGCACCCTGCTCCGCATGACCGCGGGAATTCTGCGGCCGGACGCAGGCCGGATCCAGATAGACGAGAAGGATGTGTATGACTGTGAGGAAGCAAAATCCCTGATTTTTTATATCTCGGACGACAGCTATTTTCCGGCAAATTACACGCCTCTGGATATGGCCCGTTATTACAGATGCTTTTATCCTGGCTATGACATACAGAGATTCAGTAAGCTGATGAAAATGTTCCGCCTCGATGAAAAACAGAGGATCAGCAGTTTTTCCAAGGGCATGAAGAAGCTGCTCCTCGTTCTCCTGGGGGTGAGCGCCGGGACAAAATATCTTTTATGCGACGAGACCTTTGACGGACTGGATCCTGTAGTGCGCCAGGGAGTGAAGAGCTTGTTCGCTTCTGAGATCATGAGCCGGACCTTTACTCCGGTGATAGCCACGCATAATTTGAGAGAGCTGGAGGATATCTGTGATCATGTAGGAGTCCTGCACAGGGGAGGAATCCTGTTTTCCAGGAATCTGGAGGAAATGAAGCTTCAGCTCCACAAGGTACAGTGTGTGTTTACTGACAGAGAACAGGAGAAAGAACTTCAGAAGGAGCTTGATATCCTGAAGGTGGATTCTCAGGGTTCCCTGCTGTTTCTGACTGTCAGAGGGACCAGGGAGGAGATTATGAATAAAATACAGGCGAGAAATCCTCTTTTCTGCGAAATCATTCCCCTGACTCTGGAAGAAATTTTTATCAGTGAAACGGAGGTAGCAGGCTATGAAGTCAAAAATATCTTTTTCTGATTTTGTCAGAACCACATCAAGAGGGAACTTGTGGATTCCTTCTTTTGTGACGTTTGGCTTTCTTCTGGCATTTCCGGCTGCCAGTATTCTGCTATTGGGAAAATGGCAGAGCTTTGAGTACACTCCGGCACAGATAGAAGTGCTTTATGAAAATTTGTGGAGAGATGGTCTGGCGATCACAGCAGGAATTGTCACCGCGGTGACTGCGGTTTTAAACGGAATACGGAGTTTTTTCTTCCTTTATTCCAAAAAGCAGACAGACTTTTATCATAGTCTTCCGGTGAAACGTTCCAGAATATTCTGGGGCAGAGTATATATGTCGGGGCTGTATTATCTGATCCCCTATCTTCTGACGGAGTTTCTGGCAGTCTGCGTGGGGGCGGCAAAAGGCTTTTTCAGTCTGAAACTTATGGGCATGGCGCTGAGGCTCGCGGCGGTTCACCTGATTTTATATCTGCTGCTGTATTTCAGTGTAGTACTTGTCGAATGTGTGACGGGAAGCTTTTTGACAGGAGCCTTATGTATCGTCGGGATGAATGTTTACGGAACTGTGCTGAGTTTTCTTCTGATCTGCTGCGGGAGCGTCTTTTATACGACGTTTTATAACGAAAACGTATATGGAGTGTTTGCTTTTCTGCAGAAATATTGTTCACCTGCTTTTCTTGGAAAAAGCCTTCTGGAGGCATACAGAGACGGCCAATATCTGCCCCTGCTTCCCATAACAGCCGCGGCGGCCCTGATTTTCGCCGTGCTTTCCTACAGGGCGTATATCCGCCGCCCCTCTGAAGCGACGGGAAAACCAATGATATACAGAAGTGTTGCCGTGGTTTTGAAATTTATGGTTGTAATTCCCTGCGGTCTTGGAACCGGCTTTGCCCTTTATGCTTTTTCCGCTCCAAATGGTAAAATCGTCTGGTGGATATTGGGTTTGCTGCTGGGAACCGTTTTATCACACGGGCTTATGGAAATTTTGTATCAGATGAATTTCCGCGCTTTCTTTTCCAGAAAGTGGGAGCTATGCGCCGCGGCTGCTCTTGCGGCGGTCTGCGCCTGGGTCTATCTTGCGGATCTGACGGGATTTGACAGATATCTGCCCGCGAAGGATGAAATCAGATCTGTGGAGATCAATGTCGCGACTCTTACCGGCGAGTATGGCTGTAAAATAGAAGAACTGGAAAACGGAAAGTTTCTGAATGTAAAGAGCGGGGAGGCGTTTGCCAATGGAGCGGAGCTTTTTTCTGGCAGCGGAATAGGTGAAAAAACATACCAGACTCTCGGCAAAATCGTAGAACATCAGAAGGAGAGAGCGACTGCGGCCGATGCGCCTGAATGGACCTCTGTATTGAATATGAAATACAGGCTGAAGTCCGGAAGAGAGGTGTACAGAAGTTATTACCTGACCTCAGATGAGAACAGGGAGCTGGCAAAAGCCTTTTATGAGGAGGAAAATCTGAAGGATTATCTACATTCTTATCAGGAGCTGGATCAGAAGTATCTTTCCAAGCTGCAGATGCTCTGTGTGGACGGGGCCAACTACAGCCTGTTTCAGAATGACAGCAGCCGCGGCCTGGAGTTCCTCGGGGCGCTGAAGGAGGATGTACAGGAGGCGGACGCAGAGGAGATGCTGGAACTTCCATGCGCAAGGCTGGAGATAATGTACCGTCTGCCGGCGCAGGAGAGGGCGGATCGGATGGTTCCGGGAAGAAAAGCGCCGACGCTGAACGCGTCCTGGTGGGTGAATATTTATCCTTCCTATAAGCGGACCCTTGCGATTCTGGAAGAAACAGGATATCCTCTCAGTATGGATGAGCTGGAGATAGAGAAGGTATCCGTTGTTTATTATGACGATACAGGGGAAGAGTTCATTACAGACTATGAAGATCCGGAGAAGGTAGAAGCGCTTAAAAAGGCCATGGTGCCCGCTTATTTTACAGGTCCGTGGATGGATGTGTCAGGAGAGATGGGAGTGTATCTGTTCGGCGTCAAAAATCAGCCGGCGGGAGCCTACATGTGTCTTCTTAACGAGCGTATACCGGACTTTATAAACGAGGATTTTCAGGATATAATATCAGAGACGGAGGAATGAACTTACAGTTGGGTTCCGCGAACGGCGCGGGATGAACAAATAACAGGAGTTTTCTATGAACAGAGCGGTGAGACTTGACAAATTTCTTGCGGATGCAGGAAAGGGCACCAGGAGTGAAGTGAAAAATTTTATACGGAAGGGACTTGTCCAGATCAACGGCGCCACAGTGAAAAAACCAGAACAAAAGGTTGAAGAGAATGATCTGGTGACGCTGAAGGGAGAAGCAGTGATCCCTGAGCCGGAGTTTCTTTATTATCTTCTGAATAAGCCTGCCGGATGCGTCAGCGCCACGGAGGACCGGTCAGAAAAAACAGTGATGTCCTATGTGCCGTCCGGGAAAAAGGGACTTTTTCCCGCAGGCCGTCTGGACAAGGACACAGAAGGGCTGCTCCTGATCACCAACGACGGCCGTCTGGCCCATGAGCTGCTTTCTCCCTCGAAGCATGTGGAGAAAACTTACTTTGTGAGAGTGAGCGGACAGGTCACAGAGGACGACCGGCAGCGACTGGAAAAGGGTGTGGACATTGGCGACGATAAACCGACGCTGCCGGCCAGGGCGCGGATCCTTACCGGAGAAAATAAAGAGGAGTCCGCCGAACGGCGCGCGCGGCCGGAGAAGCTGCCGGAGGTATATACAGAGCTGTATCTGACCATTCATGAAGGGCGGTTCCATCAGGTGAAAAGAATGATGGAGGCGGTGGGAAAACCGGTGGTATATCTGAAGAGGGTGTCTATGGGCCCGCTGAAGCTCCCCGTAGATCTGAAAAAGGGACAGTGCCGCCCTCTGACAGAGGAAGAGGTGCGGGCGCTGAAGATGACGGCTATTCGATCCTGATACTGAAAGATGTAACAGTTCAGGCCGCGCCATTCGTAAAACCGCACTGCGTGCTTACTGTGGCTGACGCCACTGTTTTACTCATAAACGGGCGCTCAGCTCATACAGATGTCCGCTCGCAAAAACATGCAAGCATGTTTTATGCTGTCCGACCACTGTATGGCTGAACTGTTACTTAAAGATGGAAAAATTACGAAAAACCTCTTTACACAGAGGTTTTTTGTATGCTATAATTCAGAAGTTGCAGGCCGGAATACTATATCCGGCATAATAAACACGCGCAGAGATTCTTATGGAAGGTGCCTGTCCTTCGCTGTCAGGTCCGGATAGAACATGACCTGCGCGGAAGAATTTAACCAAAAAGGAGAAAGAAACATGAGTGTAATTTCAATGAAACAGCTTTTGGAAGCAGGTGTTCATTTCGGACATCAGACAAGAAGATGGAACCCCAAAATGGCTCCGTACATCTACACAGAGAGAAACGGCATCTATATCATCGACCTTCAGCAGTCTGTAGGAATGGTTGACGACGCTTACAACGCCATCGCTGATATCGTTGCAAACGGCGGAAACATTCTGTTCGTAGGAACCAAGAAGCAGGCTCAGGACGCGATCAAGACAGAGGCAGAGCGCTGCGGACAGTTCTATGTAAATGAAAGATGGCTGGGCGGTATGCTGACAAACTTCAAGACCATCCAGAGCCGTATCGCGAGACTGAAAGAGATCGAGGCTATGGAGGCTGACGGTACTTTTGAAGTGCTTCCTAAGAAAGAGGTTATTGAATTAAGAAAAGAGCTTGCGAAGCTGCAGAAGAATCTTGGCGGAATCAAAGAAATGAAGCGTCTTCCGGATGCAATCTTCGTAGTTGATCCCAAGAAGGAAAGAATCTGCGTGCAGGAAGCTCATACATTAGGTATTCCGCTGATCGGTATCTGCGATACCAACTGCGATCCGGAAGAACTGGATTATGTGATCCCGGGCAACGACGACGCGATCCGCGCGGTAAAACTGATCGTTTCCAAGATGGCAGACGCTGTTATCGAGGCAAATCAGGGCAACGCGGAAGAGGACGGCGAAATCGAGGCAGTATCTGAAGAGTTTGCTGAGGAAGCGGCAGAGGTAGAATAATTAATTCGATCATTCAGGAGGAAAACAGAAATGGCTATTACAGCAGCACAGGTAAAAGAGTTAAGAGAAATGACCGGCGCCGGAATGATGGACTGTAAGAAAGCTCTTACAGCAACAGAAGGCGATATGGATAAAGCAGTAGAGTTTCTTCGCGAAAAAGGTCTGGCGACAGCTCAGAAGAAAGCCAGCCGTGTGGCAGCGGAAGGTCTTTGCAAGACTCTTGTCGCAGAGGACGCAAAGAAGGCAGTTGTTGTTGAAGTAAACGCTGAGACAGACTTTGTTGCAAAGAATGAAAAATTCCAGAGCTATGTTGCAGATGTGGCTGCGCAGGCTCTTACCACCACAGCGGCAGATATCGACGCTTTCCTCGTTGAGCCCTGGGCTCTGGACGCTGAAAAAACTGTAAAAGAGGCTCTTGCGGCGCAGATTGCGGTGATCGGCGAGAACATGAACATCAGAAGATTTACCCAGATGGAAGAAGCAAACGGATTTATCGCTTCCTATACGCACATGGGCGGCAAGATCGGCGTTCTGGTTGACGTTGAGACCGACGTTGTAAACGACGATATCAAAGAGATGGCTAAGAACGTGGCAATGCAGGTTGCAGCTCTCAAGCCGCAGTACACAAGCGACAGCGAGATCAGCGAGGAGTACATTGCTCATGAGAAGGAAATCCTTCTTGCGCAGATCATGAACGATCCGAAGGAATCCCAGAAGCCGGAGAAGGTTATCCAGGGAATGATCACCGGACGTATCAAGAAAGAGATGAAAGAAATCTGCCTGCTTGATCAGGTATATGTAAAAGCAGAAGACGGAAAGCAGTCTGTTGCGAACTATGTGGCTCAGGTTGCCAAGGCTAACGGCGCGAACATCACCATCAAAGGCTTCACCCGTTACGAGACCGGCGAAGGAATCCAGAAGAAAGAGGAGAACTTTGCTGAGGAAGTAGCGAAGCAGATGGCTGGAAACTAAGTGAATCAAGCCCGTTTGGGCGCGGATGAGCTGTAGTTGAAGGCTATACAGCGTTGCTTGACGAGGACGAGGCGAAAGCCGAAGACCGAGGTTAGCAACAGTCGCATGGGAATGTAATTGCCAAGACGAATCTCGAGAGAGAAGTCGAAGCTTATGAAATATCTATACAGTGTTGTCTGGCGAAAGCGAGGCAAAGGCTGAAGACTGAGGTTAGCAACAGTTGTATGAATGGAACTAAGCTTTGGGCATAAGAATGACAGATGTTAAGAAGAACCTTATCTACAGCATTTTGTGGGTAGGGTTCTTTTAGCGTACACTCTGGATAAGAGGACATAGAACGGAAGAAAAAATTATGGAAATATTTTCAATGATTTTGTCTCTGCTTAGCGGCGTGGCAATGTTTCTTTACGGCATGCTTTTGATGGGCGACGGATTAAAAATGGTGGCCGGCAACAAGCTGGAAAAATTTTTGTATAAGATGACCAATACACCCTTGAAGGGCGTTGCGCTGGGGGCGGGAGTGACCTGTCTGATCCAGTCCTCCTCCGCCACGACGGTCATGGTGATCGGATTCGTGAATTCTATGATGATGAAGCTGCGGCAGGCGATCAGTATCATCATGGGGGCAAACATAGGTACAAGTATTACGGGTTGGATATTATGCCTTTCCTATATTGAAGGCTCAGGAGGCTGGGCGACTGTCTTGTCTACGAAGACGATATCGGCGATCGTGGCGATCGTGGGCATTGTCCTTCGGATGTTCGGCAAGCGCTCCGTACATAGAAATATCGGGAATATCATGCTGGGCTTTGCGATCCTGATGACAGGAATGCAGACCATGAGCGGAGCGGTGGAGCCGCTGCGGGAAAATGAGCTTTTCATTAGCATGCTTACCATGTTTTCCAATCCTTTGATGGGAATTCTGGTGGGAATTGCCTTTACCGCTGTTTTACAGAGCGCTTCAGCGGCGGTCGGCGTGCTGCAGGCGCTGTCTGTGACAGGGCTTCTGACCTTTGCCAGCACGTTTCCTATCGTGCTGGGAATCGGCGTAGGCGCGGCCTGCCCGGTTCTGATCTCAGGTATCGGCGCGAACAAAAACGGAAAACGGACGGCTCTTATCTATCTTCTGAACGATCTGTTCGGCATGATCTTTTGGGGAATCGTATTTTACGCGGCAAACGCAGTCCTGCATTTTGGCATTATGGACCAGTTCATGACTCCGGTATCGGTGGCTCTTATAAATACTGTTTTCCGCGCGGCTACAGTGTGCGTGCTGTTCCCGTTCATTCCAAGAATGGAGAAGCTTGTCTGTATGCTTGTGAAGGATACGGAAGAAGAGCTGGAAGAAGAAGCGGATCTTGAACTTCTGGAAGACCGTCTTGTAGACTATCCGGCGCTTGCCATGGGACAGTGCCAGAGGGTAATATCCGGAATGGCGAAAAAAGTGCGGAAAAATGTAAACCGCGCGATGAATCTTCTGAATGATTATCAGCAGGAGCGTTTTGAGAAGGTACAGCGCAAGGAAGATCTGATCGACAAGTATGAGACAAAGCTTGGAGCCTATTTGATGCGCCTGACAAAAAAAGAGATGACCACAGTCCAGACCAGGCAGATGTCTCTTTATCTGAGCACGATCAGCGACTTTGAAAGAATTGGCGATCACGCGTCATATATTGCCTATATGTCTAAGGAGATGCAGGAAAGGCGTATGCGCTTTTCTGATGAGGCAATGGATGAATTAAATGTGGTGATGGAAGCCGTGCGGGAAAACATAAATACTACCGCAAGGGCATTTATGAACGGAGATCAGGAGGAGGCCGGTAAAGTAGTGCCTCTTGGCATGGTGATCACCAATCTGTGCGACGAGCTGAAGCACAATCATGTGGAACGTCTCGGAAGTGGCGCCTGCGGTCTTGATCAGGGAACTGTCTTCAATGATATTCTGAACAGCTTCACCCGTATTGCCGCTCACTGTGCCAGCATCACGTCGGCTATGAGAAAGACGAAGGAGGGTGACGAAGATATCCATATCCATGATTCCAGGGTTTACGCGGAAGAGGGCATGGGATATTACTCTCATTTTACAGCGTACACTCAGAAATATAATCTTGGAAACCCAAACAGTCATATAAAAAGCATGGAGGCGGAAGAGGTCCTGTAGCTTAAATAATAAGACGGATGCATATAAAATGGGAGAGGATACAGTATGCCCGGTTTTACAAAAAAAGAGATCAAGTCCTCTTTTCTTAAACTTTTAAACGAACAGCCGCTGAAAAAAATCAGTGTGAGAGATATTGTGGAGGAATGCGGTATTAACCGGAATACGTTTTATTACCATTTTCAGGATATTCCGGCGCTTATCGAGGAAATTATCATAGAGGAAACAAATAAGCTGATCGAGCAGTATCCGACGGTGGACAGTTTTGATGTTTGTGTAGACTCTATCATCAGCCTCAGTTTACAAAACAGAAAAGCAATATTGAATATATTTCATTCTGTAAACAGAAATATTTTTGAAGAAAATTTGATGAAATTATGTGAAACGATTGTTACAAAATACGTCTATACGCTGTTTGGAGAAAGTGTGATCAATGAGCAGGACAGGAGAATTTGTATCTGGTGTATCAAATGTGAATTGTTTGGGATACTGATTGATGTTTGCTTAAACGGTTTAAAGGAAGGATACAGGGACGATATACACCGTCTGCTTGAGCTTATACAGGGCATTCCCAATATAATTATCAGCCAGAGCAACGAAGACAGCATAAAACAGATATACAATGGTGAAGAAAAAAGGGCGGATAAATTCATTCAATAAAACATGAAAGAGCAGATGAACCTGTGAATATCCACAGCTCACCTGCTCTTTTTTTATACAGGCAATGCGCTGGTTTTTCAGGCAGACACATGCGGATTGCCTGATTTTTGGTCAGTTTCATAGGAACTGTCTGGTTTTGGGACAACAGAGGCGGCGTTGACTATTTTCGGAGAGAAGGGAGCCTGCTATATTCTTTTTGTTAAAATTATTTTGAAGAGAGGTGTACCATATGATTAAATTTGGAAAGGGTGTCGTGAAATGCCGTTTTTTGATTTTGATCGCTGCGTTTGCTCTTCTGGTGCCGTCTGCAATAAGCTTTGCCAACACAAGAATTAATTATGATATTTTATCCTATCTTCCTTCTGATATAGAGACCATGAAAGGGCAGGATATCATGGTGAAAGAGTTTGGCTCAGGAGCCATATCCTTTCTTATCCTTGAAAACATGGATTACGGTGAGGCAGAAGCCCTTGATGAGGAAATCAGGCAGCTTGACGGGGTAAAGGATACCATCTGGTACGGGACCGTTGCCAATCCGGGCGTTCCCCGGGATTTCCTTCCGGAAGATCTCTATGAAATGTTTAACAATAAAGAGGCGGACAGCCAGTTGATGGCTGCCATCTTTGAAGATACTATGGGTGCGGATGAGACCATGAACGCTATTGACAAGATAAACAAAATGGCGGAGGGACGCTGCTTTGTCAGTGGAATGGGCGCAGTCAATACCGATACAAAAAATACGATCATGGAACAGACACCTGTTTATGTGTTAATTGCCGTCATACTCTGTTTTTTGGTAATGGCATTTACTATGGATTCCGTTCTGGCCCCAATACTTTTTCTGTTAAGCATTGGAATGGCAATTGTATATAATCTTGGGACGAACTTTATACAGGGTGAAATTTCTTATTTAACACTGGCGCTTACCGCGGTACTGCAGCTTGCGGTTACACTGGATTATTCCATTTTCTTGTGGCACAGCTATCAGGAACAGACAGAGCGGTTTAACGGGGATAAAAAGCGCGCGATGGCCCATGCGATTTCTCATACCTTTGTGTCCGTTGCAGGAAGCTCTGTTACGACAGTTGCAGGCTTTCTGGCGCTTTGCTTTATGACCTTCACACTGGGCCTGGATCTGGGAATTGTTATGGCAAAAGGCGTTATTATAGGCGTGATCGGCTGCGTGACGATTCTTCCGTCAATGATCCTGGTGTGTGACAGGGCTCTTGAGAAAACGAAACATAAGGTGCTGATGCCGAATTTCTCAAAGCTGTGTCAAAAGATAACAAAGCATTACCGCTGGATTGTGGTAGTGTTTATCGCCATTCTGATCCCGGCAGTTTACGGCTACACACATACAAGCGTTTATTATGATCTGGCGTCAAAGATGCCGGACAGTACGCTGAGTAAACAGGCAAATGATATGCTGAAAAAACAATATAATATGGGGGCCACGCATATCATACTCGCGCCCAGTGATATGCCGTCCAGGGACAGCCGAAACATGATACAGGAGATTGAGGACGTGGACGGTGTGAAAATGACACTTTCTCTTTCCTCTGTGTTTGGCCCGGCGATTCCGGAAGAATTTATACCAGATGATGTGAAGAAAATTTTCCAAAACGGCGGTTACCAGATGATGCTTATTTCGTCCGAATATGATACAGCCTCCGATGAAGTAAACGCGCAGATCGACGAGATCAACAATATTATCGATCAGTACAGCGAAGACGCCATGCTCATCGGGGAGGCTCCGTGTACAAAGGACCTGATCACCATAACGGACGAGGATTTCAAGAGGGTAAGCACCGTATCCATTGCGGCAATTTTCCTGATCATCTTTGTGGTATTTAAATCAGTATCTCTGCCGGTCGTTCTTTTGGCAGTCATTGAATTTGCCATTTTTGTAAATATGGGGCTTACAACTTATACGGGAACGATCATACCGTTTATCGCCAGCATTGTAATCGGTACCATACAATTGGGCGCCACGGTTGATTATGCGATACTTATGACAAACGAATATAAAAGGAACCGTTTATTAGGAATGGAAAAACAGCCTGCTGTGGCAAAGGCGCTGGAAACCTCGATTATGTCTATTATAGTCAGCGCGCTGTGTTTTTTTGCCGCGACCTACGGAGTAGGTACATATTCGGATATCGATATGGTCAGCCAGCTCTGTTCCCTTTTGTCGAGAGGCGCGATCATCAGTATGCTGGCAGTGATACTGGTACTGCCTGCCATGTTTATGGTGTTTGACAAAGTGATCCTCGCGACAAGTATAGGATTCCGCAAAAAGCAGCAGAACAGAAAAAGGAGGATATAAGGATGAATAAAAATAAAAAACTGGTAAAAACAATGGCTGTTGTGGTGTCGGGGGCACTGATGGCACAATCTGGTACCGGATATGTTTACGCGAAGGAAACCGGAGAAAATATGGAACAGAAGGTCTCAGCCGAAAAAGAAGAAACCGTCTATGTAAAGGCAGATGCTAATGGAGAGAAGGAGGATGTAATTGTCAGTGAATGGTTAAAAAATACAGAGGGCAGAGAAAGCATTGCCGATACCTCGGAATTAAGCAGTATTGAGAATGTCAAGGGCGAGGAAGGGTTCACACAAAACGGTGAAAAACTGGTATGGGATGCCGGCGGAAATGATATTTATTATCAGGGAACAACCAATCGGGAACTTCCGGTAGGAGTGGAGATTACCTATTATCTGGACGGGGAAAAAGTTACACCGGAAGAGCTGGCTGGAAAAAGCGGTCATGTGAAAATCAGATACCAGTATAAAAATATGTCCCAGGAAGGAGACATTTACACGCCGTTTGTCATGGTAACAGGCATGGTGCTTCCGGGAGAGAATTTCAAGAATACGTCCGTTACAAATGGAAAAGTGATTTCTGACGGGGAAAAGACAATTGTGATTGGAATTGGGCTTCCGGGTATGTATGACAGCCTGAAGCTTGGAGACAGTGAAGAACTGAAAGATATGGAAATTCCAGATTCTTTTGAAATAGAAGCAGACGCGGCAGACTTTGAAATTGCTATGGCAATGACAGTGGCGGATCCGCTGAATCTGGCGGATCTGGATCTGGACGATATTGGAGATGTGGACGACCTGAGAGAGAAAATAAACGATCTGACGGATGGATCGGCAGAACTTGTGGATGGCAGCGGGGAACTGGCAGACGGAGTACAGACACTGAAGGATTCCTGTGGGGAGTTAATCGACGGAATTGATACCATTGATGAAAATATGGGTATCCTTTCGGATGGAATTCAGACACTGGATACTAAAAAGGCAGACTTGATCAGCGGAATTAACGCCCTGACGGATGGTATCGATATGCTGGAGAGCAAAAAAGGAGAACTGGTTCAGGGTGTTCAGGAGCTGAATGAAGGAGGCAAAGAATTAAAAGAGGGAGCAAAAGAAGCAAGGAATGGAAGCAGAACCCTGTCCAAAAGTACAAAGCTTATATTAGAAGGGGTAAAAGAACTGGCAGGGGGAGAAGGCAGCCAAAAACTTCAGAGCGGAAGTAAACAGCTCGTATCAGGAAGTAAGGTGCTGAAGGATGGCAGCGCGTCTCTGGCAGATGGTATTGAAACCATGCTCAAACAGGCAGATGAGAAACAATTGCTGGCAGGCGCCCAGCAGCTTCAGGATGGCAGCGCGGAGTTTGCCGAAAGACTGGCTGCCTACACCAGCGGCGTAGATTCATTAGTGAATGCACTCTCGGCGTCAGATGAAACGGACCCATCAAAAAATGGATATATGGAGAGTGTAAACCGGTATATTGCAGGTGTGGATGCACTGCTTGACGTTTTGGAAGCTTCCGGAGCAAATACAGGTGCTGCCGGGGCGGAGGAAGAGTCTGTAAAACAGGAATCAGAGTCTGCGGCAGCGGAAACTACGCAGGAGACGGTAGTAAAGACCACCATCAGCGACCAGTCGATCGGTGATATTCAGTCGGTGCTGGCGGAACTTCAGGGAGTGCAGGCCCTTCTTGGAGGTTCGTCCCCTCAGGATTTGCTTGCTATGGCGGATCAGTATCCCGCTTATGTGGCAAAGCTTGAAAATTGCATTGATCTTCTGGGCGATTCTCTGGGAGGAATACAGCAGGAAAATATTGAAATCACTACAATTGTGCAGAATACAGAAGAGCAGGAGCCATCGGCGGAGCAGGCGCAGTCCATGTCTTACGGTGATACCATTGCTCAGCTCCGGGCGGCGGGGGCGGCCCTGAAGGCGCAGAGCACGGGCAGCACTGATCCACAGAATCCTACCATTCAAAACGCCATCGAAGCACTTACCGGAAATACATCACTTGATGGAGTTGAGATGCCGGTCAGCGCCGCGTTAATTACTTCTGCAGAAACGATCGCAGCCGGTACGTCACAGTTGAACGCAGGCGTGCAGGAAGTATTTTATGGAGTGCAGGATCAGCTCCTGCCGGGAGCAAAACAGCTTGCGTCCGGCGCGGCAGATTTATACAATGGTTCCTCTCAGTTGAATGAAGGGCTTGGTACGTTGTTTGCCGGGACAGATACACTGCAGTCTAATATGAATAAATTGGCGGAAGGAGCAGCCAGTCTGGCCGGGGGCAATCAGCAGCTCTATCTTGGAGCGGCGGCGCTGGCAAATGGAACAGGGCAGCTAAATTCCGGAGCAAATATACTTGCCTCAGGTATCGGACAGTTATCCTCCGGCGGAAGTGCGCTGAGAAGCGGCGCGGATGCGCTTGGCAGCGGAATTTCTGAACTGGCAGACGGCAGCTCAAAGCTTAAGGACGGAACATCGGAGCTGGCGGAAGGAGGAACAAAGCTTGGCGATGGTGTGGAGGAGCTTAAGGACGGTGCAGACGAACTGAAGGAAGGTATGGAGAAGCTCGATGAAGAAGGAATTCAGGAAATTGCAGATGCTATGAACGAGGATGTGCTGGATACGATCGAGCGTCTGGAACAGATCAGAGATGCGGGAATGGATTACAGACTGTTTGGTGATTCTTCCACAGCCGGCGATGGCAAATTTATTTTCACAATCGACTCGATTGAAGCAGAATAGTCTGCCATTGACAGGAAGGAAATGTGACGCGGCAGGTGAAAAGAATCTGGGACAGTTTTTGACAGAACGGATATTACTAACAGTACCATGATCGAGCAGAGGGCTTGGAAGATCGGTGATCTTCCGAGCCCTCGCATGTATATGCTTTACAAAGTCAGAGGATTTATGATAATATTTAAATATTAAAACGGAAAAATAAGAGTACAGGTACCGGGCTGAAGGAACCATATAAGCTGGCAAAGCTTGACGGCAGGGAACTGTATTTTATTTTTTGGCCTTATCTGGAGGGGTAAATAAGTATGGATCAGCTAAATACGGACCTTAGATTTGAACGGGACTCTAATGTTAATTCTTCAGATAAAAGAACGAACACAGTATATCAGATTATGCATATGGAAAAAACTGTGGCCGAAATGTCGGACACTGGAGAAGCAAAGATCCTGAACGAACAGTTTATGCCCTATGACCTGTATTTGGAGGAGGAAGAAGCAGGATTTAATATAGATACAAGACTGAACAATCTGAATAATTTCTATCATTGGTGTGCTTCGCGCGTTTTGTCACTGGACAGAAAATATGCGAAACAGATATTAAACAGCATAGGAGCTGCGCAGGCAGTAACCGACAGGGATCGTGCGGGCATCTCTTTATCTTATCACTGCGTTTCTCTAACGGATGTATTCTGGGTAAAAAAAAGAGGAGAAAGTGTAACTTTTCAGCAATTGAATCTGTATGACAATTCATTGAACGAAGCAGTAGTGGAAATTTCATTAAGAGGCCGTCAAATGACAGTGACGAATCGGGAACTTGCCCCGGATCTGTCAACGAAAGGCTGTTTTCCAAAAGCATGGATCAGAGAAGAAAAAGGTTTCCACCTGCTAAAAGACGGAGATGAAGATACAGTCAGAAGAGAACTGCTTGCAAGCCGGATCTGTCAGTGCTTTTTGTCATATGATGATCTTGACGGCGCAAATTGTCAGACCGTCCTGCCGGAAAGGATGACACAGAGAGAAGCGGCAGTTGAGGCAGTCAGGAAGATTGGATTGCGGCAGGTAAGAGAAATAGATTTGAGTATATTCGGCAGTATGAAGAAAGAGGGGGAGATGTTTTGCAAAAGATTGTCAGAACTCAAACGCCATATACTCTGACTGCCATAAAAATAAAGCGCGCGCACATCTGACAGAACAGACTGAAGGGCGCAGGCAGATGAAAAAGGAAAGCATATGAAGAGAAAACGAAAATACGGTACAATTCTGCTGATCATGTCGTCGATCCTGTTTCTGGCGTATTCCGTCAACGAATCCTACTACAGGGGCCTGGAGGAGGTGGCCGGAGTAGAGAGTGAGATTGGAAGAGTGTGCGATTATCATTTTGACATGATCGTGGATAATTCTAATTCAACCTTCTGGGACGCGGTTTTTCAGAGCGCCAGGGAGAGGGCGGAGGAGGATAACGCCCTCCTGGAGATGAAGGGTGTGGACAAGGATTCCCAGTACGACAAGATCGACTATATGAATATGTGCATTGCGGCCCAGTCGGACGGCATCATTCTGGAAAATAACGGCGAAGAGGGACTGGACCAGAAGATCAACGAGGCGGTGCAGAACGGTATTCCTGTGGTGACGGTCATGGGGGACGCTTCCTATAGTCAGCGGCAGAGCTATGTGGGCGTCAGCGATTATCAGCTGGGAGCGGCCTACGCGGAGCAGGTGTCCAGCTACATGAGGCCGGGGACACAGAACATCCTTATTCTCACGAAGAAAAATATGGACGATCAGAATCAGGGGCAGATCGTGACTCTCATTAATAACGGGGCCCAGGCAAACAGTGAGGGCGCCGCAGATATGATCGTGAGCGTACAGAATTTCCTTCCAGCGGGCCCCTTCGACGCGGAGGAGGCCATACGGGATATTTTCCAGCAGGAGGAAGGGCCTCCGGATATGCTGGTCTGCATGGATGAGGAAACGACAGAGTGCGCCCGCCAGGCAGTCATCGACTATAACCAGGCGGGTAAGGTATTGATCATCGGCTATTATACCTCCGAAAGTATTGTGGACGCAGTTTCCAAGGGAGTCATCAGTTCCACCTGCAGTATTGACACAGAGCAGATGGGAGAGTACAGCGTACAGGCTCTCATGGATTATATCAGAGATGGAAGAACCAGTTCATATTTTAACGTGGACCTCCATTTTGTAGATGAGGAGGAAGCAAAGGTTCTGGAAAGGAAGATGCGGAATGAAAAAGATCCAGTGGAATAATCTGTCTCTGGCTAGCAAGATCGTGCTCCAGGTGGGGATCATCGCCGCGCTGCTCCTGGTCCTGAACATTGTGTTTTATGTGCGCCTGAACCACTCCATGCAGAAGCTGGACAGCGTGTACTCCAGCAATGTGGATATTACCCTTCTTTCAGATTCCTTCACCGAGGTGCAGGACAATATGTACCAGTACCTGAAGGTCAAGGGCTCTGAGGTGCTGCGGGACTATTACCAGAGCGAGGCGAAATACAGGGAGCTTCTGGAGAAGCTCAACGACCAGAACGTAGACAGCACCGTAAAGCTTCTGGAGCGGGATATCCGGCGTATGTCAGAGACGTATCTGGACAGCGCGGCCCAGACGGTCACGGCCAAGCGAGCCAGAAACGTGGAGGGCTATAAAGCCCTTTATGAGGAGACCACACAGCTTTACGGCTATATCTGCTCAGCCATCGACGAGCTGAATAACCAGCTTTTTATCAACAACAACCAGCGGTATGAGACGCTGCGCCAGTTCCTGAGATACCTGGAGACCAGCAATGTGGTGGTCATGCTGCTGGTCGTAGCCTGCGGGATCTTTTTTTTAAGCTACAGCAGCCGGGATATGGTGAGCCCGCTTGCCAGTATGGCGGATACCGCCCGTCTGGTAGGAGAGGGAAACTTCAATGTAAAGATGCCTCCCGCCCAGTCCCAGGATGAACTGGGAATGGTGACCGCCGCCTTTAACACCATGGTGGAAAGCCTTGGAGAATATATGGAGCGCACCAGAGAGGGTATGGAAAAGGAACAGAAAATGATGGAGCGGGAGCTTCTCATGGAAAATCATTTAAAGGAAGCGCAGCTGAAATTTCTCCAGTCCCAGATCAATCCTCATTTTCTCTTTAATTCCCTCAATGCGGGCGTGCAGCTCGCGATGATGGAGGATGCGGAAAAGACCGGGATCTTTGTAGAAAAAATGGCGGAGTTTTTCCGGTATAATGTAAAAAAAGGGCAGGAGGACGCTACTCTGGGAGAAGAGCTGGAGGCGGTGGACAATTACATATATATCCTCAATGTGCGCTTTGCCGGGGATATTCATTTTACCAAGGAGGAGGACGAGAGTCTTCTGGATGTGAAAATGCCGAGTATGATTCTCCAGCCCATTGTGGAAAACGCGGTGAACCATGGCATCCGGGACATTGACCGGGAGGGACGGATCCATCTGTCTGTCGCGAAGGAGGAATCCTTTATCCGTATCAGCGTTAAAGACAACGGCAAGGGAATGACGGAAGAACAGATTGAAAAGGTTTTGTCAGGAACGGCGGGCCAGGATGAGGAGCAGAAGGATTCCACCGGAGTGGGCATGAATAATGTGATCAGCCGTCTGGAGCTCTATTATGAGCAGAAGGAACTCCTGAAAATATACAGCGGCGGCGAAGGAAAGGGAACGGAGGTCGTACTGACCATCCCTATGAACAGGAGAGAAGAAAATGTATCGAATACTATTAGCGGATGACGAAGGTATCATGCTGGAGTCGCTGAAGCGTATTATGGAATCCAACTACGGGAAGGAATGTGAGATTCGCTGCGCCAAAACAGGGCGGGCGGTCATAGAAGAGGCCAGGACCTACCCGCCGGATATCTGTTTTATGGATATTCAGATGCCGGGGATCAGCGGCATCCAGGCGATCCGGGAGATCCAGCAGTTTAACCGCTCGGTGATCTTTGTGATCATCACGGCTTACGACAAATTCCATTACGCCCAGGAGGCCGTAAATCTGGGAGTTATGGAATTTCTTACAAAGCCTGTAAATAAAAAGCGCATCCTGGAAATCTGCGGCAAGGCCATGGAGCGGGTGGATCAGGAGAGGAAAAAGCGCAGCGATGATCTGAGCATCCGGGAAAAGCTGGAAACAGTGCTGCCTATGATCGAGAGCGGCTATATCAACAACCTTCTGCTCCAGGAGGATTTCCAGACATATCAGGATCATTACCGGGAGTTCCTGGATATCCGGGAGGACTATGGCTATATGATCGTGGTGGAATTCGGGGATATGCAGGAAAACGGCGCCCTCTCCAACGCTGTAGGGGCAAGCGTGAAGGCGAGCCGGTTTTACTCTGCCTTCCGTGAGATTGTCCAGGGCTTTTTCGACTGTCTGGTAGGGCCTGTCATGGGCAATACCATTGTGCTTTTGGTGCCCCACGCGAGGGAATATGTAGAGTATGAGGAGCGGGTGGAGATCCTCACAAAGACAAGGAACATGGTGCACAAGCTGGAAAGCCGTATTGACAGCAGCTTCCGCTGCGGCATCGGCAGGACGAAGGAGCTGGGGAGCGCCATGAAGGAGTCTCACCGGGAGGCGTTAAAAGCCATCCACGAGAGCAGCAGCCATGTTTCCCATATCGAGGACATCCCTCTGGCCCAGAAGTATGACGGGGAATATCCCCGCAGACTGGAGAGCCGCCTCGTAAAGATGGCTCTTTCCAAGGATCTGGCCGGGGCGCTGGACTGCGCGGAGCAATTTTTTGACTGGATGAAGCGGCAGGAAAACGCGGATCAGGAGGATCTTGAGATAAAGGCGCTGGAGCTTGTGATGTTGCTGGAAAAGGAGGCGTTTTTCGCGGGAGACGTAAAGTACGGCTTTCGCTATCGGGGCGGGTATCTACGTGAGATCGCCGGCTGCCGGGATACAGAGGAGCTTCGGGCCTGGTTCCTGGAAAAGATCCGGGAGGTCTGCTGCAACATCATGGACTCCAGGGAAAAGGAAACCGTCACGGTGGTAGAGCGGGCAAAAAACTATATCCGGAAAAATTATCAGAAGGATATTTCTCTGGACGAGGTTTCCAGGCAGGCGGACATCAGTCCCTATTATTTCAGCAAGCTGTTCAAGCAGGAGACAGGGAAGAATTTTATCGAATATCTGACAGAGGTGCGGCTTTTAAAGGCAAAGGAACTGCTGGCTGTTCCCGGCTGCTCCATCAAGGAGATCTGCGCCATGTCCGGCTATTCGGATCCCAATTATTTCAGCCGCATCTTTAAGAAATATGAGGGTGTGACGCCCAGCGAATTCAGAGAGAGGTTAGGATAATGAGAAAGGGTTTCAGAAAATATCTGGCGCTGTTGGTTTTTACGGCTTTGACGCTGCTTTTTGGCTGCGGAACCTATGGAGAAGGCGAAGAGGCCGGGAAAGCGGCTTCTGTGAGGGGAGAGAAGGAGACGGAGGAAGAATCGATCCAGATCGGATTGTCGGTGGATTCCTTTGTCATAGAGCGCTGGGTAAGAGACAGAGACGTGTTTGTGGCCGAGGCCAGGAAGCTTGGGGCGGAGGTGAACGTCCAGGACGCCGGCGGGGATTCCCGGGAGCAGATCAGCCAGATAGAATATCTCATTGATAAGGATATGGATGCCATCGTGGTGGTGGCTAGAGACTGCGCCGCTCTGGTGGACGTAGTAAAAAAGGCCAGGGACGCCGGAATACCGGTGATCTCCTATGACCGCATGATCTATAATGCCGATTCCGACCTGTATATTTCCTTTGACAACCGGCAGGTGGGCGTGCTCATGGCGGAGGCGCTCAAGGAGGCCATTCCGGAGGGCGGAGAGATCTTCATGATTCAGGGCTCTCTGGACGACGACAATGTCTATCAGGTGAAGGAGGGCTTTGAGGAGACCTTAAAGGGCAGTAGTCTTGAGGTGGTCTACACAGCTTCCTGTGAAGGGTGGCTGGCGGAGAACGCCATTCCAAGTGTTGAGGAGGCCCTGGAGCTTTATCCGGAGGTAAAGGGCATCATGTGCGGAAACGACGATATCGCGAGCCAGGTGATCCAGGTGCTGGCGGAGAAACAGCTTGCAGGTAAGGTGGCTGTGGTAGGACAGGACGGAGACGTGGCGGCCTGTCAGCGGATCGTGGAGGGAACCCAGTATATGACGGCCTTTAAGGCGGTTGGGAATGAGGCGAAGGAGGCGGCGGAATACGCAGTACGCCTGGGAAAAGGGGAAACGCTGTCTGAGATCACAGAGTATACGGACGACGGCTCTTATCAGATCCCCAGCAGGATCCTCATCCCCTGGTCTGTCACCAGTGAAAATATGGACGAGTTGGTTATCGACGGCGGATACCACAGAAGAGAGGACGTGTATCTGAATGTCCGGCAGTCCAATAAGGATGAGTAGCGCTGCGCCTTACGCCTTACATGCAGCAGAGTAGCATCATTTTGCGATAACTATAGCAATATTTTGCGGTAAAAATGTCTTGCCATGCGGCAGGGCATTTTTCTTTTGGCTAAAATTTCCATAAATCTGCCAAGTATGTCCAGAGACCTTCGTGGTAAAGTATAATCACAAAGAAAACGTGAATACACGAAAAAAGAAACGGAGGAAAGAAAACATGAAAAAGAAATTGGTGTCCGCAATGCTCTGCGCAGCAATGATCACAGGAACCGTAGTCGTTCCGTCAGTGGCTGTAAAGGCCGAGGAGGAGAGCAAAGGCGGCGTGATCGGCGTTGCAATGCCTACCCAGGATCTTCAGAGATGGAATCAGGACGGCGAGAATATGAAGGCCGAGCTTGAGGCAAAGGGCTATGAGGTAGACTTACAGTTCGCAGGAAACGACGTAGCTACTCAGGTTTCCCAGATTGAGAACATGATCGCAAATGGAGACCAGCTCCTGGTTATCGCGTCCATTGAGGGCGATTCTCTTGGAACTGTTCTTGCGCAGGCAAAGGAAAATGACATTCCGGTAATCGCGTACGACCGTCTGATCATGAACACAGACGCGGTTTCCTACTATGCGACCTTCGATAACTACCTGGTTGGAAAGACACAGGGCGAATTCCTTGTAGACGCTCTGGATCTTGAAAACACAGACGGACCATACAACATTGAGTTCGTAACAGGCGACCCCGGCGACAACAATGTAAACTTCTTCTTCGGCGGCGCTATGGACGTGCTTCAGCCGTACATTGACGAAGGCAAGCTGGTAGTTCCCTCCGGCCAGATGACAAAGGACGAGGTTGCGACGGCGAACTGGGCAACAGAGACCGCGCAGGCAAGATTTGAGAACATCCTTTCCTCCTACTATGCGGACGGAACAAATCTGGATGCGGTTCTTGCCTCTAACGACTCCACAGCTCTCGGCGTAGAAAACGCTCTGGCTGCAAACTACACAGGAGAATATCCGGTGATCACCGGTCAGGACTGCGATATCGCGAATATGCCGAACATCATCGACGGCAAGCAGGCAATGTCCGTATTCAAGGATACCCGTACACTCGCGTCCAAGGTTGTTGAGATGGTAGACGCCATCATGCAGGGCGGCGAGGCTCCTGTAAACGACACAGAAAGCTATGACAACGGAACCGGCATCATCCCATCCTACCTTTGCGAGCCGGTTGCGGTTACCGCGGACAACTACAAAGAGCTGCTTGTTGATTCCGGATATTATACAGAGGATCAGTTACAGTAAATAAAAAGGCGTGAGCATTTTGCAGGCGGGCCGGTGCGCCCGCCTGTTGCCTGTAAAGCCCAGTGTCCGCCGGAAAGAGGCGGGCCGGAAATTTAGAGACAGGGAGGGAGAATTTTGGCAAAGATACTGCTGGAAATGAAAAATATCACCAAAACATTTCCCGGTGTGAAGGCGCTCGACAACGTGAACCTCAAGGTGGAGGAGGGAGAGATCCACGCCCTTGTAGGAGAAAACGGCGCGGGAAAGTCCACACTGATGAATGTTCTTTCCGGTGTATATCCCCATGGAACCTACGAAGGCGATATCATCTATAATGGGGAAATCTGCAACTTCCACGATATTAAGGACAGCGAGGCAAAGGGCATAGTGATCATTCACCAGGAGCTTGCCCTGATCCCTTATATGACTATCGGGGAAAACATGTTCCTGGGAAACGAACGGGGAAAAAGCTTTGCCATCAACTGGGATGAAACCTATGGGATGGCGGAGAAATACATAAAGCAGGTTGGCCTGACAGAGCCGGCCAGAACCTATATCAAGGACATCGGAGTAGGCAAGCAGCAGCTGGTGGAGATCGCAAAGGCGCTGGCAAAGAAGGCGAAGCTTCTGATCCTGGACGAGCCTACCTCATCTTTGAATGAATCGGATTCCAAGGCTCTTCTTGACCTGATGCTGAAGCTGAAGGAGGAGGGTATGACCTCCATCATCATCTCTCATAAGCTGAATGAGGTTTCCTACGTTGCGGATAAGATCACTGTCATCCGCGATGGATCTACTATTGAAACCCTTACCAAGGGCGTGGACGATTTTTCCGAGGACCGCATCATCAGGGGCATGGTAGGCCGCGAGATCGCGGATCGTTTCCCCAAGCGCCATGACGTGAAGATCGGGGACGTAAACATGGAGGTCAAAAACTGGACGGTATACCATCCTCTTTACAATGAGCGAAAAGTGGTAGACAACGTATCCATTAAAGTACGTAAGGGCGAGGTTGTGGGAATCTCAGGCCTTATGGGCGCGGGGCGTACCGAGCTTGCCATGAGTGTGTTCGGCAGAAGCTACGGCGCCAACATCAGCGGACAGCTCATTCTTAATGGAAAAGAGGTTCATCTGAAGAACGTGCGGGACGCCATTGAACACAAGCTGGCTTATGTGACGGAGGACAGAAAGGGCGACGGTCTGATCCTGAGCAATTCTATCAAGATCAACACAAGTCTTGCCAATCTCAAGGGCGTCAGCAGCAACGGGGTGATCAATCCGGATAAGGAATATGCTGTGGCGGAGGAGTACAGAGGCAAGCTGAAGACGAAATGTCCCACTGTGGAGCAGAACGTAGGAAATCTCAGCGGCGGAAACCAGCAGAAAGTATTGCTGGCAAAATGGATGTTCGCCGACCCGGATATCCTGATCCTGGACGAGCCCACCAGAGGTATCGACGTGGGAGCGAAGTATGAGATATACTGTATTATCAACGACCTGGCGGCTGCGGGCAAATCTGTCGTCATGATCTCCTCGGAGCTTCCGGAGATATTGGGAATGTCCGACCGGATCTATGTCATGAACGAGGGAAAGATCGCGGGAGAGCTGGGCGCGGAGGAAGCGTCTCAGGAAAAGATCATGGCATGTATCCTCAAGTCAAGCAAAGGAGAGTAAACAATGGATAAAGAAAAATTAAAAGCAGGATTTCAAAAATATACAATGATCATCGTGCTTGTGCTGGTGACTCTGTTTTTTACCTGGGGAACCCAGGGAAAGATCCTTCTTCCACAGAATATCAATAACCTGATTTCCCAGAACGCTTATGTGTTTGTTCTTGCCTCCGGTATGCTTTTATGTATCCTGACAGGCGGAAACATCGACCTTTCCGTTGGCTCGGTGGTATGTTTTGTGGGCGCGTTATGCGGGATCTTTATGGAAAATATGCATCTGCCGGACGGGATCGCCATCATTCTGGCCCTCCTGGTTGGCGCTCTGATCGGCGCGTGGCAGGCGTTTTGGATCGCTTATGTGCGGATCCCTCCCTTTATCGTTACCTTGGCGGGCATGCTGATGTTCCGCGGACTTTCAAACGTGGTTCTGGCAGGAAAGACCCTTCCGATTAAGTCGGAGACCTTTGTCAAGCTATTCGGAGGCGGCGCCAACTGTTACATTCCCGACTTCCTTGGCGGCGGAGAAGGACTGAACCGTGTGGCTCTGGCCGCAGGCGTCCTTGCCAGTGTGATTTTTGTGGTTCTCACCATGCGTTCCTATCTGAACCGGAAGAAAAACGGCTATGATACAGGCAATGCGGCGGCAATGTATGGGAAAATGATCCTCATTGTAGCGGTTGTCATGGCAGTGAGCGTCAAGCTGGCGCAGTACAAGGGTATCCCCACCTCTCTGGTATGGGTACTCCTTGTGGTAGTCGTTTACGGCTATATCACCAGCAAGACCACGGTAGGACGCCATTTCTACGCGGTAGGCGGCAATGAGAAGGCCACCAAGCTTTCCGGCATCAATACAAACCGTGTATACTTTATCGCTTATACCAATATGGGCTTCCTTGCGGGACTTGCCGGACTTCTGACCGTAGCCCGTATGACCTCCGCTCAGCCCACCTATGGACAGAACTATGAGATGGACGCCATTGGCTCTTGCTTTATCGGCGGCGCTTCCGCGTACGGCGGAACCGGAACCATTCCCGGCGTGATCGTCGGAGCCGTGCTCATGGGTATCATCAACCAGGGCATGAGTATCATGGGAACTGACCAGAACATGCAGAAGGTTGTAAAGGGAGCCGTGCTCCTTGCAGCCGTAATCTTCGACGTAGTGAGCAAGAGAAAATCCTTTATCGCGAAATAAGACTGTGATTTACGGATTGCATAAGACAAAAAAAGGAATCTTTGGACCGGATAAAGTCTGAGGATTCCTTTTTTATTGCAGGAAAGTACTCCAAATTGTATTAAACTGTAATATAATCTCTTCCCTCATCCCAATCGTACTTGATTCCATAATCCGCATGATCGGTAAAGCATATCTCATCCAGTCCCAGCCCTATGGCGTCTCTATTTCTGTTTTTAAATTTCTCTTGTGTATTTCAGGAGCCATTTTTTTTCGTCCTCGGAAAGCTCGGGAGAGAGAAGCTCGTATACCCGCTTGTGGTAGGCGTTCAGCCTTTGGCGGTCAAGATCCGTAAGGAGGGAAGCGTCAACGGCGTCCAGGTCGATGGGAGCCAGGGTGAGCGATTCAAATTCCAGGAATTTTCCATAGTCCGTCACAAACTTTTCCCGGCAGAGCAGCTCGTTTTCCAGCCGGATCCCGTGCTTTCCGGCAAGATAAACTCCTGGCTCGTCGGTGGTGATCATGCCCGGCGCAAGCGGGACAGGCTCATTATTTCCGCGGAGCTTCCAGAAAAAGCGGTTGGGCTCTTCGTGGACGTTGAGCAGATGCCCCACGCCGTGCCCTGTTCCATGAAGAAAATCCAGGCCATGCTCCCAGAGCGGAGCCCGGGCCAGGACGTCCAGGTTGTGGCAGCAGACGCCTTCCGGGAAAACCGCGTACATCAGATTCAGCATACAGCGCAGCACCAGGGAAAAGTGCTCTTTTTCCTCCCCGGTGAGAGGGCCGAGGGCAAAAGTGCGGGTGATATCCGTGGTTCCCTCCAGGTACTGTCCGCCGGAATCCACCAGGTAAAGGCCATGGGGCTGCAGCGGAATATCAGTTTCCTCTGTGACGGAGTAGTGTACGATAGCGCCGTGAGCGCCGTAGCCGCTGATGGTTTCAAAGCTCAGCCCAAGGCTGTTCTGGGCGTCCCGGCGGAGCTGATCCAGATAGGAGGCGGCCCCGGCTTCTGTAAGCTTCCCGCTGCTCACGTTTTCTTTCAGCCATTTCATAAACCGGACCATCACCACCCCGTCCCGGATATGGGCCCGGCGGGTATTTTGGATTTCTGTCTCATTTTTTACCGCTTTGAGAACAAGAGCGGGATCCTCCCCGTCAATAAGAACGGCGCCTGATTTCTCAAGGAGGGTATACAGGCGGTAATTCACTGCTTTTTCAGAAAGCAGAACTCTGGTTCCCGCCGGGAAGTTTTGCGCGAAGACATAGATTTCTTCATAGGGATGGAGCTCCACATGAAGGGAATGAAGGCTTTCTGCTGCCTCCGGTTCCAGACGGCTTATGTCTGTAAAAAGATGAGCCCTCGTTTCCTCGATCACCGCATAGGAGAGAAAAACGGGATTATAGCTGACGTCCGAGCCACGGAGATTGAAAAGCCAGGCGATCTCGTCCAGGGCGCAGATCACATGAGCTCCGGCCCCTTTGTCCTTCATCCTCCGGCGGAGCTCCGCCAGCTTTTCTGAGGCCGGTTTTCCGGCGTATGATTCGCTGTAGAGCCATACTTTCTCAGAGGAAAGGGGAGGTCGGTCTGTCCATACCTCCTCCGCCAGGCTGACGTCAGGATCCAGGAACAGATTTCTTTTCTTCAGAGCCTCCGCCATTTTTTTGCCGTCGGCGGCGGAGACGGTGCGCCCGTCCACGCCCACCCGGCTTCCCTCAGGCAGTTCGGAAAGGAAGAATTCCTCAATAGAAGGAACTCCGGGCTGCTGCATCCGGTAAAGATCGATCCCGGTCCCTTCAAGCTGTTCTTCCGCCTGGAGAAAATACCGTCCGTCTGTCCAGAGACCGGACTTTGAGGCCAGGACGGCCAGGGTTCCGGCGGAGCCCGTAAAACCGGAGAGATAGGAGCGGAATTTGAAATGCTCCCCTACATATTCAGAAAGATGATAATCCGCCGTGGGGACATAGTATGCGTCAAGGCCGCGGTCTTTCATTACGGCGCGCAGAGCCGCGAGCCGCGGGCGTACAGCGTTTCCGGATTGAAACGGGGGATTTTTCTGCTGAAAATGATTTATATTCGTCAAGATGATGCTTCCTCCTGTCTCTGATATATAATAAAAAAATACCACTGATAAAACGGCAGTGTCAATACAAAACCCTTTTGTATGGTTTTCCTTGAATTTCCTTTCGTTTGATATTATAATCAATTTAACGAAAGATCCGGCGGCGCCGGATGAAATTTAAGGAGGAATCAAATCATGATCACCTGGAACAACTTAGATACACTTACTTCCTATAAGGAACTTTCTGACGCGGAAAAAGTAAATCTCCCGGAAGTGATGAGCGGAGAGAACGGAGCGGAGCGTGTGAAGAATTACTCTGTTCCCATGGCGGAAGGCATGGCTTTTAATTACGCCGCGAAGCAGGTGGACGATCAGGTGCTGGCCGCGCTGAAAAAGCTGGCGGAGGAGGCCAAGCTTGCGGATAAATTCAAGGCGCTTTATAACGGTGAGATGATAAATACGGGAGAGAAAAGACTGGTTCTCCATCATCTGACCAGAGGACAGCTTGGAGACACAGTGACGGCTGACGGCGTTGATAAACGTGCTTTCTATGTGGAGCAGCAGAACAAGATCGCTGATTTTGCCCGGAAGGTTCACAATGGAGAGATCACCAACGCGGCAGGTGAGAAGTTTACCACAGTTGTTCAGATCGGTATCGGCGGAAGCGACCTCGGCCCCCGGGCAATGTATCTGGCTCTCGAAAACTGGGCGAAGAAAAACAACACCTTTAAGATGGAAGCGAAGTTTATCAGCAACGTAGATCCGGACGACGCTGCCGGAGTTTTGAATACCATCGACGTGGCCCGGTCTATTTTTGTTCTGGTTTCCAAATCAGGCACCACGCTGGAGACGCTTACCAATGAATCCTTTGTAAAAGACGCTCTCACTAATGCAGGACTGGATCCATCCAGACACATGATCGCTGTCACAAGCGAGACATCTCCTCTGGCGAAGAGCGATGATTATCTGGCGGCGTTCTTCATGGACGATTATATTGGTGGCCGTTATTCTTCCACCTCCGCGGTAGGCGGAGCGGTACTGTCCCTGGCCTTCGGACCAGAGGTGTTCGCTCAGTTCCTGGACGGCGCGGCAGAGGAGGATAAACTTGCGGCGGAGAAGGACGTTCTGGAAAATCCGGACATGCTGGACGCTCTGATCGGCGTTTACGAGAGAAACGTACTGGGATACCCCAGCACGGCAGTTCTCCCGTACTCTCAGGCGCTGAACCGCTTCCCGGCCCATCTGCAGCAGTTGGATATGGAATCCAACGGGAAGTCTGTGAACCGTTTCGGAGAGCCGGTGGATTATGTGACAGGGCCGCTGATTTTCGGAGAGCCCGGAACCAACGGACAGCATTCCTTCTATCAGCTCCTGCATCAGGGAACCGATATTGTGCCGCTGCAGTTTGTAGGCTTTAAGAATAATCAGATGGATACGGACGTTGTGATCCAGGGAAGCACCAGCCAGCAGAAGCTCTGCGCCAATGTGGCCGCCCAGATCATGGCCTTTGCCTGCGGCAAAGCGGACGAGAACCGCAACAAGAACTTTGAAGGCGGACGTCCCTCCAGTATTATTATCGGAGATCAGGTGAACCCGCGTTCTCTGGGAGCTCTCCTCGCTCACTTCGAAAATAAAGTAATGTTCCAGGGCTTCCTGTGGAATCTGAACAGCTTTGACCAGGAAGGCGTACAGCTTGGAAAGGTCCTTGCGAAGCGTGTTCTTGCTCACGAGACAGACGGCGCCCTGAAGGTATACAGCGATCTTTTAAACATCTGACAAATAAAAGAACTCAGACCCTCCGCACCCGGATGAATCTCCGGTGGGCGGAGGGTTTTCTGCGTTGCTGAAGACAACTGACAAAAGAATACAGGCTGTTGTTTATATTTTTTTCATACTTTCGACTTCTTCTGTCATGGAAAAATTGTGATATATGTGCTAGAATAGTAAAGACAGTCCTGAAGCTGCAGACAGTGCGGACATCATGTGAAAGGGAGAAATCATTTATGCTTCAGATCAAGCAGATATATAAAGAGTACAAAACCGGAAATCTGGTACAGAAGGCTCTTGACGGAGTGAGCCTGAATCTCCGTGAAAACGAATTTGTGGCGATTTTAGGTCCCAGCGGCTCCGGAAAGACCACGCTTCTGAATATTATCGGAGGGCTGGACAGGTATGACAGCGGAGACCTGATCATTAACGGCATTTCCACCAAAAGGTATAAGGACAGAGACTGGGATTCCTACCGAAATCATACGATAGGCTTCGTATTTCAGAGCTATAATCTGATCCCTCATCAGACGGTTTTGTCTAATGTGGAGCTGGCTCTGACCATTTCGGGGATCTCAAAAAGTGAACGGAGACAGCGGGCGAAAAAGGCTTTGGAGCAGGTTGGCCTGGGCGATCAGCTCCATAAGAAGCCAAACCAGATGTCAGGAGGACAGATGCAGAGGGTAGCCATTGCCAGAGCTCTGGTGAACGATCCGGAAATTCTTCTGGCCGACGAGCCCACCGGAGCCCTGGACAGCGATACCAGCGTGCAGGTGATGGAGCTTCTGAAGGAGGTTGCCAGGGAGCGTCTGGTGGTGATGGTGACCCATAATCCGGAGCTGGCGGAGCAGTACGCCACCCGGATCGTGAACCTTAGGGACGGCAGGATCCGTTCGGATTCCATGCCTTTTGAGGTGGATGAGTCTGTACTTGAGGAACCCCGGCACAAAAACATGGGAAAATCCTCTATGTCATTCCTTACGGCTCTGTCCTTAAGCTTTCATAATTTAAGAACAAAAAAAGCCAGAACGATCCTCACATCTTTTGCGGGATCTATCGGGATCATTGGTATCGCACTGATCCTTTCTCTGTCTACCGGCGTCAATGAGTATATCCAGTCGGTGGAGGAGGATACGCTCTCTGAATACCCTCTGGAGATCAGCAGCACCGGGGTGGATCTGACGTCTATGATGATTGACGCCGCCAATGGTTCCGCCGCGGGCGGCCAGGAAGAGATCGGGGTCAATGAGATGGTGACCAATATGTTTTCCAAGATGGACTCCAATGATCTGGAATCGCTGAAAACCTTTCTGGACAGCGGAGAAAGCGGCGTCGAAGAATACAGCAATTCCGTAGAATACAGCTATAATGTGTCTCCCCGGATCTTTCTGGAGAATAAAGACGGTATCCGGCAGGTGAATCCGGACCGATCCTTTTCCGTGCTGGGACTGGGATCCGGACAGAGCAGCAACAGTCTGATGTCTATGAGTATGAACACAGATATGTTTTATGAGATGCCGGCGGATGAGGGACTCTATAAGGAACAGTATGATGTGATGGCGGGGCGCTGGCCCCGGGAATATAACGAATGTGTGCTGATCCTCACATCGAACGGCAACATCAGCGACCTGATGCTCTATACGCTGGGGCTTCGGGACGGGGCAGAGCTGGACCGGATGGTGAGGCAGTTCGCGGAGGAAGAGAACGTGGATACTCCGGAGGATATCCGGCCCTATTCCTATGACGAGATCCTGGGTATTCAGTTCAAGCTCATCAACAGCGCGGACTGCTATGAGTATGACGACGAATACAATGTCTGGACGGACAAATCCTCTGATGACGATTATATGGCGGAGATCGTAAGCAGGGGCGAGAATCTGACCATCGTGGGGATCGTTAAGCCTTCAGAGGGTACGGATATCGCCATGCTGTCCAGTGGTATCGGGTATACGCCGGAGCTGACGGGGCATGTGATCGAGTCGGCGGCGGAGAGCCGGATCGTGAAAAACCAGCTCCAGAATAAAAATATCAATGTATTCAGCGGAAAAGAGTTCGGAGAGGAGGAGGACGAACAGGAATTTGACGTATCCTCGCTGTTCAGTGTGGACGGGGACGCTATGACGGAGGCTTTTCAGATGGATGAGGACGCCTTTTCTTCTCTTGATCTTTCGGGCCTTTCCGGACTGACTATGGACACCTCCGCTTTGGAGGGTGCCTTTCAGATGGATGGAAGCCGGATGGATCTCAGCGGAATGATGGATTTTGACTTTGAAGCTATGCTGCCGGAGACAGCGGACAGGCTGAAGCAGCAGGCGGAGGATCTCAGCAAACGGATCGATCTGGAAATTTCAGCAGAAGAGCTTCAGGCAATGACCAAGGATATGATACAGGGCTTTCAGGAGAGTCTGCCGGGGGATTCAGCCGCAGGTATCCAGGATCCTTCCCAGAGCTTTCAGGATTATCTGGAAACAGAGGAGGCAAAGAATATTCTGCAGGAAGGGATCAAAGAAATCATTGCATCCAATACCAGTGTTTCCGTTCCCACAGAACAGCTTTGGGGTATTGCGGCCCAGCTTGTGACAGATTATCAGATCTACGCGAAGGAAAATAATATAGAAGAATCCAGTGTGGAGACGATCATAGCCTATCTGCAGCTTCCGGAAGTGCAGCAGTGGCTGGCGTCCCAGGCAGAGGCTGTGATCCGGGACAGTATCGATATTCAGATCCAGCCAGAGCAGATCCAGAAGATATTTGCCGCGCTTCTGGCCGGCTATCAGGAATACGCCGCCCAAAACGTGCTGCCGGGCGCGGAGGCTGTGGGGCAGGCGTATCTGGATTATCTGAAGTCAGATGCGGGGAAACAGCGGCTTTATGAAAATATCGCGAAGTCTGTGGATCTGGACGCAGCTTCCAGAGAGCTTTCAGGGATCCTGGAGGACGAGGGGGAGAATATCCGTTCCCAGGTGGAAAAACAGATGAGCTCCGCTATGGAAGAGATGATGAGACAAATGGGGAAACAGATCGGGGACGCCATGGAGCAGGCCGCAGGGCAGATCGGCGCCGGGATGTCGGACGCTATCCGGCAGGCGCTGGGACAGATGGGCTCCAATATGGAAAATGCCTTCCATATTGACGAAGACGCGTTTATGGACGCGATCCAGATCAATATGGATCAGGACGAGCTGACAGAGCTTCTGACTTCCATGATGTCAGACGAGGACGCCGCCTACGAGAACAATCTCAGGAAGCTGGGATATGCGGATAAGAATAAACCGGGAAGTATTTCTATTTATCCCAGGGATTTTGAGAGCAAAGAGAAAATCCTGAATATTCTTGATGATTATAATGAGCGCATGGAGGCCTCCGGTCAGGAGGAAAAGGCCATCACCTACACAGATATGGTGGGAGCTCTGATGTCCTCTGTGACGGATATTGTAAATGTGATCAGTTATGTTCTGGTGGCCTTTGTGGCGATTTCTCTGGTAGTATCTTCCATAATGATCGGCGTGATCACATATATCAGCGTCCTTGAGCGAAAGAAGGAGATCGGTATCCTGAGAGCTATCGGAGCCTCGAAGAGGAATGTTTCCCAAGTATTCAACGCCGAAACCTTTATTATCGGCTTCTGCGCTGGGATCATGGGAATCGGGATTACCCTGCTGCTTCTGGTTCCGGGAAACCAGATCATTCATTCCATAGCCGGAAGAACGGATATCAACGCGGTGCTTCCGGCAGGATATGCGGCGGTCCTTATTGTGCTCAGTGTTTTTCTTACCCTGCTGGGAGGTCTGATCCCCTCCAAAAAAGCGGCGAAGAGCGATCCTGTGACAGCGCTGCGCACAGAATAAGGAATCACTGCTTCCGCGTTGGGTAAAAGCGGATTACAGTGACCATAGGGAGCTGTCCCGGGATTCAGACGGGCGTATCGTCCTTGAGGATACACGCGGGAAATTCCCGGGGCCGGGTCAGGGCGCGGTAATTCTCCAGCACAGAGCGCAGCTCCCCGATACACGGGAGGGGATATCGGTTCTCCGGGGATTCCCCGGAGCTTACCGGGCCTTCTGTATTCTTTTTCAAATAGACCAGTTTAAAAAAACGGTTCCATTCTCCTGTCTCATAGTGGAAGATCTTTACGGAACGGTGAAGGATTTCATGCTTCAGGAGCCGCTGGGACATCACGGCAAGAGCGTTGTTGTGGATCACGGCGTTCAGGATCGTCCGGGGACAGTTGGCTTCCCATGCGGTCTGGATATGGATGTTGTGAGCGGAAAGATACTGTTCAAACAGTTTCCTGGTTCCGCTGCCTTTTTCCCGCATGGCGAATTTCCGGCCTTCCAGCTCTGAGGAGCGGATCATATCTTTTTCATAAAATTCATGATTTTTCCCACATACAAGAACAAGAGAATCCTCCACGATAGGGATCGCGGCCAGCTTGGGAGACTCGATGGCTCCCTCCACCACCGCCGCGTCCAGCTCCCGCCGGAGGAGCTTCTGCTCAATTTCCGCCGTGTTGCTGACAAAAGAATAAATATCCATCTTCGGACAGGCGGCTTCCAGATCGGAGATCACGCTGGACATAAGGCAGGTACCCACAGTCAGGGAGGAGCCCACGCGCAGGGTAAGCTTTTCCTGGAATCTCTGCATGGAAAGCTCAAGGCTGTCGAAATTTCCAACAGCCATACGGGCCAGCTCGAGAAGCTGCCGTCCCTCCTCCGTGATAAAAAGCTTTTTATGCAGCCGCTCGAAAAGCGGCACCTGGTAATGAGCTTCCAGATCCCGGACAGCCTGGCTGACCGTAGGCTGGGTGAGATAAAGACTGTTGGCGGCCGCGCTCATGGAGCCGGTTTCCGCGACGGCGATAAAAATTTTTAGATGGCGGATGGTCATATGTATTTTTCCTCTCGATAATATATAGGTTTTTTCGATATTATAGATTATATTTTACAATTTCCATTTATGGATATCAAGTACTATAATAGAAACCAAGGATTGAACGAAAGGAGAAATACACTATGAAGTATGTGATTCTCGGCGGTGTGGCCGCCGGAACAAAAGCCGCCGCCAAGCTGAAACGCTGCGACCGCGGCGCGGAGGTAAAGGTGTTTACAAAGGGGGAGGATATCTCCTATGCAGGCTGCGGGCTTCCTTATTATATCGGAGGCGATATTCCCTCCCGGGATGAGCTGATCGTAAATACACCGGCGAAATATTCCGGGCTAACAGGCGCGGAGGTATACACAGGCTGCGAGGCCACATCTGTTGACAGCACATCCAAAACTGTCTGTCTCAGGAAAAAGTCCGGAGAGGAATTTACAGAAACCTATGATAAGCTGATCATTGCCACCGGAGCGGTTCCTTTTGTTCCCCAGATCGGGGGAATCACTCTTCCGGGTGTATTCTGCGTGCGCACCCCTGACGACGCGGTAGGGATCCGCGCCTATGTGGAGGAGAAGAAATGCCGGAAAGCTGTCGTCTGCGGCGCGGGCTTCATCGGCCTTGAAGTGGCCGAGAATCTGATGGCTCAGGGACTGGAGGTAACGGTGATCGACGCGGCCTCCCAGATCATGCCCAACGCTTATGACCCGGAAATGGCTGACTACGCAAAAAAACAGTTAAAGGCAGCAGGTATGAGGGTGCTTACCTCCACCACTTTGGAAAGCATTGAGGGAGAGGGAAAGGCGGAAAAGGTGATCACCGGAAACGGCGTTCTGGCCGCGGACGTGGTGATCGTTGCCATCGGCATCCGCCCCGCTACCGGGTTCCTTGCGGATTCCGGCATTGAAATGTTTAAGGGAACCATCCTGACAGACTCCCGGATGAAAACCAATCTTCCGGATGTTTACGCGGCAGGAGACTGCGCTATGGTGAAAAACGCCGTTACAGGACAGGCGCAGTGGTCCGCGATGGGTTCCACCGCCAATCTGGCGGCCCGGGCAATGGCTAAGGCAATGAACGGCGCCGGAAACGGCTACGGCGGATGCCTGGGAACCGGAGTAGTACGTCTTCTCCCCACATTGAATGGAGGCCGTACCGGACTGACCGAAGAGCAGGCCAAGGCGGCCGGATATGAGACAACCTCCGTTACCTGCGTGGTGGACGATAAGGCCCATTATTATCCGGGAGCCTCATCCTTTGTCGTGAAGCTTACGGCAGAGACAGCGACACGGAAAGTCTTGGGCCTGCAGGTGCTGGGCGCTGGAGCAGTGGACAAAATGACAGATATCGCGGTAGTGGGAATCTCTCAGGAAATGAAGCTGGATGATTTTGACACTCTTGATTTCGCCTACGCGCCGCCTTTCTCCACGGCGATCCACCCGTTTGTCACCGCATGCTACATACTGGAAAATAAGATCGACGGCGTGCTGGATTCCATGAGCCCGGCAGAATACGCGGCGGGCGCGGCGAAGGATTATACGGTGATCGACGTTCAGCCCCAGCAGACAGTGGCGAACGCCCGCTGGGTGGACCTTTCCGCGGTGAACGGCCCGATAGAAGGCATTGATAAGGACGCGAAGCTTCTCCTGGTATGTACCAAGGGCAAGAGAGGATACTTCCTCCAGAACCGCCTGAAAGCATACGGATATACCAATACGAAGGTACTGGAGGGCGGCGTATTTTTCAATGATGTAAAGGTGCCCCGCAACGGAAAGAAGCTTTCCGCGGCGGAGATCAAAAGGGTGAAGGGGCTTGGCTGCCTTCAGGATAAGCGCTATGACGACGTATTTAACGTGCGCGTCATCACCAGAAACGGAAAGCTGACTTCTGACGAGCAGCGCAAGGTAGCGGAAGCGGCGGAGAAGTTCGGTTCCGGCGAGGTGACGATGACGACCCGTCTGACGCTTGAGATCCAGGGGGTTCCTTACGATAATCTGGAAGCGGTATTTGCTTTCCTCGAGGAGGCCGGACTGGAGACAGGAGGCACAGGCTCCAAGGTGCGTCCGGTGGTTTCCTGCAAGGGTACGACCTGTCAGTATGGACTGATCGATACCTTTGAGCTTTCGGAGAAGCTGCACCAGCTTTATTATATCGGATATCACGGCGTGGATCTTCCTCATAAATTCAAGATCGCGGTAGGCGGCTGCCCCAACAACTGTGTGAAACCCAACCTGAACGATATCGGAATTATCGGCCAGCGGGTTCCTGAGATCGACCTTTCTAAGTGCAAGGGCTGCAAAAAATGCCAGGTGCAGGATAACTGTCCGATCAAGGTAGCAAAAATGGAGGATGGAAAGATTCAGATCCCCACGGATAAATGCAACCACTGCGGCCGCTGCATCGGCAGATGCCCCTTCGGCGCAGTGAATGAATCCCTCACCGGATATAAGGTATATATCGGCGGACGCTGGGGCAAGAAGGTAGCGGAAGGCCGCGAGCTGGACAAGATCTTTACCACAGAGGCAGAGGTAATCGACCTGGTAGAAAGAGCGATCCTGTTCTTCCGCGACGAGGGAATTTCAGGAGAGCGCTTCGCAGACACCATCGAGAGACTGGGCTTTGACTATGTGCAGGATAAGCTTCTGAACAGCAGGATCGATAAGAGCAAGATTCTGGAGAAAACGGTAGTGGGAGGAGCTACCTGCTGATCAGGTATGCAATCGGGGAGAAAACTTTGGGATTCTCCTCGGTTTGGTATAATGAAAGCTTATATACATGGAATAAAAATAAAGGAAAAAATAGAAAATTTATTTAAGAAAAGGTTCGGAGTATATCCGGCCTTTTTTTGTGCCTTCTTAGAACTTTGAAGTTTAAATACACTGCGATAAATCTGATGTTTGATTTTTGAAATTGGCATACTATCCAAAAAACATCAGATAATTTTAGGTAATATTCCTAGAAATGGTTATAAATATTGCGAAGTGAATTCAAACATCAGATGAATTTAAATAAAATATATAAAAAATTACCATAAAATAACTGTTGATTCTGACAATATTGAGGGTTATAATCAAATAGAAAAAAGAAATAAAGATAATAACATCAGATAAATAATAATATCTGATATTTTTGAACATCAGATAAATACTATATAACATTCAGTGCTTTAAGGAGAGGATATGATGGAGGAAATTCAAAAAAAAGAGAAAAAGGTATTGGCTGTTGGGGCATTGGTTTTGGATATAATTCCTATTTTTGAAGAATTAACGTCTGAAAAGGAACGCACCTCTCCTGGGGGAACCATATATTTAAAAAGGATTGATACGGCCATAGGTGGTTCTGTGGGAAATACTGGTTTGACTTTGCACAGATTAGGAGCTCAAACAACCGTATTCAGTAAAATCGGAGGAGATTCATTAGGAACTCTGGTAGATGATGAAATGAAAAAAAGTAACTGTAAATATTACATACTAAAAGATACCAAAATGAACACATCTACATCTGTGATTGTGGCAAAGCCGGGACAAGACAGAATGATTCTTCATAACCGGGGAGCGTCTCAAAACTATGATTCTCAGGATATTCCAGAAGAATTGCTGAAAGAAAATGATCTTATGCATTTTGGCTATCCGACTGGTATGAAATGTATGTATTCCGATAATGGAAAAACATTGTCAGAATTTTATAAGAGAGCAAAGGAATATGGACTTACTACTTCCATGGATTTGAGCTTTCCAGGTATTTATACACCGGCAGGAATGGCTGATTGGTATTCAATCTTGAAAAAAACGCTGCCATATGTAGATATATTTCTTCCAAGCTTTGAAGAGCTGCTGCTGATTTTGAGAAGAGAAGAATACCTTTCTTTAAAAAAAGAATACCCGGAAATGAAGATGGATGATATTTTCAGTCAGGAAAGAGTGTCTTCCATGGCAGAAGAATTATTGGAACTGGGAGTACGGATCGTAGCAATCAAATGCGGAGAAAAAGGTGCATATGTAAGGACTGGAAAAGAAGAAACAATAAAAAAGATAGGAAGGGCGGCAGACTTAAATACAGAGCAGTGGGCTGAGAAAGAATTATTCGCACCTCCCTTTCAAATTGATCGAATGATATCTACAAACGGGGCAGGGGACAGTTTTGTAGCAGGGTTTCTACAGGGAATACTTCTTGGAAAAGATGCGGTTCATACATTGCAGTTTGCTTCTGCTGTTGCGGCAATCCGGATTATGTCTGTAGATGGAAGAGGGGGAATACCAGATTATCAGAAGGTTGATAATGTGATAGCAAATAAGCTGAAATGGACTGATCTGGAAATGGAGTACCAATATTGGAAACAGGATTTTAAAACAGGCGTATATGAACATAAAAAGGAGGGTAAAAAAAATGACTTCTAAAGAAAGAGTAATGATGACATTAGAGCATAAGGAACCAGATAGAGTGCCTTTGGATATTGGCGGCATTAATAATACAGCAATGC
>DSLMC04103__coassemble_305_pt1 | contig 56965 bp, 48 predicted proteins | sample DSLMC04103__metabat2_high_PE_018 | metagenome-assembled genome bin DSLMC04103 | reverse complement strand
TTATCTGTACTACTCCCGGTTTATAATTACCAAGCCTTATACTCTGACAAATATCATTCTGGTTGATTTTCCAATACTCTTCCAGTTCAGATAATAACATTCCATCAGGTCCACGTCCATCTCTTTTGGTTTTTAGATGTTCCAAGGCTATTTTTTGATTACTTTCTGAAAGTATTTCCTCAATTGTGAGCATCTTTCCACCTCAGATAATATTAGAAAGCGGCTGAACCATTCCTAATTGTTCTTTTACCGCATATTTTACAGAATCCAGGCGATAAATAATGACTGAATCATACTGAGGAGAAATTAATAAAAATAATTCTCTTTTTAAATTATTTAATTTTGCTTCAGAAATATTCCCGACAAATACAGAGCGTTGGATATGAGCTAGATATTTTTTACAGACTTTATGTACTTTGGCGACACGCTTTTGCTGAATATCATAAGTCAGTATTACATACATTCTTCTTTTTCTCCTTTTTATTCTAAAACTCTCTATAGGTACTACTAATACACGGAATTAATGTGTGCTAATTATGCACTTAGTGTGAATTCCTTATAGGTAAGGTACTACGGAGGAACTAAAATATGCACTTTAAAGGCTACATTTCAAGTGTCAATTCCTCATAGGTAAGGTACTACCGGCGTACCAGCGAGATAATTGATGTGTTATACCTTGGAGAGAAGGTGTCAATTCCTCATAGGTAAGGTACTACTACTCTACAACGCGGAGAAAAATACAATAAAAATATAATGAATTTGTGTCAATTCCTCATAGGTAAGGTACTACGAGAGGATAAGGCCCGTGAAGAAGCAAAATATGTTCTATTTGGTGTCAATTCCTCATAGGTAAGGTACTACGAACTGTGACAGTGTATGATTATCAAGGTGAAGAAATTGTGTCAATTCCTCATAGGTAAGGTACTACCTGTATTGGCAGGAAATTAGAACCTGCCAATGCAAAAGTGTCAATTCCTCATAGGTAAGGTACTACACCAGTATTTCTGCTGTTTTTTCTTTATAATATCTCAATTTCTTCTTTTTTTCAATCGTTTTTGTTCAAAAAGTCGGTCAACCTCATTTTTGTAATTTCAGATAATGCCCTATTTTCCGGGCTTTTTATTTTTGGTAGAATTATCCCCTTGGTTGACCGACTTTTTTCTCTCTAAAGTGCCCATATTTGCCTTATTTAAAACTTTTTTGATAAAAAATCGGTCTGTTCAAATCACTTTAGATTCTCAAAAGCGCCTATTTTCGGGCATTTGCAGCATTTCATCATTTCAAAGAGATTGACCGACTTTTTGCAATACTTAAATGCTCTGTATTTCTCTCTATCCATTATTTCATTTTAAAATTCTGGACTTCTAATAGTAGTAAATTTTAGTATGTATAGCATTGTCGTTTTACAACTAACGTTTCCATTAATTTTCATATGTCTCGAAAAAATTCTTTTCTCCGCACGGGATAATAATATCCCTTTCCGCATTGTTTGAATTCCTTTATCCTAAGCAATTTCTAATTCAATAATGAAAAAATCATTCTGTCTCCGCGCCGGGAAGCGCGATACACTGTCCGCAAGCCCGCCTGTTCCGTGAGAACAAAACAGGCAGATTTGTTTGCCGGACCAATCATTGTTTTCGAGGAAGGAAAGCAGGGGCATAGGAACGCCGTACTACCATATTGCGTGTCGAGATTGATACAATTTTGTCCTGAGTGCTTCCGTTTTTACATTTTTTCAGGAATCTTACCGGTCACTTTTCTGCGGCGATTTTAGGAAATTCTTTACGAGCGGCACCTCCGCACCTTCCAATGAGGCCGGCTCCATTAAGACCGCCGCCCCTGCCTATAAATTTTACATGAACTAGGTTGAATTTCTCCTAGTTTTGGGTATAATAGAAGTAAAGCAAGTAAAGGAGGCTTCCCTATGAAGATCAATACAAAAAACCTTGTTTCCATTACAGACGCAAACCAGAACTTTTCTAAGGTGGCACGTCTCGTAGATGAGAATGGTTCGGTCATCATACTGAAGAATAATGTTCCCCGATATCTTGTCATGGAATTTGGCGCTGCCGAACAGGAGCAGCTTGCCGCCGATGAAGATGTCATGGCTATTTCCAAACGTCTTATTGAAAAGAACCGGCAGGCTTACGAGGTACTCTCTAAATGATCAGACTTTCCAAACCTCAGATACTTCTGCTGCACGATCAGCTTCTGGAAGCGACCGGAGGCTCTTCCGGTCTGCGTGATGAAGGGATGCTGGACTCTGCACTGAATGCGCCGTTCCAGACCTTCGGCGGAGAAGATGTTTATCCCTCAATTCAGCAGAAAGCCGCCCGTCTCTGCTTTGGTCTGGTTAAGAATCATTCCTTCGTGGACGGGAATAAACGGATCGGCGCTCATGCCATGCTGGTGTTCCTCGCTTTAAACGGAATTGAACTGGAGTACACACAAACCGAGCTATCCGATGTGATTCTCCGACTGGCCGCAGGAGAGATTCCTTCTTCCGGGCTATTGGAGTGGATACTCACCCACCAAATCTAAGTGCCGTAGTAATCCCCCAATGGCTGATGAATCAAAACCAGATCGATATACCCGGTTTGCAGCTTGCGCAGAGACTCCTGTAGGGATCAGCCGCTATACCCCAGCTCAGCCAGCCAGCTTCCAATTTCTTCCTCAGAGTCCGGCGCGTCCTCCTCGTAACAGTCAAAAATATGATCTGAGATCTCCGTTCCGGGAAGCGCTTCTGTGATCATGGATACACTGTCCGCAAGCCCGCCTGTTCCGTGAGAATAAAACAGGTAGATCTGTTTGCCGGACAGATCATTGTTTTCGAGGAAGGAAAGCAGGGCCATAGGAACGCCGTACCACCAGTTGGGATATCCGAAATAAACAACATCATACTGATCAAAATTTTCCACGGTGTCCGCAATAGCGGGACGGGCGCCATCGGCCTGTTCCTCCTGCGCGATGTCAAGCAGGGTGTTGTAGTCGTCGGTATACGGCTCAGCGGGAACAATCTCAAAAATATCCGCCCCGGTCTGAGCCTGGATTTCATTTGCTACTGACTCGGTATTGCCGGACCAGGAGAAATATACGACCAAAGAAGCGGAGCCAGCTTCTGTTTCCGGCTGAGATTCCTCTCCGGCCGGAAGTGCGCTTTCAGTAGGAGCGGAGCTTTCGTCAGACTCAGAGCCTTCCGCAGGAGTGGAGCTTTCGACAGGCTCAGCGTTCTCGTCAGGAGCGGAGCTTTCAACCGGATCAGTGCTTTCAGAAGTGGCGGGATTTTCTTCGGATGCAGAAGAGCTCTGCGGCTCAGAGGACGCTTCCTCGTCCGGGGCTGTAGAAGAAGACTGCTCTCCCGCCTGGGAAGAAGCGGAACGGCTGCTTTCAGAGCCGCCGTTTCCGCAGGCGGCAAAAGTAAATACCATTGTGAGTGTCAGCATAACAGAAAGAAATTTTTTCATATCAGGAATCTCCTTTCGTCTTTTTATAACAATATACCTACTGTTCATTTCCCTGTTTTTTGTCCGGCCTGCTTTTGGATTTTGTACCGCAGGTAATCAAGACGGTCTAGCTGAGCCTGTTTGAAGTGGATTTCATCTAAGGTGCTGTCGCGGCGGCGACTGATAATTTCCAACAGCTCCTGCCCGGTATTTTCCTTTTCCAGCAGCAGCCGCATGTAGGTCTCCACCTCTTCATTGGAAAAACCTACGTCGTGGAGAGTCATGATCGTGCTCAGACGACGGATATCCTCGTCGTCATACTGCCATGCTCCCAGTACCTTTTTTACCGTGCCGCACAGTCCCCAGCTCTCGTATTCCCTGAGGACTTCAATGGGGATATTATAGCGTTCGCTTGCTTCATAAATCGTCATTTTCCTACCTCGGATTCTGTATTGTAAAATTAAGAGGAGCAATCGTTTTTATATCATAGAAAAATCAGTATTTTCACGCATGAATGTAACACGGTCTTTCCTATGATATAAAAAATAAAGGCGCTCCGTTCTGGAACACCTTTATTGTAAAGCCTGAAAATCTCTATGTAAAATACTTATATTTTATCCTCAGAAATACCTTTAAGGTATTTCACTGCGAAATCAATAAAAGCTGCTGTAGCCGGAGAAAAGACGGAGTCTTTCTTCCAGATCAGAGCGGTGCGGGACTGGATGACCGGGGATAAGGGAATAAACCGGAGGTTTTCGTAGGTGCAGTCCAACTGGATGCAGACTACGGCTCCCATTCCGCTTTCTACCAGCATGGCCTCGTTGTAAAGAAGATTGCCCGCCGCCGCGATCTCCATTTCGTCATATAATCCGCCGAACCAGTTGACCAGTTCTCCGGGAAAATGGGTGGATCCCGTTACAAGGGGGATGTTTAACAGATCCTCCGCCTGGATTTTATCCTTTCCGGCTAAGGGGGAATCTCTGTGTACTAAAACACCCCAGGTTTCTTTTACCGGCATAGACGTAAACTCGTATTTGCCGATATCTACCGGTTCGCCTATCACCCCCAGATCCAGATGCCCTCTTCCGATATAATCCTGGATGTTGTCGGCGTTGCCGCTGTAGATACGAAACTGTACCAGGGGGTGCTTTTTGCGGAAGGCGACGATGATCCGGGAAAGCTCCTTTGTGCTGTGAAATTCTCCGCTGCCCACAGAAATTTCTCCGGCAAGCTCTGTTTCTTTATGAAGAAATTCGCGGCGGGTTTTGTCCGCAAGGGAAAGCAGCTCTTGGGCCCGGCGCTTCAGAAGCATCCCGTCCTCGGTTAAGACAATCCTGTGGTTGCTGCGGATAAACAGCTTGACTCCCAGCTCCTCCTCCAGCTGCATCATCTGACGGGACAGCGCGGGCTGGCTGACATGGAGGATCTGGGACGCTTTTGTAATGTTTTCTTCTCTGGCAATAGCCAGAAAATAATTTAATACGCGTAATTCCATAAAATTACCTTTCTGTCAGAATGGCCCGTATCCGATATTGTGGGCGATCATGACAAGAACAAAAGCGCTCACAATAAAGCCAAGGTAAATTTTCCAGCAGAATTTGATCCAGGAACCGTAATCCACTCCGCACATGGACAACTGGACGAGAGAGCTTCCGGGCCAAAAGCTGTTGGTGATCCCGTCGCCGTACTGATAGGCCAATACCAGCACCTGCTGATTGATCCCCAGTATTTTTCCCAGAGGCTGAAGGATAGGCATGATGATAACCGCCTTGCCGCTGCCGGAGACAACGAGAAAGTTAAACAGCGTAACAAAAACGAAGATGATCAGCAGAGCCAGTAAAGCGCTCTTATTTTCCAGAAGGACGGACATTCCATGGACGATGGTATCCATAATACACGCCTGGTTCATCAATACCACCACGGACTGAGCCATACCTACGGCAAAGGCGGCGGCAAATACCCGGACGGCTCCCTTGCAGAAAAGCTGGCAGGCGTCGCTGGGCTTCATGCGGAAAATCAGGGTGAGCACACAGCCCATGATGATATAAATAGCGGCGATCTGCGGGAAGGACCAGTGGAGGCGGATACAGCCGTAGCCCTGAATGACGATCACAGCCAGGAATACCAGGATCCCCAGCGCTCTTGGGAGGGTCATTTCCTCTGTCACGGCGGTTTGGGTATCCTTGCTCTGATTCATATACTCTTCACTGAAAAAGCTGTTTCTGGGATCTTTTTTTATTTTGCGGCAGTAAATATAAATTCCGGAAAGTCCTATGACATAAAAGACCGCCAGACCCAGGGCGCGGAAGCCGATCCCCGAAAACAGGGGGAGTCCCACGATCTGCTGGGCCACGCCTGTGGTAAAAGTATTCATCAGCCCGGAGGTAAATCCCACCGTGCTGCCGATCACCGCCTGGGCGGTGCCTACCATCCGGTCATATCCCAGGGCAAATCCTATGGTCACAGCCAGAGGATAGAAAGGATAGGCCGCTTCACCGTATCCCAGAACGCCGAAGATCACGAAGATGGTATAAAAGATACAGATAACGGAAAATTCCCGTCCCTTTGTCTTTTTCAGGATCAGGCTGATCGCCGCGCCGAATGCGCCGCTGACCTCCAGAAGATAGATCATTCCGGAGCAGATAAACAGCGTTCCCATGATCGTCGCCCCGTTGACGAAGCCGTTATAAATGGCCTCAAAGTAATCCATAAAACCGATGGGATCTTCGTTTTTTATGTACTGAAAGCTGTCGGGATCGATGACGCTCAGCCCCGTGGAGCTGTCGGTGATTCTTTCATAGGATCCGCTGGGGATCAGGTAGGAAAGAATGACGATCAGCAGCATGATCAGCAGAAGTATGATAAAAACATGAGGCATCTGGAATGATTTTTTCTTATTTGTATTCTGATTCATTTTTTTCCTTTCCGAACAGACAAGGGCTGTCTGGTTCTGCCTGGCTGCAGGCGGTATATATTATAGAAAAGCACTCCAGATTGTTCTGAATTGTAATATACAAACTTTTCTGCAATATAAACGCTCCGCTGTGGTTCATTCTGCGCGTGAACGGTCCATCAGCCAGGAAACGGCTGTATTTGCGTAGACGGCGGCTCCCAGTGGAAGCACGTTTTCGTCCAGTACCATATAAGGGCTGTGGAGAGGAGGGGTTCCCGGTCCGCCGGCGCCGATAAAGACAAACATACCGGGAACCTCCTGAGTCACATACCCGAAATCCTCGGTGCCTGTCATGGCGGGAATTTCCCGGACATTATCCTGGCCCGCGACTTCACGGATATGGGGCACCATCTGCCGGCACAGCTTTTCATCGGTGAGGGTGCAGGGAGTGTGGAAGACCGTCAGCTCATATTCCCCGTTCCACGCTTTTACATAGTGGTCTATGATCTCCGGGATTCGTTTTTTCAGATGATCCGCGGACGTCACGTCCAGCGTGCGCATACCGATGTGAAGTTCTGCTTCGCCGGGGATGATATTCACGGCCGTTCCTCCCTGGGCCACGCCGCAGGTAAGGGTTACCATGGCGGCCGGATCCGCTTCTCTGGTCACAAGAAGGTTCACAGCCTGATATACCTGGTTCATGATCATCAGAGGATCTGTGCAGAGCTGAGGCTGGGAGCTGTGCCCGCCTTTTCCTTTGATCTTCAGAATAAAGGTATCAAGGGAGGCGGAATTGACGCCCGCCGTGTAGCCGATCTGCCCGGTGGGCTCCAAAGGCTGTACATGAAGGCCGAAGGCGGCGTCGGCAGCCGGATCCGCTAAAATACCATCCTCCACCATCATCCGGGCGCCCGCGCCCGTCTCTTCTCCCGGCTGGAACATCAGCTTCACGGTTCCCTCAAGGCGGTCCTCCATATCCTTTAAGATCTGAGCCGCGCCCAGAAGCATTGCCGTATGGCTGTCGTGGCCGCACATATGCCCGCTGCCGTTTACAGACCGGAACTCCAGCGTGTTCTTTTCCTGAATGGGGAGAGCGTCCATATCAGCCCTGAGAAGAATACAGGGAGAGCCTTTTCCGATGACGGCGGCTACTCCGGTCTCCTTTTCCATCCGCGGGAAGCCCGCCTTCTCAAAATCCTCTGTCATTTTCAAAGGAAGCTTTCCTCCGCAGTCTTTCCAGGAAATTCCCATTTCGTCCAGCCGCTGTTTGATATAGGCGCTGGTTTTCGGAAGATCCGTGCCGATTTCCGGGATCTGGTGCAGATATCTCCGGTCTGCTGTGATCTGAGGCCGGATCTCCTCTGCCCTGCGTCTGATTTCCTGCGCAGATATATGTTCCATATTTGTCACCTCCGTTTTTAATGCGTCACTCAATTCAAGACTCGCTTGCGCATCCTCGCTGAGCGTATATCAGAGGGGGATTGACACCCGCCACGGATACGGATTTGTTACTTACCACCTATAGAAGCGGATCTCCCATCGGATATAACGGGATCCTTACGGAGAAATCAATCCGGTCATATTGAAACGCTTATTTAAATATTGTTGTATATTTATGAATGTTTTCAGGTAACAGTTCAGCCATACAGTGGTGTCAGCCACAGTAAGCACGCAGTGCGGTTTTACGAATGGCGCGGGCTGGACTGCGGCATCATATCGCGCGAAGCAATCCGGTTTTGTTTGAGATAAGATGCCTTTTATCTCTAATATTCATAAATGAATAAATATACAATATTCTATCATCAGGGCCGGGACAATGCAAGAATCAGGATAAAACTTCCTGACAAAACCATTGGATTCTGTTATGATAAATATACGGAGGAGAGAAAAATGTGCAGACAAGAAAGAATATCTTTTATAAATGGCAAAATATTTACTTCTGACAGCAGGAAGCCTTATGCGGAGGCTATGACGTGCTCCGGCGGCCGTATCATAAAGATCGGCAGGAGGGACGAGCTGCCGGAGGATCTGGGCCAGGTGGTGGATCTGAAGGGGAGAAGGGTGATCCCGGGATTTGTGGACGCCCACATGCATCCTGTGATGCTGGCCGATTTCAGGAAAAAAATCACGGTGATGCCTCCGGATATCTGCTCCATAGAGGAGCTGATACAGGCAGTACGGGAGCACAGAGAGCAGCAGGGCCCCGGAAAATGGATCGAGGGATGGGGCTATGATGAACAGGGATTTCGGGAAAAGCGGTCTCCCAACAGATACGATCTGGACAGAGCCTGCAGCGACGCCCCGGTATCTCTGATGCGCAACTGCGCCCATATCCGCTGTGTCAACAGTATGGCGCTGAAGCTGGCGGGCATTGACAGAAATACGCCGGATCCGCCGGGAGGCGAGATCGAGAGGGACGAAAACGGAGAGCCCACAGGAATACTGAAAGAAAACGCCAGGAATCTGATCGCCTCTCTGCTCCCTCAGGAATCCCTGGAAAAAAAGACGGATAATCTGCTGGAGCTTGGGAAGCTGCTCAGCTCACAGGGAATCACGGCGATCTGCGATATGGGGAATCTGGATGAAAGCGATAACTTCCCTATCTATGAGAGGGCGGCGGCGAGAGGCTTTTGCCAGAAGGTAGGAATCTACTATATGTGGGATTTCTTTATGAATGATAAAAAATTCAGCATACCCCGGGAGCATATGGACCGGAACAGACAGATCTTTGCCGCTGGGCTGAAGCTGATCGGGGACGGGAGCATTTCAGGCAGAACCGCGTGGATGGATAAGCCTTATAAGGATTCTCAGGATAATTATGGAATTTCTGTATGTACGGAGGAGATGCTGGAAACTGCGGTGGAATTCTGCAAAAAGAATCATTGCCAGCTCTCCATGCACGCCATGGGAGGCAGGGCGATAGAAAGGATGATCAGCAGGGCTGTCCGTGAGAAAAAGTGGACGGAGGAGGGGATTCCCTATGTGAGGATCGAGCACGTGACGGATCCGTCCGAGGAATGTATAGAGAAAGCCGCCGCTCACGGAATTTCCTTTGTAACCCAGCCGATCTTTCTGTATGCGGAAAGCGCCAGCTATCTTGCCAATCTGGGGCCTGAATGGCTCCGGGAATGTTACCCTGTGAAAAAGATGCTGGAAAAAGGCGTATGTCTGGGATTTTCCACAGACGCTCCGGCAACCTTCTGGTCCGTACCTTCGGATCCCTTCCCGGGGCTGAAGCTGGCCGTGACCAGAAGAGCGGCGGACGGAACGGACTGCGGCGCGGAACATGCCGTGGATATTGAGACGGCCATAAGGCTTTATACAAGAGGAGCGGCTCTAGCGGCGGGATTTCAGGATATCGGAATGCTTGCCGAGGGCTGCCGGGCGGATTTTGTTGTTTTGAACCGAGATATACTGCAGGTTCCGGCGGAGGAGATCGACCGGGTGCGGGCAGAGGAGACGTATGTGGACGGAAGCTGCGTCTACAGAGCGGACTAGTGCGCGGGCAAGTCATTTGTTGAAATGTGAACATGTCGGTACATTAGTGACAGAACCGTTAAAAATACAGTAGAAGAGAGGGACAGTTTATATGTTTGATTTACCAAAATACAGAGAGCCTGATTTTTCGCAGGAGAAATTTAAGAACGCGCCGGACGCTTCCTGGGAGGAAGTGACGATAAAGGGCGTGGCCCCTGAAAATTACCACAGCACTTCCATGTACCCGGAGTATTTCAAGATCGGCGGGGAATGGACGCTGGCAAAGGAAAGCAGGATGGATTCCAGCGTAGTCCTCTGTGATAACGGAGAATTAAAGGTAGTGGAAAACCGTAATCTTGAGATCGGGGACAAGGTGATCGTCGGAAGGACAGAGGACGGAGAAGAGGGAATTTACCTTTACAGCACAGGATTTATGACGGCGGAGGAGGCTGCCGCCGACAAGTTCGTGTTCCGTCAGGGGAGAAGCCGGGAAACCTCCTACGCCAGAGATTATGACCGCTTTTTTGAGCTTTTGAAGTATGAAAGAGACCACGGGAATATCCTCTGGGTGATGGGCCCGGCCTTTTCCTTTGACGCGGACGCCAGAAGAGCCATGCAGGTCATGGTGGAGAACGGCTATGTGGACGGCCTGATGGCGGGAAACGCTCTGGCTACTCACGATCTGGAGGGCGCCCTGTTCCATACAGCTCTGGGACAGGATATTTATACGCAGAAATCTCAGCCCAACGGGCATTACAATCATCTGGACGTGATCAACCGTGTCAGAAGGAGCGGTTCTATTCCGCAGTTTGTTGAGGATTATCATATAGACAATGGAATCATGTACAGCTGCGTGAAAAATAACATTCCTTTTGTCCTCACAGGGTCGATCCGCGACGACGGCCCTCTCCCCGAGGTGATCGGGGACGCCTATGAGGGACAGACGAAAATGAGGGAGATGGTAAAAAAATCCACTACGGTGATCTGTCTGGCTACTATGCTGCACACCATCGCCACAGGCAATATGACTCCGTCCTACAGAGTGCTGGAGGATGGGACTGTTCGTCCGGTTTTCCTCTATACGGTGGACGCGGATGAGTTTGTGGTGAACAAGCTGCTTGACAGAGGCAGTCTGGCCGCCACGACGATCGTAACCAATGTTCAGGATTTCATCATGATCGTGGCAAAAGGGCTGGGACTGATGTGAAGTATGCCCGCTCGCAAAAACACGCAAGCATGTTTTATGCATGTTTTATGCTTCCCGAACACTGTATGGTTGAACTGTTACAAAATTGTAATGGATTTCTTGAAAATAATATATAAAAAGCACATAAATTATGGTACAATTAGTGTTGTATCAGTTGCAGAACTAAGTTATCTGTTTGTGGTTTTTTTCCAGAGTGCAGAGGTGGAGAGAAACCATGGAAACAGATAAGAAAAGGGTTTGTAAATCATTTTGTAAGGAAGGTGAGCAATTGGAAAACTATACCAAGTATAAGTTGAAAAGTAATGACGAGCTGAAGTCCTTACTGGCCGATAAGGATCATCTGTTTGTCATTGCCTGCAACAAGTGCTTCAAGGAATTTGAAACTGTGGATGAACCGGATTGCGGGGAGTTTGAGAAAATCGCCGCCGAAGAGGGAAAAACCGTTACAGGCAGCGTGAAGGTTGATTTTCTCTGCAATAAGATCCAGACAGAGAAGAAGCTGCAGGATATGATCCCGGAGGGAACGGAGAATATTTTTGTGGTTTCCTGCGGCCTGGGAATTCAGACCGTCGCGGGGCTGGCGGGAAAACCGGTATACGCGGCCAGCAATTCTCTGAATTACAGAGGGCATCACGGTATGGCTCTGACGAAAAAGAGCTGCGATGCCTGCGCGCAGTGCTATCTGAACATTACCGGCGGTATCTGCCCCATTGTTGACTGCTCCAAGAGCCTGGTTAACGGACAGTGCGGCGGCGCGAAAAACGGAAAATGTGAAGTGGACGGTAATAAGGACTGTGCATGGGAGAAAATATATAACAGACTGGAGAAGCAGGGACGGCTTGAAGAATTCTTGAATCAGCCTGTACAGATCAGAGATTACTCCAAGGTTAATTTCAAGGCTGTGAACGATTATGTAAAAGCAGTCCGTGAAAACAGGCTTGACGGTTACTACGGCGGAGTTCATCCATCAGAGCGGAAGGAGTTTTCGGAACATCTGCCGCTGGAGAGATTCCCGGATCCTGAGGTTGTGGTTATTCCTCTGTCCATGCACGCAGGCGCTCCGGCAGAACCGGTTGTGCAGGTCGGCGACACCGTAAAGGCCGGACAGAAGATCGGCGAGGCAGCCGGCTTTATCAGCAGCCCGGTACACTCCAGCGTCAGCGGAACCGTAACCGCTATTGAACCCCATAAACATGCGACGAGAGGCGAATGTATGTCTGTTGTCATCCGGTCAGATGGCAAGAACACTCTGCACGAATCCGTACAGCCTCACAAGGATCTTGACAGCCTGACGCCGGACGAGATCGTGGATATTGTCCGGGAGGCCGGAATCGTAGGTATGGGCGGCGCCGGATTCCCTACCTCAGTAAAATTAAAGCCCGCCAAACCGGTGGATACCGTTCTGCTGAACGGCTGTGAATGTGAGCCGCTTCTGACCGCGGACCACAGAGTGCTTCTGGAATACGCGGATGACGTGATCTACGGCCTGAAAGCAATGCTCAAAACCGTGGGAGCTGAAAAAGGAATCATTGTAATCGAGGATAATAAGCCTGACGCGATTGAGCTTCTGGAGGCAAAGACGGCTGACTGCGGCAATATTGAGGTAGTAACAGCCAGGACAAAATATCCTCAGGGCGCGGAAAAAATGCTGATCAAACGCGTTCTGAAGAGACAGGTTCCCAGCGGAGGCCTTCCGGCGGACGTAGGCTGCGTAGTAGCCAATGTCAGCACCACCAAGGCGATTTCCGACGCGATCCAGAAGGGTATGCCTCTGATCGAACGAGTGGTTACCATGACCGGCGAAAAGCTGAAAAAGCCGGGCAATTATATTGTGAAGATCGGTACCAATACAAAAGATCTGATCGACTACTGCGGCGGCACCACAGACGACGACGTCACCATAAAAGCAGGCGGACCGATGATGGGCTTTGATATTCCGGATCCCAACGTACCCATTATGAAAGGATCCAACGGAATCATTGTGATCGATACGGATCAGACGGAAGAGCAGCCCTGTATCAAGTGCGGACGCTGCGTGGATGTCTGTCCGATGGAGCTTACTCCTCTGTATTTCTCAAAATATGCGGATGAAGAGAACTGGCAGGGAATGAAGGACAGGAATGTTATGGACTGTATCGAATGCAGATGCTGCGAATATATCTGTTCCTCCAAGATTCCTCTGGTCAGAAAGATCAAAGCCGGCAAAAATGCAGTAAGGGGGATGAAGTGATATGTTAATTACCCAGTTAAAAGATAAAGAAACGATCACATCACTGGCAGAAGGTAAAAAAGTTTTTATCATTAACTGTCATGGATGCAAAGAGGTTCATTTCCCGGAAAAGGAAGCCCAGGAGCTTCAAAAAGAAATGACCGCCCAAGGAAATGTGATGGGAATTCTTACTACCGACTACATATGTAATCCGGATAATCTCAAGCTGCGTCTTCAGAAGCATATGAGCGAGATCGAAGCGGCCGACGCGGTGCTGGTACTTTCCTGCGGCGTGGGCGTGCAGACGGTGGCGGAATATCTGGAGGACAAAAAAGTGTGCGCAGTCTGCGACACCTATCCGCTGCCGGGATATCAGGGAGTAACGCCTCTGGAATACGACTGCGATCAGTGCGGTGAATGTTACCTGAATTTAACCGGAGGAATCTGTCCCATCACTGCCTGTTCCAAGAGCCTGGTCAACGGACAGTGCGGCGGCTCGAAAAACGGCAAATGCGAAGTGGACAGTGAAATGGAGTGCGGCTGGGAGCGTATTTACAGACGGCTTGCGCAGATAGGACGCCTGGACGTGCTGAAGTGCCCCACACAGGTGCGCAACTACGCGACCGACGAGGAAGTGTCCGAATAAAGAAACTGTGAACTTGTAAATATGATTTTATTATGATTGGAGTAAAATATCATGAAAATTACAGAAGCATTTGAACGTGGAGAATTTGTAGTTACTGCGGAAGTAGGACCGCCGAAAGGATTTCATATTGAACACATGCTGGAGGAAGCGAAGACTTATCTGAGCGGCATTACCGCGGTGAACGTAACGGACAACCAGTCCTCCGTTATGCGTCTGGGCTCTCTGGCTACTTGCAAAGCCTTAAAGGATGAGGGGCTGACCCCTATTTTCCAGATGACCTGCCGCGACAGGAACCGTATTGCTCTGGAATCCGATCTTTTAAGCGCCGCTTTATTTGGAATCGAGAATCTTCTTCTCCTGACAGGCGACCACACCAAGCTGGGCGATCATCCTCAGGCAAAGCCTGTATTTGACCTGGATTCCGTATCTCTTATCCATGCGGTAAAACAGCTTGAGTCAGGCGTGGATCTTGGCGGAAACGAGCTTGTTGGCGAACCGCCGAAATTCGCCAAGGGCGCTGTCGTATCGCCCTGCAGCGATTCCGTTGACGTGCAGCTTGCTAAGATGGAGAGAAAGGTTGCCGCAGGCGCGGAGTATTTCCAGACCCAGGCTGTTTATGAGCCGGAAAAATTTATCCAGTTCATGGAAAAAGCGAAACAGTTCGGCAAACCGGTTCAGCTTGGTATCGTAATCCCGAAATCTGTAGGTATGTGCAGATACATGAACGCGAATGTGGCCGGTATCCACATTCCTGAGGATATGATTAACGAGCTGAAGGCAGACAAAGAAAAAACAAAAGCGGGCATCACCGGAGTGGAGATTGCCGCTCGTATTATCAGAGAATGTAAGCCGTACTGCCAGGGCGTACATATCATGGCAATGGGCTGGGAGTCCAAGGTTCCGTCTCTTCTTGAGCAGGCCGGACTTTAATCTGCTGATCCAATGATAAAAAATAAGCAATGAAGCAGGGACAGCCGCGTCAGTGATCAAAAATCATAGACGCGGCTGTCCCTTTTTGCTGTATCCTGTCTGGTTGTATCTTTATTTCATGGGAAATAAGCAGAAGTATGTCGCTAATGCGCCATTCTTTATAGTGCCTTTCATCTCCTTAAATATGAGACCAGGGCCTTATAAAGTTCCGGCATTTCCTTTTTTACAAACATCACCCTGCCTGTGGCGTCCAGGAAGCAATGCTCCGAGCCGGCCTGGCAGACGATTTTGCCGCCGGAGTTTTTCATACAGTAAGAAAGCTTCAGCCGGACTCCGTTAAATTCCTCCACTGAGACATGAATGGAGATCTGATCGGCAAAGGTGGTGCTTATTTTATATTTACATTCCACCGCCGTCACAGGGGAAACAATCCCCAGAGATTCCAGCCGGGCATAGTCCCAGCCTGTCTGCCGGAGAAAGTCGATACGTGCCTCCTCCATCCAGCGGATATAGTTGGAATGATGGGTGATGCCCATTTTATCCGTCTCGTAATATTGAACGGTATGTATATAGTCGGAAAAAGAATCCATAATTTGTCCTCCTCTCGGCGTCAGCGTGCAGCGGCGCCGCATTTCTATGATGTACTTCTATTATTAAAACACCATTTCAGAAGAAATACAATGCTATTGTTTCTCCCCGGAAAATTGGATTATCAGTGTAACTGGAAAAATCATGTATCGGTTCAGCTCATACAGTGGTTGGGAAGCATAAGACATGCCTGCATCTTTTTGCGGGCGGACATCTGTATGAGCTGTTACAATTTATTCCGATTTATAGTATACAGGTAAATCCACGAATCTACAAATCGGAGGTCATTACATATTGTCTGTTATGAAATTATAGAAACGCTCATTACAGAGTAGTGCAAAAATGTCCTTTCTATGATATGATTTTCTTAATCTATTTAAAGAGGAAATGAGGGAGCAGATGAGCAGGATCAGGATCATAAAGAAGAATGATGAATACAGCACGGAATACGAGATCGGGGATGTTTTCGAGGTCGCCGGAACATGGTATGGAGGCGTTCATATCGCGGGAAAGACGGGAATACCTGTTTCTCTGGATAAAGAGGAATATACAGAGCTGGGCACAGGGGATACAGAACCGGAATCTCAGGGGGAAGGCATGAGTCAGAGAGAGCTGAGGATCGGAGATATTGTACAGCATTTTAAAAGAGAACAGGTACCGGCGGATACATCTGAGTATCTGTACAAGATCATCGCTTTTGCCCGGCATACGGAGACAGAGGAAATGCTGGTGGTGTACCAGGCTTTGTACGCTCCCTTTGAGGTGTTCGCGAGGCCCTGGGATATGTTTATGAGCAGGGTGGATAAAAGGAAATATCCGAATATAAAACAGGAGTACCGTTTCGAGAAGATGAACCTGTAAAAGAGATTCGCGTACCGGAGGGAGGAACCGGGCGAAAGAGAGACAGATGATGAAAAATAATTTATTAGGAATAAGGAGGCGAAATTAATATGGCAAGATACAGATGCAGTGTGTGCGGTTATATCTATGATGAAGAAAAAGAGGGGGCGCCTTTTTCAGAATTGAAGGAATGTCCGGTCTGCCACCAGCCTACGGAGAAGTTCACGGTCTATGAAGAGGATCACGGCACGGAGCTGCCCCGTGAAAAAGAACTGAAGCTGGATTATCCCAGAGAGTTTGTCCGTCAGGATGAATCCTGCAGATACATGAAGGAGATCCATGAAATGGCCGTAACCGGAAAAAGTATTCACGCGGCTATGGGAACGGAGCTGCCGATGCCTTCCTGGGACGACATCCTTATTCTGGGCGCGCAGCTGGATCCCATGCCCCTGGAGGAGGGAGCTCCGGTTAGGACGACGACGGTGATCGGAAAACACGCGGCCAAGCCTTTGATCCTTGAAAATCCGGTGTACGTTTCCCACATGTCCTTCGGAGCATTGTCAAGAGAGGCAAAGATTTCTCTGGCAAAGGGCTCAGCTATGGCGCACAGCGCTATGTGCTCCGGGGAGGGAGGAATCCTTCCGGAGGAAATGCAGGCGGCGGATAAGTATATTTTTGAATATGTAGGAAATCTTTACAGTGTGACCCCGGAGAATCTGAGAAACGCGGACGCCATCGAGATCAAGATCGGTCAGGGTACAAAGCCCGGAATGGGAGGTCATCTGCCAGGGGAAAAGGTCACCAGAGAGATCAGTGAAGTAAGAAATAAGCCCATGGGTAAAGATGTGATCGCGCCGTCCAGATTTCCCGGTATCAATACAAAAGAGGATCTGAAAAATCTGATCACTCAGTTAAGATATGCTTCCGAAGGAAGGCCGATCGGAGTGAAGATCGCCGCGGGAAGGATCGAGAGGGACCTGGCGTTCTGCGTCTACGCGGAGCCGGACTTTATCACCATAGACGGCCGGGGCGGAGCCACAGGCTCTTCGCCGAAGCTTCTGAGGGACTCTTCCAGTGTTCCGACTATCTATGCTCTCCACAGAGCCAGAAAATACCTGGATAGTATTCATTCGGACATCAGTCTGATCATTACCGGAGGTTTGAGAGTGTCCTCTGATTTTGCCAAGGCGATCGCCATGGGCGCGGACGCGGTAGCGGTGGCGTCGGCGGCGCTTATGGCCATGGCCTGCCAGCAGTATAAGATCTGCGGTACCGGAATGTGTCCTATGGGAATCGCCACTCAGGATGAGGATCTGAGAACCCGTCTTCATAAGGACGCCGCCGCGGCGAGAGTGGCGAATTACCTGAACGTATCCCTGGAGGAGCTGAAGATGTTCGCGAGAATTACGGGACACGAGGATCTTCATGAGCTTTCTGTGGAGGATCTCTGCACAGTCAGCCGGGAGATTAGCGAATATACGGATATTCCGCACGCGTAATGTCTCAGCCAGGAAGAAAAGTGAAAGACGGCAGAAAATTCATGGGAGGAACAAATGAAGTCAAATAGAATCAGAGAAATGCTGAACCAGGGGAAAGCAACCCTTGGTACAAGGGTGCACAGCACATATCCGGGCATGGCGGAGCTGGTGGGCGTGACGGGGAATTTTGATTATATTGAATTTCCGGCGGAATATATGCCCTTTGATCAGTACGATATGGAAAATATCGTCAGAGCGTCAGAGCTTCACGGTATGGGAAGTATGATGAAGATTGATTTTACAAACCGGTTTTATGTTGCGCAGAAGGCCATGGGAGCAGGTTTCCAGGCTCTGTTGTTCGCGGATCACAAAACCCCGGATGAGATCAGGGAAACCATCCGCTATTGTAAGTCGGATACTCCTCGTTCCGGCGGACGTTACGGCTACCCGGGACGGCGCTTTATCGGATATCAGCCGGATCTTGTTCAGATGGATCATGCCGCGCGGCTGGATGAGACGGTGCTTTGCTTTATGATCGAAAAAAAAGAAGCGATGGACAACATAGAGGAGATCTGTTCTATCCCCGGAGTGGATATGGTGCAGTTCGGCCCCAGTGATTATTCCATGAGCCACGGACAGAACGCCCGGGAGTACATGGAGGAGTGCAGAGCGGCGGAAAGAAAAATGATCGAAGCCGCTCATAAGCACGGCGTGGCGGCGCGGTGCGAAATATATGGATCGCCGGACGCGGTTCACTATTATCATGAGCTTGGCGTCAGGCATGTATGCTTTGGGGACGAATTGAAAATTTATAATAAATTCCTCAGGGAAGAAGGCAGAAAAATGAAGGATATGATGCAGTCCTGGAAACAGGATTTTCCAGGAGAAAATGAATAAGGAGACAGATATGGAAAAATTGATTTATATATCGCCATTGGCTGACAAAGAGGACAAGCTGGAACAGATTACGGATTGTCTGGAAGAGCTGAAGCATGAGCTTGGGGATGTGACCGCGGATTATGAAGATGAAAACCCGGACAGTGAAATACTGGACGCGCTTACAGAAGCCCTGGACGCTCTGGAGGACGCTTATGATACGCTCGGGGAGATCCTGGCGGATTTATGATAAATGCTTTATTATTACACTGTAAGGATGCAGAACTAAAAATAGAGAGGTGCCGGTCATGATTTATTTGTATACAAATACAGAAGCTGAAAAAGAGTTTATTATGTTAAACGATCAGTTTTTTAATCTGAATACAAGTAATAAACCGATTGGCGAAAGAGAGAGGAACGCCATCTGGGAGATAGATCATGCAAAAGTTACAGAGGATAACCACATTGAGACAAAGTACGGAATAGGAATTCTGCGCAATCTGTCAAGTGGGTGTAAAACATACCTGAATGTGGTTATGAACCCGGAAAAAATATTCAGTGTCGCGGAGTGCGGCGCAAATGTGCTGAGCAGATTATTTCTGATGGATAATATTCATTTATATATGACTTATCCAGAGCGTTTTGACATTCCGGAGGAGAAACAGATATGTTTTAATAACAGAGAAATTGTGACAGGAAGACAGGGCTTTGAGCAGTGGTGGTCCAGGGAATACGCAGGGAGGGATGAAAGTGATTTATGATAAGATTGAATTTAAAGCGGCTCCATTTTCATATTCTCTGACATTTTCCAGCCGGATTATACTGGTGCGTGGAGACAGCGCTACCGGAAAAACTTATCTTTATCAGATGCTGGAGGATGTGAAATTTTTGCCGGGGTATGGGAACATCAGACTGTTTAATTACAAAAGCGAAAATTTTCACAAAGAACTGCATCAATGTAAAAATAAATTTATCGTGATAGATAATGCGGACATTTTGCTTACGGACGAAGACAAAAGATTTATTAACTTTGAAAAAAGTAACCAATTTATGTTATTTATGCGTAATTGTGACGGTCTGAATCTTACCAGAGACAGCTTTACGGTACTGGATGAAAACGACTATCATGTTTCGCTTAGGAGGGAACTTGTACCTGCATGAAATATATTTGGACGGAGGATACGGGAGCGGGGCTTCATTATTGGGAATTGGTAAACCATTTCCTGCTTTATGATGAATATATTGTAGAATCAAAACAAAGTAATCAGGGCTTGCTTGATGCAGTGCGAGCTATAGATCTGTCCGCTCCTGATCATTATTTTCTCGCATTTGATATCGTGTATGACAACATGGATATCATGAATAAATATCTTGACCTGGTTGAGCTAGCGGATCGCAGTGCGGGAAAAATCAGATTGCTTGATACTACCTGTTTTGAGTATACTATTGTTGCTTTTAAAGAGCTGATAAACTGGACAGAGTCTGGGCGGAAGGACAAAATTTCTATTCGCAGGAATATTCTGGAAGCAATGGAAGGTCATCAAATTAATCTGGATAAAATTACAGACAGGAAAACATTGCAGTATCTTATGGGATTTAAAAGGTATTCTACGGAAAGAGTTATGAAGTCCCTCGCATATGAGTTGACTGACCAGAAGGAATGGAGTGTGAAAGGTCACAGAATGGGAGGATGCTGGTATAAAGACTGTTGTGTTATGGATTGGGAGGAGAACTGCAGAATCAAGGGGATGAAAGGGAAAGAAAAAATTTCTGTTTTCCTGCAGGACGAGGAAACCACCAGGATCATGTCGGCATTTCCATAATGAGGAGGGATGAAAAATAAAAAACAAAAGATTTTTTCTGGAGCATCTCTCCCAGCTTATGCACACAGGGATTTTTGCTCTGACGGGGGAGGAGCTGGTCTCCTATGAGGAGAATCCCCAGTATAACCCTCTGTACGTAAACGCGGATCTCCGGCGGAGGCTTGAGGAGGCGGCGGGGCGGCAGAAGGAGCCGGTTCTGTTCCGGGACGTACACCAGATATATTTTGCCTGCATCCGCGGGGAAGAGAACGTCAGCTATTTTATCGGCCCCATGGCTACCGGAGAAATGAACCGGGTACAGCGCCACAGGTTTTATCATTTTTATGGAGTGGACGAGAAGTGGGAAAAGGCGCTGCACTTTCGTCCGGTGACGGAGATTTTCAAGCTGACCGCCATGCTCGCGGAGACCCTTGCCGGACTGGAATTTACAGAAAGGGAGATCGTCGAGGCCAATCAGCTTTTTCATTTATCCAGGGAAGAAGAACTCATGGAGCAGACCCGGTTTGACATCAAGGAAGATGAAGCGGATATTTACCGCCACAGTTATCAGGAGGAACGTCGGCTTCTGGATATGGTCCGTGAGGGAAATGTGGAGGAGGCCGTGCGCATTGCCCGCCAGATCGACCCGGAGATCGGAAATCTGGGCAGCAGTGAGCTGGAGCACTGGAGAAACGTGCTGGTCATTTCAGCGACGCTCTGCGCCAGAGCCGCCATAGAGGGCGGAGTGATGCCTTATATCGCCTACCGCATGAGCGGATTTTATATTAACAAGGGCTCCGGCTGCAGGGATATCCCCCAGATACTTCAGTACCGGAATCACGCGGTGGAGGAGCTTGCCCGGCGGGTGCAGGAAGTAAAGGCAAAGCGTCACACCTCAAGCTATACCGAACAGTGTAAGGATTATGTGCGGAAGCATTTTAAAGAAAAAATTTATCTGGATGAAATCGCGGATAAGCTGGGGATCAGCAGCAGCTACCTGTCCAGACTGTTCCGAAAAGAGACGGGGGTGTGCTTCCAGGACTATGTAACCCAGGTGCGGGTGGAGCTGGCGGCCAACCTTTTGACTTATTCGGAGGAACCGCTGCCGAAGATTGCCGAGTATGTGAATTTTCCCTCTCAGAGCTATTTCGGGAAAAAATTTAAAGAGCTGAAGCATATGACGCCCAGGCAGTACCGGGAGAGATATAAACCTCTGGAATTTTATGAGGAAAAATAAAATGAGTGCAATATCATATCATAAATATCAAAATCGTGATATGATTTGCGCTCTTTTTTTGTTACTCTTTTTACACGATATGGGAATATTGGGTAGGCTTGTGGGAGTACACAGCAATCCGTAGGTATCATAGCTAGAGGGCTTTTGCCCCCAATATCTTTATACAGGAGCATAGGGAAACCTGTACTTTGGAATGGAAACTTTAAAAAGATGACCATAAATATTATAAAAAGGCGAATTACCCAGCCGACCTGGGAGAAAGGAGAAAATCCAATCACTTTCTAATATGATTGGATGGTATATGAGCATATGGAGGAATATTTGAAGGATTCCAACTGGATATGGACGCCCCAGTGGACGGCGGAGGACAAGGAAATTCCCCGGATCGTTCTTTTCCGAAAAACGGCGGAGCTTTTTGCGGAACCGAAAAAAGGAAGTATCCGTATCTCGGCGGATACGAGATATAAGCTTTATATAAACGGCAGACTAGTGGAGACAGGCCCCAGCAGGGGGGATCACCAGATCTGGTTTTATGACGAAATCGACATTCTACCCTATCTGAAAAAGGGGAAAAATGTGATAGGTGTTTCTGTCCTCCGGTATCCGGAGGATCCTGCGGCGGGAAACCACGGGATGTTCCGCACCTCCGTACCCGGGCTTTATGTGACGGGAGCCGCTCAGGATATGGAGGACAATATCTGTGATCTGTCGGCGGACGCGTCCTGGAGGTGCAGAAAGGACGAGCTGGTTTCTTTTTACCGGGAGGAGGAGCGGTTCGCGCCCCTTGTGATCCACGAGCACGCGGAAGGCAGCAAAGAGCTGTTTGGCTGGCGGGAATGTGAGTACCGTGAAGAGGGCTGGCTGCAGGCGAAGGCGTATATCAGGAAACAGGTTTCCGAGGCAGTCAGCCCGGGAAATCTGAAGCCGCGGAATATTCCCTTTTTGTACCGGAAAAAGAGACGCCTGGAAGGCGTGATGGATCTGAGAGAATCCTCCTATACGGAAAATGACTGGATGGATTTTATAAATGGGGAAAAGGCCCTTACCATTCCGGCTCACACAGAGGAGACGGTAGTGCTGGACGCGGGGGTGGAAAAAACTGGGTATATCCGGCTGGCACTTTCCGGCGGGACGGGCGCCAGGGCAGATTTTCTTTATTCCGAGGCCTATGTGCAGGAGGGCTTTGTGGGTCCGGAGCATATTCCGGTGAAAAAGGACCGCACAGATAAGATAAACGGACATCTCCAGGGATATGAGGACTACTACAGGGCGGGAGGCTTCGGAACAGCGGAAAACAACGAGGTTTACGAACCCTACTGGTTCCGTACCTTCCGTTTTATCCGGCTGCGGATAAGGACGGAGGAGGAGCCTCTTACCATTCACAGTCTGGATTATGAGGAGACGGGTTATCCCCTGGAGGTTTCCACAGAAGTGGAAACCTCCGACGAAAGCCTGAAAAAGATATGGGAGATCAGCGAGAGGACGCTGAAGCTCTGTATGCATGAAACCTATGAGGACTGCCCCTTTTACGAGCAGCTTCAGTATATCATGGATTCCAGAACCCAGATACTTTATACCTATGCGGTCAGCGGGGACGACCGTCTCGCGAGAAAGTGCCTGGACGACCTGCGGAGATCTCAGAGGTATGACGGGCTTTTAAACTGTAATTATCCGAACTGCAATCCCAACATTATCCCCGGATTCTCTATTTACTATATTCTGATGCTGTACGACCACATGATGTATTTCGGGGACAGGGAGATCATAGCCGCCTATATGCCGGTGGTGGAGCAGATTCTGCATTTCTTCGAAAGACATCTGACAAAAGAGGGATATGTGGAGAAGGTAGGCGGAGTGAATATGGACGCCAGATTCTGGTCCTTTATCGACTGGGCGGAGGAATGGAACGATACCAGCGGTATGCCCACTGCTGGGCTGAAGGGCCCCCTCACCATGGAAAGTCTTTTGTATATTTACGGACTCCAGCATGCAGCCAGGCTGATGGAATATCTGGAGCGCAGCGAGGATGTGAAGCGTCTTTCCAAACGGGCGGAGGATGTTCAGAGGGCGCTGCTGAAATACTGCGTGGGAGAAAACGGGATGCTTCAGGACGGTCCGGGAGTGGAGGAATACAGTCAGCATTGCCAGGTGTTCGCGCTTCTCACCGATACCGTGGATCTGGAAACAGGAAAAAGAAATCTCCTCAGAACGATCAATGAGAAGGGCTTTACCCAGTGCACAGTAGCCATGCGCTTTTATTTGTTCCGCGCTCTTGAAAAAGCCGGGCTTTACAGATACACAGACATGTACTGGAACACCTGGAGAGAGATGATTCGGAATCACTGTACCACCTGTGTGGAATCAGAGGCATATGCCAGAAGTGAATGTCATGGATGGGGCGCCCTGATCCTGTATGAGCTGCCTGCCATTACCCTGGGAGTACGTCCCGCCGCGCCCGGCTGCCGGAAGCTCCGGATCGCTCCGGTGACCGGGTATATGACCCATGCCAGCGGAAAGGTAAAAACTCCGGCGGGGGAGGTAAAGGTATCCTGGAGGATCCAGGACGGAGCGTTTAAGATCGACTATGAAGTGCCTCGGGACATCGAGGTGGTGCGGTAGGCTCGAAGTGAGAAAGTTTGAGACGGCAGAGACGAAAATAAAAAACAGCAAAATAATAATATAAACAGCAAAATAAAGATATAAATAAAGCCAAACTGACGCTAAGATAAAGTCAAGCTTAAAACAGTTCTGAAAGAAAAAACGAAAAAGGAGGAAAAGGTATGATATCGGAACGTTTTTTTGGAATGGGGGAGCCTCTGATCCAGAGGGAAGGCGATACAGGGGTCATGGCCGCCGAATATCTGGAGCTGGTGAAGGCGCTGGGCTGTACCGCCTACCGTTCCTGGATGCATCTGACAGAGGTGCTGAAGGATCCTTATACGCCCAATGAAGAGATCGCGGCGGCTCACAGAAGGCTGCTGGAGCGGGCCGCGGAGCTGGATCTGGAGGTTACCGGAATGAGCCACGAATGGTTTTTGCCCGAGGGCTGTAAGCAGCGGACAGGACATGCCATGCCGGAACGGGATCTCAGGGAGGGCAGCCTCTACATGCAGGCTCTTCATATGCTGGAGGATTCCTGGTACACCATGGTGTCGCTGTTTCCTCAGGTGTCCATCTGGGAGATCGGGAACGAGTGGAACCTGAACGCGTTTCTCCACCCGGACGGCTTCCTGGACAGCGATATGTCCCATCCCTTTACCGCGGATGAAAAGATGGATATTGCCATTGATATGATGTATTTCGCGGCGAGAGGCGTCAGGAGAGCGAACCCGGAGGCGAAGGTGACCTGCTTTTCCATGGCCCTGAGCACTCCCTGGCTGGGAGGCGACCTGCCGGAATATCTGCCGCCGGTGTACGGCATCGCCTGGACGCTGGATAAGATGTACAGGAAGATCACCTCAGGCCAGTTCTGGTCCGCGGATCCAGACGACTATTTCGATCTTCTTTCCTGGCATTCCTACCAGATGAGCACCAACCAGAATGAAAAGGACAAGGATCTTTTCCTGAACATCTTCGAGCCGGACCATCTGTGGAAGGACTATAACGACGCCGCCTACCGCGTAATGTGCAAATACGGGGACAAAGACAAGCAGGTGCTTTTGACGGAGGTGGGCTTTACGGACTGCGGAGACGAGGAAAGAGAAAAAAGGACCGCGGAGTATACAAGAAAGCTCCTTACGATCGCAAAAGAGCTTCCCTATGTGAGAACCCTTTATAATTTCCGGCTGCTGACAGAGGAGGGAATGCTGAAAAAAGCGGGAATTGAGGACAACCAGATCGGCGGCCTTGCGGAGGTCTATTTCGGCTTCTTCGAGGAGCCCTGGAACGACTGCCGCCCCAGGAAAAAGGCCTATGTGCTGCAGGAGCTGACAGGAAGCCGGGCAGATCTTGCCGCTGTGGGAAAAAAGGTGGCCGCCACGAGAAAAAGCAGATAGGGGAAGTTCACAGAAGGGAAGAAAAAAGACAATGGATGAATATATTGTTAAGACGGAAAGCGGAAAAATAAAAGGCTATCTCAGAGACGGGCTGATCGAATATCTGGGTATCCCCTACGCGAAGCCTCCGGTGGGGGAGCTGCGTTTTAAAAGGGCGCAGAAAATCACTCCCTGGGAGGGTGTGTTTGACGCGAAGGAGTACGGAAAAGAAGCGGTCCAGTTTGACGAGGGAGAATATAAGGGCAGCGAGGACTGTCTCACCCTGAATATCAAGAGACCGGAAAAAGGAGAAAATCTTCCGGTATTTGTCTGGATACACGGAGGCGGCTACAATACGGGAGCGGCCAATGTTCCTCTCTACGACGGAGCCCCCTTCGCCAGAGACGGCATGGTATTTGTCTCCTTTCAGTACAGGCTGAATGTGCTTGGCTTTTATGATTTTACCACCTACCCGGGATGCGAAGATTTTGACAGCAACTGCGGCGTGTCGGATCAGATTCTGGCGATCCAGTGGATCCATGACAATATCGCGGCTTTCGGAGGAGATCCGGAGCGCGTCACCATAGCCGGAGAATCTGCCGGAGCGGCCTCTGTGGTCAATATGATGGCGGCTCCCCAGGTGAGGGGGATGTTTTCGCAGGCGATCGCCCAGAGCCCTCTTCCCAACTGTATTATGACGCACAAGCAGGCCAGAGCAAATATCGATCTTTTTCTGGAGGGAATGGGATGGACGGAGGAGGATCTGCCGAAGCTGCGCACTATCGATCCCTTTGAGCTTCTGAAAGGGAATAATTATGTGGCGGAGCTGCACCAGTATAAAAATCCCGGGATTTTTCTTCCGGGCCCCATTCAGGACGATCTGATCCCCGTACGGCCCATAGACGCCATACGAAAGGGAAGCGCAAGAGGCGTTAATCTGATCATCGGCACGAACATGAATGAGGGAACCATGTTTGTCCATCCGGAAAAAACAGGATTTCCCAACAGCTGGGCTATGGTGGCCGAGATGTTTGAGAACAACGGCCACGCGGCGGAGCTGCCCCGGGTGATCAGCTATTATCAGCCCTCGGCAAAGGATCGATTCACAGAGTTCCGCGCCCAGAAGGAGTTTACATTGAACTCGGTTCCTGATGTGAAGGAGGAATACCGGACAGAGGGAGGCGATCCCTTTATCGCCTTTGCCACTGACTATGCTTTTCAGATGCCTTCCCTCAAGGTGGCCGAGGCTCAGAGTAAGTACGGAGACGTATGGATGTACCGCTATGAGCTGGTTACCAAGTCGGGGGAGGCCACAGGCTGGAAAGCTTCCCACGCATTCGATCTTCCGGCGGTATTCGCCAATAAGAATTTCAAGTTCAGTCAGTTCCTTTTTGAAGGGGAACCGGAGGAGGTGAAGGACGGGATCATCCGGGATATGCACAATCCCTGGTCGAGATTTACGACCGAGGGGAACCCGGATCCTGAAAACTGGCCTAAGTACACGGGTTATGACACAGAAATCAGGATTTTTGACCGGAGGACCAGAACGGAGAAGGTGGACCGGAGAGAGCTTATGGAGGTCTGGGACGACATGAGATTTTACGAGGACTGAGACGGCTTTAAATGGGTTAGATTCTGCTGCAGTGGCGAGTCTTGAATTTAAACTGTAACAAGTTTATAAAGAAAAAGAGATTTTGGACAAAATAAAGATAAAAAAGACATAAAAAGAATATATAGACCGGGTGAAAAATGGTATTTTTTAACCAGAAAGAAACAAAGGCCGCGTAAAAAATCCCTGCTGCGCGGCGAAAAAAGGGAAACAAAGGAGGAGAACAATGTTTAGCTTTGCATCAAAACACAACGATCCGAAAGCAAACCTTGCATGGAGCGAGCGGATCGGCTACGGCATGGGAAACTACGGACTGGCCTGGATCAACGGCGTTATGTCGGCATTTTTCATGCTCTACCTGACAAATGTATCTTTTGTAGACGCGGTTGCCGCCGGAAATATCGTGGCGATTTCCAAAATTTTCGACGGTTTCAGCGACCTGTTCATGGGGCGTATTGTTGACCGCACGAAATCACGGCTGGGAAAAGCGCGAGTATGGCTTCTGCGCATGTGTATTCCCCTGGCAGTGGCGTCTTTCCTGCTGTTCTTTGTACCGTCGTCCATGACAAATATGATAAAGTACATTTATATCTTTATCATGTACAATCTGGTGAACACGGTCTGCTACACCGCCATGTATGTACCGTACACATCCATGAATTATCTGATGACACAGAACGATTACGACCGCGGCCTTCTGGGAAATATGAATATGATCTTCCAGACACTGGCCAACATCACCATGAATACCTTCTTCCTGAAATGGCTGATGTATTTCGGAGACGGGGAGCAGTTTACGCAGAAGGCATGGTCCGGAGCGTTTATTGTCGTAGGTATTATTGTAGTAGCTGCAAGCGTCCTCTGTGTGATGGGAACTAAGGAGCGTACCGGAGGAGCCGGAGAAAACGTTCAGGCGGGCGAGAACAGAGAGCAGGAGGTTCCCGCTATGACCGCTGTGAAATCCCTGTTTAAAAATAAATACTGGATTATGATGGTCCTCTGCATGTTCCTGATCTTCTTTACCATCGTTATGTACTCTGTGGCGGCCGCGTATTACGCGCAGTATGTCCTTGGCGACCTGGGATATTACACGCCGATCAACAACGCGCTGTCTATTTCACAGTTCGCCATTATGTTCCTGACGCCGATGTTTATGAAACGCTTCGGAAAGCATGTCACCTATCAGGTGGGACTGCTGGGTATGCTGGTAGGTTTTGCGGGAACAGGACTCTGCGGAACCAACATTCCCCTTCTGATCCTCTTCAATGTGATCAAAGGTATCGGACTTGGAGCGGCCGGAGGAATGGCCTTTGGAATGGTTTCTGATACGATCGAATACGGCAAATATAAAACAGGCGTTGTGGCTGTGGGAATGGGAAATGCCGGAGTCAGCGCGGCGCAGAAGCTGGGTCTTGGCCTTGGACAGGCTGTGATGGGCTGGATCCTTGGAGCAGGCGGATTTGACGCCGCTCTGGAGGTGCAGACGGCGAGCGCCCGGACGGCTATCACCTTTACATACAACTGGATTCCCGTAATCTGCGTGGTACTCTGCAGTCTGATCATGCTGTTTTACAAGCTGGATAAAGAAATGCCGTCTCTGCGGAAAGCAAACAGCTAAAAGACGCAGCGGGTATTTTTAAGGACGAGGATGGAAGAAAACCAATAAAAACAGACTGTTAAGCAGTCCGGAATGATCCGAGGAGAGTAAAATGAAGCGAAAATATCCGAATTTATGCAAACCGATCACCCTGGGGAGAGTAACCTTCCGAAACCGAATGTTCTCTGCCCCCATGGGCGGGACTGATATTACAAACGACGGCTGTATCGGGCCGAAATCCACAGCCTTCTATGAGCTGAGAGGAAAGGGAGGCGCCGGGGCGGTTACGGTCAGCGAGCTGATGGTGCATCCGGAAACCGACGGTTCTCACGCTTATCATCTGGATACTTCCATATTGAATTCACTGGCTTCGGCGGCTTATACGGCGGACGCGATCCGCCGCCACGGAGCCATTCCCAGTCTGGAGCTGTCCCACTCCGGTATGTACGCCGGAACCTATATGACAGATAAAAACAGACAGAAATCTATGCATCAGTGGGGCCCCTCCGACACAGTAAGAGCGGACGGAGTGCAGGTAAAAGCGCTGACAAAGGAGATGCTCCGGGAGATCGCGGCGGCATACGGCAATGTGGCGGGGCTGGCTAAGCGCGCCGGGTTTGAGATGCTGATGATCCATGGAGGTCACGGCTGGCTGCTCAATCAGTTTTTATCTCCGTATTTCAATAAGAGAGACGACGAGTACGGCGGTTCCCTGGAGAACCGCTGCCGTCTGGCTGTCGAGGTGCTGAAAGCGGTAAGAGAGGCAGTGGGCCCCTGCTTCCCTATTGAATTCCGCATGAGCGGATCGGAGCTTTTTGAGGGAGGCTACGATCTGGAGGAAGGATGCAGGATCGCGGAGCAGATCGAGCCTTATATTGATCTTCTGCATGTATCGGCCGGCACCTATCAGAGAGGATTCGGGGACACCCATCCTTCTATGTTTAAGGAGCATGGCTGCAACGTTTATCTTGCGGCTGAGATCAAAAAGCATGTTTCCGTACCTGTCGCCACTATAGGAGGACTCAATGATCCCCGGCAGATGGAGGAGATTATCGCGGAAGGAAAAGCCGACGTTGTATATATGGCGAGGGCTCTTCTGGCGGATCCGTATCTGCCGAGGAAGGTCATGGAAAACCGGGATCAGGAGATCGTAAAGTGTCTGAGGTGTTTCACCTGTATGGCTGAAAGAGCTCAGACCTCCACAAGAAGATGTACGGTAAATCCCATCATCGGAAGGGAGATGGAGGGAGACGAGGTTCTTCCGGCCAGGGAGAAAAAGAAGGTTCTTGTGGCGGGGGGAGGCCCCGGCGGTCTTTACGCGGCCTACACGGCGGCCCTGAGAGGACACGAGGTGACTCTTTGCGAAAAGGACGAAGAGGTAGGAGGTATTCTCAAAAGTGAGCAGGCGCTTCCCTTTAAGCGTGAGATGTATGAGCTGTCCGGAACCTACCGCCTTCTGGCAGAGAAGGCCGGAGCCAGGATCCTCACAAACACTGAGGTGACTGCGGAATATGTAGAAAAAACAGCTCCGGACGCGCTGATCATCGCAGTGGGCTCCGAACCCCTTGTGCCGCCCATCAAAGGACTGGACAGGGACAATGTAGTGATCGTCAATCAGTATTATCTGGAGAAGGATAAGGTTACAGACGAGGTGGTTGTTTTCGGCGGAGGGCTGGCCGGGTGTGAGTGCGCCATCCATCTCGGCATGGAAGGAAAGCATGTCCGGCTGGTAGAGATGCGGGGAGAGCTTGCCCCTGACGCCAATGTCCGGCATCGCCCGCTCCTTCTGAAGGAGGTGGACAAGTACGCGGAGGTGTACACCGGATACAGAGGTCTTGAGGTTACCAAAGAGGGCGTTCTCTGTGAAACAGGAGACGGAAAACAGGTACTGGTTCCGGGAACCACGGTGATCTGCGCTCTGGGACAGCGTTCCAGAAGCGCTCTGGCCGACAAGCTGCGGGATACCGCGCCCTATACGGCGGTGATCGGCGACGCGGCCAGAGTATCCACCATTACAAATGCGGTATACTGGGGATATCACGCGGCTCTGGATATATAAAAAAGGTCTCTGAGAGGAATTTGAACTCTCAGAGACTTTTTTTATACTGTTTGTATTTTTTCTTTAAAATGATCTTATGTCAAGCTGAGGGAACAGTCAGGCTATAAAGATCAGGCTGATTATCAATAACTATCATCTCGGAAAACAGGAGTTTCTGACAAATGGATATGATAGAAAAAGAGAGCTAAAGAAAAAAGAAATAACTGGAAATATTCAGAAGGGAGGTGTGTAAGATGTTAGAAATAAGTATGCGGGTATTTTCATGCGCATAACAGAAACAAAAGAGTTTAAAGTTTGTTTAGAAAAAACAAGAGGAATATTTAAAAGCCCGTGGCAGACTGATGGAAAGAAAAAGAAAAGCTTGAGGTGCATATTTATGAAAGAAAAATTATCCGGTTTATCCGCAGAGGAAGTGCGGGAGCGCCTGGAAAAAGGAGAGGGAGGAGGACCGGCGGAGCAGATCACCAGAACAAGGGGGCAGATCGTCAGAGAAAACGTCTTTACCCTTTTTAATGTTCTGAATTTCCTGATCGCGGGACTTCTGCTGGCGGTGGGCGCATACTCGAATATGATGTTTATCGCCATTATCATCTTGAATATCCTGATCGGGATCTTTCAGGAGCTGAAGGCGAAAAAGATCGTGGATGAGCTGTCCATCCTTAACCGGCCTGTGATCAGAGTTCTCAGAGACGGGAAGGAGGAGCAGGCGGAGCCGGGCCAGGTGGTGCGGGGAGACCTGATGATCCTGGAAAGCGGAAACCAGATCTGCAGCGACGCGGTTGTGGCGGAGGGAACGCTGGAGGTCAACGAATCCATGCTCACCGGAGAAAGCGACGCAGTTTTGAAGGAGGAGGGCGATAAGCTGTTTTCCGGAAGCTCAGTAATCTCGGGAAAGGCCTGCGCCAGGATCATTCATGTGGGAAATGAAAATTATGCCGCGAAGCTGGCCGCTGAGGTCAAGAGAGAAAAGCAGGTACAGTCGGAGCTTCTCGGTTCTATGCGGAGGGTAACAAGATTTACAAGCTGCCTGATCCTTCCGCTGGGGCTCGCTCTGTTTCTGGAAGCCTTTTTCCTGCGCCGGAGCTCTGTGGACGAGGCGGTGGTATCCTCGGCGGCGGCTCTTCTGGGAATGCTGCCCAAGGGTCTGGTGCTTCTGATTTCTGTATCTCTGGCCGCCGGGGTGATACGGCTGGCGAAAATGAAAATTCTGGTGCAGAATATCTACTCTCTTGAGACGCTGGCTCATGTGGATACTCTTTGTCTGGACAAGACGGGAACTCTTACGGACGGAAACCTGAAAGTCTGCAGCATGATCCCCATGACTGAATTTCCGAAAGGGGAGGCGGACGCCCTGATACAGTCCTATCTGGCTGCCAGCGACGATAATAACGCCACCTTCCGGGCGCTGAAAAAACTGTTTCCGGCAAAAGCGGTTTACCGTCCTGTCCATAAGATTCCATTTTCTTCAAAAAGAAAATGGGGATGCGTGAGCTTTGGAGGAGCCGGGAGTATTTTTGTGGGAGCGCCGGAGAAGCTGGCGGACACGCTTCCGGAAAACCTGGAACAGGAGCTGGATAAAGGGCGGAGAGTCGTAGCGGTAGGATATTACGGGGCTTCCTGGCAGAACGACACCGAGCTTCCGTCAGGAATACGTCTCTTATACGGCGTGGCGCTGGAGGATACCATCCGCCCCAACGCGGCGGAGACGCTGGAGTTTTTTCGCAGAGAGGGCGTGGACGTGAAGATCATATCCGGAGACCATATAAAAACCGTGTCCATGATCGCGAAGCGCGCGGGTCTCACAGACTGGAGGGAAGCCATAGATCTTTCCGGACAGGGAGAAAATCCGGATTATGATATGCTCTGCCGCAGGTATTCCGTATTCGCCAGAGTGACGCCCAGGCAGAAGCAGGAGCTTATAAAAGCTCTGAAAAGACAGGGACGTCAGGTGGCTATGACAGGAGACGGCGTGAATGATCTTCTGGCTCTCAGGGAAGCGGACTGTTCCATCGCGGTTGCGGACGGAAGCGACGCCAGCCGCCAGATTTCCCAGGTAGTGCTTCTGGATTCCGACTTTACGAACCTTCCCCAGGTGGTGTCGGAGGGAAGAAGAGTGATCCACAATGTAACCAGGACGGCGCAGGTGTTTTTTATAAAGACGGTCTATTCAGTTCTTGTGTCGTTTTTCTGCCTGCTTGCCAATCAGCCCTTCCCTTTTATCCCGATTCAGATCACCTTGATCGACGCCTGTGTGGAGGCCTACCCCTCCTTCCTGACGATACTGGAATCAGATACAGGGAAGATCAGAGGAAAATTCCTTCCCACGGCTCTGTCCAACGCGGCGCCATTTGGAATTACGGTTACGGGAATGATCATTCTGACTGCCCTGCTCGCTCCGTTTTCGCCGCCTGAACGCCGGACAGTGATGTATCTTCTGCTGATTCTGATCTCGATGGCGGCGGTGGTAAAAAGCTGTACGCCCTTTACGCCTCTGAGAACCTTTATCTGCGTTACAATGGCGGCGGGAACAGCCGGAGCGCTGACAATACTGCCGTCGCTTTTTGAGATCGCCGCGGTCACGCCGCAAATGCTCGCGTATGTTCTTACCGGGGCGGCCATAGCCTTTCTTGTTCTTCTCTTCCAGGAGCATGTGAACAGAGCGTGATAGAATGAAAAGTGGATGAGAGGAAGAATGCCCGCTGCTGTGTGGTTTACAGGAGGAAAAATTAAGATTCTTTCAAAATATCCAAGGGATTTGATTGCCGTTCCGGCGTAAACATGGTATATTAGTGATATCAGTTGTGGCTTTTACACAAAAAAATCTATAAAAAAATAGTAGGAGTGGTAAAAATGTATCAGGAAGAGTACAAGCGCTGGTTAGAAGCAGACCTGGAGGACGCGGATCTGAAGCCGGAGTTATCCAGGATCAATGGAAATGATGACGAAGTTAAAGAACGTTTCGCTGTTGCGCTGAAGTTCGGAACAGCAGGACTTCGCGGTGTGCTGGGCGCAGGAACGAACCGTATGAATATCTATGTGGTGCGCCAGGCTACACAGGGACTTGCCAACTGGGTAAAAACCCAGGGCGGTACGCAGACAGTGGCAATCAGCTATGACAGCCGTATCAAGAGCGACGTTTTCGCGAAGAACGCGGCGGGCGTTCTGGCCGCCAACGGGATCAACGTAAGGATTTACGACGCGCTGATGCCGGTTCCGGCGCTTTCCTTCGCGACACGTTACTATAACTGCAACGCCGGAGTTATGGTGACTGCTTCCCACAATCCGGCCAAATACAACGGATATAAGGCATACGGTCCCGACGGCTGCCAGATGACGGACGACGCGGCGGCTATCGTATACGAGGAAATTCAGAAAACAGATATTCTCACAGGAGCGAAATACATGTCCTTCGCCGAGGGCGTTGAAAAGGGACTGATCCGTTTTGTGGGCGACGACTGCAAGAAGGCGCTCTATGACGCCATCGAATCCAGACAGGTTCGTCCGGGCCTGTGCAAAACCGCCGGCCTGAAGCTGGTTTACAGTCCGCTGAACGGCTCCGGTCTTGTGCCTGTGACACAGGTGCTGAAGGATATCGGAATCACAGATATTACCATTGTGCCGGATCAGGAATATCCCAACGGCTACTTTACCACCTGCAGCTATCCCAACCCTGAAATTTTTGAGGCTCTGGAGCAGGGACTGAACCTGGCTAAGGAGACAGGAGCAGATCTGATGCTGGCGACAGATCCCGACGCTGACCGTGTGGGAATCGCCATGAAATGCCCGGACGGCTCCTATGAGCTGGTAAGCGGCAATGAAGTAGGCGTACTGCTTCTGGACTATATCTGCGCGGGACGTATTGAAAAGGGAACGATGCCGGAGAAGGCGGTAGCTGTGAAGTCTATCGTTTCCACACCGCTGGCGGACGCTGTGGCAGAGCATTACGGAGTAGAGCTCAGAAGCGTTCTTACCGGCTTCAAATGGATCGGGGATCAGATTGCCCGTCTGGAGAACGACGGAGAGGTTGACCGTTTTATCTTCGGTTTCGAGGAGAGCTACGGATATCTTGCAGGCCCGTATGTACGCGATAAGGACGCCGTGATCGGCTCCATGCTGATCTGCGAGATGGCCGCTTATTACAGAAGCATCGGAAGCTCTCTGAAACAGAGGATGGAAGAGATCTATACGCAGTACGGACGTTACCTGAACAAGATCGACAGCTTTGAGTTCCCGGGATTAAGCGGAATGGACAAGATGGCGGGGATCATGCAGAATCTTCGTGAGAATCCGCTGACAGAGATCGCCGGATACAAGGTTGCGGCCGTGACAGACTATACGAAACCGGAGGAGACAGGACTTCCGGCGGCAAACGTTCTGATCTACAAGCTGGAGAACAATGAGACGGTAATTGTTCGTCCTTCCGGAACAGAGCCGAAGATCAAGATTTATTACACCACCCTGGGCAAGGATCTGGCGGAGGCTCAGGCTGAGAAGGATAAGCTTGCGGAAGCGCTGAAGCCCATCATGGCCTGAGACTTTGAGACAGCTCCGGGTCAGAGTAAAGCTCAGGAGCGCGATATCGAAAACTGCTGAAAAACGGCGGCCGGTTCGGAAATGAACCAGCCGCCGCTTTATGTAAAGAAGAAATACGTTGTCATCCTTTGACGCCGCTATTGCCATCAGAAACTTTCGCCGCGGTGTTTTCGATCATGTCTATAACTACCTGATTTAACTGCAGGGCATTTTGGGAAGTGATCACAGGCTTCCCGGTTTGCTCCTCAATTTCCCTTCTGGTATTTCCGGCAATGGTTCCGCCTGTCCGCGCTACATTCTGATTTTCCGAAAAGGTAGAAGGCTTTACGGTTTTGGAAATCTCTGTTGTGGTCGCCTCCGCAAGCATATTCAGCACCAGTTCCAACGTCGTCATATTATCCCGCAGATTTTCTTTCTTCAAGCCTTTGAGATTTTTATACTGGCGGGTACTCATTCCAGACCATGCGCGTGTGATTTCATCTGTCAGGATCGCAAACTCTTTTCCCTGCTTTACGCCCCGTTCTTTCCATTCCTCGGTCAGCTCCCTGCGCACCTGGATAGACTGTAGACGCTGATTGATCCATTCAGGCCCGTAGCCTTTGCGCAGGTAGGTTTCTAACGCGCGGTCAATAGTAAGTTCTGGATCAATGGTTTCCTCAATCCTTTCTCTGCCAACCTGGGCCAGCCAGAGTTTAAACGGCTCCGCTTTTGGCGATGGAATAGACTGGATGATACGCAGAAGCTGCTCTGTGGTTGCCACGTCTGTTTTGTAAAATTTTCCATCGGAAGATTTCATTTTCAGTTGTACGATATTTTCGTACAACTGAATCGCGCCCTCTTCTTTTTTCATCTTTCGTTTTAAATCGCTCCAGTATCTGCGGGGATTCTCAGATTCTGTCAAAACAGCGACCACATCCACAATCGAAAAGTACCATTCCTCCTGTTCTTCATCCCATGCGGTACGGATTGCCTGATCCTCAAATAACTGGATGTTATTGTTTGTGTTTTCTGTCATTGGCTCACTCCTTTGTTTTGTCTGCTCTTATTTTCCAGTAACAAAAGACTTCAGAATTTATCTGTTTATCTTGAAAAGTGTGATGCCGTACCTTCAATCCTTTCTCTGTTTGTAGGATTCTTTTATTATACACCAGGAGCCGGGGACTGAGAAGCTTGAACGGTGATTTTGCCAAAAAAAGATAACCGTTTGTTACTATCCAGATTTAGCATTTTCACTTGCTGAAAACGCACAGGCCGGCGAACTATTTATAAACTGCACTGTATGGATTAACTGATATCCAAAAAGTACCGCCGCACGAACGTGAAGTCAGTGCGGCGGTACTATGTAAAGAAGAAATACGTTGTCATCCTTTGACGCCGCCGGCGGCCACGCCGGAAACGATCTGGCGGGACAGCAGCAGGTAAACAACGACAACAGGCAGTATTGCGAATACGATCATAACGTATACCTGCCCCATATCGAATTTGAGAAAATCCGCGCTTCTGAGCTGAGCGATCAGAATTGGAAGCGTCTTTTTCTTGTCGTCATGAAGGATCAGAGCAGGCGTAAAATAATTATTCCAGCTTGTGACAAAGGTGAAGATCATCTGCACGGCAATGGCAGGCTTCATAAGGGGAAGTACAATATGGTTAAAGGTGTGAAATTCTCCCGAGCCGTCAATCCGCGCAGCCTCCACAAGAGACAGAGGGAGATTGCTCTCCATGTACTGCTTGATGTAGTAAAAGGTAACAGGAGCGGCTATGGTTGGGAGGATCAGAGGAATAAAGGAATCCTCCAGCTTCATTTTTGAGACAAGCTGTATGAAGCCCAGCGCCGTTACCTGAGTGGGAACCATCATGATCATCAGGATAAAACGGAATATGGCCTGCTTTCCCTTGAAGGTATAAGCGTGGATGGCGTAGGCGGTCATAGTGGAAAAGTAAGTGCTGAGAACCGCGCTGCAGCCTGCGACGATAACACTGTTGATCATTCCCTGCCATATGGGAAGCGTTCCCGCAAGAAGATTCTTCCAGTTCTGCAGCAGATGAGTGCTGGGCGTAGGACGGAAACCTCTGGTCAGCTCTCCGTGCGAACGGGTGGCGTTTATGATCAGAATATAAAACCAGAACAGGCACAGGAACACCATAAAAATCAGTACAGCATAAGCGATAAGTCTTCTTGCCTTGATACTCAGGCCTCTTCTTTTCTTTGCTTTCATTTCACCGCCTCCTTAATTGCTGCTCTTTGACTGAGTGAATCTGAATACGATCAGACTTAAAATTCCGGTGACAATAAACATCAGAACGGACAGAGCTCCCGCCATTCCGTAGTTCTTGCTGTACAGATGCTTGTTCAGGAACATTACCAGTGTCATGGTGGATCTCATCGGATCTCCGGTGGCATTTGTCAGGACCTGAGGAACATCAAACATCTGCAGTCCTCCGATCAGCGAGGTGATCATAACATAGATGAGGATCGGCCTCAAAAGAGGAAGCGTGATCTTAAAGAAGATCTGGGAGGAGGAGGCGCCGTCCACCTGCGCCGCCTCAAAAAGAGCCGTATCGATCCCAAGCATACCGGCCAGGAGAAGGATCGTTGTGTTGCCGAACCACATCAGGAAGTTCATCAGAGCTACAAGAGATCTGGCGCTCCATTTTGAACTCAGGAAACGGAAGGGCTCATCCAGAATCCCAAGACTGATCAGAATAGAGTTAATGGGGCCGCCGTCAGAAAATAATGTAAAAAACAGCATTGCAAAGGCTGCCGCCATGATCAGATTCGGCAGATAGATCACTGTCTTGAAAAATCTTGCCCCTCTCAGCCGGAGCTGAGGATCGGAAAACCAGGCTGCCAGAAGAAGGGAAACAATGATCTGGGGAATGAAGCACATGAGCCACATGATCATGGTATTCTGAAAATAAACCAGAAGATCACCCTGGGAGATCAGTTGGATATAATTTGACAGTCCGGTAAAGTTCGGTCCCACCTGAGTCAGGCCGGAACGGTAGTTTTCAAAGAAGCTGTTGTAAATGGTATTGACAAGCGGAATCAGTTGAAAGACAACATATACGGTGAAAAAAGGAATAAGAAAAATATATCCCCACCGATTATAGCTGACTGCCTTTTTATTGTTTGTTTTCATCGCCGGACACCTCCTGCTCTTTCTGTGTGTGCAAAGCTCGCAGCAGGTTTCTGAAAATCTGATGCCAGCTATGCACACAGAGACAAATTTGCTTCATATTTCAGACATCGGGGGCAAAATACTTTTGCCCCCGGTATCATTATAAAAGAAGATTTACAGATGATTCAGTGAACATATTCCAAAACTGAGATTTTATCAGTAGCTCAGTTCAGGATATTTCTCAACAACTGCAGTATAGAACAGGTCTGTGGCTTCTTCCAGAGTAGCGTTGCCTTCAAAGTAGTTCTTCATAGCGTTCTGGAATTCTTCGTTGCAGCCCTGATCGTACGCGGAAAGATTGCTCAGGTCAATAGAATCAATGCCCGCAAGGAATTTGGCGATAGGATTCTGGCCGCCAAGGATAGCGTCTCCGAAGCTTTCGTCGGTGGAGAGAGCTTCCATTGCGGATTTGTTATTTACAAAATCTCCGTCTGCTTTTGCGATTTCTGTCATGATATCAGCGTTGCAGGTCATGTTCAGCATAATGTCTTTTACAAGAGTGGGATTATCTGTTCCAGCAGCTCCGCAGATCCAGGTACCGCCCCAGAAGAAGCCCTGCGGTCCTTCCGTAACTGCCCAGCCGCCTTCGCTTCCTACGCTGCCTTCGGTGTCGCCTGCCATGGAGAAGTCATAGAACCATGCGGGTCCGAAATAACAGAAAACATTGCTGTCTGTGTAGAAGCCCTTGCTCCAGTCGTCGCTCCACAGCTCATAGGTGTTGGTTTCTCCGGCGTCTACCATTTCTTTGGACATTTCCACCCATTTCATGATATTGTCGTCAATATTGATCTTGCCGTCCTCTACCCATTTGCTTGTTACATTATTGGAAAATACCCGGTAGCTGTCATTGACGGAGGAGGTCATTACATATCCGGCGTCCTTCATTTTGGCAGCTGTCTCAAGGAAAGTATCCCAGTCGGCCAGAGAAGCCTGTACCTCGTCGGGCTCGTCCGTACCCAGAACCTCTTTGGCGATATCGCGTCTGTAGATCAGAAGACCCGGGCAGCCCTGCCAGGAAATACCCTTCAGATTGCCTTCTGAATCGGTTACGATATCCTTTGTATATCCGAACTGCTCTGCGGTATCTTCCTCTGTGATACCCAGGTCGGCAACATTCATGGTGTATTCTGTATCTACATATTTCAGAGCATAGTCAGCTTCTATAAGGAAAAGATCTATCTTATCATCTGCGGAGGCGTCGGCCTGCTTTAACAGAGACTCGTCCAGATTATTCTGGTATGCATTGTCGTCGCTGGGAGTGATGTTCCACTTTACAGTGACGTCGCCAATGGTGCCGGTTGTTCCGTCTACCTCTTCATAGCCGGGATAATGGTCTGTGATGCGGCTTTTAAATTCTTCGTTCCAGCAATAGATGTTGAATACCTTGCCCTCGTCAGCCCCAGCATCCTCAGCCATAACCGGGACGGCTGACAGACCTGCCAGCATTGATGCCGTTAAAACGACGCTTAACATTTTTTTCTTCATTTTCACTACCTCCTTGATTTTAAATCGTGGTTTTTATTTCATATTACGGCTGTAATAGAAATTTCTTTGTAAAAAGCTAAAATTTTTCGTTATGAAGTTTTTCATTATCAAACTTTATTCATGTCTTTGATGGAAGCTCCCTTAAACAGAATTCCGTTTATGGTGTAGCGTTCGATCAGAGTGGTTTTTGGATGCTCGATAAGCTCCACCAGCTTCTCAGCGGCAGTTCGGCCTATAGCGGCTGTATCCTGACAGATTGTGGTAAGCTTGGGCTCCAGTATCTGGGCGATATTGATTCCGTCATAACCCGCAATGGAAATATCCTCCGGAATCCTCAGACCTCTTTCGCGGATTTCATTAATGCAGCCGATAGCCGCGAAATCGTCCGGGCAGAAGATACAGGTGGGCGGATCCTTCAGATCCAGAAGCTGAGCGGTGCGTTCCGCCGCTTCGTCCGCGTTCCGGTACGGCGCCTGAAGAACATATTCGTCAGGAACCTCTATGCCGAATCTCTTTAAGGTGCGGTAAAAGCTGCTCAGCCTGTTTTTTGTGACGGCGGTATCATCGCCGTGGATATAGGCGATCTTCTTATGTCCCTTTCGAAAAGCGTAGGTGACCAGTTCCTCCATACCCTGAACATTGTTGGATACGACAGCGATTTTGCCGTCGCATACATGATCGATCGTAACAATGGGAAGCTCTGAGCGGAGCAGCTCCTGTATCTCGTCTGTATAGAAGTTGACACAGGCAACGACCACGCCGTCTACGCCTCTGTAACGGCAGTGCTCATAGTAGCTCATTTTCTGGCCGGAGATATTCCCACTTGAAAATGTGATGTCATACCCTTTTTCCTCTGCTGTTTTTTTGAAGCTTTCCAGCACATGGTTAAAATAATCATGGGTCAGTCCGCTTCTGGATTCGTCCACGAACAAAACTCCGATGTTATGGCTTCTGTTCGTTTTTAAAGCCCTGGCCGAGGAATTAGGCAGATATCCCAGCTCTGAAGCTGTTTTCTGAATCAAATTTCTTGTTTCCTCGCTGATATCCGAGTAGCCGTTCAGTGATTTGCTGACTGTAGCTACAGAGACATTGCAGCGTCTGGCAATTTCTTTCATTGAAACCATAGGCTAGCCTCACTGCTCTTTATTCCTTTGTTTTCCTAAAACGTTTTCGTGATTTAACTATAGTCTATTTTGAATGATAATTCAATAGATATCATAAAATTTTTGTGCAATTATTAAGATTTCGTCCTAATTAACAAATGATAGCTTTTGTGTTTTGATAGATTCACTAAAATATCAGCGAAATTATAGAAAACGTTTTCGTAACTATTTCTTGCTTTTTTCTGCATTTTTTTTTATACTGTAATCATCAGATATTAAAGACTCGTCCAGCTTCTATTTCTATATTTCCTTTGGACGGCGTCTGCGCGGACAGACGCTGACATCTGTACTTAGTCGTTTTCGTTTTGTTTTCCTGAATTCGTTTATAAAATTTCAGATACAAAATGTTTTTTTGCCGGAAACAGTACGTCTTTTTCCGTAACAGATATAATAACAACGTGTTAAGTGGAGGACAGCCATGAAGTATGGATATTTTGATGATGAAAAAAAGGAATATGTGATCACAACGCCGGAGACTCCGTTGCCGTGGATCAATTATCTCGGTTCTCAGGATTTTTTCAGTCTGATCTCCAATACCTGCGGAGGCTACAGCTTTTATAAGGACGCGAAGCTCCTGAGAATTACCAGATACCGCTATAATAATGTTCCTGCGGATTCCAACGGCAGATATTACTATATAAAGGACGGGGATGTGATCTGGAATCCAGGATATATGCCGTCGGCCTCACCGCTGGATTTCTATGAATGCCGGCACGGTCTGGGATACAGCAGATTTCGCGGGGAGAAGAACAGACTGTCGGCAGAGCTTCTGGCCTTTGTGCCGGTGGAGGACGCCTGTGAGATCAACAGGCTTACGCTGAAGAATAATTCCGCAGAAGAAAAGACAGTCTCACTGTTTTCCTATGTGGAGTTTTGCCTGTGGAACGCCATGGACGATATGACCAATTTTCAGAGAAATCTCAGTATAGGAGAGGTGGAGATCCAGGGCAGCGCTGTTTATCACAAAACGGAATACAGGGAGCGGCGGCGCCATTACAGCTTTTTTTCAGTGAACCGGGAGATCGACGGATTTGATACAGACAGAGACGCCTTTCTGGGAGTGGGCCGCGGGAACGGCAGGCCTCAGGCGGTAGAAAAAGGCCGCTGTACAAATTCGGTGGCCAGCGGATGGTATCCTATCGCCAGTCATCAGATCAATATTACCCTCGAGCCGGGAGAAGAGCAGGAGTTCATTTTTCTCCTGGGATACTGTGAAAATCCGGCGGAGCAGAAATGGGAGGCTCCCGGTGTGATCCGCAAGGACGGAGCTCTGGAAATGCAGAAAAAATACGCTTCAGGACAGCAGGTGCAGACCGCCTTTGACGAACTCCGCGAATACTGGGAGAGACTTCTTTCCCGTTTCCTCGTAAAAACAGAGGATCCTCATGTGAACCGTATGGCGAATATCTGGAACCAGTATCAGTGCATGGTTACGTTTAATCTGTCGCGTTCCGCCTCCTACTATGAATCCGGGACAGGGCGGGGCATGGGGTTCCGGGATTCCTGCCAGGATCTTCTGGGCTTTGTGCATCTTGTGCCGGAAAGAGCCAGGGAGAGGATTCTGGATATCGCGGCCACACAGTTTGAGGATGGAAGCGCTTACCACCAGTATCAGCCTCTGACAAAAAAAGGAAACATGGATATCGGCAGCGGCTTCAATGACGATCCGCTCTGGCTGATCGCCGCTGTGGCCGCTTACCTCAGAGAAACAGGGGATTGGGGCATCCTTGACGAGCAGGTAGCCTTTGACTGTGACAAAGAAAAGGCACAGCCTCTGTATGAGCATCTGAGACGCTCCTTTGAATTCACCTGCGGCCATCTGGGACCTCACGGTCTTCCTCTGATCGGAAGGGCGGACTGGAACGATTGTCTGAATCTGAACTGCTTCTCGGAAGAGCCCGGGGAGTCTTTCCAGACCGCGGGACCCTCGGAGGGTCCTGTGGCGGAGTCTGTGTTTATCGCGGGAATGTTTGTAAAATACGGGAAAGAGTTCGCGGAGATTTCCCGGAGGATGCGCCGGGCGGAGGAGGCCCGCCGGGCGGAGGAAAAGACGGAGGAGGTATACCGGGCCGTACTGAAGGCAGGCTGGGACGGAGAATGGTTCCTTCGGGCCTACGACGCTTTTTCCGAAAAGGTGGGATCCCGTGAATGTGAGGAAGGAAAAATCTTTATTGAGCCCCAGGGCTTCTGTGTAATGGCGGGGATCGGCGTAGAAGAAGGGCTGGCTCAAAAAGCCCTTGACGCGGTGAAGGAGCGCCTGGATACGAAGTACGGCATCATGCTCCATCAGCCGGCTTATACGACGTATGATCCGAAGCTGGGGGAGATTTCCTCGTATCCGCCGGGATACAAAGAAAACGCCGGGATCTTCTGTCATAATAATCCCTGGATCTCCATCGCGGAAACCGTGATCGGAAGAGGCGGCAGGGCCTTTGAGGTATACCGGAAGACCTGTCCCTCTTATATTGAAAATATCAGCGAGATCCACCGCACGGAGCCCTACGTTTATTCTCAGATGATCGCGGGCAGGGACGCGGTGAGACACGGCGAGGCGAAAAACAGCTGGCTTACCGGAACGGCGGCCTGGACCTTCGTAGATCTCTCCCAGGCCATTCTGGGGATACAGCCGGATTATGACGGGCTTTGCGTGGATCCGTGCGTGCCGAAGGATTTCGGGGATTTTTCCGTTGCGCGTGTTTACCGGGGAGCTGTGTACCAGATAGAGATCCGCAATCCGCGGAATGTGGAAAAGGGCGTTCTTTATATGGAGATCGACGGCGAAAGAATTGATGGCGGACACATTCCCTTCCGGGAGGGGAAAAGCAGCTATCATGTGACGGTGCATATGGGCTGAGACGCGGGGCGTTATTCCGTGATAAGAACGGCAAAAAGCGGGCATGATATCAGAGTACCCGGCAATCAGCCGCAGATACGCGGCTTTGCGGGAAAATTCAGGAAAAAGGAGGATCTGGTCATGCCTGCTGTAAATATCACAGGTAATAATTTTCAGGAAGAGGTGCTGGCTTCCGATAAGCCTGTACTTCTGGATTTCTGGGCGCCCTGGTGCGGGCCCTGCCGGGAGCTGGGGCCTGTGGTGGAGGAGATCGCAAAGGAGCGTTCCGACGTCAAGGTAGGAAAGGTCAATGTGGATGAAGAACAGGAGTTGGCAAAGCAGTTCCGCGTCAGGAGCGTTCCCACTCTCATGACCTTTCGCGGCGGAAAAGTCACCGGTCAGTCCGCCGGAGTAAAAACCAGGGAGCAGATTATGGAAATGCTGTAGGAGGAGCGGCGGTCCCCAAAATCATATTTATCATTTTTCTGTTTATGGGCTTGTCTTCCATGTAATCAAAAACCGGAACAGAAGGGATTGCATTATACAGGGGGATTGGCTATAATGGGAGATGTGAAAATAGGCAGATTATAAACATGTTGAAAAGGAGAAATTATGGTTTTTTGGACTGCCATAAAAAATAGACTAAGAAGGATTCTGCCTGGCAGCATGTCTTACCTGGATAAAAAATTCAAAACTCTGGACAGTAAATTCAAAGATCTGAATACCAAATTCAAAGGCTGTGATAATAAGCTGAAGGTTCTGGACGACAGATCCCGTGAACTGGATCAGATGAATAGACGCCAGGAAAAGCTTCTTCAGGAAATCCGACAGGCGAACCAGGCTCAGGCGAAGGCCATAGAAGATCTGAAGCGGTATGTGGATCAGGAGCTGCAGCGCCGCGACGACTGGGGCAAACGGGCGGAGGAGATCCGGAGGACAGCGGGAGACCGTCCGGTCTGGGTGATCAAATGCCCTGCGCCGGAGGGGGCGGAAAAGATTCGCTGGGGCGATTATGCCTATGCGGAGGCTTTGAAAAAATATCTTGACCGTTTGGGAATATATACTGTGATAGACCCGAAGGAGGACTGGGGCTGCGAGGAAAAAGCGGATGTTGTTATCGCTTTTCGCGGATGCCATTTTTATCGTCCTGACCGCAGAAACAAGAACTGCCTGTATATTATGTGGAATATCAGTCATCCGGAAATGGTGACGCCGGAAGAGTACGAACTGTATGATATTGTCTGCATTTGTTCTTATCACTATGTAAAGGAAGTGGCGAAGCAGGTCAAGGTACCTGTGCTTCCTCTTTTACAGTGTACAGATACGGAGCTGTTTCATCCGGCGGAGAAAGAGCCGGAGACCTATGACCATGAGTATGTTTTTATTGGAAATTCCAGAGGGGTGGCAAGACGCTGCGTTGTGTGGGCTGCTCAGGATAAGCTCCCTTTGAAAATATGGGGCGGCGGCTGGGCAAAGATTCTGGGAGACAACCGAACCATTGTCCAGGAACCATCCGTAGAAAACAGCCAGATTCCCGATATATACCGTTCGTCCAGGGCTACTTTGAACGATCATTGGAAGGACATGCTGGAGTGTCATTTTGTCAACAATCGTATTTTTGACGCTCTTGCCTGCGGCCTTCCCGTTATTTCAGACTGCAGTGATGAACTGAAGGAGATTTTTCCCGACGCAGTTCTTTACTATGAAACGAAAGAGGATTTTGATAAGTGTATCCAGACTCTTGAGACAGACTATGCTTCTGTGAAAGCGAAAGTCATGGCTCAGTGGCCTCTGATCAAAGAAAAATATTCTTTTGAGACCAGAGCCAAAGAGCTGGTGGAAATTGTGGAGAAATATGGAAAGAAAAACGAATAGGAAACAGATATTCCTGGGACTGATTCTGCTTTTCTTTCTGACGGCAGCCTGTGTGGTGGTATACAAGGCGCAGATCCGGGAGAAACTGGAAGAACCTGTAGAGTACACCATGATGACGGAGCATAAGGATACGGCGGAAATCGTTCTTTCCGGAGAATGGCCGGAATTTTACGAAACTTTTCAGTGCAGGGTTCCCGAGCTGAGGAGTTTCAGTCTTGAGCTGACCGGAAAAAAGGTAATTGATGAAGCCAGTCTGGTTATGACGCTTTATGATGTGGATACAGAGGAAATTTATTACCAGGCGGAAAAGTCTGTGAGAGCTGTTCTGGATTCCCGTGTCCAGGGCAGAGCGGGATTTACGCTATCGGAGCCTGTCCGGGATTCAGCGGGCAAAGAGTTATGCCTTGTCTGGAAACTGGAAAATGCGGGAACCACCTCTGTTCACCTGACTTCTAACCAGAAGCAGGTGATAGTATCCTCGTTCAATGCTCTGGAAGGGAACAGAACCAATGTGATCTACAGCCTTTCCTATGGAGACAGTCAGTGTCTGTTTGTGCTGTATGTTCTCCTGTGCGGCCTGCTGCTGCTGTTTGCAGCTATATGCTGGTGGATGATCGTCATAAAACAGATGTCTGTGGAGCGGTTTTTTGTTCCCATGGCTCTGTTCCTGGGAATGATTTTTCAGTGCCTCATCACAGTGGGCGGCGTGCCGGATGAACCGGGGCATCTGGATACGGCATATAAATATTCTAATAAACTCTTATTTGTGGAGGATACGGGAAGTTCCCATACCATCTATAAACGTGTCTGTGACGCGGAAATGAGTGATATGCTTGCCAATGGCCTGGAAAGCAATTCTTATTATCAGCTTATGACGGATACCTTCAGAAGCCCGGATCATACAGATCTCACAGAGGTGAGCTATGTGGATTCCACGAATCTGGTGCCGGGGATTGTTTATTTCCCCGCGGCTCTGGGAATCACAGCGGGGCGTCTTCTGGGGCTGTCAGCTATGCTGACTCTGCAGCTTGCCAGAGTTTTTAATTTGATTTGTTTTGTGCTTCTGGCCTGGACGGCTGTCCGTCTGCTTCCCTTTGGGAAAAACCTTCTGGGAATGACGGCAATGCTGCCCATAGCGCTGCAGCAGGGAGCTTCTTTTTCCTATGACGCCATTGTAAACGGAGCGATGCTGGTATTTGTCGCTCTTTGTTTCAGAATGGGATCGAAAAAACAAAAAGAAAAGCGGGAGATTCTTCTTGTTGTTTTTCTGGCAGCATTTACGGCAGTGGCAAAGGGAGGAGTTTATCTTCCGCTTCTGCTTCTGGTGCTACCGGCTTTTCTGAAAAGCTGCGATATAAGAAAGGCGGAGAAAAAGAAAGTAATTTTGTGGTTTGGTTTCGGTCTGGCGGCAGCGATTCTTCTGGCGGCAGTGGCCGCGGTGAAATTTATGCCTGTATTTCAGACATTTATGGGGGGCGCCGGACAAAGCGGTGGTAACGCTGCATATACGATTCCTTATCTTGCACGGCATCCGCTGAAAATTGTTTATCTCTACTGGAATACGATTATGGAAGAAGGGGATGTGCTTCTTCAGGGATTGTTGGGAGGCGTTCTTTCCTGGCTGGATATCAGAACGAACTGGATCTTCCAGCTTATATTTTTGGTTTGTCTCCTTTTGGCGGCTAATCGAGAGAAAGACCGGTACCAGGGAGGCCGGAGAGGGAAACTGCTGATTGTGGTATCCTGCGGTATTTCTGTGGTACTTATTATGATGTCCATGCTGGTGGGATATACAAAGATGGGCGCCGATTATATTCAGGGTCTCCAGGGCAGGTATTTCCTTCCTCTGGCGTTTCCGCTCTTCTGCCTGACGGCAAACCGGATGGTACTGGTGCGGAAAAATCGGGGAGCCTGTATCTGGATGACAATGATGGCTACGGAGGTTCTGCTTGTTCTGCAGGTGGCGGCCATGGTGGGATAAAGCCGCGGAAGATATGCGTGATAAGCGTAAGATAAAAAGGAGAAGATCTTGAAATTACTGATAATCATTCCGGCTTATAATGAGGCGGAATCTATTGAGCGGGTCATAGACAATTTAATAAAAAACTATTCCTGGTACGACTATGTCGTTATTAACGACGGATCCACAGATGATACCAGAAAAATCTGCTCCCGCAGAGGATTTAATTTCATGGATCTGCCTGTGAATACGGGACTTTCGGGAGCCATTAAGAGCGGGATGCGCTATGCGAATTATTATGGCTATGATTATGTTCTTCAGCTTGACGGGGATGGACAGCATGATCCCGGATACATTGAGTCCATGATCAAAAAAATGGAGGAAACGGACTGTGATATTGTAATTGGTTCCCGGTTTAAGACAGAGCGCAAGCCTTTGACCTCCCGTATGATCGGCAGTCAGATCCTCACGGCGGCAATCTGGATGACTACCGGAGGGAAATACATAGGAGATGTCACCTCCGGGATGCGTCTTTTTAATAAAAAGATGATCAAACGTTTTGGATACGATATTCATTACAGCCCGGAACCGGATACTCTGGCATATCTATTGAACCGGGGAATAAAGATCCAGGAGGTTCAGGTGCAGATGCGGGAAAGAACTGCCGGGGTCAGTTATCTGGATTTTAAAAATTCCATATGGTACATGATAAAAATGCTGTTTTCTATTCTGTTGTTCCAGTGGTTCCGCAGATAAGTAAAGGAGAAAAGATATGTCAGATACGCTGCGTGTCCTGCTGTTAGTTGCCGCGCTTGTGACAGGAGGCTGGATCGTCTATAAAATCCGCAAGCTGCAGGTGAAAATGCAGGATGCTATATTCTGGGTTGTTTTTGCTGTGATTCTTTTTTTGTTGGGAGTTTTTCCCCAGGCCTGCTTCTGGCTGACAGAGCGTCTGGGTATTATGTCGCCCGCAAATCTGGTTTTTCTGGTAATTATATTTCTTCTGTTAGAAAAGGTTTTTACTCTGTCCATCATTGTTTCCCAGCTTGAAGAAAAAATTTCCGTGCTTTCTGCGGAGGTGGCGCTGCGTTCCAACGCTGTGGAAAAACGGCTGGACAAGGATGAAAAAAATCTCGCTGAGATCAAAAAAGGCACAGGGTGTGTTTCTCATTGTGTGGAAAAGAAGGACATCACTGACAGCGGGAACGGCGCCGGAAAAGAAACAGAATAGGCCGGTTTTGAAAACGGCAGAACAGGGAGACAAGAAGAATGAAAAAAATGAAGTCTGCGGGAAAGGGCCGTTACGGCCCGGAAGCTCACACCTTTGCGGTCTGTGCTTACGGCGAGAGTCCATATTTGGAGGAATGTATCTGTTCACTGCTGGATCAGAATCTAAAAAGCCGTATTATTATCGTTACCTCCACGCCGAATGTGCATATTGCCTCTATAGCAGAAAAGTACAGTCTTTCTATGTATGTTAATACCGGAGAAAAGGGGTTGGCCGGCGACTGGAATTTTGCTTATATGTGCGCGGATACGCCTCTGGTAACTCTGGCTCATCAGGACGACCGGTATTACAAAAACTATACAGAGGATGTACTGGCGGTATTGAATTCCTGCCGTCATCCTCTTCTTGCGTTTACGGATTACAATGAACTGAGAGAGGGGCATACCGTAGCGTCCAACCGTCTTTTGAAAGTGAAGCGCACGATGCTGTTTCCGCTGAGATTTCATTTTTTCTGGGGGAGCAGATTTGTCCGCCGGCGTATTTTATCCCTGGGGAATGCAGTCTGCTGCCCAAGCGTGACTTTTGTTAAGAGCAACCTCCCCGGATTTTATTTTCGGAATAATATGAAAAGCAATATAGACTGGCAGGCATGGGAAGAGGTTTCCAGAAAAAAAGGCGGGTTTGCGTATACGGCTTTTCCGGGTATGGAACACCGTATCCATCCGGATTCTACCACTTCAAGCCTTTTGGAAGCAAAGGAACGGCGCAGGGAGGATCTTCAGGTTCTGCGCAGCTTTTGGCCGGGATGGATGGCCGGGATTATCGAACATTTTTATCAGAAAGCGGAGAATTCCAACGAACTGCGGTGAAGGAGAAGGATCATGCCTGAAGTATCGGTGATTATACCTGTTTATAACAATGAAAAATTTGTGGAGAGATGCATCCGTTCTGTGATGGAGCAAAGCTTTGAGGATTTGGAAATTCTAGTGATTAATGATGGAAGTACGGACGGAAGCGGCGATATACTGGAAGAGCTGGCCGCTCAGGACAGCCGCATCCGCTATATGAAGCAGGAAAATAAGGGAGTGGCGGAGGCCAGAAACCGGGGGATCGATCATGCCCGCGGCGTTTATCTGACCTTTGTAGACGGCGACGACTACATCGGCAGGGATTACATCAGGAATTTTTATGATGCTGCCAGGGAGAAACAGGCGGAGATGCTGATATGCGGCCTTTCTTATGTGGACATGGATGGCAGGCTGCTCAGACGTACAGTTCCGGGAGAGTACCGGAAACTGGATAAGGAGGAATGGGCCCTTCGCATTTCCGCGGTCTGGTCTCACTTTTATCAGCGCAGTCTATGGGAGAAATATAACGTACGTTTCTGCCCGGGGGAGAGGGGCGAGGATATGCCGGTTTCCTTGTTTTTTAGTACGGTATGTGATAAAATAGCCACAATACCGGAGACCGGATATTTTTATGTACAGCATGCTTCTTCAGCGGTTCATAATTTCCGGGGATTGAAGAATTATTCCCTTCCGTACCGGGCTCTGGAGAATATGATCCAAAAAATACAAAAGACGGGAATTGCCAACAGTCCTGAATTTTATGAGCTTTTTGTTCTGAGGATACTGGCGACCTGCTTTTTTGAACTGGCGCCGGGAGCTACCCCGGAAAAGATGAAAGAACTTTGTGATTATATTGTAAGAATTCTCAAAAGCTATTTTCCGGGATTTTATAAAAATAAAAAAGCCCGCCTGACATCGGGCGCAGACATCCCTTTTATCCAGAAAGCAGCAGTAAAAACACTGATTTTTCTGGTGAGAACACGGCTGATATATCCGGTTTCCCGTCTGATGAGCAGATGAATTCCTGGTTTCTGTATTAGCAGTGAAGAAAAGAGCAGATGAGTTTTAACGGAGCGGGCGTATGGATAAAATGTCTGTCTACAGGAGAAAAATTACATGGAAACAGTGAGCTTTGTGATTTTGCATTACGGAGACTGGAAGACTACAGATACCTGCGTGCAGTCAATTCTGAAAATGGAACATCAGGAGAGAATCCGGCTTGTTATCGTGGATAATGATATTCAAAAAAGCGGGCGGGAGAGGAAAGAGTTTGCTGTATTCTATGAGGGAGATCCAAGGATTTCGGTTCTAACGATTAGAGAAAACGGCGGTTTTTCGTACGCGAATAACCAAGGATACCGCTATGCAAGAGAAGAGCTGGAATCTTCTTATATTATTATACTGAACAATGACATTGAATTCCCTCAGAGGGATTTCCTGAAACGTCTGGATGAGAGCAGAGGGAGATACCTCTGTCATATTTTGGGGCCGGACATCGTACGCGCAGGCGCCGGAGAGCATCAGAATCCTATGGACGTCCGGCTGAGAACTGCAGAAGAAGCCCGATACACAGTCCGTATGAATCGTCTGGCACTGGCTGTTTATCCGGCGGTCTACCCGTTGCTGCGGCGGAAGCTGAAAAAGGAGCAAGAAAAGAAGCTGCGCCGGAAGAAGGAAGAGGAGAAATTTTATCAGGAGATCCAGGAAAATATTGTCCCCTTTGGGGCCTGCCTGGTTTTTACCCCTGATTTTGTGGAAAAGGAAGAGCTGGCGTTTGTTCCTGAAACGCGTTTTTTTTATGAGGAATATATTCTTGCATACCGCTGTCAGAAAAAGAAATACCGTATCGTTTATGATCCGTCCCTGAAAGTGCTTCATGAAAACGGGGCGTCCACAAGAAAAACCTATCGGAATGAGAAAAAAAGGATAAAATTCATGATGGAGAGGACAAAAGAGGCGGCGGAAATCTATCTTGAAATGATTACCGGAGGTTGATTTATGCATAATAAAAAAGAAAAAATAGACTGGCAGTTTCTGATCCAGTTTTCTATAGATGATTTCCGCAATAAGTATGCGGGTTCTCTGATGGGAGTAACCTGGGCGTTTATCCAACCCCTCATGACTATCGTCATCTATTGGTTTATTTTTCAGATAGGGTTCCGTTCACAGCCGGTAGAGGATTATCCCTTCGTATTATGGCTGGTGGCGGGCATTATCCCCTGGTTTTTTATCAGTGAGTCAGTGACAGGAGTGACGCCCAGCCTTGCGGAATACAGTTATCTCGTAAAGAAGGTGCTTTTTAATATCAACATTCTGCCGCTGACCAGGATTATTTCCTGCTTTCTGGTACAGATTTTTCTGGTGGTTTTTACCATAGTATTTTTTGCCTGCTTCGGATATTTTCCGGATGTTTATTATCTGCAGCTTCCTTATTATATGCTTTATATGATACTGCTTCTGACAGGGATGGGTTACTGCACGGCAGCGCTGTATCCTTTTTTTAAAGATCTTCTGCAGATTGTCAACATCGTTATGCAGGTAGTATTCTGGCTGACGCCTATTGTGTGGAATTTTGATATTATGTCAGAAGGAATACGCCGGATTCTGGTGCTGAACCCTTTTTATTATGTTGTCACCGGTTACAGGAACGCCTTTATTTACAAGGAATTTTTCTGGGAAAACTGGAAAATGGGGATTTATTACTGGGCGGCGGCGCTTCTTTTTCTGCTCGCCGGAAGAAAAGTTTTCCAGAAAATGAAAATACATTTTGCGGATGTACTGTAAGAGGAGCCGGAAATGAATGATACAATGATAAAAATAACAGATTTGAAAAAAGAATACAGACTGTACGACAGTCCGGCGGACAGGGTAAGAGAGGTATTCAGCCCTACCGGACGAAAATACAGCAGACAGTTCAAGGCTCTGGACGGAATCCATATTGATGTAAAAAAAGGCGAGACTGTAGGTATTATAGGAACCAACGGGGCAGGCAAGTCCACGCTTCTGAAAATCATCACAGGAGTACTGCCGCCGACCTCAGGCGAGGTACAGGTCAATGGAAAAATCGCCGCCCTTCTGGAGCTGGGGGCCGGGTTTAACCAGGAATATACCGGACTTCAGAATATTTATCTGAACGGAAGGATTATGGGCTTCAGCCGGAAACAAATGGACGGGAGAGTCAAAGATATCATTGAATTTGCGGATATTGGAGATTTTCTGAACCAACCGGTAAAAACGTATTCCAGCGGCATGTTCGCAAGGCTCGCGTTTGCCGTGGCGATCAATGTAGAGCCGGATATTCTGATCGTAGATGAAGCTTTGAGCGTCGGCGACCTTTTTTTTCAGAATAAATGTTTCCGGAAGTTTGAGGAGCTGAAAGGAAAGGGAGTGACGATTTTATTCGTTTCCCATGATATAGCCAGCGTGCGTCAGATGTGTTCCCGGGTTCTTTGGATCGATCATGGCACTCAGAAAAAGTTCGGAGACTGCGGTCTGGTATGCGATATGTATATGGACGAAAAAAGAAAGTCTATGAATGAGGGCGTTACGGTGTCGTCCAGGGGAGAAGAAAGGATCACTCCCGTATATCCCGGCGGGCGGACGGTATTCCCGGCGCTCCGGTATAAAAGCAGTAAGCTTGTTTCCGGCAGCTTCCGTATTCTGAGCTGCTTTATTACAGACAGCAGAGGCTCTGTCACCACGGATATGCTGGTGGAAAACGAGTATGAGTTCCATATGGCGGTGGAATTTTTTGAGGATATGGACCGGCTGATCGCAGGTTTCGTCTTTGAAAACAATAAAGGACTTCCTCTGTATGATATTAATAATTATATCAGCCAGGGACAGACCTGGCAGGGAAAAAAAGGGCAGGTTTCGGAAATTATATTCAAATACCGCCTGCCGAGAATTATGAAGGGAACTTATGTAGTAAGCGCGGCCCTGGCTCAGGGAACCCAGGAAAGGCATATTATGCTGACCTGGCTGCACGGCGCGCTGGAGGCGACTGTATATAACGAAGGATATAATTCTTCCTATATAGAGATACCAAGCGAGATACAGATTCAGCAGTTTGAAAGAGACCAGATTGAGATAGCAGGGGAGGATGAAAAGTGAGCAGTTATACCGGAGAAAGATTCCTGCCGGAGGAGTGCCGGGGCGAAATGGCGGCGGAGCATTATCAGAGGTATCAGTTCGCCGCGCAGCTTGTAAAAGGTAAGACAGTCCTGGACGCCGCCTGCGGGGAAGGCTATGGAAGCAGCCTTCTTGCGGAAACAGCGTCCCGAGTGACGGGACTCGATATTGACAAAGAGGCGGTAGAGCAGGCAAATCAAAAGTACGGCGGTGAGAAGCTGTCTTACTGCAGCGGGAGCGTTGAGAAGCTGCCCTTTGAGGATCAGTCCTTTGATGTGATTGTTTCCTTTGAAACCATTGAGCATGTGGGAGAAGAGATCCAGAAGAATTTTCTCAGTGAAATATGCCGCGTGCTGAAAAAAGACGGGGTTCTGATCATGTCTACTCCTAATAAAGCGGTGTATACAGATCTTGTGGAAGGTCAGAATCCGTTCCATATAAAAGAGTTTTATGTGAAGGAATTTCAGGAATTTCTGGGAAGCCGTTTTGCCAATATGGAGTTCTACTGCCAGTATCCGAATCTGGGATATTTCATTTCACGGGAAAATGAGAGCATTGACATATATAATAGGAAAGGAAAAACTCAGGAAGAAAGCCGCTATATCATTGCCGTATGCTCCAATACAGCCCGCAGGTATGAGGTGGATACCGGAGATCTGACTATTTTTGAGGATCAGATGTATTACGAGCTGAACCGTTACGCCCATGAAAAAGAACAGCAGATTCTGGAGATGAAAGCCGAGGCCGAAGCTTTCGAGAGGCAGCTTGAGGAGAGTATACGGCAGCAGAAGGAGTATATAGAAAAGCTGGAAGATGATCTCCGGCTGCTGAAGGAGCCGTATAAGGCGCTGTTGCTGCACTGGAGACATCCGGTGAAATATTTAAGGGAGAAAATAAAAGGAAAGTGAGAGGAAATATGGATATTGTATATGTAGCATACAATTCAGAAAAATGGACAGACCGCTGCTTTTCCTCCCTTCTAAACTCGGATTATGATCTGAAAAACGTAAATATCTATGTAGTGGATAACGCTTCTACGGATCATACGGTGGAAAACCTGTACCGGGCAAAAGAAAAACTCAAGGATCAGGTAAGAAATTTTGAGATTATTGAATCCGAAAAAAATCTGGGATTCGGAAGAGGAAATAATCTGGGCTTTCAGAAGGGCAGCTCCGATATCGTGTGTTTCTTTAATATAGATACGGAAGTGCTGAGTAGTACTTTGTCTGAGCTCATGAAGGCAGTGGAACAGTCCGACAGCGATACGGCTATGTGGGAGATCCGCCAGTTTCCCTATGAACATCCCAAGATTTACGATCCTCTTACCCAGGAAGCACTCTGGAGCAGCGGCGCCGCTTTCGCCATAAGACGGGAAGTCTATGAGAAACTGGGCGGCTTTGATGAGAAAATCTTCATGTATGGAGAGGACGTGGATCTGAGCTGGCGGCTCAGATCTTTCGGATATAAAATCCGTTATGTTCCCAGATCTGTGATTATGCACTATTCCTATGAAGAGGCGGGAGTGGTCAAGCCGAATCAGCATGTGTTCGGTGTGATCAACAATCTTATGCTGCGCTACCGGTTCGGAGGCCTGAAGGATATCCTGAAAGGGCATCTGAAATTCTGGTTTCTTATGGGAGTGCCCAGCGCCTTTCCGCACTCCAAGCGGATGCTGCTGCGGGAATATGCCCGCCATTTCGTAAATATCCCTCACTTTCATTCTGCAAAGACACATGGAAAGTGCCGGGAATTTACCCCTCAGTTTCGGATGTGGGATTATTCCCAGAACAGGGAAGGCGGGTATTATGTGAACGAATTACCGGAAGAAAACCCCAGGGTCTCCGTTATCGTGAGAACCTGCGGACGCCCGTCTGTACTCCGGGAGACTCTGATCAGTCTGAGAAACCAGACGTATTCCAATATTGAGATTGTAGTAGTGGAGGATGGGGCGGACGTTTCCGGAAAGATGATAAAAGAAGAATTCAGTGATCTGAATATCGTATATTTTGCCACAGGAGAGAAGGCAGGCAGATCAAAGGCCGGAAATCTGGCTATGGAAAAGGCTTCGGGAAAGTATCTGAATTTCCTTGACGACGACGATCTGTTCTTTGCCGATCATGTGGAGGTGCTGGTGTCCCAGCTTGTCAAAGGGGAAAACCGCGCGGCCTATGCCTTTGCGTTTGAAACCCCGGTGGAGATCCGCAGCAGGGAGCCGTACGAGTATACGGTGAAGCAGTACAAAGAAGTGCACAAGCATGAATTTGACAAGGTAGTGCTTTGCCACCACAATTATATTCCCATACAGTCCATCATGTTTGAAAAATCACTTTTTCTGGAATATGGTGGCCTTGATGAAAGTCTTGACGCTCTGGAGGACTGGGATCTGTGGGTGAGATATTCGCTCCATACGGATTTTACCTGTGTGAAAAAGACGACATCCATATACCGTGTGCCCCATAACCGGAAAATTAATGCGGACAGACAGAAAGCTCTGGATGAGGCGTTGGTGATCGTGAGGAACAAACATAAGGGCTATATTCAAACTGTCAGCGTGTATGATCTGGCGATGATGTATGAAAAAAGGCATAGTTTTCTGCCAAGGTAAACGGCGGAATGTGTTTCCAGCAATGGTCAGAATACAAGGCAATTGTTTGAAGATTTTGTATTATTGGGAAGCTCCAACAGGAAAAATTAGTAATTTTTGTTAATTTTTTCCTGAATAATTCATGAAAATAATGTGAAATATCTATTGACAAAAATATCCTCTTTGGCTATACTTTACCTATAAGTTGAATGGCAGAAAGTCTTTTTTTTTCCAAAAAAGGTACTGTTTACATACAGGACAGCTCTGGCCGTTTTGTCAGG
>DSLMC04103__coassemble_293_pt1 | contig 60835 bp, 57 predicted proteins | sample DSLMC04103__metabat2_high_PE_018 | metagenome-assembled genome bin DSLMC04103 | reverse complement strand
AAAAATATTTTAAATTGAAGTTATATTATTGACAAAAACAGGGTTAGACGTTATTATAAGTATATGACGTACGTCGTACCTATTACCTAAAATTTAATTGCGGATTTTCAACAATATATGCGTCATATCCTGATGCGTATGATTCCAACAAATTTAGAACAAGGAGGATCGGTAAATGAAGAGAAGGTTATTAAGTGTATTACTTGCGGCTGTGATGGCCTGTAGTATGCCAGTCGTGGCTTTTGCGGACGAAGAGGAAAAGGATTTTAAAGATGAAACTCTTGTAGTTGGCGTTTGGGGCGGGACAATAGAAGAAGTGCTCCGTGAAAGTGTTGTTGATCCGATGGAAGAAGAGTACGGCTGCAATATAGAGCTTGTTTTGGGGGGAACAAGCGAGCGTAAGGCTAAAATGTATGCAGAAGTAGATAATCCATCCATGGACGTACTGTTTCTTAATATTTATGAATCAAAGCAGGCCATTGACGATGGAGTTGCGCAGGAGGTGGATACGTCGTTAAGCAACTTTGATTCACTGTACGATTTTGCGCAGACCGGAGGATATGGGATGTCCATTATGGGGCTGGGTATCTGCTATAATAACGAGCTTGTTACAGAACCGATTACGTCCTGGAAGGATCTGTGGAGGGAAGATTTAAAAGGAAAGGTATCTCTTACTACATTCCCCAGCTTTGAAGATGACGCATTTGTAGATATAACGGCGCAGGCATGGGATCTGGATCTGGAGACACAGGAAGAAGAAGTATTTGACAAAATTGCAGAGCTGGGACCGTTCCCACTTTTCTTTACAGATTTAGACGAGCTGTTTTTGGAGATGAAGCAGGGCACTGTAAAGGCGGCTGTAATGTTTAACAGCTATAGTAATGATTATATTGAACAGGGCTTTCCTGTGGAGTTCGTCTATCCGTCTGATCCGGGATCAGTGCTTGCGAAGGATACGATTGTGATTTCAAAAAATACCGCCCATGAGGCTCTGGCCAAAGAGTTTGTCAACAGATGTCTGAGTGTGGAAACGCAGACTGCATATGCGGAAAATATTTATTTCTCACCTTGTAATAAAGAGGTAGTGGTTGACGACGAGATTGCGGAGAAGCTTGTTTACGGGGACGAGGTAGATAAGCTGGTTACTTTGGATTGGGATTATATTCTGACCCGTGAAAGCGACTGGACAGACATGTATAATAAAATAATTGAAGGTAATTAACATATGACCAAAATGGGGATATGGATCATATCCGTATCCCCATTTTGTGTATATAATTATGTTTTGGGGGTGAAAACGTGAAGAAGTCAGTCAATAAAGCGAATTTTATGCTGATTCCGCTGACGATAGTATTTATTATTCTTTTTATAATTCCCTTTATTGTGTTGCTCTATTATAGTTTTTTGTCTTATAAATCAGGACAGGTAATTCCGACAACGCCATATACCATAGATTCCTATGCGAAATTTTTTGAAGACAGCTTTTATCCGAGAGTGATCGGACGCACAATAGGAATAAGTCTGCTTACCGCTGTTATATGTTCTGTTCTGGGATATCCGGTGGCTTATTTTATATCTAAATGCAGGGGGTATGCAAAAACCATCCTTCTGGTTGTGGTAATCCTTCCGCTGGTGGCTGGCGTTATGGTACAGACACTGGGGTTATATGGAATGCTGACAAGCTACGGGCCGATTAATAACGCATTGCTGGCTCTCGGGATTATTAAGGAACCTATTGAATTTTTGGGAACAGCGTCAGGAGTGATTATCGGGCTAACGCAGGGATTTCTGCCTTATATGATTCTGCCGGTTATGAATTCAATACAGACAATTCCCGAAAATGTTCTGGAGGCTGCGGATAATCTGGGAGCAAACGGTCTTCAGCGCTTCCTGCGTATTACTCTTCCGTTAAGCAAATCCGGTGTGATCTCAGGCTTTGTTCTTGTTTTCGGCTGTTGTCTGAACTCCTACACTACACCGCTGCTCCTGGGAAGAGGCAAAGTAGCTGTAATTGGAACTACAATTTACCAACAGGCAATGCAGGTATACAACTGGCCGTTTGCGTCAGCTATCGCCATGCTTTTGATAGCGCTGGTTCTGGTGGTATTTTGCATAACCAATATTGCGCCTCGCAAAGCGGCCAAAAGACAGGAGGGATGAAATTGAAAAGAAAAAAATTTATTTCAAAAACTATTTTTTCAATTATTGTGATCTTAATTCTGCTTTTTATAGTATCGCCTATGATTGCTGTTGTAGGTGCATCTGTCAGTAATACAGAGTATTTTCAATTTCCTCCTACTTCCTTTAGTCTGCGTTGGTATAAAGAAGCATTTCAAAACAGAGAACATATTAATTCGCTGGCCTCCAGCCTTAAAATTGCCGTGTGCGCAATGCTTGCGGGGGACCTTCTCTGTATACCCGCATGCTTTGCCCTGACAAGAGGAAGCAGGAAAATAATAAAGAAAATGCAGGTATTGTTTATGGCGCCGTTGTTTTTGCCAATGATAGCTCTTGGAGTGGGACTTATGCTCTGGCTGGCTAAATTAGGAATAAGAGGTAATTTCTGGACTCTGGTTTTAGCGCATGTGATTGTTGCGACTCCCTATTATATCAGAGTTGTCGGTACATGTCTCGCTGAATTTGACTATGGCCTTGTAGACGCGGCAAACAGTCTTGGAGCGACGCCTGTAAAAGCATTTTTTTATGTGACACTTCCATCTATTGCACCTGGAATTATCGTAGCCTCTATGTTTGGATTTATGCTTTCTTTCTCGGAATTAATCATAACACTGTTTATCAGTGTGAGCAGCTTAACTACGTTTCCAGTTAGAGTTTATTCATCAATGGTGACAGAGGGGCTTAATCCGATGATTTTGGCCTATTCAACTATTATCATCATCATAGTGCTGATTGTTTCTGTGCTTGCGGAGAAGTTCGCGCATTGGTCAAAATACTTTTAGAATGGAGGAAAAATCGTGCTGGAGATTACGAATTTATCAAAGTCTTACAAGACAAACCAGGTTTTGAAAAATACCAATATAGTAGTCAATGACGGTGAAATGGTGGCGCTGCTGGGACCAAGCGGCTCCGGAAAAACAACAATCCTGCGTATAGTCGCTGGGTTTATAGAGGCTAATGACGGAGACGTACGCATTGATGGGGAAAGTATTCTGGATCTGGAGGCATATAAAAGAAATATCGGCGTTGTGTTCCAAAATTATGCCCTTTTCCCTCATATGACTGTTCGTCAAAATGTTGAGTTTGGTCTGAAAATGAAAAAAATACCGCCGCAGGAGCGTGCTGTCCGGGTTGAGGAAGCCTTGAAAGTGGTCGATATGCTTACCTATGCGGAGAGGTATCCGAATCAATTATCAGGCGGTCAGCAGCAGAGGGTGGCAATCGCCAGAGTAGTAGCGATTCGCGCCAAACTGATGCTTCTGGACGAACCACTGTCCAATTTGGATGCGAAGCTCCGCCGTCAGGTACGGGTAGAAATCAAAGAGCTGCAGCGCAAATTAAAAATCACCACAGTTATTGTAACGCATGATCAGGAAGAGGCCATGACTCTGGGCGATCGTATTGCTATACTTAACGACGGATGTATCCAGCAGATCGGGACGCCGATGGAGCTCTATGAGAAACCGTCGAATCAGTTTGTAGCGGGATTTTTGGGTACACCTTCTATTAACTTTTTCGAAATTGAAAAGAAAAATGGGAGATGCAGCATAGAGGGTATCACTGTTCCTGATTCCTGTATGTCAGATATAATGAAAAAAATGCCCGAAGGGGAGTATGTGCTTGGTCTCCGGCCAGAACATATTCAACTGTCTGAACATGCGGACGGCGCCTTCTGTATAAAGGTAAATGCTTCTCTTGTGGAAAATCTTGGCTCTGAAACCCTGATATATTTTCAGATCAGCGGTAAAAAATACTGCAGTAAAGTATCACATACAATACGCCTGGAGCCGGGAGAGGAAATGATGATAGCTATGGATATAAACCATGGTGTGGTTTTTGATAAAGCAGGGAAAAATATCAGAGCGTTATAAAAAAATGCAGCCGCGGTCTTTTTACAGGCCGCGGCTGCTGTGTTAAAGCTTAAACGGAGCAACAAGAGACATTACCATATTTTCCGGATGAACGAAAACTTCCCCTACGCCAACGACACGATCGCTGATATTATATATAATTTCATCAAAGCAGAGCAGGGGAGTGCCAGGGGCAATGTCAAGCTGCTGGCAGGCTTTTTCATCAAATTTTATTTTACATTTCATTGAACAGTAGTCAATGTAATTGCTTTCATCATCTTTGCTTTTTATCATATATTTCTGGCTGAATTCCGGAAGACTTTCTATATGCAGATCCGGTTCCAGCGGTATCGTGATAAGATCCTGAGGGATGTAGAATCTGGTATAGAGGCGTTTGAGATTATCAGCCGAATATATCCAGCAGCTCATTAAGGCGGGAGTATCCTGAAAAAATTCACGGAAGGTATTGTTTCCGTGCTCCAGCATTTCCCACTCTGTTTCTATTTTTACGTCATTATACTGTTTTTTCAGCATTACGCCAAAGTCTGTGTCCTGGTCAATACGATTTTTAAGCTTAAAAACAGAAGGATGTCCATAGGTGCCTAACCCCTGATGGGAGGTGATGATACGATCCATGCGCAGACGTACAAGGGCATCCCGGACAGTTGCGCGGCTGACTCCGAATTCGTCGGACAGTTCCTCTTCTGAGGGAAATTTATTTTTTCCCGGTTCCATATTGGATACATCTTCGTATAAAGATTCATATGCCTGCTGACTTTTTGTTGTACTTTTTAAAATTCGTTTTGCATTTGATTTTTTCATAACTTACATCTCCTGAATCCATAAATTAGGTGTTTAAATAAATAATAATATGATAAAAAGAAAAAAGCAAGTGTAATGATGAACATAGTACGTCGTACGATGATATATTTATAGAATATTTAAAATATATCTTGTATCCCACGTAAAAATGTGATAAAATTCATAATAGGTAAGACGTACGACGGAAAATAATATTACAGGAGGTAAAAAATGGTAAAAGGTAACAATCTGGTTCTTAAAAACATTGATAAAATTGTCAGCGGAGATATTACAAAAGGCATAATTTCTGGTGATACTATTGTAGTAAGAGACGGCATGATCGCAGAGATAGGCTATGAGAAGGACTTGAATTTTGAAGACATTGATATGGTAGTTGACGTAGACGGACAGATTGTGTGCCCGGGATTTATTGACTGCCATGTTCATAACACGCTGGATGATTATGCGCCTCAGAGAGGAGCTGTGGGATGCTATGCTGACGCATTATATTCCGGAACGACTTCTATGGTATCAGAGGGGGAGCAGGGGCCGGGATGGCCGCGATTCTATGATGATGCTATTGGATGTAAGGCAGCGGCTATTTTATCCAAACGAGTATTTGACCGTTTTCGTCCCGGCGGCGGACTGAAGTTTCATGGAGGCGCGCTTGTGCTGGTTCATGGTTTGACTGAGCAGGATTTTAAGGAAATGCATGATGCCGGTGTATGGCTGATTGCTGAAATTGGAGGAGGCGGATTATGCGACCCGGCAGAAGTAGAGCCTATGCTGGAGTGGGCGCGTAAGTATGACTTTTTCTATTCCGTGCATCTTGCGCCGCCTTCTATTCCTGGATCGTCCTGGGTAACCTCAGAAAATATTCTGAAGCTGAAGCCGAATAAGGTTGCCCATACAAACGGAGGCTCTACAGGTGTCGAATTTTCTCACATTCAGAGATTAATGGATGATTGCGATATTCCGCTGGAGCTTGTAGTAAACGGCAACTTTGTAAACTTTAACAAAATGCTGAGACATATGGACCAAAAAGGCGAGCTGCACCGTTTGGTTATGGGTAGTGATTCTCCCACAGGACAGGCATCTATGCCAGGGGCGATCAATCGGTGCATTGTAAAGGCCTCCGCTCTGAACGATATTCCGGCAGAAAAATGTATTGCAATGGCGACAGGCAACACGGCGGATCTTTACAGTCTGAATACCGGTAAAATAGAAGTAGGAAGGGAAGCAGATCTCCAGGTTATTGATAACCCGCCGGGATCCTGTGGAACTGACGCGCTGAAGGCGATTGAACATGGAGATCCGTTTGGAAATTCTCTGGTAATAGTGGATGGAAGAATAATCGCCTACAGAGGAAAGGATTCCAGGCCGACAGCCCGCACCTGCAAAATTGAAAATATGCCAGATTTTGTTACAGGTATTACCGAGCATCTGTTTTTCCCGCCGCAGGTAGGAAGACATTATGAAGGCCTCAGTTCGCAGACTGGATTCAAAATCATGTAAAAACAAAAAGGGGGAATTGCATTGATTCATTCTTATCGTAATTTAAGCTGGAAAAATCATCAGGAATTATCTAAAGAAAATATATATGCCATGCTTCCTGTTGCAGCTATTGAACAGCATGGGCCGCATATGTCTGTCGGTACAGACGATTTTATAATCGAATATATACTGCGCCGGCTTGAGGGAGATAAAGCAGTGATTCCGGAAATTTATGCGCTTCCTCCTATCCATTACGGACTTAGCCATGAGCATATGGATTTTTGTGGGACTGTTACACTTACAACTGCAACGTTAGCTTCATTAATGGGAGATATATTATCTTCATTGAAGCAGCATGGGTGGAAACGTCTGATCATTCTTAACAGCCATGGCGGAAATAAGGGATTTCTTCATGGATTTGCACAGGAATGGAAGAGAAGGTATGGGATCGATATTTATGTGATCGACACAATGCATTCCATTTATTATCGCTGCGCAGAGACGGTTATGCAGACATCACCTGATGAAGAAGTACATGCAGGTGAAGACGAAACATCGCAGATGCTGTATGAATTTCCGCAAACAGTAGATATGGGAGAGCTGGAAGCGTATTTTGATAAAAAAATAGCTCCATTGCCCCTCAGGAAGGATTCCTGGATGACCAGTGAAGTTCATCCCTCAGGGATTATAGGCGGCGCCCATCTTGCTACAGCGGAAAAAGGAGAAAAGCTGACAGAGTTTATGTGCAGAAGCATCATAGAGCAGTTGAATTCACTGGAGAACTAAAAAGCCTAAATAAGCCGGGAACATTGAAACAGGTTCCCGGCTTTTACTATGCAGGAGAAAATCTCCGCTGAAATAATTATAGATTCTGGAGATATCGTGATACTTCTTTTTCAGCATCACTGCTCAGTCTTTCCTCGTCAATAGCACACAGACGGCCATTTTCGACAGTGACCACTCCATTGACTACGGTATAGTCTACAGCTCCTTTAAGACCTACTGTACATAACACAGAAAGTGGATCCCGGCACGCGCCGACGAGTTCGATCCGGTTTTTGTTTATCATAAAGAAATCCGCACATTTTCCGGTCTCCAGACTTCCGATTTCCTGCTCCCGCCCGAGAAGCTGCGCGCTTCCGGATGTCGCCATCTTCAAAATATCGTATCCGCTGGGAGCGGCCTCACTGGACTGAAGCCTGTGAAGAAGATAACATACCCTCATTTCCTCCAGAAGATCAGACCCGTCGTTGCTTGCGCTTCCGTCAACACCGAGACCTACAGGAACCCCAAGCTTCAGCATTTCAGGTATTCTTGCGACGCCTGAGGAAAGCTTCATATTAGAAATCGGACAATGACAGACGCCTGTCTGTGTTTCGGCTAGAAGCTTCAGCTCGTCGTCATTAAAGTGAATACCATGAGCATACCATACGTCAGAACCAGTCCAGCCAAGCTTTTCCATATAGGCGAGAGGCCGCAGTCCGGTTGTTTCCAGAGTGAATTTTTCCTCATCCAGTGTTTCGCACAGATGAGTATGAAGCCGTACATGATACTGCCGGGCCAGTTTGGCACTTTCTCTTAAAAGATCTTCTGATACTGAAAAAGGAGAGCAGGGAGCCAGAGCGATTCGGTTCATTGACTGAAAAGAGCTGTCCTGATACTTTTCAATAAGGTTCATGCTGTCTTTTAGGATTTCGTCTACAGTCTGCACGACAGAATCCGGTGGAAGTCCGCCATCTTTTTTGGAGCGGTCCATGCTTCCGCGGGAGAAATGCATACGCACACCAAGCTTTTTTGCTGCACGCCACTGAGCTTCAAGTAAATTTCCTGAATGATCAGGAAAGACATAGTGATGATCAAAGACAGTGGTGCAGCCATTTTTCATCAGCTCGCCCATTCCGGTAAGAGAGGACAGGTAAATTGTGTTTTCATTTAACTGTTTCCAGACCTCATATAATGCTGTAAGCCAGTCAAAAAGCTCCAGATTTTGTACCTGTGGAAGATTTCTGGAGAAGATCTGATATAAATGATGGTGTGTGTTTACAAGGCCGGGATAACAGATCATGTCTTTTCCGTCAATGATGCGGTCCGCTTCCGGTGTGTCGCTGCCAATATTCTGAATGATTCCGTTGACACAGTACAAATTAACACTATGATACATACGATCCCGACGGTCGCATGAGACCAGAGTGTCGATGTTTTTAATCAGTAAGCTGCTCATTATGTTACCTCCCAATATATTTTGTATTATTTAAGATCAGGTACCCAATATCTCTGTCCGTTTTCTTTAGAGATGCTATCCATTTTATATAAGTTTACAAGCCCTTCAAAGGCTATGTCAATGGCATGATCCTGTCCGTTTCCTGCGGAGAAAGACTCTCCGGTTACCAGATTATTATCGACAGAAACAACGGCTCCGCCTCGGCGGCCGAAAAGATTGCAGAGAGTTACAATTCCGGCAGATTCACGATCCCAGTACATGACCCGCGCGCGGTTATAATAATCGATGATTTCTGCGTGGCGTGGCTGAAAATAACCATTTACAGAGGGCCGGCCGCAGGAGACATGTTCACTGTCCTGAGAGCGGCCTATACCAATATGAAAAGGATAGGAAAGAGAATCGGCGGCTTTTGCAAGCGCGGCAACCAGGTCATAGCTGCAGGCCGCAGGATAGCTGGGTGTAATATACGCCTGGCTCATTCCTTCATCCCGAACGACGCCGCTGGCAATCACACAGTCGCCTGAATGTACGTCCTCGTGGACTCCGGCAGCGCCGCCAAGACGTATAAAGGTGCTGGCTTTTGTATAATGCATAAATTCCACGAGAATCAGTTCCGCCTCCGGACTGCCGCTTCCGCCTGAAACAATGCTGATATGGGCGCCTTTATAATATCCGCTGTATGTGGTGAACATACCTGATTTTCCTGCAAGAACTCTGTTCTCAAGGCGTTCAGAAAGTACCTCAGCGGGATCTCCGCCATATACGAGAAGAGGATCACGCACAACAAGTATCACATAATCCCCTATAAGATCGGGATTGATCTGTGTAAGTGCGGGTTTTCCATCCAGGGTGAAGCCCCCGGGCTTCATACGGTCTGAATAATCGTATCCATTAAGGATTTTGTCATAGCAGTTCATAGTAATTACCTCCTTTATTTCAATATAATTTTGCTGTTCATAATCGTTGGAAATCCGTTCCCTTTTTCAAACGGTCCTTCAAAGTAGGGTCCCTGGTGACCATGCATATAAGTGTCGCCTTCTCTCAGAGGCATATAGGCGGTTAAGCAGGCAGTCAGGAAGGAGAAGATCATCGGAGAAAAAATCTCATTTACTGAACTGGGAATCAACACTGTTTGGTCCGGCCGGGCTGAAAATTTGTGACTGTCTGTGATTACGATATAAGGGCGCTGCTGGTATTTCATGGACAGTTCAATTTCAAGACACCTGGTAAGGCAGCGGGCATCCTCCGAACATATAAGAACGGTAGGGATATGCTGTGGATCCAGGGAAAAGAAATTCATATGTGCGAATTCCTCCAGCTCCGGACTCAGTGCAGTATATCCGGTAGCTTCAAGTGTTTTCGCCATACCGAAATCAGCAGACGCACGGCAGGGACCTGCCGCCAGAAATTCCACCCGTTCTTCTTTAGCGCAGAGTTTGCCAAATGCCTGGAGAATACTCCTGTTTTCCCTTAATGCTGCGGAAAGGATAACTCCGGAATGGGAAAGCTCTTCGATTATTTTGTCCGCCTCTTTATGGCTGATTTTTCCTTTTTTGAGAGAAAGATGCACAGCCAGAAGGTACAGAGAAATTTGCGCAGTCATATAACTGCGCACGCCCGGTACTGGTGTTGTATCAAATTTTGGAACGGGCGTATAGAAAATCATATCTGCTGCCTGTCCTCCGGGACTTTGTGGATTAGATGTGAGCAGGATGGGATAATATCCGGCCTGATTCATTGACATTGTGGCTTCCACTCCCCGGCGCATATATCCGGAACTGCTGATTCCTATTATAAGTACAGATTTAGGCGCGGGCATGCAGTAACCGGGCGCATATCGGGATGCCTGCATGGAGGTGAAAGCATACGAGGGAAGTCCGCAAAATTTCATAAACGCACCTGTAGCGCCTAATGCGGCAGCCCACGAATCTCCGCTTCCGTAAAGATATACGGACTGCAGAGGCCAGTCTGACACTTCTTCCGCAATCCGGGCGGCTTCATTATTAAGAACAGGAAAGACTTCAGCAATAAGCTCCGGGATACTTTCAATATGCTCTAAATATAAATTTTTTTTCATATGCCCCTCCTAACTGATTTGGGTAACTATATTCCTGAGTTCAAAAAGTTTCTGTTCCGCATCGTTCATTAAATCTTCGGTTATAACAGGCGGTACTCCGTATTGCTGTAAAATATAGGATGCTGAGATGGCGGCACAGAGTCCGGCTTTTACTATATCACCATCGGATTGACAAAAACCTGTGACAAAACCTCCGGTAGAGGAATTCCCTCCCCCGGTGACATCCACAACGGTGGTTTTTGCTGCAGGTATATGATAAATTCCGTTTCCGGAAGAAACCAAAGCACCGTTTTCTCCCATTCTTAAAATAACATTTTTAGCATTTAATTTTATAAGAGCTTTTACGATTTCGTCCGGCCGGTTATTTCCAGTAAGACGTTTTCCTTCTGTCAAATTAAAAGAAAAAAGATCCACATGATGCAAAGCCTCTCCGATAAAATCACGGTTTTGAGGAACGGCAGCAGAACCAAGTATTTCCCAGCATGAAACAGAAGAACTCTGGTTCAGATAAGGAATCAGTTGATTCCAGAATTCTTCCTCGCAGTCTTTAAAAAAATACATTCCTTTACAGTTTTTATACTCGAAGGGAATCTCCGATACCAGAGGCTGGGATTCATGGTGCGTCGCACAGCCGGGCAACAGTATTTCTTCCCGCTCTCCGTCTGGAAAATAGTTGATTATGGCGTGAGTACAGTTTTTTGTTCTTCGTCCGCCGGATATTTCAACTTTGTTGTCTAAAAACCAATGGTCATAATTCCCTTCAAAATCCGGACCTGGAGCGCAGCAAAAGCCTACATGCTCAGACCAGATACGCATACCGGCTGCAGCATAAATACCACCGCCAAGCTGGTTTTTGTGTTGTTCCCCTGACGGGAGATGAATATCATCAATAAGTAACTGCGTGAGTACATAGTAATCTACAGATGCCCCCATAAAGTAGCCTCCTTCTTTATAATGTTTAAAGTAGTACGTCGTACCTTTATTTTACAGTGGACAGTAAGCTTTGTCAATGCATATATGGAATCTGAAGAATAAAGTATGAAAAAATGAAGAATTATTGATATATTTTAGATATTAGAGATATACAGAAATACTTTTCTAAAATAATGGAGTTAATACTTTCCTATAATAAAAAAGCTGCGGGACGACAGCGCCCGCAGCTTTGGGATATTTTATGCCAGCTTTTCACCGGTCAGCATTTCATATGCCTGAAGATATTTCTCGATGGTCTTGTCTACGATCTCCTGCGGAAGCGTCCAGTTATTGTCCGGATTCGCTTTCAGCCAGTCGCGGGCAAACTGCTTGTCAAAGGAAGGCTGACCGTGGCCCGGCTCGTAGCCGTCTGCCGGCCAGAATCTGGAGCTGTCCGGGGTAAGCATTTCATCGCCGAGGACAATGTTTCCTTTTTCATCAAGGCCGAACTCGAATTTTGTATCCGCGATGATAATGCCCTTACTCAGAGCGTACTCCGCGCATTTTTTGTAGAGAGCGATGGTGCAGTCGCGGAGCTTTTCCGCATATTCGCGTCCCTTGCCCGGGAAATGCTTCTCCAGATGGTCGATGCTCTGCTCAAAGGAAATATTCTCATCATGATCGCCGATCTCAGCCTTTGTGGAAGGAGTGTAGATCGGCTCAGGAAGCTTGTCGGATTCCTTCAGTCCTTCCGGAAGTCTGATCCCGCATACAGTTCCATTTTCCTGGTAGCTTGCCCAGCCGCTTCCGGTAATATATCCGCGTACAATACATTCAATGGGGAGCATGTCCAGCTTGCGGCACATCATGGATTTACCTTTGAATTTATCCTGCTGGAAAAATTCCGGCATATCCTTTACATCTACAGAAATCATATGATTGGGAAGAATATCTTCGGTCATATCAAACCAGAATTTAGACATCTGTGTCAGAACCGTTCCTTTTTTGGTGACCTCGTTATTCAGGATCACATCGAAACAACTGATCCGGTCTGTGGCAACCATGATCAGACTGTCGCCGTTATCGTAGATTTCGCGTACTTTACCTTCTTTGATCGGTTTTAAAATTTCCATGTTCATACCTCACCATTGAATTTTGTTGTCGTATTTTATTTGGTTTCTTTTTCACAGTAAAATTAGCACTGTTTCCGCGGACTGTCAAGATATAAATGAATATTTGTCATGCCGCGGGCAAAAAGAATTATTCTCCGAAAAGACGGCAGCAGAGATGGATATACAGATGGTTTTATAGTATACTGTACCTATGAAGTTTGGAAGTAAACTTCCAAATCTGCCATTATTGGCGCAGCCAGTGCGCCGTGAAAGGAGAAAAAATGAAATATCGTGACTTAGGAAATACAGGACTGAAGGTCAGTGAGATCGGACTGGGATGCGAGGGGTTCGCGGAAGAGGAATACCGCGGCGCCAGAGCCCTGCTGGATGAAGCGGAGCGTCAGGGAATCAATTATTTCGATCTTTATACCTCTGATCCTCAGGTGCGCGCGGCCGTGGGAGAGGCGCTTAAGGGAAGAAGAGAAAAATTCCTGATTCAGTCTCATATCTGTTCTGTCTGGAAGGACGGCCAGTATAAGCGCTCCAGAAATATAGAAGAGGTAAAAAAGGGTATGGAAGAAATGTTGGAGCTTCTGCAGACGGACTATATAGACGTTGGTATGATCCATTATGTGGACTCCATGAAAGACTGGAATACCATTGCGGAGGGCCCGGTGCTGGCCTATGCGCGAGAGCTGAAAGAAAAGGGGATCATAAAGCACATCGGGCTCAGCAGCCATAATCCGGAGGTGGCGCTGGAAGCGGTCAGGAGCGGAAGCATTGAGGTTCTGATGTTCAGTGTCAATCCCTGCTATGATCTGCAGCCTGCCAGCGAGGATGTGGAGGAGCTCTGGGCCGAGAAAAATTATAAAGAGCATCTTGTGAATATGGATCCGAAGCGTCAGGAGCTTTATGAGACGTGCCAGCGGCTGGGAGTGGGGATTACCGTGATGAAGGCCTTTGGCGGGGGCGATCTTCTTGATGAGAAGCTGTCGCCTGCTGGGAAGGCTCTGACAGCAAACCAGTGTCTCCACTACGCCCTGACCCGCCCGGCGGTTTCCACTGTTCTTGCGGGGGCCCACAGCACGGAGCAGCTCAGGCAGAGCCTTGCTTATGAGGACGCCACGGAGGAGGAAAAGGATTACGCGGAAGCCTTTGCTTCTTTTCCAAATATCAGTTGGGAGGGTCACTGCATGTACTGCAGCCACTGCGCGCCCTGTCCGAAAAAAATCGACGTGGCTTCCGTAACCAAGTTTCTGAATCTGGCAAGGGCGCAGGGAAGCGTGCCGGAAACTGTCAGGGAGCATTACCGGGTTCTGGAGCATCACGCGGGAGAGTGTATTCAGTGCGGGGCCTGTGAGACAAGATGTCCTTTTAAGGTTCCGATCATGGAGAACATGAAGCAGGCAAAAGAAATCTTTGGGGAATGAAATGAGGTAGGATTTTATGCCAGTCAACATGAAGAACATCATAGCCGAAGCATTTCTGAAAATGGCAAAGAAAAAGGGAATTGACAAAATAACAGTAAAAGCTCTGATTGAGGAATGTAACATTTCCCGGCAAACGTTTTATTATCATTTCCGCGATATTATGGAAGTGATCGAGTGGACCATCGAACATGCTGTAGATCTGATGCTTGCCCGGAGCCTGGAGACGGAAACGCCGAGGGAGGCCATTGAAATTTTGCTTTCGTCCACGATGGAAAACCGTATTCTGATCCGAAAAATGATGGATTCTCAAAAACGGAGTGAAATTGAGAAACTGTTTGTACAGTCCCTCAGAACCTATCTTCAGAAAATGGTCACAACAAAGAAAAAGGACATTCCTCTGAATTATTCGGATATGGAAATTGTTCTGGATTTCTGGTCCTTTGGCCTGTCGGGGATGCTCTTTAAGTGCTGTGAGCTGGAGGAGATCGACGCCAAAAATCTGGCCGATCAGATCTGTTGTCTTTTTCCTGACGATATAGAGGAGAGATAGACCGAACGGAGCGCGGATAACCGGGCAGTGCAGTCTTATATTAGAAAATGATCTAAAAAGCAACGGGAAAGCCGGATAAGCGGAGAACCGTTGCTTTTTGTCATATTACCTTACAAAAACAGCGGAATGTCAGTGTTTTTGACATTTGGGCCAGAATGTCAGTACAGATGGATGAAATTGCCAGTGGCGCTGTCCGGAAAGATCTGATATAAAAAAATTAACTCAGGAAAGGGGTTCTGATTATGAAATTAAGCGAGGGAATATTTGCCGCCAAGCTGTACGAACTGGAGCGGCAATACGGACTGATGCAAAGCCGTCTCCGTCTCTGTCAGCAGGAAGACCATAAAAAAATCCGCCGGGAACTGCAGAAGGCTTCTGATGAGTACAGGGAAAATGAGCTTCTCCTGAAATGCAGTGTGGAGAGCAGTCGTTCGCCTGCAGTGACGGCGCTGGCGGACGCCCAGTTAAGCTATTTCATGCAGGCGGAGAAAATTATGGATCAGGAGCTCCCGGTTTACCTCAGGAGCGAGACCGGAACAGCATCTGAAAGCCGGACGGAGGCCTCCGCGCTGTATGCTGAATACGCTATTGATTTTGCGGTGCAGTCTGCGAAGTATGCTTTGCTTGCAGCCCTTAAAGCTATTGATATGCAAATGAACGGAAGTGAAAAAGAAACGAAAGAAGGAGTGACAAAAAATGAATGAAGTGAAAAAACCCAAAAAACCGTTGATTTATTATTATGTGATTGTTCTTCTGATCATGATGCTGTTTAATTTTTTCGCTATGCCCTGGATGATGGAGCGGCAGATAAAGGAAGTAGATTATGGAACATTTATTTCCATGACAGAAGAAAAAGAAATCGGGCAGGTGGAAATCCAGACTCAGGACAACCGGATACTGTTTACAGATAAGGACAAAAAAGGAATTTATGAGACAGGGATGGTGGACGATCCAGAGCTGACGCAGCGGCTGTATGAATCCGGTGCGGAGTTCTCCGGCGAGATCATCGAGCAGATGTCTCCCTTGGTAAGTATTCTGCTTTCCTGGATTCTGCCGATGCTCATTTTCATTGGAATAGGGCAATACATATCTAAAAGGCTGATGAAGAAAGCCGGAGGACAGAACTCTATGGCTTTTGGAATGGGTAAAAGCAATGCGAAGGTATATGTGAAATCCTCCGAGGGGATCAAGTTCTCAGATGTTGCCGGAGAGGACGAGGCTAAGGAAAATCTTACGGAGATCGTAGACTACCTGCATAATCCTGATAAGTATAAGGAAGTAGGAGCCGCAATGCCGAAAGGACTGCTGCTTGTAGGCCCTCCAGGTACCGGCAAGACGATGCTGGCAAAGGCCGTAGCCGGGGAAGCCAATGTTCCTTTCTTCTCTATGTCCGGTTCGGAATTCGTTGAAATGTTCGTGGGAATGGGCGCGGCAAAGGTCCGCGACCTGTTCAAGCAGGCCAAGGAAAAGGCTCCGTGTATTGTTTTTATTGATGAGATCGATGCTATTGGAAAAAAGAGGGACGGACAGATTGGAGGAAACGACGAGAGGGAACAGACCCTGAATCAGCTTCTGACGGAAATGGATGGATTTGAGGAGAACAGCGGAGTGATTCTGCTGGCCGCCACAAACAGGCCGGAATCCCTGGATCCCGCTTTGACTCGTCCGGGACGGTTTGACCGTAGAGTTCCGGTAGAGCTGCCTGATCTGAAGGGGCGCGAGGAGATCCTGAAGGTACACGCAAAGAAGATCAAGCTGTCGGATAACGTGGATTTTGAAAAGATCGCCCGCATGGCATCCGGCGCTTCCGGAGCGGAGCTTGCCAATATTATCAATGAAGCGGCTTTGCGTACGGTAAGAGACGGAAGAAAATATGTGGAGCAGGCGGATCTGGAGGAAAGCATCGAGGTCGTCATTGCCGGATACCAGAAGAAAAACGCCATACTGACAGACAAAGAAAAGAAGGTTGTGGCTTATCACGAAATCGGACACGCCCTTGTGGCGGCGCTTCAGAGCCATTCCGCGCCTGTTCAGAAGATCACCATAGTTCCCCGTACCTCCGGCGCGCTGGGATATACCATGCAGGTGGAGGAAGGAAACCATTATCTGATGACAAAGGAAGAGCTGGAAAATAAGATAGCCACGCTGACCGGAGGCCGGGCTGCGGAGGAGGTCGTCTTCGGTTCTGTTACCACGGGAGCCTCCAACGATATCGAGCAGGCCACGAAGCTGTCAAGATCCATGATCACTAGATACGGAATGGACGATAGATTTGACATGGTTGCAATGGAAACGGTCAGCAATCAATATCTGGGCGGAGATACCTCTCTGACCTGCTCGGAAGAAACGCAGACAAAGATTGACAATCAGGTAGTGGAGCTGGTGAGAACGCAGCATGAAAAGGCCCGGCGGATTTTGACGGACAACAGGCAGAAGCTGGATGAGCTGGCAGCCTATCTTTATGAGAAAGAGACGATCACAGGGGAGGAGTTTATGAACATCCTGAATTCCTGATCTTCGGGTTTCCGCTATGGCGAACAGAATTTTTGGAGGATTGAAAATTGAATATATTAGTGACGCTTGACGAAAATTATTTTCCCCGGCTTCAGGTGCTGCTTACGTCTATGAAAATCAATAATCCCGGTACAAGGATCTCTTTATATATTCTGCATAACCGCCTGCCGGACATACTTTTAAGGCAGACGGAGAACTGGTGTCGGGAGGCCGGATACGATTTTATTCCGGTTCAGATGGATGAGACTTTATTCGAGGGGGCGCCTGTAAGCAGCCGTTATCCGGTGGAGATGTACTACCGTCTTCTGGCGCCGCAGATGCTGCCGGAAAAGACGGACAAGGTTCTTTATCTTGATCCGGACATCCTGATCATTAATCCTCTGAACGCCGTCTGGGAGACGGAGCTGGGAGAAAATTTGTTTGCGGCGGCAGCCCATACGGGAAAGACTGAGTTTGCCAACGGAGTGAATAAGCTCCGTCTGGGAGTGGAACACGACTACTATAATTCAGGCGTTCTTCTGATGAATCTAAAGCTTGGCAGAAGGCTGATCATTCCGGAAAAAATATTTGAATATGTGGAAGAACACCGGATGGAGCTTGTGCTCCCCGACCAGGACCTTCTGAACGCCATGTACGGCGACAGAGTTCTTCCACTGGACGACTCTCTCTGGAATTATGACGCGCGTAATTACAATAATTATATGGTGCGCAGCTCCGCACAGTACAATCTGGACTGGGTTATGGAAAATACGGCGGTTCTGCATTTCTGCGGAAAATCAAAACCATGGAAGCCGGGATATCTTTACCGGTTCGGCGTGTTGTATAAGCACTATGAAAAGCTGGCAAAGCGCTCCTGGACAGGAATAAGGAGAAGTAAAGGCAGCCTTGCAGTATTGAACTAATCTGTGGTTTTCCATTCAGCCAATATTTTCCTGTAAAAAATTATAGTCAGGGCTGTAGTTGCGGTCCAGCCGAAGGGCCAGGCCATCCAGATGCCTGTACTCTGAAAAAAAGCGGAAAAAATGTTTGCCAGAACGATACGGAGGATCAGATCCGGCACTGTGGCAATCACAAAATATTTCATGGCTCCGGAACCCCGGATAATCCCGTCGGTCATCAGCTTGATGGCGATCATAAAATAACAGGGACTGACAAATCTGAGAAATTCCATGCCTGCCCGGATGGCTTCATGGCTGCGGCTTTCCAGAAAGAGCCCCATGATCTGACGGCTGAGACCAAAATAAAACAGCACGAAAGGAACTGCGGCGGTCAGGGCAAGGCGGACTCCGGCCCAAAAGCCCAGGGGGATGCGGTCTTTTCTGCCGGCTCCGATATTTTGGGCCGTATAGCTGGAAAGACAGCTTCCCAGAGACATGAAAGAATTGACGGCAAAGGTATTGAGCTTTACAGCGGCAGAATAGCCGGCAATTACGGAAGAGCCGAACCGGTTTACAATATCCTGTACGAAAAGATTTCCCACAGACAGGACGCTCTGCTGCATAATACTTGGGATGGCAATGGCGGCAATCTGAATGAAAAGTAGTCTGTCGAACAGGGCCGAACGTTTTCCGGGAAGCCGCCTGAGCCTGCGGAACAGGGATGCGACAGCCAGAACCGCAGAGACACCCTGCGCGAGAAAGGTGGCCCAGGCAACCCCGGCCACATCCCAGTGAAAACGTGCCACAAAGATATAATCCAGGATAATATTGCCCAGTGAAGAGCCTAAAAGAAAGAGGAGCGGGGTCCTGGAGTCGCCGAGAGCCGTATAGATTCCGGTGCATACGTTATAAAAAAGCAGGAAAGCCAGACCGTAAATATAAATATTCAGATACAGTACGCCGTCGTTAAAAATATTATCAGGCGTATGGATCAGCTCCATCATAAGAGGACAGAATAGATATCCGAATACAGAAAGGGCGGCGCTCAGAGCCGCACAGGAAATAAACGCGGTACTGACCGCTGTTTTCATATCTGGATAATTCTTTGCGCCGAAACAACGGGAGACAACCACGGATGCTCCCAAATTGATCCCAACGGCAAAGGCCATAAAAATAACGGTGATGGGATAAGAGGCTCCCACTGCGGCCAGAGCATGCTCTCCTGCGAAACGGCCGGCGATCATACTGTCGGCAATATTGTAAAGCTGCTGAAATATAACGCTTATAAACAACGGCAGCGCGAACCGCCAGAGGGTTTTGTTGGGATGTTCTTTGGTAAGATCAGTAATCATTCCTTAATTCTGGTTTTCCTTTCCTGAGAATTATGATTATTATGACATTCTCTGCCGGAAAAAGCAATATTTGCCAAAGAAAACAGCCTTTACTGTATAGGACAGTTTCTTTCCGCATATAATCTGATTATAGTAAATGAATGTGCCGGGAGGTTCCCTGGAGTGAAAAAGAACACAAAAATATTGCTGATCTGTCTGGCTGTGCCGCTTCTGGCGGGCGCGCTTTCCGGGTGGATTACAAAAGACGGCATGGAAGCCTATAAGCTTTTGAACAAACCGCCGCTGTCGCCGCCGGGATGGCTTTTTCCTGTAATGTGGACGATTTTGTATATACTCATGGGAATCGCCTCTTACCTTGTTGTTGTATCGAAGCAGACAGAGAATAAGCTGGAGAGTCTGTTTCTCTACGGGCTGCAGCTTGCCGTCAATTTTCTCTGGCCGGTTTTCTTTTTTCAATGCCAGTGGTATTTCTTCTCTTTTTTGTGGCTGGTTCTATTATGGTGCCTGATACTGGCTGCCGCCCGGTATTTTTATACAGTCGATGAAAGAGCGGGATATCTGATGGTTCCATATCTTCTCTGGGTGACCTTTGCGGGGTACCTGAATCTTTTCATTTCTTTAATGAATTAGAAAGGGCAGAACTGAAATTAAGATTAAGATAAATGCTGTGCAGACCCTTGACGAACCAGGGTATATCCTATAAAATATTTTTGGATTTATATAAGCTCAAGATATGGTTGAGCGTTTCTACCAACTGCCGCAAATAGTTGACTATGATCCCGGGATCATAATCTGATATGCGGCAGTTTTGTTTTTTATGTACAGGGAGGTTTTTATGAAGTACGATGTGATGATTATAGGAGCAGGTCCGGGAGGCATTTTTGCCGCTTATGAGCTGATGAAGGAAAAACCGGAATATAAGGTCGCCGTGTTCGAGGAGGGGTATTCTCTGGAAAAGAGAAAATGCCCCATCGACGGCGTAAAGGTAAAAAGCTGCATCAACTGCAAACGATGCTCTATCATGTGCGGATTCGGCGGCGCGGGAGCGTTTTCCGATGGGAAGTATAATATTACCAACGATTTCGGCGGGACTCTTTACGAGCATATCGGAAAGAAACAGGCCATTGATCTAATGAAGTATGTGGATGATATCAATATGGAATATGGCGGTAGGGGAACGAAGCTTTATTCTACAGCGGGGACAAAATTCAAGAAGCTCTGCCTGCAGAATAAGCTGAATCTTCTGAACGCTTCTGTCCGGCATCTGGGAACAGATATTAATTATGTGGTGCTGGAGAATTTGTATGATCATATGAAAGATCATGTGGATTTCTATTTTGACACCCCGGTGGACAGACTGGAAAAAACGGAAAACGGATACCGGGCCGTCTGTGGAAATGTCGTCTGTGAAGCGGAGAAATGTATTGTTTCCGTGGGGAGAAGCGGCAGCAAATGGATGGAAAAGGTATGTAAGGAAATGAAGATTCCCACAAAATCCAACCGCGTGGATATCGGCGTGCGGGTGGAGCTCCCGGCAGTGATCTTTTCCCATCTGACAGACGAGCTGTATGAAAGCAAAATTGTATACCGGACGGAAAAATTTGAGGATAATGTGCGCACCTTCTGCATGAATCCCAACGGAATTGTGGTAAATGAAAATACCAATGGGATCATTACGGTAAACGGACACAGCTATGAGGGCGACGACCGGAAAACGGAAAATACGAATTTCGCCCTGCTGGTGTCCAAGCATTTTTCAGAGCCCTTTAAAGACAGCAACGGATACGGGGAAAGCATCGCAAGACTGTCCAATATGCTGGGCGGCGGCGTGATCGTCCAGAGATTCGGCGATCTGGTCCGGGGCCGGAGAAGCACCGTAAAAAGAGTGGAGGAAGGCCTGGTAAGGCCGACCCTTATGGCTACGCCGGGAGATCTTAGCCTGGTGCTGCCAAAAAGGATCCTGGACGGCATCATTGAAATGATCTATGCTCTTGATAAGGTGGCTCCAGGAACAGCCAATGACGATACGCTTCTCTATGGAGTGGAGGTCAAATTTTATAATATGGAAGTGGAGATTGACGAAAACCTTGAGAGCTGTTATAAGGGACTGTATATCATCGGCGACGGCAGCGGCGTGACCCATTCCCTGTCCCATGCGTCGGCCAGCGGAATCTATGTGGCAAGACATATCGCGGCGGGGATTTAAAGCGAGATGCAATCTTTTGAGGAAATTTCTTGACTTTTTTATTTTTCATGGTAGACTCATGTATATAGTCAAACCAAAAGGGGTGCTGGGGAAGCCCGGCTGAGATTGATACCGTATTCGTATCGGACCCGTTGACCTGATCTGGATAATGCCAGCGTAGGAAATATATTGGATCGTTATGCTTTTTGAAGCTGACTCCCGTAGGTTCCCTGCGGGAGTTTTTTATATCATACATAGGAGATAGCTTGTTGCGTTAATGCGTGAAAGCGTTAATTTTCCTATGATATAAAAACGCTCCGCGATGGATGCGACCAGATGCATGCGGAATTATGACTGCCTGCGGCAGTCTTCATCTGGCGCGCAAAGTGTGCTTGCATACTTTGTTCTGAGCAGGCCGGTTTTTCTATGAAACAAATTTTCATACTATGTAAAGGAGGAAATGAAAATGAACGCAAGCGTAGCTATTCAGGTGCTTCCTGAAGCAAAAGACGACGAGGAGCTGATCCGGGTGGTAGACGAGGTGATCGCCTACATAAAAAGCACAGGGCTGAACTGTTATGTGGGACCTTTTGAAACTGCCATTGAGGGAGATTATGACGAGCTGATGGACATTGTAAAGGAATGTCAGCACATTGCTGTCCGCGCGGGCGCTCCGTCTGTGGCGGCTTATATTAAGGTTTCTTACCGCCCGGAGGGAGAGGTGCTTACCATTGAGAAAAAGGTTACAAAACATCACCTCGACGATTAATACTCTGGCGGCGCTCCTGGTGCTGCTGGCCGTATGGCAGATTGTTTGCGTGCTGGGAATCGTACCGGGATATATGCTTCCTTCGCCGGTTCAGGTGGTTTCCGCCTTTGTGGAGGAATTTCCGCTGCTGATGTCCCACTTAAGAGTGACGCTGACAGAAGCTTTTATAGGGCTGCTCTGCGGCGTGGCCGTGGGCTTTGTGGTGGCGGTTCTTATGGATCGCTTTGAAAAGCTCTACAAAGCGGTTTATCCGCTGGTAGTGCTGACGCAGACGATTCCCACCGTAGCCATCGCGCCTCTTCTGGTGCTGTGGTTCGGGTACGAGATGCTGCCCAAGGTGATCCTCATTGTGATCACCACATTTTTCCCGGTGACAGTGGGGGTGCTGACAGGATTAAGAAGCGCGGACAAGGATACTATGAATCTTCTCCGTTCTATGGGAGCCGGCAGGATGCAGATATTCCGGTATGTCAAGCTTCCGGGAGCTATGGGCCAGTTCTTTTCCAGCCTCAGGATTTCGGCCGCGTACTCGGTTGTGGGAGCGGTGATCTCAGAATGGCTGGGAGGCTTCAGCGGGCTGGGCGTTTATATGACCCGTGTAAAAAAAGCCTTTGCCTTTGATAAAATGTTTGCTGTTATATTTTTGATTTCGATCATCAGTCTTCTTTTGATGAAGCTGGTGGATTTTCTACAGAAAAAATGTATGCCATGGGAGGATGCACATGAATAAAAAAAGAATACTGGCGGCAGGACTTGCCGCGTTAATGACGGTAGGCGCCGCAGCGCCTGTTTCCGCGGACAGCGGGGAAAAAGAAAAGATCACCTTTGTACTGGACTGGACGCCGAATACCAACCATACAGGCCTGTACGCGGCGCAGAGTCTGGGGTACTTTGAGGATCAGGGCCTTGAGGTGGAGATCGTACAGCCGCCCGAGGACGGAGCGGACGCTCTGGTAGCCTCAGGCAAGGCTCAGTTCGGAGTTTCGTTCCAGGATACCATGGCTCCGGGAGTAGCGGGAGATGATGCCCTTCCCACCACTGCGGTAGCCGCTCTGATCCAGCACAATACTTCCGGTATTATCTCCCGCAAGGGCGAGGGGATGGATACGCCGAAGGGCATGGAAGGAAAGAAATATGCTACCTGGGACAGCCCGATTGAGGTCGCCATGATAGAGAATGTAGTGGAGGAAGACGGAGGAGACTTCAGCAAGGTGGAAATGATCCCCAGCACTGTTACGGATGAGGTTTCCGCTCTGGAATCAGAATCCGTGGACGCGATCTGGATCTTTTACGCCTGGGCGGGAGTGAAGTTTGAGCTCAGCGGGATAGAAACTGATTATTTTGCTTTTAAGGATATCAATCCTGTATTCGATTATTATACTCCGGTGGTGATCGCCAATAATGAATTTCTGGAAGAAGAGCCGGAGACTGCGAAGAAATTCCTGACAGCGCTGCGCGACGGATATGAATATGCCATTGAGAACCCGGAGGAAGCGGCGGACATTCTCTGCGAAGCGGCGCCGGAGCTGGACAAGGAGCTTGTACTTGCCAGCCAGGAATATCTGAAAGATCAGTATAAGGCGGAAGTGGATCAGTGGGGATACATGGATCCGGAAAGATGGAACGCCTTCTATCAGTGGCTGAATGAGAACGGTCTGTCAGAAACAGAAATCCCGGAGAACACAGGATTTTCTAATGATTATCTTCCGGAGTAGGAAGGAAACGGACTATGTCAGAATTGACGGTAAAAAACGTAAGTAAATCCTTTGACGGCAGAAAGATCATAGAGAATATCAGCCTGACCCTCCATCCCGGCGAGCTTGTCAGTATCCTGGGAGTCAGCGGCGGCGGAAAAACCACGCTTTTTAACGTGATTTCCGGACTGACCGAACCGGACGGGGGGCAGGTGCTTCTGGATGGAGAGGATATTACCGGGAAGCCGGGGCGGATCAGCTACATGCTGCAGAAGGATCTCCTTCTTCCCTATCGTACCATTGAAGACAATGTGGCGCTTCCTCTTATGATAAGAGGAACGAAGAAAAAAGAAGCCAGACTCCAGGCGGCGCCTTATTTTAAGGAGTTCGGGCTTGAGGGGACACAGAAGCAGTATCCCCGGCAGCTCTCGGGCGGAATGAGGCAGAGAGCCGCTCTGATGAGAACGTACATGTTTTCCCGGAACGTGGCGCTGCTTGACGAACCCTTTTCCGCTCTTGATACCATCACAAAAAGCAGTATGCATACATGGTATCTCAACATTATGGAAAAGATAAAGCTGTCCACTCTTTTTATTACCCACGATATTGACGAGGCGGTGCTGCTTTCTGACAGGATCTTCCTGCTGACCGGGAGACCGGGCCAGCTTACAAAAGAGATTGTGATCCGTGAGCCGAAGCCCCGCAGGAAAGACTTTAATCTCACGGAAGAGTTCCTGAATTATAAGAGGGAGATACTGGCGGCTCTTGCGTAGTGGACATTAACGATAAGTTCAGCGCGCGCCATTCGTAAAACCGCACTGTGTGCTTACTGTGGCTAACGCCACTGTTTTACTCATAAACGGGCGCTCAGCTCATACAGATGTCCGCTCGCAAAAACATGCAGGCATGTTTTGTGCTTGCCGACCACTGTATGGCTGAACTTATACGGGAATTATAAAATATTTCAAAAACAGTATTTTATTTCCAGGTTAAATATGTTATAGTAACCCTTGTGATCTATATGATAAAATAATCAGTGAGGGACGGGAGATAACTTGGAAAGAATACAGAAAAAGGAGCTGAATTATTTTCAGGTAGGCGGATCGTATGGCGGAAATCAGGACTGGTTTTCGGAATCTTCCATGAGAGACGGAGGATGCGGCGCGGTGGCGGCCTGTGAGAGCTGTATTTATTTCGCGCGCCAGACAGGAAAGAAGGATCTCTATCCTTATGAGACAGAGGAGATCGACAGGGACGAATATATCCGGTTTGCATATCAGATGAAACCGTATCTTTGTCCGAGACCAAACGGGATCGACACGCTGGAGATGTTTATGGAGGGCTTTGAAGGCTATCTCAATGATGTAGGCGACACAGAGCTTGAAATGCTGCCCTTTCACGGAGAGCATACCTGGCAGGAAGCTGAGGAGGCGATCCGGCAGCAGATCGACCATTCATGTCCGATTCCTTATCTGCTTTTGAAGCACAAGAATCTGAAGCTGGACGATTATGTATGGCACTGGTTCATGCTGACAGGATACAGAGAGACTGAGGAAGGGTTTCAGGTCAAGGCTGTTACATATGGCGAAAGCCAGTGGCTGTCCCTGGAGGAACTGTGGGACACCGGTTACGAGAAAAAGGGCGGTATGATTCTATACCGTATGTAAACAGAATTTATTGCTGGAGGGAGAATGCGGAACGTATGCAGGAAGTATACGTGGGCAGACTCCTTCCTTTTTTCAAAAAGAGGTGTATAATGGAAGCCAGAGAAATTCTAACGAAATTCAAACAAAACGAGATCAGTCTCGAGGAGGCCGAGCATTATTTCAGAAAAGAACCCTTTCAGGAAATGGGCGGCTACGCGAAACTGGATTCTCACAGGGAGATCCGCAGCGGTTTCCCGGAGGTGATCTTCTGCAGCGGAAAGGCGGACGAGCATTTTGTCCATATTTTCCAGAAGCTCTATGAGGACAATGGGGAAGTGCTGGGAACGCGGGCGTCGAGGCACCAGTATGAGCTAGTGAAGGATCTGCTTCCGGGAGTGGAGTACGACGAGCTTTCTCATATAATCAAAATAGAAAAGAAAAACAAAGAGCTGAGAGGGAAAATCGCGGTCTGTACAGCCGGAACGGCGGACATTCCGGTGGCGGAGGAAGCGGCGCAGACAGCGGAATATTTTGGCTCCAGAGTTGACCGTATATATGACGTGGGAGTCAGCGGGATCCACCGTCTCCTGTCACGGCTGGAGATCGTTCAGGACGCGAACTGCGTGGTGGCGGTTGCGGGAATGGAGGGAGCGCTGGCAAGCGTTCTCGGAGGGCTGGTGGATAAGCCGGTGATCGCGGTTCCCACCTCCGTAGGATACGGAGCCAGTATGCACGGACTGTCCGCGCTTCTGACAATGATCAATTCCTGCGCGAACGGGATCGCGGTAGTAAATATCGACAATGGATACGGGGCAGGCTATATAGCGACGCAGATCAACCGCCTGGGTATCCGTGAAAGAGAATAAAGAAAGAACAGGAGCGTTTTATGGGAAAAACATTATATCTGGAATGTTATTCCGGTATCAGCGGAGATATGACGGTGGCGGCGCTTCTCGACCTGGGAGCTGACCGCAGGGCGCTTGAAACGGCGCTTGGAAGTCTTGGAGTGGAGGGTTTTCGTACAGAGATTACCCGTGTGAAAAAATCAGGACTGGACGCCTGTGATTTTGCGGTGATCCTGGATGAAGCTCACGAAAATCATGATCACGATATGGAGTATCTTCATGGTCATCCAGGTCAGGCGGCTGTTCACAGCCATCATGAACCGGGCCATCTCCACGAAGGGCCGCATGGACATCACGGACAGGGATATTCTCATGACCATCCTCACGGGCATCATGAACACAGAGGCCTGCGAGAAATACGGGAAATTCTGCTCTCTTCCGACATGACAGAAAGAGCGAAAAGCATTGCCCTGTCTGTGTTTGAGATCCTTGGAAAAGCGGAGGCGAAGGCTCATGGAGTGCCTGTGGAGCAGGTGCATTTTCATGAAGTCGGAGCGGTAGATTCGATCGTGGATGTTGCGGCGGCGGCAGTCTGCCTGGACAGTCTGGATATCACAGAGGTGATCGTTCCGGAGCTCTGGGAGGGAACAGGATATATCCGCTGTCAGCATGGAGTGATTCCGGTTCCTGTTCCGGCAGTGGTGAATATTGCGGAGCAGAATCATCTGAAGCTGAAGATCTCCGGCGTGGAGGGCGAGCTGGTTACGCCTACGGGAGCGGCCATCGCGGCGGCAGTGCGCACTTCGGATATGCTTCCGGAGAAATTTTCAATAGAAAAAACAGGTCTTGGGGCCGGAAAACGTCAGTATGCCTGCCCGGGCTTTCTGCGCGCCATGATCATCCGGCCGGAAGAGGGCGGCAGACAGCGGAAAAGCTCTGTGGAAAGCGGACAGGGCGGATATCCGCCGGGAGCCGTGGCGCCGGACAGTACAGAACATGAAAAGCAGACGGACAGAGATAAAATATACCGGCTGGAGACGGATATTGACGACTGCAGCGGCGAGATCCTGGGACTGGTGATGGACAGGCTCTTTAAAGCCGGAGCAAGGGAAGCGCATTATACGCCCGTTTTTATGAAAAAAAACCGTCCTGCCTACGAGCTTACGGTGATCTGTAAGGAAGAAGATATATCTCGGATAGAAGACGTTATTTTCGGTGAAACCACTACTATCGGAATCAGGAGAACCGCCATGGAGCGGACGGTATTAAAAAGAGAAATCGAGGAGATCCGGACGCCCCTTGGAACCGCGGTCGTAAAAATCTGTATGCTTCCGGACGGACGCAGGGTCTGCTATCCGGAGTATGAAAGCGCGGCCGCACTGGCGGCGGAACATGGAATGAGCTTTCGGGAGACATACACACAGATTCAGGACAGTTGGAACAGAGAAAGGTGAGACGTGAATGAAGACAGGATTGGTTTTGGAAGGCGGAGCCATGAGGGGGATTTATACGGCAGGCGTGCTTGATGTTTTTATGGAGAAAGGGCTGCATTTTGACGGAGTGATGGGCGTGTCGGCAGGGGCTCTCCACGGCTGCTCTTTTGTATCAAACCAGAAGGGCAGAAGTATCCGCTATTACAAAAAGTACCGGAATGACAGGCATTTTATGAGCTTTTGGAGTCTTTTGCGTACAGGGGAGATCGTAGGAGAAAAGTTCTGCTATCACGATATTCCGGAGCGGCTGGATCCTTTTGATTATGAAGCCTTTGCCAAATCAGAAACAGAATTTTATGTCACCTGTACCAACCTGAAAACAGGCCGGGCGGAATATATCAGGATCACAGATATGCTGGGACAGATCGACGCCGTCAGAGCTTCCGCGTCAATGCCCTATGTATCGAAAATTGTTTCGTATAATGGAAAAAAGCTCCTGGACGGAGGCTGCGCGGACAGTATTCCGGTGAAAGCCTTCCAGAAGCTGGGCTATGAAAAAAACGTGGTGGTTCTCACAAGAGAGGACGGCTATGAGAAAAAGCCCCAGAACGCCCGCATGGCGGAGCTGCGTTACCGCCGCTATCCCCGGTTCGCGGAAGCCCTGAAAAACAGACACCTTGTATATAATCGAACGCTGGAGGAAATCCGCGGCATGGAAAAGGCCGGGGAGATTTTTGTGATCAGGCCAAGCGAGAAGCTTACTATCAGCCGTATGGAGAAGGATCTGGATGAAATACAAAGGGTATATGAGATCGGAAAAAAAGACGCCCAAAAGAGCGTGGAACAGCTTGTCCAATGGCTGGGACAGCAGGAAGGGGCTTTGGGACAGCCTGCGGGAATCCGTGATACGCAGACGAGGTTGGATTAAAATCCGCGATGTGCGGACAGATGTGGGCTGGCGAAACAAAAACTTTAACAAAATAAAGTGAAAACGCAATAAATTGTTGCAAGAGCAGAATCTTTTCGGTATAATGTTTCCATTAACTAAATACCTATACAAAGTACAAGGGTGTACAACGTCAAGACGGGTGTACGCCCTTTTGCGAGGGGAGGAGAAAAATGGAAACAATTACGAATGTGATCAATCAGATCGATCAATGGGTATGGGGCTGGTGGATGATCTTTTTGCTTCTGGGAACACACATCTTTATGACGATCCGTACAGGCTTTATCCAGAAAAAGATTTTCAAGGGGATCCGCCTGTCTGTGGCGAAGGATCCTGACGCGGAAGGCGAGGTCAGCCAGTTCGGCGCCCTGACGACGGCCCTGGCCTCCACGATCGGTACAGGAAATATCATCGGCGTGGGTACGGCGGTGGCTCTGGGCGGCCCCGGGGCGGTGCTCTGGTGCTGGCTTACCGGCGTGTTCGGTATTGCTACAAAATACTCGGAGTCATTGATCGCGGTGAAATACCGCGTAAAAACAAAAGACGGAAGGATGCAGGGAGGAGCTATGTACGCTCTGGAGCGCGGGTTGCATATGAAGTGGCTGGCAGTACTCTTCGCGTTTTTCGGAGGCTTCGCTTCTTTTGGTATCGGCTGCGCTACGCAGGTAAACGCTATTGCGACGGTCTGCCAGGAGAATCTGAACATTCCTCCCGCCGCGGTAGGGATCGCAGTAGCCGGGCTGACTGCTCTTGTAATTTTTGGCGGCATTAAATCCATTGCGAATGTATGTGAAAAGCTGGTGCCTTTTATGGCAGTATTCTATGTTCTGGGCTGCCTGATCATTCTGGGAGTGAATTATGATTATATTATCCCTGCGGTGCAGACGATCTGCCGTCTTGCCTTTACGCCGGGAGCCGCGGCGGGAGGACTTGTAGGCCGGGGTATTATGATCGCTATGCAGTATGGTATTGCCAGAGGACTGTTTTCCAATGAATCCGGTATGGGTTCCGCGCCCATTGCGGCGGCAGCGGCGCAGACAAGAAATCCGGTCCGTCAGGCTCTCGTATCCAGTACGGGTACCTTCTGGGATACGGTAGTGGTTTGTCTGATGACGGGACTTGTCCTGGTGACAAGTATTATGAAAAATCCTTCTATTGACATGGGGAATATCACCGACGGAGGAATCCTTACTACCCTTGCGTTTCAGCAGATTCCTGTGATCGGTCCTGTGATCCTTGTGGTAGGCATTATCTCCTTTGCTTATTCTACCGTTCTTGGGTGGGCCTATTACGGGGAGCGCTGTGTGGAATATTTTTCGGGAAAAGCAGGTCTGATTCCATATAGAGTGCTGTATATTGCCGTGGCCGTGATCGCGCCTGTGGTTTCTCTGAATCTGGTATGGACCATTGCCGATATTCTGAATGCGCTGATGGCAATTCCCAACCTGATCGCGGTTCTTTTGCTGTCGAATGTTATTGTCAGGGAGACAAAGAAATATATCAACGATCTGGAAGCGAAAGACGATACGAAGGTTGACGTGATCGACCGCTGAAGCAGTATGAAAAATTGAATAAAGTGATGGATTTGAAGGCTTGTGTACATAACTTTTTTGAGAAAGGCAATGTACACGGGCCTTTTCTGCATGTTAGGATCCAAGAGCAAAAGTCTGAAACCACATAAAATAAAAATAGTTTTCAGTGAAGTGGTTGGCTGCGCAATCAATTATGACAAAAAATATATCTAAAAGATTACAAAAATGTTGCAAATGAAATGATGGTTCGGTATAATGGCAGACAGGTAAATTAAGGTGAGGAGTAGGAAAATGCTTTTTAATTCTTATATTTTTATTTTGTTTTTTCTGCCTGTAACCCTGCTGGGGTATTTCGGCCTCCACAGAGCCGGGCGGCATATGCTGGCGAAGCTTGAGCTGGTGCTGATGTCTTTCTGGTTTTACGGATATTTTAATCCCAGCTATCTGTGGATCATGTGCAGCAGTATTATTGTAAATTATATTCTGTCCCAGCTTTTTCAGAGAAAATGGCAGATGCCGGAAGCCAGGATACGCCTGCTGAAAAAGCTGCTGCTGGCTGTGGGACTGACTTTTAATCTGGGACTGATCTTTTACTATAAATATTATGATTTCTTTGTGGATAATCTGAACAAAGTCTTTTCTACAGATTTTCAGCTCCGCCACATAGTGCTGCCGCTGGGTATCAGCTTCTTTACATTCCAGCAGGTTTCCTATGTGATCGATTCCTACAGAGGGGAGACCAGGGAGTATAATATTCTGGATTATTCACTGTTTGTCACCTTTTTCCCGCAGCTTGTGGCAGGGCCGATCGTACTTCACAATGAGGTGCTTCCCCAGTTCGCGGACAAAAACAACTGGAAAATGAAATCGGAAAACATGGCTCATGGCATTTATGTGTTTTCCGCAGGTCTCGTGAAAAAGGTGATCATAGCGGATACTCTCAGCAAAGCCGTTACCTGGGGATACGGAAATGTGGCGGCGGGAATTACTTCTATGGAAGGAATCCTGATGATGTTCGCCTATGCTTTCCAGATTTACTTTGATTTCAGCGGTTACTGCGATATGGCTACCGGGCTTGGATATATGTTTAATATCAAGATCCCCATGAACTTCAATTCGCCCTATAAGGCCCTTTCCGTAGTGGATTTCTGGAGCCGCTGGCATTTGACTCTGACCCGCTTTTTGAGAACCTACGTATATTTTCCGCTGGGCGGGAGCCGCAAGGGTACGGTACGTACTTATGTGAACATTATTGTTGTATTTCTTGTCAGCGGACTGTGGCATGGAGCCAACTGGACCTTTATATTCTGGGGATTCCTCCACGGTGTTGCCAACGCTCTCACGAGGATGTTTAAAAAGCAGTGGAATTCCATGCATACAGTTCTCCAGTGGATGCTCACGTTTCTGTTTGTCAATGTGACCTGGATCTTTTTCCGGGCGGAATCTATTTCCCAGGCGGTTACTGTGATCAAAAGGATTCTGGGCTTCCAGAGCCTGAACGTCAGAGCGGCTATGCTGACTCAGCTCAAGCTGACGGAGTTTGCTTTTATTTATGAGAAAATTCCCGGGCTGAACGATATCATATCCTCCATCAGAGGATTTGACGCGCTGATCTTTATGGTGGCCGCGCTGGTGATCTGTCTTGGCTTTAAGAACAATCAGGAGCTGGAGTTTAAGCCTACGGTGAGACGCTCCGTGACAGCGGTCTTTTATCTTGTCTGGGGAATCATGTCCCTGTCAGGAGTATCGGAATTTTTATACTTTAACTTCTAACAAGGAGGAACCTGTATGCCAGAAACCACGGCAGTAAGGAGGAGGAAATGAACAGCCGCAGATTTGTACAAGTTGTTTTGGGAGGAACGATCGTCTGCCTTTTGGCGGCCGGAGGGGCTACCGCAGTGCTGGATCCGTTTTTCCACTATCATAAAGCTCTTGAGGGCGTAGAATATCCGCTGGTGGACGGAATGGAGCGCTATCTCAATGACGGGATCATCAAAACCTACGATTATGACGCTGCCATAGTGGGCACCTCCATGATGCAGAATTTTAAAGCGTCCCAGTTTGACGATCTGTTCGGGACGTCTTCCATCAAGGTTACCTACACGGCGGAAACATACTACGCGATAGATCAGGAGGTACGCAAGGTCCTGAAAGCGAATCCGGATACGAAATACATTTTCCGGTGTCTGGATTACAATAAGGTTTTTCAGGCGGGAGAGGTGCGCAACTACAGCGACTATCCGGATTATCTCTACGACGACGATATTTTTAACGACGTTAATTACGTATTTAATAAGGAGATATTTCTTGACAGCACGCTTCCTGTTATCAAATACAATATGAACGGAGAAAAAACCACCTCCATGGACGATTATAGCTTCTGGGAGTGGGAGCATCCTGTAGGAAAAGAGAATGTGCTGAAGGCTTATCACAGACCGGAGGAAGAGGCCGGGGAGCAGAAAGCCTTCACCGAGGAGGACGCGCGGACAGTGACGGACAATGTGACAGAAAATGTGATCAGGACCGTGGAAGAGAATCCGGATACCATGTTCTATTTTTACACCCCGCCCTACAGCGTGGCGTTCTGGGATGACGCGGAGCGTAAGGGAGATCTGATCCGCTACTTTGAAGCGGAGAAGCTGCAGGCTGAGCTTTTGCTTCCCTACGACAATGTGAAGCTGTACAGCTTTGCGGATCATTACGACATTACGCAGAATCTGGATAATTATATGGATCCTACGCATTACGGCTCAAAGATCAGTGATAAGATCATTGACTGGATCTATCAGGAAGCAGGACTTCTGACAAAGGAAAATTATCAGGAGAAAATCCAGGGGATGGAGGATTTCTACTTATCCTTTGACTATGACAGTGTATTCGGGACTTTGGAGGAAGAGCAGGGAGCATAAAGTGGCAGAGCTGAAGACTATCGCGCATATTTATAATAATTTCACCGAAAAATTCGGGATCCCGCACCAAAGCGGAAGATTGAAGAAACAGAAGGCGAGGATTGTCTTTGAACCGGAATACAGAGTGCAGGAGGCTTTTCGGGGACTGGAAGAATACACGCATATCTGGCTGATCTGGCAGTTTTCCGAAAACCTCAGGGACACCTGGTCGCCTACTGTCAGACCGCCCCGGCTGGGAGGAAATGTGCGCAAAGGCGTTTTTGCCACAAGATCGCCCTTTCGTCCCAATGGTCTGGGCCTGTCCTCCGTCTGTCTGGAGCGTGTAGAGTTTCATAAAGATCTGGGGCCTGTGCTGCATGTAACGGGCGCCGACCTTATGGACGGTACTCCGATTTTTGACATTAAGCCTTATATTCCGTCCGCCGACAGCCATCCGGAGGCTTCCGGAGGTTTTACAGACCGTATCGCGGATCACAAATTAAAGGTGGCGATCCCGGAAGAATGGCGGGAGTTGATTCCGGCGGATCAGAGAGAGGCTCTTACCGAGGTTCTGGAGAACGATCCCCGGCCGGGTTATCAGACGGATCCGGACCGTGTCTACGGACTTGCCTACGGCGGGAAGAATATCCGCTTCCAGGTGGATGGAGATATGCTTTCCGTATGCGGAGTGGAGGATTACCGGAAAAAAGGACGTCCGTGAAATTATAAAAACCCTTTGACAAATAAAAAGAGGTGTGATAATATGTGAATATGTAGTTAGCGATAGCTAACTTAATTTTTAAGACATAAGTTAGTTTTGTATAACAAGGAGAGGTGATCTATGAGTGTCGTAATTGTAGGCGGAAACGAAAGAATGGTATGTCAGTATGAGGATATCTGCAAATGCTATGGATGTAAGGCGAAAATATTCGCGAAAGAAAAAGGCGCCATGAAGAAAAAAATCGGCGACCCGGACCTTCTGATTCTGTTTACCAGCACGGTATCTCATAAGATGGTAAACTGCGCGGTGGAGGAGGCGAGAAGAAAATCCATTCCCGTATGCAGATGCCATTCCAGCAGCGCGTCGGCCCTTCAGAACGTTCTCCGGGAATACTGCGCGTGACCGCAGAAAGAAATGCTTGCAAAATCCCTGTTTTTTTGATTAAATAGAATACAGATTTTTATTGATCCAGAGAACAGCAGAAGGGTGAGAGAGCATTATTATGAAAAAAGTTGTAAAATTCGGAGGCAGCTCCCTGGCAAATTCCGATCAGTTCCGGAAAGTGGGAGAGATTATCAGAAGTGAGGAAAGCAGACGCTACGTTGTACCGTCCGCGCCGGGCAAGAGATTCCCGGAGGATATCAAGGTGACAGATCTTCTTTATTCCTGTTACAGAAAAGCAGAGGCAGGAGAGGATTTCAGCCGGAATCTGGACGAGATCAAGGAACGTTACTATGAGATCATCAGAGGCCTGGATCTGAACCTGTCTCTGGAGGAGGAGTTCGGACAGATCGAAGAGGACTTTAAAGCCCGGGCCGGATCCGATTACGCGGCTTCCAGGGGAGAGTTTCTGAACAGCAAGATCATGGCCGCTTATCTGGGCTATGAATTCATTGACGCGGCTTCGGTGATTCGCTTTGACAAAAACGGTAATTTTGACGGAGACAAAACAGACAGATTGCTGGAAAAAAGACTGGCGAAATGTGAAAATGCGGTGATCCCGGGATTTTACGGCGCTATGGAGGACGGAACAGTCAAGACCTTTTCCAGAGGCGGCTCTGACATCACCGGCTCCCTGGTGGCCAAGGCCGTGCATGCCGATCTTTATGAAAACTGGACGGATGTTTCCGGATTTCTGGTAACGGATCCGAGAGTGGTGGACGAACCTGCCGTGATCGAGACCATTACCTACCGTGAGCTGCGTGAGCTGTCCTACATGGGCGCCACAGTCCTTCACGAGGACGCGATCTTTCCGGTTCAGAAGGAGGGAATCCCCATTAATATCAGGAATACCAACCGTCCGGAGGACAAGGGTACCCTGATCGTGGAGAGCACCTGCCGCAAGCCCAGATATGTCATTACAGGCATCGCGGGAAAGAAAGGCTTTTGCTCCATCAATATCGAAAAATCCATGATGAACAGCGAGGTTGGGTTCGGGAGAAAGGTGCTTCAGGTATTTGAGGAGCAGGGAATTAATTTTGAACATGTTCCTTCCGGCATTGATACCATGACGGTATATGTCCATCAGGATGAATTTGAGGAGAAGGAGCAGCAGGTGATCGCGGGGATCCACCGCGCGGTAAATCCGGATTTCATAGAGATGGAATCAGATCTGGCTCTGATCGCCGTGGTGGGAAGAGGAATGAAATCCCAGAGAGGAACTGCGGGACGCGTATTTTCCGCTCTGGCTCACGCCCATGTGAATGTGAAGATGATCGACCAGGGTTCCAGTGAGCTGAATATTATCATCGGTGTGGAGAATCGTGATTTTGAGACCGCTGTCAGAGCAATTTATGATATTTTTGTAGTGACACAGATCTGAAACCCGGATACCTTGCCGGTATAAAGCTGTAAATTACGGCGGCGGATGAATGTTTCGCAGATCCGCCGGAAGACGGGGATAAGTCCCGGAATACAGAGTGTTTTCTGCCCAAGGGCAGAGAGCTTTGTGTTCCGGGACTTCTGCATTGCATAAAAGTGTTTAAAATTGTTCCTTCGTCCCGTTTTATTGGGTTGACACGAACAAATGTTTTGAATAAAATAATGACAAACATTTGTTTGGAGGAATCTATATGGTGACACAGGAATCAATGACATTAATGGAGAAGCTTCAGATTTTGTCGGACGCGGCCAAGTATGATGTGGCCTGTACCTCCAGCGGCGTAGACCGAAGAGGGGACGGACGGGGAATCGGGAACAGTATTGGCGCGGGGATCTGCCACAGCTTTTCCGGGGACGGGCGGTGCATCAGTCTTTTGAAGGTTCTTTACACCAATGAGTGTGTCTACGACTGTAAATACTGCCTGAACCGCGCCTCGAACGATATTGTGCGGGCCAGCTTTACTCCGGAGGAGATCAGCAGGCTGACCGTGGAGTTTTACAGGAGGAATTATATTGAAGGCCTGTTTTTGAGCTCCGGCGTGAAGGGCTCTCCTGACGCCACTATGGAAGAGCTGGTCCGCGCCGCGGAGCTTTTAAGAGAGCATTATCATTTTCAGGGATATATCCATCTCAAGGCCATTCCGGGGGCTTCCCCGGAGCTGATCAGGAGGGCTGGATACCTGGCGGACCGTATGAGTGTGAATCTGGAGCTGCCTACGGCGGAGAGCCTGAAGCGTCTGGCGCCCCATAAGAGCCGGAATACGATCCTGCGTCCGATGAAGCAGATCCAGCTCCACAGAGAGGAGAATAAGGAAGAACTGACCCTGTACCGCCGCGCGCCCAGGTTCGTGCCGGCAGGGCAGAGTACTCAGATGATCATAGGAGCGTCTGGGGAAAGCGATTATCAGATCATTTCCGTGGCGGAATCCCTGTACCGCAAATTTTCTCTGAAGAGGGTGTTCTATTCCGCCTTTGTTCCGGTCAACGAGGATAAGGAACTTCCGGCTCCGGTCCAGGGACCGCCTCTTCTGAGAGAACACAGATTGTATCAGGCGGACTGGCTTCTGCGCTTTTACGGTTTTCAGGCGGAAGAGCTGCTGTCAGAAAAACACCCTAATTTTAATCTCTTTCTCGACCCGAAATGTGACTGGGCAGTAGGACACCTGGAATATTTTCCCGTGGAGATCAACAGAGCGGATTACCGTACGCTTCTGAGAGTGCCGGGGATCGGAGAGAAGTCCGCCAGGAGGATTATCGGGGCCCGGAGATATCATTCTCTGGATTTCGCGGATCTTCCAAAAATCGGCGTGGTGCTGAAACGGGCGGTTTATTTTATTACCTGCGGCGGCAGACAGATGTATCCGGTGAAGCTGGATGAGGATTATATCGTGAGGAATATACTGAGCCGGGAGGGGAGAGCTCCGGGAATGCAGGGAGAGCTCACTTTTCGGCAGATGTCCCTTTTTGACGACTGGAATCTGGCTGAGACGGCGGGAGGTGCGGCGAATGGATTATGAGAAGAAAATACTGATCTGCCAGGATTCTCTGGAAGGAATTTTTACGGCTGTCTATGACGGCTGGAAATGGAGCGTCAGAGGAAAGCAGATAGAGATCACCACCTGCCAGCCGGAATATCCCCAGCTTTTCAGCAGCTGCATGGAGATTCCCCCGGACACGGAAAAGGCCGCGAAGGTGGCCCGCTCTGTCCGGCGCAAGCTGGGCGGGAATACTTACGAGGCAGTCTGTTACGCGGCCTCGTCCCTTCATCCCGACAGGGGTACCGCTGTGTTTTATGTGCTCTGGAAGGCTCTCAGTCAGGGAAAATGCGACGGCCGCATCATGGAGGATCTCTCAGACCCGGCGGTCAATCTTGTGTCCTCCCTGCAGGTGAAGGTATGGCATGAGATTCACCGGTTTTATGGATTTCTGCGTTTTCGGGAGCTTGGCGGAAGAGTTCTGTATGCCCGGATCAATCCTCAGAATGACATTCTGGAATTCCTGGCGCCTCATTTTGCCGACCGTTTCCCCAACGAAAACTGGATGATCTACGACCAGGGCAGGAATAAAGTCCTGGCGCATCCCAGGGGAGGAGAGTGTACCGTTTACCGGGAGACAGGGCCGGAAAATGAGACCGGAGAGCAGATGTGGGAAACAGACGAGTATGAGGACTTATGGAAGGCCTTCTGCCGGTATATCACCATCCCGGAAAGAAAAAATCCGGAGCTTCAGAGACAATTTGTTCCATTAAAATTTCGTTCAAATATGACGGAGTTTTAATGGGAGTAATTGACAGAAATTGGGCGGATTTACAGAAAATTATTATTTAATCTGTCGAAAAATGTGAAGAAAAATTTAAACCCGTTGACAAATGAAACCTCTGGTGACAAAATACGCGTAGTATGAAACAACACTCTTATCAGTAAGCAGGAGGATGCAGAGAATGACAGAACATAAGATCAGACTGAAGGCCGTTGAGGATGTAAAGGAGTTTGTAAATGCTGCCAGCAGATGTGATTTTGACATAGATATTTTTCATAACAGGATCATTATTGACGCAAAGTCTATTCTGGGTATTATGAGTATGGATCTGACGAAATCTCTTACTGTTAAATGCTATGGAGAGAACGCCGGATTTAATGAAGTGATAGCGAAATTTGCTGTAGGATGATTTCCGACAGAGAGCAAAGGCGTATACCCAGGCGACAGGTATGCGCCTTTTACATATCATAGGAAAAAGCTGGAAGGAAAAGAAAATGGAGAAAGAGGTTATCCGCATTTCTGTACGGAACCTTGTGGAATTTATACTGAGAAGCGGCGACCTGGACGGCGGCAGCGGCGTCATGGACAAAGAAGCAATGCAGAAGGGAAGCCGTCTTCACAGAAAAATACAAAAACAGATGAAGGGCGGCTACCAGGCTGAGGTTCCTCTGAAAAGGGATACAGAATATGAGGATATGATCATCCGGGTGGAAGGCCGGGCCGACGGGATCATTACTGAAGAGCAGGGAGTCTGCGTTGATGAGATCAAGGGCGTCTATAAAGAAACAGACAGGATAGAGAAGCCTGAAGCAGTGCATCTGGCCCAGGCGAAATGCTACGCCTGGATATACGCGGAGCAGAACGGCCTGGAAGAGATCGGCGTACAGATGACATACGCCAATCTTGATACGGAGGAGATCCGCAGATTCCGGGAAAGCTTCAGCGCCGGAGAGCTTGGGATCTGGTACAGGGAGCTTCTGGACGGATATCATAAGTGGGTATCCTTCCGTCAGGCATGGAAAAAGAAACGAAACGCTTCTATGGACGGACTGGAATTTCCCTTTCCTTACCGAAAAGGCCAGAGGGAGATGGTTTCCGCAGCCTACCACGCGATTTCCAGCGAAAAGCAGATTTTCGTACAGGCTCCCACCGGAGTGGGAAAAACCATGTCTGCGGTATTTCCGGCAGTGCGGGCGGTGGGGCAGGGAAAGGGCGATACGGTCTTTTACCTGACTGCAAAAACCATCACAAGGACGGTGGCGCAGGACGCCTTTGATATTCTCAGAGAAAAAGGTCTTCTGTTCCAGACGGTTACCATTACCGCCAAGGAAAAGCTCTGCTTCTGTGAAACGCCGGAGTGTACGCCGGAAAAATGTCCCTGTGCCAAAGGACATTTCGACAGGGTAAACGACGCGGTTTATGAGCTGTGGACCTCGGGGCAGAGATTTGACAGGGACGCGGTTTTAAAACAGGCGGAGAAGTGGCAGGTGTGTCCTTTTGAAATGTGCCTGGATCTGGCGGTCTGGGTAGACGGGGTGATCTGCGACTACAACTATGTTTTCGATCCCAATGTCCATCTGAAACGCTTTTTCGGAGAAAGCATATCAGGGGATTATATTTTCCTGATCGACGAAGCTCATAATCTGGTGGAGCGTGGGAGAGAAATGTACAGCGCCGTCCTTACAAGAAAAGAAACTCTGGAAGCGCGCCGTTTTATAAAACCTTACAGCGCCAGGCTTTACCGTGTTCTGGGAAAAGTAAGCCGCCAGCTTCTGGAAATAAAAAAAGAATGTGACGGCTATATGGTGCTGGATCATCCGGGCAATCTGCCCCTGACGCTCCTTCAGGCCCAGGGAGAGATGGACAAGCTCCTGGAAGACCCGTCTTTTTCAGAGGCGGCGGAGGGGATCCTGGATTTTTATTTCACCGTAAGAGATTTTTTGAATATATCTGAGCTTCTGGATGAAAATTACGTGATTTACGCCGCGGACACTGAGGACGGAGATTTTTATATCAAGCTGTACTGCGTCAACCCGGCCCGGAATCTTCAGGAATGTCTGGACAAGGGGCGCAGCGCGGTATTTTTTTCAGCCACGATGATTCCTATGACCTATTACAGAAAGCTCCTCAGTACAAGGTCGGAGGATTATGGAATTTACGTACGTTCGCCTTTTGAACGGCAAAAACGCCGTATTCTTTCCTGTATGGACGTCAGCAGCCGTTATACGAGAAGAGGCTATGAAGAATATCGCAGGATGGCGGAATATCTGGCCCGTATGGTGTGGCAGAAAAAAGGAAATTATATCGTGTTTTTTCCCTCCTACAAATTAATGGAGGATGTGTACAGGATATATGAGGAGGAGTTCGCCGCGGACTGGGTCCGCTGTATCTGCCAGACGGCTTCCATGAATGAGAGAGAGCGGGAGGAGTTTCTCGAAGAATTCTCGGAGGGAGCGGAGCAGACTTTATTAGGGTTCTGCGTTATGGGCGGGATTTTTTCGGAGGGGATCGATCTTCTAGGAGACCGGCTGATCGGCGCGGCCATCGTCGGGACGGGACTTCCCCAGGTGAATCCCGAACGGGAGATTCTGAAAAGATATTATGACGAAAGAGGCGGAAACGGCTTTGACTATGCGTACCGTTACCCGGGGATGAATAAAGTGCTTCAGGCGGCGGGAAGAGTGATCCGCACAAAAGAGGACGTAGGGACGATCCTTCTGATGGACGACAGATTCTGGAATACGGATTATAAGTGCCTTCTCCCGGAGGAGTGGGACGATATGATCCCCTGCCGCATCCATACGGTGGAGGGACTTCTGAAGGAATTCTGGCAGTCGGTAAAAGCAGGGGAGCATCAGGACTGACAGGAGCTGGAAGGAAAAGGAGCCTTCGCCAGACTTGACACATGAGGGAATTCAGGTATACTGAAACCATAGCGCTCATGTGCAGGGGGGCTTTTTTGCACACCGGCGTCATCTTACAAAAGGAGAGATCTATGAAAAACAGAATCGGTTATTGGCGGATCCTGGCAGGGGCTTTATGTCTGTCAGCGGCGTCAGTACCAGCAGCGAATGTATCTGCCGCCTCTCAGGAGGAAAGTATTTTGTCCGCTGCTGTGGAAGCCCAGGTCCGGTCTGTTGGAGACGGGACAGGGAAGCACATTATCAAAAGTGAGAGATTTTACTGTCTGGATGCAAGCGGGGCAAAAAGCACAAAAGAAGAGATCCATTATTTTGACCATCTGGATATAGACGGGACAGTATTCAACGGATTTTATTATCATGATGAAAGCGGCTGTTTTAAAGCACAGTCCTCTCATGTGGTCAGCATAAAAAATCTTGTCTGTATGGATCAGGAGTTCAACGGCCTGTATATGGTGAATAATCTGGGCAGGCTTACCGCGGCGCCCCAGATCAGATATATGGACAAGCTTGTCATAGACAATAAGACATACGACGGCTATTATTTTTTTGATGAAAACGGAAGGATGGTGACAGAGCCGGGGTATCATACTTTGGAGATGTCGTCAAACGGCCAGTTTTTTTCAGGAACCTATTATTTCGGAGGAGACGACGGAGCTCTTATCCAGGAGGAGTCGGTTACGCCGGAGGGATTTCCGGTGGACGAAACAGGAAAGGTAACGGATATAGAGGATCTGGGGATGGACTCTCTGGAGCCCCGGCTGGAAGCCATGACCGCGGAATACGACGGCGAGTGGAGCGTCTATGTAAAGAATCTGGATACCGGAGAGGAAATTCTCCTCAATGATACGCCTATGTATTCCGCAAGTCTGATCAAGGCTTTTGTGATGGCCAAAACCTACCAGGATATGGATCAGATTCTGGAGAACGAGGCGTCCCTTATGAAGAAGGACGCGGATGATCCCGCGGTTCGGGCGAAGGTGGATGACCTGCTGTGGAATATGATCACAGTAAGTGATAATGAATCCTGCAATGAGCTGGGGCGGCTGCAGTCAGAGAACCATGACTTTCTCGAGGGAGCGGAAGCGGTGAATGAATATCTGGAGGAGGAGGGCTATGAGGATACTTCCTACCAGAGTACTCTGCATCCGTCCTCATCTCCGACTATAAGTCTTGGAGAGCACAATACCACAACAGCCGCGGACTGCGGGCGCCTTCTTGAGAAAATTGTGAATGGGGAATGTGGCAGTGAGGAAGCCTCCGGGGAGATGCTGGAGCTTCTTATGAACCAGCAGAACACGGCGAAGATTCCCTCGGGTATCGCTGAAGACGTTACTGTCGCCAACAAAACAGGAGAGACCAATTCCGACCAGCATGATATGGCTGTTGTGTACGGAACAAAAACAGATTATATCCTCTGCGTAATGTCCGAGGGATGGGCGGACAGCAATGAGGCGGTGGAGCATATCAGGGAGATTTCCAGGGTGGTGTACAGCTATCTCAATATGTAACAAAAAAATTTCTTGACCCTTACAATTTTTTGATATAGAATGAAACAAAAAGGAAAAGAAGGGAGATTTTATGATGCAGGTAGTATATACAGACAAGGCTCCGGCAGCGATCGGACCGTATTCTCAGGCTATGATCTTAAACGGCGTATTATTCACCTCCGGCCAGATCCCGGTAGATCCGGCAACCGGAGAAATCGCGGGAGAGACCATTGAGGCCCAGGCAGAGCAGGTGATGAAAAATCTGGAGGCTGTTGCGGCTGAGGCGGGAACCAATCTCGGCAGCGCGGTGAAGACGACCTGCTTCCTTGCGGATATGGGAGATTTTGCGGCTTTCAATGAAATTTACGCGAAATATTTTGTGAATAAGCCGGCGCGTTCCTGCGTGGCAGTAAAAACACTTCCAAAGAACGTACTTTGCGAAGTGGAAATGATCGCGGCCATTGAGAAATAATCGTTTCCTCAGAAAAATGAAAAGCAGCGCGGCAAGACCGCTGCGGTTCACAGGAATCTGCGAACCGCAGCGGTTTTTCTGCGTTGCTTTTTGCCTGAAAATCATGTATAATAGCAGACTGTAATAGTATATCTGAAAACAGGAGGAATGTAATACATGCGAGTCGATACGGATGATTTTGCCCGACCTTGCAGGTGCGGCAGGGAGCATCACATAGACGTAAAGGAAATTATAATTGAAGAGGGAGCTGCGGACAAGCTGGAGGAGGCCATGAGCGACGGCTTTTTAAGGCAGTATATTTCCCCGCTTCTGATCTGTGATACCAATACTCTGAAAGCTACGGAGGAGATCATGGAGGATATCTATGACAGGTGTCAGGTTCTCGTTCTGGACGCGGAGGGACTTCATGCCAACGAACATGCGGTGCAGATCGTCGAGAATTACATGGACGAGGATATTGATCTGATCCTGGCGGTGGGAAGCGGAACGATCCATGATATCAGCCGCTATATCGCTTTTCAATATAAGATTCCTTTTATTTCTGTTCCTACCGCGGCAAGTGTGGACGGTTTCGTATCAAACGTAGCGGCAATGACCTGGAAGGGGCTGAAGAAAACAGTTCCCGCAGTGCCGCCTATAGCGGTTTTTGCTGATTCAAGGATCTTTGCTCATGCTCCGAAGCGGCTGAACGCTTCAGGAGTTTCTGATCTGTTTGGAAAATATATCTGTCTGGCAGACTGGAAGATCGCCCATCTTCTTACGGGAGAATATATCTGCGGCAGGATCATAGAGATGGAGGAAAAAGCTCTGAGAACGGTTTCCTCCTGTCTCCGTGATATTGCTGAGGCAGACCTGGAAAGCTGCGAGGAGCTGATGTATGCGCTGATCCTGTCAGGACTGGCAATGCAGATGGTGGGCAATTCCCGTCCGGCTTCCTGTGCGGAGCATCATCTTTCGCATCTGTGGGAAATGGAAGTGATCAACAGGCCGCTGGACGCCCTTCATGGAGAAAAGGTATCGGTGGGAACCCTGCTTGTTCTGAGAGAATATAAACGTATAGCCCGGGCCATACGTGAGGGCAGGTGCCAGGCGGCTCCGTACGAGGACAGGGATGCGGCTCTTTTGGAGGAGACCTTTGGGAAGAAAGGCCTTCTGGAGGGGATTCGGAATGAAAATGATCCGGAGCCTCTGCTGGAAGTGAATCCGGAGATCCTGAAGGAGAGACTGGAGGAGATCGCCGCGATCATAGAAGAACTGCCGGAAGAAAAGGAACTGCGCCGGGCTATGAAGAACGCCGGGTGCAGGAGAGACGTTTACGATATAGGGCTGACGGAGGAAATCATTCCGGAGAGCCTCAGGCTGGCGCCTTATGTACGGCGAAGGCTGAGCTTCCTGAGAGTAAGTAAGATGCTGCGGCTGAAAGGAGAGGCATAATGAGAGTTGGACTGGGATATGATGTACATAGGCTGACCGAGGGCCGGGAGCTGATCCTGGGCGGAGTAAAGATCCCCTGGGAAAAGGGGCTTCTGGGACATTCGGATGCGGATGTGCTGGTGCATGCCGTAATGGACGCCCTTCTGGGAGCTGCGGCTCTGGGCGACATCGGGCAGCATTTTCCGGATACGGATCCGGCGTATAAAGGGATCTCCAGTATCCGCCTGCTTGTTCATGTGGCGGAGCTCCTGCGTGAGCACGGCTTCCAGGTGGGCAATATCGACGGCGTGATCATTGCCCAGAGACCGAAAATGGCTCCCCACATTCCCATGATGCGCAAAAATATCGCCGACGCCCTGGGGATCTCTCAGGACCGGATCAATATTAAGGCGACCACGGAGGAGAAGCTTGGCTTTACCGGAAGGGAAGAAGGAATCGCTTCCCAGGCGGTCTGCCTTTTGGAAGAAAAATAAAATCTCATGACAGAAGCTTACAGGAGAGGATAGAATAATGAAACTTTTTAATACTATGACCCGCAGAAAAGAGGAGTTCGTTCCACTGGAAGAGGGAAAGGTAAAGATGTATGTCTGCGGTCCCACCGTGTATAATCTGATCCACATCGGAAACGCCCGTCCAATGATCATTTTTGACACTGTGCGCCGTTATATGGAGTATAAAGGCTATGAAGTGAATTTTGTCTCCAATTTTACAGACGTGGACGATAAGATCATCAAAAAAGCCATTGAGGAGGGCGTCAGCGCGGAGGAGGTTTCCAGGCGCTATATCGACGAATGTAAAAAAGATATGGCCGGCATGAATGTGAAGCCCGCCACCGTCCATCCCCAGGCCACCCAGGAGATCGGCGGCATGATCGAAATGATCCAGACCCTGATCGACAAGGGCTATGCCTATGCTGTTTCCGACGGGACCGTTTATTTCCGTGTAAAAAAATTCAAGGAATACGGCAAGCTTTCCCATAAAAATCTGGACGACCTGCAGTCAGGCTTCCGGGCGCTTCAGGTGTCAGGAGAAGAGCAGAAGGAAGATCCTATGGATTTCGTGCTGTGGAAGCCGAAAAAAGAAGGCGAGCCCTACTGGGAATCTCCATGGTGCGACGGACGTCCGGGATGGCATATTGAATGTTCTGTAATGTCAAAGAAATATCTTGGAGAGGAAATCGATATTCACGCGGGAGGAGAGGATCTGATCTTTCCTCACCACGAAAATGAGATTGCCCAGAGCGAATGCTGCAATGGGAAGATTTTCGCGAAATACTGGATGCATAACGGCTTTTTGAACATCGACAATCGCAAAATGTCCAAATCTCTTGGGAATTTCCGCACGGTAAGAGAGATCAGCGCCCAGTATGATCTTCAGGTGCTCCGGTTCTTTATGCTGAGCGCTCATTACAGAAGCCCGCTGAATTTCAGCGCGGAGCTGATGGAATCCTCCAAGAATGCCCTGGAGAGGATCGTAGAGTCCGCCGGCCGTCTGAGAGACCGTAAGGAAGCGGATTCCAGAGATATGACAGAGGAAGAGAAGACCCTCCTTGCGGAAGGCGGCAGCTTTATCACGAAATTTGAAGACGCTATGGACGACGACTTTAATACCGCCGACGCCCTTGCGGCAGTTTTTGAGCTTGTGAAATTTGCCAACACCAGAGTGAATGAGGAAAGCACAGGCGCTTTTGCCGGAAGCCTTCTGGATATTCTGGTGAAGCTCTGCGATGTTCTGGGGCTGATCGTACTGAAAAAAGAAGAGGTTCTTGATAAGGATATCGAGGCTTTGATCGAGGAGCGCCAGGCCGCGAGAAAGGCAAAGGATTTTGCCAGGGCAGACGAGATCAGGGGCAGACTTCTGGATATGGGTATTGAGCTTAAGGATACCCGCGAAGGTGTAAAATGGAAACGTGTTTAAAGGATCTGAAGGAGCTGTTCCATCTGAAGGATCAGGATATCCGCAGCTATTCGCCGCTGACGCTGGCCTATATCGGAGACGGGATTTATGAGCTGATCATCCGGACGATCCTTGTAAAAAAAGGTAACTGTCCGGTGAACCGTCTCCACAAAAAGGCCAGCAGTCTTGTAAAGGCGGCCGCGCAGTCTGCGATTATGGAAAAGATAGAGGAGCAGCTTACGGAGGAGGAGCTCAGTGTATACAGAAGAGGGCGGAACGCTCATTCTCCTACCATGGCAAAACACGCGACAATGGCGGATTACCGCAGAGCCACCGGCTTTGAAGCCCTGATGGGATATCTGTATCTGAAGGAAGATTATACGCGTATGACTGCTCTCATTCGTATGGGAATCGGGGAGGATGAATTATGAGCGATTTGATCGAAGGACGCAACGCGGTGCTGGAGGCCTTTCGTTCCGGCCGGAGCGTTGACAGGCTTTATATCCTGGAGGGCTGCCAGGACGGTCCGGTGCGCACGATAGCCAGAGAGGCGCGCAAAAAGGACACCATCGTCAGCTACGTTTCCAGGGAACGGCTGGACCAGCTCAGTGAAACCAGGGCTCATCAGGGCGTGATCGCCCAGGTGGCGGCTTATGAATACTCCTCTGTGGAGAGGATTCTGGCAAAGGCTGAAGAAAAAGGCGAGCCGCCGTTTCTGTTTCTTCTGGACAGTGTGGAGGATCCCCATAATCTGGGGGCGATCATCCGTACCGCGAATCTGGCGGGAGCCCATGGAGTGATCATTCCCAGGAGGCGTTCCGTGGGTCTGACGGCAACGGTTGCCAAAACCTCCGCGGGAGCCCTTAATTATACGCCGGTGGCCAGGGTGACGAATCTGGCGAGGACTATTGAAGAACTGAAAGAGAAGGGAATTTGGTTCGTCTGTGCCGATATGGACGGACAGCCTATGTATGATCTGAATCTGACAGGACCCATAGGGCTTGTGATTGGAAATGAAGGAGCAGGCGTCAGCCGCCTGGTCCGGGAGGCCTGTGATTTTACCGCCTCCATCCCCATGCAGGGGGATATTGATTCTCTCAACGCGTCGGTGGCGGCGGGGGTTCTTGCCTACGAGATCGTAAGGCAGAGGCTGAGTCAGAAAAAATAAAAGCGGCAGAGCCGGAGGGCAAAAGCAGGATGAGCGGTTACGACCAGTGCAGTGACGAGGAACTGATTCTCAGGATCCAGTCGGGCGAAAGAGAAATTTCAGATTACCTTATGGAAAAATATAAAGAATTTGTCCGTAAAAAAGCCAGAGCGATGTATCTGATCGGAGGCGAGACAGACGATCTGATCCAGGAGGGCATGATCGGCCTTTTTAAGGCTGTGCAGGATTACCGGCCGGACAAAGAAACCTCTTTCCGTACCTTCGCCGGTATCTGTATCGACAGGCAGCTTTATAATGCCATCCAAAGCTCCAACAGGAAAAAACATCTTCCGCTGAATTCCTATGTTTCTTTGAGCTCAGAGGAGGAGACGGGAGCTTTGGAGGCCCGCTGGTCAGAGAACCCGGAGGCTGTGATGATTGACCAGGAACGGACCAGGGCTCTGCGGCAGGAGATCAGCCGGACGCTGAGTCCCATGGAAAACAAAGTCCTGAAATATTATCTCCAGGGCTGCGGCTATGTAAAGATCGCCGAGCTGATGGGGAAGAAGCCGAAATCCATTGACAATGCCCTTCAGAGGATCAGAGGGAAGATCCGGGCCGGCATAGAGCAGCAGTTATGATACTAGATTTTGTAAAAAATATAAAATAACTGTTGACAAGTGGGATGGAATCTGATAGTATTATCAACTGTGAGCGGCAGAAAGAAGCCGCCGAAGATAGAGTGCTGATGTGGCTCAGTCGGTAGAGCGTCGCCTTGGTAAGGCGGAGGTCACGGGTTCAATTCCCGTCATCAGCTTGTGAAAAGCCCCGTTTTTACGGGCTTTTTTCATATCTTTTCATATCTGCTCTTCCTAAAGCTTTAAAAGGCCCGGGAATTATGATATGATCAACTCAGAACAGTGCAGGAGGGAAAGAGATGGAGAACGAGAACGTTTCCAAGAATTTTATTGAGAATATCATAGATAAAGACCTGGCAGAGGGCGTTTACGATACGGTACACACGCGTTTTCCGCCGGAACCCAACGGATATCTCCATATCGGACATGCGAAATCCATACTTCTGAATTATGGACTGGCCAGAGAGTACAACGGCAAGTTTAATATGCGTTTTGACGATACGAACCCCACCAAGGAAAAAACAGAGTTCGTAGATTCTATTCTGGAGGATATCCGCTGGCTGGGCGCGGACTGGGAGGACCGTCTGTTTTTCGCGTCCGACTATTTTGACCAGATGTATGAGGCGGCAGTGAAGCTGATCAAAAAGGGCAAAGCCTATGTATGCGATCTCACTGCCGACGAGATCCGCCAGTACCGCGGCACGCTGACAGAGCCGGGCAAGGAAAGTCCTTACAGAAACCGCAGTGTGGAGGAGAATCTCCGCCTTTTTGAGGAGATGCGGGAAGGAAAGTATCAGGACGGAGAAAAGGTGCTCCGCGCGAAGATCGACATGGCGTCTCCCAATATGAATATGCGTGATCCTGTGATTTACCGTGTGGCGCATATGACCCATCATAATACGGGAGATAAATGGTGCATTTATCCCATGTATGACTTTGCTCATCCTATCGAGGACGCTATCGAGGGGATCACGCACTCGATCTGTACGCTGGAATTCGAGGATCACAGACCTCTTTACGACTGGGTGGTAAGAGAGCTGGAATATCCTCACCCTCCCAAGCAGATCGAATTTGCGAAGCTTTATCTGACCAATGTGGTAACAGGCAAACGTTACATCAAAAAGCTGGTGGAAGACGGAATTGTGGACGGCTGGGATGATCCCCGTCTGGTTTCCATCGCGGCTCTCCGCCGCCGGGGCTTTACTCCGGAATCCATAAAAATGTTTGTGGATCTCTGCGGAGTATCCAAGGCAAACAGCTCTGTAGACTACGCGATGCTGGAATACTGCATCCGCGAGGATCTGAAGCTGAAGCGTCCCCGCATGATGGCAGTTCTCGATCCCATTAAGCTTGTGATCGATAATTATCCGGAGGGACAGATCGAATATCTGGACGCTCCGAACAATATGGAGAACGAGGCTCTTGGAAGCAGAAAAATTCCGTTCAGCGGAACCCTTTATATTGAGCGGGAAGATTTTATGATCGATCCGCCCAGGAAATATAAGAGACTGTTCCTGGGGACAGAAGTGCGGCTGATGAACGCGTATTTTGTTACCTGCACAGGCTTTGAGGCATACGACGATGGCACGGTGAGCGTGGTTCACTGCACCTATGATCCGGCTACAAAAGGCGGAAACGCTCCTGACGGACGGAAGGTGAAGGGAACGATCCACTGGGTGGAGGCGTCCCAGGCAGGACAGGCGACAGTACGTCTGTATGAAAATATTGTGGACGAGGAAAAAGGCGTTTACAACAAAGAGGACGGTTCTCTGAACCTGAATCCGAATTCTCTCACCACAGTCACCGCATATGTGGAGCCGGCGCTTATGGAGGCGAAGGGTTACGACAGCTTCCAGTTTGTGCGGAACGGTTATTACTGTGCGGATATTCATGATTCCAGAGAGGGAGCTCCGGTGTTTAACAGGATTGTTTCTTTAAAAAGCTCCTTCCGCCTTCCGAAAGCATAAGACTTTATTTTCCGCTGACAGCGGCAAAAAGAACCTGCCGGGTTTGAATACGGCAGGTTCTTTTATAGATTCTTATGAAATAAAATGCTCTGCGGAGAATTATTCTTCAGCCAGAGCTTTTTCCGCGTCGGCCGCTTCTCCGGCCTCTTCAGCCTCCCTGGATGCTTCGGCTTCCGCGGCGCCGTCAGCTTCTTCCCGGGCTTCCTCGGCTTCTCCGGCGGCTTCCTCTGTTTCCTCCATTGCCTCTTCTACAGCTTCCTCGGCTTCCTCCCAGGAAGCAAAGTCGTCAGAGGCGTCCTCCTGCGCGTTTTTTGTTTCTGCGGAATCCGCGTCGAAATCTTCTTCAAAATCCTCTTCAAAATCGAAGCCGTCCACAGGTCTTTTCTTCAGCGCCATGGCAGCAATCGCTCCTGCTGCAGCCGCTGCGGCTACACCTACGGCCGCAAATCCCCAGTATTTGTTTAATTTTGCCATAATTTGCTGCTCCTTTCGTTTCTGGCCGTCCGGCCATGGTTTCTTTCAGAATATCTGGTATCATTGTACTACTTTTCGGACTAAAAGGAAAGGGCTAATGTGGGAGAAAAACAAAAGGAAAAGAGGAAAAGAGATTTCACGGTTGCGGTTTTTGAGGGGGCAGAGTATACTGAAACAGAAAAATGACGAAAAAGGATGAACAGCTTATGAGAAAAATCATACTTGCCTCAGCCTCGCCCAGACGAAAGGAGCTTCTGGAGCGCGCGGGGGTAGCTTTTGAAGTAAGGCCCGGAAACGGGGATGAGATAATCACCGGCAATGACCCGGAAACTGTGGTAAAGGAGCTTTCCGGGCAAAAAGCCCGCGCGGCGGTATTTCCGGCGGAGGAAGGCACGGTGATACTGGGAGCGGATACGATTGTTGTTTTCAGAGGAGAGATCCTCGGCAAGCCGAAGGATCCGGAGGACGCGGTAAGGATGCTGAAGATGCTCCAGGGAAATACCCATCAGGTCTTTACAGGGGTGACTCTTCTGGAATACCGGCAGCAGAGATGGAATGAAACAGTTTTTGCGGAATGTACGGACGTGGCCTTCTATCCGGTGGACGACCGGGAGATCAGAAATTATGTGGACACCGGAGAACCGCTGGACAAAGCGGGGAGCTATGGAATCCAGGGGGCTTTCGGAATCTATGTAAAGGGAATACGGGGAGATTATTCCAATGTGGTGGGACTCCCTGTGGGCAGACTGTTTTATGAGGCCAAAAAACTTGGAATTGAGCTGAAAGGATGAGAAGATGATTCGTGCGTGTATTTTCGATCTGGACGGGACCCTGGCGGATACCCTGGAATCCATGTCCAGTGTGGCAAATAAAATCATGGAGAGCTTTGGACTGAATACTCTTCCCACGGATAATTTCCGGTATTACAGCGGAGAGGGAGCGGATATGCTGGTGAGCCGCTGTCTGAAGGACGCGGGAGATGTGGAGCTTGCGCATTTTGAAGAGGCCAAAAAGCTTTACAGAGAGAGGTTTGACGCAGATCCCCTGTACCGGGTAACGCCCTACAGAGGGATCCCGGAAGTTCTCAGAGAACTGAAAAAAAACGGGGTAAAGCTGGCGGTATGCTCCAATAAGCCCCACGAGGCGGCTGTGAAGGTGATCGATCAGCTTTTTGGAAAAGACCTGGATCTGGTGATCGGACAGAGCAGCCGGATACGAAGAAAACCGGCTCCCGACGCGCCCCTAAAGGCCGCGGAGATTTTCGGGGTTTCCCCTGAAGAATGTCTGTATGTGGGAGATACAAGAACAGACATGGAAACAGGAAAGGCCGCAGGGATGTATACCGTAGGCGTTCTCTGGGGCTTCCGCGGCAGACAGGAGCTGGAGGCCAGCGGAGCGGATCTTATCATAGAGAAGCCGGAAGAATTACTGGATATTTATAAGGAGAAGAAAAATGATAAAACTGGTGGCAAGTGATCTGGACGGAACACTTCTTCTGAACGGCGCTCAGGCGCTGCCGGAGGAGCTGTTTCCGCTGATCCGCAGACTGAAAGAAAACGGTATCCTTTTTGTGGCGGCCAGCGGACGGCAGTATCCGAATATGAAGCGGCTGTTCGCGCCTGTACTTGACGATATGGCGTTTATATGTGAAAACGGAGCCCTCGCGATACAAAATGAGCAGGTACTGTATCAGGATCAGTTTGATGCGGAGCTGGCAAAGGAAATCCTGAAAGCGATCTATGAAAAAGAGGAAGCGGAATTTTCCTGCGCCACGAAGGATTTTTATTATATTATGCCAAAGACGCGGCATTATTTGGAGCTTATGACGGAAGTGGTAAAAACAAATTCCAGGGTGATCCGCAGCTTTGACGAGATCACAGAGCCATGTATGAAGCTGGCGGTGTATGAGAGAGGCGGAGTCACGGAGGAGTCCATACGGTACTGGAGAGACCGTTTTTCAGACCGCTGTACAGTGGTGACCTCCGGGTTTGCCTGGGTGGATTTTATCCCATTTGGAACGAATAAGGCCAGAGGGCTGAAGGAGTATCAGAAAAGGCTTGGGATCCGTCCGGAGGAATGTGCGGTATTCGGAGACGAGTATAACGATATAGAAATGCTGAAAGCTACGCCCTACGGTTTTGCCATGAAGCATGCCAAACCAGGAGTCAGAGAGGCGGCCGCCTGGAGCACGGAGCGGGTGGAGCCGGTGCTGGAGGCATTGATCCGTACAAAAGGAGATATAGAGGAGGTGCTGAAAAATGTACAGTAAGGAAGCGGTTAAAACATTTTTGGAACAGCAGAAGAGACTTTTTGATGAGCCGGTTGCGGAGTCTTTTGAGGAAGCGGAAGAGTTTCTGGAGGACTGCATGGCCGTGGAGGTAAAGAATCTGAAAGAGGTTCGGAGATATCTGGATGAAGCCGGCGCGGATGTGGAAGGAATGTCCGAGGCGGAGCTGAAAGACGCGTCCGAGGTTTTTGCTCTTCCCTCAGGAGGTTATCTGATCGTTGAGGCCTGAAAAGACGGCAAGAAAATAGAGATTACATAAGATTTCCTTCGCATGATATAATAACTACAGTAAAAAGAAAAATCCTGTTCAGAGACGAAGTATTTACAGAAAAAATCCTGATCGTTCTCCTTATCCGGACGCTGACGCCGGTACAGAGAAGCACAGGAATAGAAAGGGAGGATGACTTATGTGGAAAAAAAGAATTACGGCGGTTGTCATGGCGGTCCTTATGGCGCTGTCCCTGCTTCCGGTTACAGTATTCGCTTCGGCGCCGGCCGCGCTTGACGGACAGCTGAAGATCACCGGAACAGCAGCGGAGGGTAATACGCTGAGCGCGGATCTGACGGCGGTAACTCCGGAGAATCTGGACGCGGACAGCGTAAGCTACGTCTGGTCACGCAAGACGGAGGGAGAAGACAAGCCGCAGGAATTAGGCAAGGATAAGACGTATACCGTTTCCGACGAGGATGTGGGATCCAGGATCGTTCTTACCATCACCGGACTGGAGGATAAGGGATTCTCAGGCAGCCTGAAGGCGTCTACAGATATTGTGGTGACAGCGGAAGAAGCGGAAGCCGCAGCCCAGCAGGCGGGCAGCGGCAGTTCAGGAGACGGCGCCAGCGGGGAAACATCCGGCGGCAATTCTTCTGAGTCCGTTCCCGCAGAGGAAATATACACAGAGGGTTCCGGGGAATCCGGGGAATATTACGGCGAGACAGATAATTCTCAGGGCGGCCAGACGGAAGGAACGGAGGAGTCAGGGGAATCCTATGATGAGGCAGATAATTCTCAGGACAGCCTTCTGGAAGGAACAGAGGAATCCTACGATGAGACCGAAGGTTCCCAGGACAGCCTTCTGGAAGGAACAGAGGGATATTACGAGGAGCCAGAGGACTCTCAGGGCAGCCAGACAGAAGGAACGGAGGATTCCGGAGAATACTACGGGGACGCGGCCGGGTCAGAGGCAATGGACGGTATACCGGCGGCTACAGAAGACGGAACATACACGACCGGGCAGTCCGGAAGCCAGGATACGGATCCTGCTGTTTCCGGAACAGAAGAAGATCAGGAGCTTCTGACAAATGACGCGGAGGAAGTTCTGTCTGTGGGCGGATCCGGTGAAAACGTAAATATCGATGAGGAAAACTCCGCGGATACCGGCAGCGGAGAACAGGAGCTGACATACAGCGCGGAGATCGCTACAGAAAACGGAACCGGAGCTGTGGATCTGGGAACTGTCGTATATGGCCGGGAGGACGAATCGGAAGGACAGTATGTTACGGTCAAAAATACCGGAACCGGAAATCTGAATTTTGAAGAGCTCAGCCCTGAGCACTTCATTGTCACAGATTTTAAGGAACCGTTGGCACCGGGGGCGGAGGTTTCTCTGTGGATCGGTCCGAGGCCGGGGACAGAGCCGGGAACCTACGAGGATACCATCACCTATACCAGCGCGGAGGGCGTTGAGGTTTCCTACACAGCCAGAATGACAGTGACAGAGACTGATCCCCAGGATGAGGGAAATGATGAAAAAACCGGGAATGTACTGACAGCGGACAAGACGGCGCTGGAATTCAGCAGTACGGACCCGCAGACGGTAAAGGTAACAAATCAGAGCGATCAGGATATCACCCTGAAATCTTCTGTTGTGGCGGGAACCGTGACGGTGGCTCCGGCGGAGCAGATGACGCTCACCGCAGGCGCGTCCTGTGAGTTTACCTTCACTCCGGCAGCCGAAAATCTTGAAAAAGGAAAAACCTACGACGATACGGTGACTTTCACAGATGTGGCAAATGAAGAGAATAAGGTAGCGGTTGCCGTAAAGATTACGCTGCCGGAAGACACAACGGATCCCGCCACGCCGACGCCTGAGCCGGAACAGACGAGCGATGTGACGGCAGATATAACAGATGTTGATTTTGGAACCGCTGTGGAAGGGTACGCGGAAGCGCCTGCGTCGAAGTCTGTGACTCTTACCAATAACGGAGACGCGGAGGCAGAGCTTACCTGTACAGTAGTGGATAAAGATAAAGCGGAGTACTTTGACAATGTTCTCGCCGATCAGAAGATACCGGCCAACGGAGGAACAACTTCCTTCATTCTTCAGCCGAAAGCAGGACTGCCAGCAGGCTCCTATGAGGAAAGCTTTTCCATACAGGATAAGACCGCAGGCACAGAGATTGTGATACATGCCGGTTTTACAGTGGAGGCGGCAGCCCGCAGTCTTGAGGCAGCGCCGGCGGCTTTGGAATTTGCCAGCGCGAAGGAAGGCTACGGTGAAATAGAAGCACAGCAGTTTACTGTCACAAATAATGGAAATATGACGGAAACTCTGACTCAGCCTTCAGGCACTTATTTTGAGATCAGTAAGGTGGATGCTGCAAGCCTTACCCTTCAGCCCGGAGCTTCCGTAAGCTTTACCGTTCGTCCTAAGAATGGACTGGGAGCGGAAAGCTATCAGGAAACTGTACGGATCGCCTCCGCGAATACGGAAGTAAATGTGTCCTTTAGTTTTCAGGTGGTAAAGGGAACGGCAACGATCACCAAGATCCAGGAGCCTGCAGCGGTTACGGGCCTTCCCAACGGAACCAGGAAGGACGCGCAGTCTCTGAAGCTGCCGTCCACAGTAGTGATCGAGACCACGGCGGGCAATATGAAGGCTTCGGTTGTATGGGATGTGGAAAACTGTGATTACAGTGTATCCAGCACAGAAGCACAGACCTTCCGGGTTCGGGGCGCTGTAGTTCTTCCGGACGGCGTGGATAATAATAATAACCTTACGCTTGCGGCTTCCGTTCAGGTCAGTGTAAATGCCTACGCGGCAAAGACGGTGTCAGCCAAGGATAACTATATTACGGGAATCAAATACAACGGAGAATATACTACACAGTCCAGGATCTCCTTCACCGCAGTTGGCGCGGGAATGGACAACAGTTCTCCAAGAAAGGGCGATACCCGCTATATACCGCTGCACTGGACAGTGATCAATACCAATACCTGGACCGGGGCTCCCTATACCGCTTCCTTCGGACTGGCTAAGAGCGGGGATTACACATTGAAGGTAACCTTTAAGCTTCAGCAGTACAATGGCAGCGGTTGGGCGGATATGGACAGCTATGACACCAAGCAGGTTCCGTTCAGTATATCCAAAGCGAAAGTTACGGCTCCCGGACTTGATCTGACTCCTGCGGCCAACCGCAGAAAAGCAGTAAAAACAGGAGATACCACGCCGATTCTTCCGTTTGTGATCATCTTGATCGCGGCAGTGGCAGTGATTGGCGGCGTTCTTGTATACAAGAGAAAAAGAAAATAGAACAGGAACTGGATCATGAAATAAACAAATTGTTAGCACTCATTTTATATGAGTGCTAATTTTTTCTTGACTTTTGAGAAAAAGGGTATTACTATATAAAACAGAAAACGAAAAAACAAAGGAGTGAGGATTACATGTCTGCGAAACATGGTAATTTATCTATTAATAGCGAAAATATTTTCCCGATTATAAAAAAGTGGCTTTATTCAGATCATGATATTTTTGTGAGAGAGATGGTTTCCAACGGCTGCGACGCCATTACAAAATTGAAAAAGCTGGAAGTAATGGGAGAATACACTTTTCCGGACGACTATAAGCCGGCTATACAGGTGGTGGTAAATTCAGAGGAGAAAACTCTGAAATTCATCGATAACGGTATCGGAATGACTGCCGACGAAGTAGAGGAATATATCACCCAGATCGCTTTTTCCGGCGCGACAGAGTTTCTGGAGAAATATAAGGATAAAACAACAGACGACCAGATGATCGGCCATTTTGGCCTTGGGTTCTATTCCGCTTTTATGGTGGCGGATGAGGTGCATATCGATACTCTTTCCTATAGGGAAGGCGCTGTTCCGGTACACTGGACCTGTGACGGAGGAACAGAGTATGATATTCAGGACGGCAATAAGACTACGGTAGGAACAGAGATCACACTGTTTCTGAACGAGGAGAGTCTGGAATTCTGCAATGAATATCGTATGCGTGAGGTCATCGAGAAATATTGCTCTTTTATGCCGGTTCACATTTATCTTTCCAAAGAGAACGCGGAGCAGGAATATGAGACTATCGACGAGGCGGATCTGAAAGAGGACGACGTAGTTGTAGAGCACATTCATGAGGACGCCAAGACAGAGGAAAAGGAAAATGAGAACGGAGAAAAGGAAATCGTTGAGATCTCTCCGGCCAGGGACAGAGTGAAGATCAATAAGCGTCCGGTTTCTCTCAGCGATATTCATCCTCTCTGGATGAAGCATCCCAATGAGTGTACAGACGAGGAATATAAGGATTTCTATCGGAAGGTCTTCATGGATTATAAGGAGCCTTTGTTCTGGATCCATCTGAATATGGACTATCCCTTTAACCTGAAGGGCATCCTGTATTTCCCGAAGATCAATACGGAGTACGACTCCATTGAGGGCACGATCAAGCTGTACAACAATCAGGTGTTCATCGCGGATAATATTAAAGAGGTGATCCCCGAATTCCTGCTGCTTCTGAAGGGTGTCATTGACTGCCCGGACCTTCCGCTGAACGTATCCAGAAGCGCGCTTCAGAATGACGGCTTTGTACAGAAAATTTCAGAATACATCGCGAAAAAGGTTGCTGACAAGCTTACCGGAATGTGCAAGACGGATCGTGAATCCTATGAGAAATACTGGGACGATATCAGTCCGTTCATCAAATACGGCTGCATAAAAGACGGCAAGTTCGCCGAAAAGCTTCATGATTATATTCTTTTTAAGGATCTGGATGACAAATATCTGACCTTAAAGGACTGTATTGAGGCGAACAAACCGGAAGAAGAGAAAACGGAAGAGGCGGCGGACAAAGCAGAGGAAAACTCTGAGGAATCAGGAGAGAATAAGGACTCCGAGAGCAAAGAGCCGGAAAAGATCACAATTTTCTATGTGACAGATCCGGTGCAGCAGAGCCAGTATATCAACATGTTTAAAGAGGCCGGCAAAAACGCGGTGGTTCTTTCCCATAATATCGACTCTCCGTTTATCTCCCATCTGGAGCAGAAGGATCAGACGATCCAGTTTAAGAGAATTGACGCGGATCTGACAGAAGAGCTGAAAGGAGAGGGCGCCGCGGATGAAGAGACCGCCAAAACTCTGACAGAGCTTTTCCGGAAGAGCCTGAATAAAGAAAAACTGGAAGTCAGGGTAGAAAGTCTGAAAAATGAAGCAGTATCCGCTATGATAATGCTTTCTGAGGAAAGCCGCCGTATGCAGGATATGATGAAGATGTATAATATGTACGGCATGGATCCGGGAATGTTCGGAGGGCAGGAAACGCTTGTGCTGAACGCGAACCATCCTCTTGTGCGGTATCTTGGGGAGAACCAGGAGTCAGAGCACGCGGAAGTGATCTGTCAGCAGCTTTATGACCTGGCCATGATCAGTCACAAACCTCTTTCTCCGGAAGAAATGACAAAATTCGTACAGCGAAGCAATGAAATCATGCTTCTTTTGACAAAATAATATAAAATAGAGAAACTCTCGGATATGTATCGGTCATGTCCGGGAGTTTCTTTGATTTTCTTTTTATGAAAGACTTCTTGACAAGAATTCTCCGTATTTTTATTCTGACTCTGTGTGTTGTGACAGAAGTCAAAAATGCGTAAAATATCAAATTTTTTCGAGTAATGACGATTTGTTTACGGAAAACGAAAATTCCAGTATTTTGTCGTATAATAGTGAATAGGAAACAATGAACGGAGGAGAAAAAATGAGAGAAGTTTATCATTTGATCAGAAGACTTGGAGCAACATCAAAGTACAAAGGATATTATTTTGTGGCTGAAGCAGTGAGGATTTCCATGGAAGCACAGGAACGTCCCATCAAGATTACGAAAGACATTTATCCTTTTTTGGCGAAGAAATTCAAATCTACTCCTATGAATGTCGAACATGATATCCGTACAGTTATCAATGTCTGCTGGATGGCAAATAAAAAGAAAATGGACGAGATAGCAGGCTATTCTCTCAGCTATAAGCCTACCAACAGCGAATTCGTGGATATGCTGGCCTACTATCTTTCTCAGGCGGAGGAGCTGGAACAGCAGAAGAAACGGGCGTAGATTACAAAGGCTCAAAATCAACACACAACTGTTTCAGGAAATTCAGAACAATACCGTCCCAAAGCTGCTCAGGATTTTTGTCCAAGGTGAATGATTTCAGGGAGACGCCTGTGGTACACAGAAGCATCTTGTTTTTGTAGTGAATATTTAACGATAAACTGTGAATAGCATGGTCTGTGATCTGTGAATCAGGTATTCCCAAAACCTCAGAAAGCTGGCCGGGAGTAAGCTGTAAAATGATCCGGAACTGTAATGGAAGAAGCTTTCCGCGCATAATATTACGGCAGAAGGGTTTTATTTCTTTCCACAGGGAATAGACGGCGCCGTTTTGGGCGAGGATATTCTGTGTGTCGGTATCAAAAAAATCTTTATTGATCTGTCCGTCTATGGTAAAGGTGTTGAACGTGGTGACAGATGCCTCTGTCATGGGGAACGAATCAAAGGCGGTTCCGATGAGAAGCTGATTCATAAAGGTTTTGATATCGTTGATTTTCAGTGCGAGCATAGCATGATTCTCCTGTTGTTGTACTATAGCCGTCCGGATGTCCGGTATGAAATAAGATGGTTTCAGGCTTTGTTTATTATAAAACAGAACGGAAAAAAAGAACAGAGTTTTTATAAAAAGTCTTTTCAAACAGAAATGGATATGATAAGATAGATGTGGTATTTGATACTACATATTATAGAAAAGAGGACGATATAATTGAGCTATAAAATAATCATAGACAGTTGCGGAGAACTTTTGGAAGAATGGAAGAAGGACGAACATTTTGAGTCTGTGCCTCTGACTCTCAGCGTAGGAGGAGAAACCATCGTGGATGATGAGAGCTTCAACCAGAAGGAATTTCTTCAAAAGGTAGCTGCCTGTGAGGAGTGTCCGAAATCGGCCTGTCCATCTCCTGAGCGTTATATGAGAGCTTTTGACTGTGAGGCGGACCGGGTTTATGCGGTTACCTTATCGGCGGAACTGAGCGGATCCTATAACAGTGCTGTTCTTGGCAGGAGTCTGCTTCAGGAGGAGCAGCCTGAAAAGAAAATCTATGTGTTCAATTCCAGATCCGCCTCTATTGGCGAGACGCTGATCGGCCTGAAGATCCAGGAATGTGAGGAAGCCGGGTGTACTTTCGAGGAGGTAGTCAGCCAGGTGGAGGACTATATTGCGGAGCAGAATACGTTTTTCGTGCTGGATAATCTTGAAACCCTGCGAAAAAACGGCCGTCTCAGCACAGTGAAGGCCTTTGTGGCAAGCGCTCTGAAGATCAAGCCCGTAATGGGAGCGACGCCGGAAGGCACCATCTGCCAGCTTGATCAGGCTCGGGGCATCAATAAGGCGTTGATTAAAATGGTTCAGTATATTGTAGATAAAACGAGAGACAGTGAGAGAAAGGTTCTGGCGATTTCCCACTGCAACTGCCGTGACCGGGCGATGCTTCTGAAGAACGCCCTTGAGGAAAAGCTGCCTGTGAAAAAAATCGTGATCCTGGATACGGCGGGAGTGAGCAGCATGTACGCCAATGACGGCGGAGTGATCGTGGTGGTCTGAACTGCTGTAACAGTTCAGCATTCCCTTAGGCAAAAGGGAGAAATTTAAAAAGATTTTTAC